>Ga0307507_10001712_pt1 | contig 48374 bp, 14 predicted proteins | sample 7_EM_MG_FD_207223 | JGI IMG/M metagenome (GOLD analysis project Ga0307507, IMG submission 207223) | Populus trichocarpa ectomycorrhiza microbial communities from riparian zone in the Pacific Northwest, United States - 7_EM | ecosystem: Host-associated > Plants > Roots > Unclassified | place...
GCAGATCTTGTTCAGAAGACTCAATATAAGATTCCCCAAAATAAGACGGCGAAAAACCCCCCCCCGAAGCCTTGGCCACTCCCTGAATTTTGTATTCCTAAGCATGGTTACCGGATCCTACTGATCTGATTGGTAGGCTCTTATCAATAGCTTGCGTGCCTAAGTTGACGGGTTAAGGGATATGTTTTTTATTATAGTACCTTTTTTATCTAGCTTAGGCGTCTAGTAAGTGCTTTTTAAGTTTTTCTCTATGAATTCTTATTACTTAATTCTTTTAGATGCTGCTAGTGCCTCTCTTTTAGGAATAATATCCTTAATATTCTAGGGGTTATTTGCTTTTACCCCAAACAGTGCTTTATAAGGGGTTGTTTTTATACTGCTATAGATACTTATGTTATATATATATTGCGCTAGAGCCAATTATAATGTCTAATTATCCTATTAATAATTAATATAGCAGCGGAGGTAGTATTTTAATAACGTGTTTAGACGCTTTATTAGCCTATCTGTTTATAGGTAGAAGATAGTACTTATCTTTTACTATATTTTTAATAAGAGATAGAATAAAGACTAAAATGCGCTGTTAAATATGGTACCTCTATTAGATATAATTCCCTTTAGTATACTAAATAAGAGCCACTGCTCTAAAAATAAGTCTGCTAGTTCTGCTACTATAATTATTATTATAATAGTAAAGTACCCTAAAAACTTTATATATCTGTTAATAATTACTAGAATAGTATTAGCAACCTTTTTAGTTTTTATTTTGGTAGGGGGTAAGCCTATTATAAAATTTATTAATAATTTTAATATAGGTCCCTATAGAATAGGAAGTACTAATAACTTACTATATAGGTAATGCCTAGATATCTATACCCTTTGGTATATATTATGTCACAGTGCTGTAATGCAAGTAGGCTAAATAACTACATTGTAGTATAAAGAGGAGAAGAAGATAGAAAGGGGGTATTATACACAAATAGTAGGGCTAGCCCGCCAAGGCGCTAATGGTGGGCCAGCTAACAGTAGGAAACAGTACGAGACAGTGTATAATAGGTTAGTGCTGTGACAGTACTCCCCTCCCCTAGAAGGTTTGGTTCTTAAACCAAACAAATAACTCTAAAAATAGGTAATGCGCGGGGGCTGGTTTTTGTCGCGAAGATATTAGTTCTGCTTACCGCCCTTAGCTGAGCTAATAGCGATTTTCTATCCCGGGGATAGAAAATCCTAATTGGTTAGTTTAGTGAATAAAGTTAGTAGAACTCTATACCGCCACCAAAATTAATCTGCGTGGCGTTTTATGGCGTTCCTTAGCAAGAATCTGGCTAATTAGACAACTTTAACTGGTGGTTAAAGTTCTATAATATCTCAACCACCACAAATTAATATCGTAGTTGGCTACAACCTTGGCGTAACTTTTCCTTATCTCGTGCCCAGTCTAGGGGTCTAGGCTTCTTAGGGTGTTGTTTATAGAACTTATATAGTGCGCGCTCGCACCCTTTTAGGGACTTCTCGGGTTCCCAGGTTTCTTTATTATAATACTTCCACTTAATACAATATGTTAGGCCGTGCTCGTCTATTTGTTTATTATATACATTAAGGATCTTTTTAAATTCCTACTTATCTGTAATGTTGCCATTATTATCTCTTTCGGCTATCCTTCCTATGACATTACGACGTTCCTCTTTATTAATGCGTACTTAACTAGAGATCTCTTCAGGGAACTAGAGGCGGACTTTTAAAGTGTAGAAAGACTTATTAACGCGGATATAGTTTAGAAGGTTAACTATAACTGCTCCTCTATAGGTAGCTAGGACGGGCTAGGGTCTATCCCAGTTATTATCCTACTTCCTCTTGGGCTGGTTAGTCTTTATATTTTTAAGGTTAACTATAACTATGTTATCCTTTTTGAATATTATACCTTTATCTTGTTTTATATTAGCGTTGTCTTTATAGCGTCGCTAGGAGATACGAGCTAGGGCTTTAAGCTGGGTTAAGATGCGCTTAAAGCGGTTAGCAATAGTATTAGCTTATAGGTACTCCTTTTTTACATATACAGATAGGGCTGATGGCTAGGGGCCCGCTAGTTCAACGCCCAGACGTGGGTTGTAGCTATAGTTAGCAAAGAATAGTAAGATTCCCATGGTCTCATTAATCTGGTTATTTATGGCAAACTCGGTAAGGGGGAGCTAATCTACCTAGTTGTCTTGAGTGAAGCTTACAAAGGCGCATAGGTACTTATTTATTGCTGCATTAATAATCTCGGTTTGGCCATCTATTTTAGGGTGCTATATAGAACTAGGGCTTAGGGTTACCTTTAGGCACTAGTTTAGGCAACGCCAGAAGTCAGAAATAAATAAAGAGCCTCTATTAGAAATGATAGTATTCAGAGCGCCATGTAACTTATAGATAGTGTAGGTGAATGCTTTAATAAGCTCCTTAGTATCTAGGCCAGTAACAGGAATAAAGTGTCTTATCTTTATTAGGCGGTCAATAACGACAAAGATATATCTATATATTTTGCCGTTATAAAGGCACTTAGGCAGGTTAATAATATGGTTAATAGAGATATCGGTTTATAGGCGGACTAGTAGTTCTAGTGGTTTTAGGAAACCAGGCAGTACTAAGCGTAGGGTCTTTATGCGGAAGTAGAGAGCGCAGTCTTTTACAAAGGTAGCCATAAACTATAAAATACCTGGCCACTAATAGGTTTGATTAAGGAGGTTTAGCGTCTTAACGCGGCCTAGGTGGCCCGTAGGACCCAAACTATATATATGGTGTACGACTTCTAGTTGGAGTTTAGGTAAATTAGGGACAAATACTTGATTCCTATAGTAGATTAGGCCGTCGATAATTAAACATTTGGATTTATTATAGCGGAGTAACTTCCTAATCTACTTAGGCTAGCAACGTGCTTTACGGCCTTCTTGTTCGCGTAGCGCAGCTAACATATCCCTAGCGAGTTTATTCTCCTTGTAGGCATTCTTAATAAGCTCCTTAAGGGGTTTTTTCTTAGGCTCTAGGTCCATTACTACAATAAAGTCTTCAACGCTTTGGTCTTAGGATTTGCTTAGTAGCTCTTCTAGGATAGCAGGGTTAACTTTTTTTTATAGTAAAACAACGTGGTCTTAGTGTTATAGACGTTTGTTACTAGTATTAGCAGGTGCTACGCCTAGGAGATGGCTAAGAGCGTCTGGGATCGTGGCTTTGGTGTTGGGCCTATAGGTAATAATAAAGTTGAACTAAGAGAGGAACTTAGCCCATCGGACTTGGCGCTAGTTTAGTTGTTTTGTTGTTATAAAGGTCTAGAGGTTCTTATAGTCCGTAATAATCTTAAACGGTTACTCGGTTTCTTATAGTTTAGGGCGCCATTTTTCTAGTGCTTTTATAATTGCTAGGAGCTCCTTATCGTATATCTTATAGTTATATTCCGGGGCGGAGTGCTTGGCAGAGAAGAATGTGACTAGCTTAAGTTTACTATCTTCGCCAGCTTAGTAAAGCACTCCTTTTAAAGCCTAGTTTAAGGCGTCTGTCTTTACTACAGTTTTCTTTATATAGTCGTAGTATATTAGGACTGGTGCTGTAGTAAACGCTGTCTTTAGTGTTTAAAAGGCTTGTGCTTAATCAGGGCCCTATAACCAATTAGTACTCTTCTTTAGTAGCCTAGTTATAGGTTCAATAACTACGGAGTAGCTTTAAATAAATTGTTAGTAAAAGTTCGCGAAGCTAAGAAATTGCTATAGTTCTTTAATTAACATTGGGTTCTTCTATTTCTATAAGGCCTGCACCTTCTTAGGGTCCATAGTCATGCTATTAGTTGAGATAATTAAGCCGAGATATTTTGTTTTAGTAGCATAAAACTTAGACTTATTAATATTAATCTGCAGTCCGGCGTTGCCGAGTCTTTGGATAACTTTATTTACATATTTAGTGTGCTTAGTGCGTGTTTTAGAGAAGACAAGGACATTATTAAGGTAGGCAGTGCAGTAGTTATTAAGGGCGTTATATAAAACATAGTTAATGTAGTTCTGGAACATGGTAGGCATATTATAGAGACTAAATGGTGTAACTAACATCTTATAGAGTCTAAACCGGGTGATAAATGCTATAAGCCATTTGTAACCTTCCGTAATCCGGATCTAGTTAAACGCAGCAATTACGTCAAGCTTAGTAAAGTACTTAGCACTATAGAGTACATTAAGTATCTTATGGATTAGTGGCAATAGGTACCAATTCTTAATAGTAACTATATTTAGGCCTCGGTAGTTATAGCAGATTTGCACACCACCACCAGGTTTCGCAGCAAGGAGGAGTGGTATAGCGGCTGGTAAGGTTAATTCGCGGATAAAACCCTTATCCAGTATCTCGTCAATCCATTTCTTTACACAACTGAGTTTAGTGGGTGAGAGTGGTCTATTCTTATAATACGGGGCCTGCTTTTCGGGCATAATCTTAATTTTATAGTCCTATGGTCGGTGAGGGGGCAGCTTGTCTATATTCTTAGAGAGGAAGTGTTTAATATATTTACGAAACTCTTTTGGTAAGCGTTATAGAATATCTTTACGGGTTAATCCTGGTTTGCCTTTTAGGAATTTCTTAATATTAGTATTAACTATCTTTCGGCGTAGAAACTTAGGCTTGGTTTTTAGGTTTGTCTTAAGGAAGTTATAAAAATAAGGGGGTAGCGCTTTGCGGGCTTTCTCTATTATATAGTCGCCTTCTACTAGCCGGCGGAAAGATCTTTCTAATAGGTTTAGTACTTCTATTAGGCCTATAGGCAGCTCTTTAAGCAGCTATTAGTATTCTTCTTGTTTAACTAGTTCTACTAGCTCCGCTATATAGATCCTTATCACCTTTACGTCTTTTTGTTTACAGAACTGGGTGAAATTAATGGCATAAGTGTATCTAATGTCGTCTAGGTTGGGGCGTATCTAGTTCTCCAGTGCTACGGCTGGGCTGGCACGGCTCAGTCGGCCTAGGGGGGCGGAAACGAGGCGGCGGCCCTGCACGGTACACGCAGGAGACGGGTGTAAGGTTAGGCGTTATGGGGGGGAGGTCTTAATTACTCTGGTTTCGGTCTTAGCTATAATGTCTTTGGCTGTTATACGTGTGGTCGTATGTGCGTATAGCAAATAACTTAAAGTTGGGTGTCTTATTAGCTGACCTAGGTTAAGCGGGTGTATACAGGGGACTTATAGTTCTGGTAGTGTTTGTTTTTTTGGGGATAGGGCGGTGGTCCAGTCTTCTAGGATCTCCGCTTTGTTTATTGCGTATATTAGGTCACCAGTATTAGGCACCTCTTCTACTATCAGCTGACGGTATCTGAGCGTTGGCCTTGCGATGCGTCCGCATAGTGCTACTTAGTTATAATCGGGAATGTGCCATAGGAGACAGTTATAGGCATAGTAATTGGAGTTAAACTTAAGCTCTAGAGCAGGGAAGTCTGCCCTTAGGTTATATTTTTTAAGCTAGGGCATTCCAAGAATTACTGGTATAAAGGGTGATAATTTCATAACATAGAAAAGCATAGATTCTATATAGTGGCCAATTATTATTTTTGCTATAAAGTAGTGGGTAATAAAGCTGGATGGGAGTCCGTTAGTAAGGCGGAGTGGTTTTAGAACTAGGAGTCTTTTCGTTATAATATTATGCTTTTTTATAAGCAAGTCTTCGTCTGCAAATACTGGTGCTGTACTACTAGTGTTAATGAGGCTTACTATTTCAATAAAAACTTATAGGAGTGGGTTGCGCAGTAAGGAGAGGTAGGTCTAAATAAGAATAGCATTTCTATTATTATTTGCTATTCTAAGGTTAAGTAGCAGTTAACTTAGAATAAGGTCTAACTAATTTAGTAGTATAAATCTAATCCTTTTATCCTCCTCCCCGTATAGTTCTAACCCTTAGAGGCGACTTAGTCTAAGGGTTAGCCTTTTAATAACTAACTTATAGGGCTTAGCTGGTGGCTATAGTCTTGGCTAGTATGCCCTAACGTATTAGTCTCCGACGGTATATATATACTAGAGGGTACTTCACCAATAATATAGCCAGTCTTATAATTGGTAGCGATATGGAGCACTTGTCCATAATTCGCGTATAGGACTATTGGCTAGGGCTGTATTAGGGAAGGCTATTATAGGGGCGGGTTTCTATGTCCAAACTCACATCCTTATCCACGGTTACCGTTTCGGTTGCCATTCCCTCTGCTAAAGAATCCGCCGCGGCTAGGAGGGGGTTGGCGCGGTAGCATTAAAAGGGGATTTGGGTTTGCCCTAGGGTTATAAATATCTTTCCAGTGGCCAGGTTAACCACATGCTATATAAAGTCTATTATCCATACGGTGTCTTTGGACGTTATTAGGGAGGCTACTACTACCGCTACCAAATTTAACGGCGTTAAGGTCCATTAGGTTATTCTATAATGCCAGTGCTAAGGTGTTGTTATTAGGTAATATAGGTCGATAGCCGCTAGCGGTACTTAGCTTAGCGGTATTTAGCTTTATATAGTAGGCATAGTTCTATAGGTTATAAGCAAACACGTCCATCTACTTACTCCAGCCTTTATAGTCAGCATCGCCAATCTTACGGCTAAGGGTAAGAGCTAGGTCTTTTATCTTCAGTAAAATATTCTTCTTAAGTAAGTCCACTTTTTATTCCTTAGTCTTGTTTGCTTTAATTATTAACTTATTAAGCTCTACTTTCTAGGACCAGTAGTTACGCTTACCCTAGCTTAAGGTATCCAACTTATTTTTAGCCGCTTGGGTTATATTAATAGTCTTATAGTGCTTCCTTATATACATAAGCATAGACTCTCGGTCGGAGAAGGTCCATTTACTTAAGTTATTTGGGTATATACGTAGTATATCAAGGCCATACTTGATATAGTTATAGGCCTTATCTATCAGCATATCTAATATATAGAGGATTTTGTCTATTAGAGTCTTAAAGCACTTTATATCTCTCTGGAAAACGCCTTGGATCTTTATTTCCTATATCTTAAATTTTTCTTATTTTTTAATTGGTGATCCCTTGCCATTAAACGGGGTTGGATTTTTTGCTTTACGCTTTTTTCTACAGGGCTTGGTTAGAAGAGGGGAGCTAGTAGCTATATTCTTCTTGGCAATGGTTTGGGTGAGTATAGTAATCTAAGAGCTTAGACTTTATATGGTCTTAGTGTATACAAGAGCTTGTTATTCGTTTTATTATACACGTGGTTTAAGCGTCTTAAGGGAGTTAATTCTATGCTGAGCTTCTTTAAGTTAAGACTTTATAGTTCGGCCTTTATTGTAGACGGCTTAGAGGCCGTTCTCGACGCTAGTTAAAAAGGTTGTATATATAGAAAGGTGCTGGAAGGTTCCTGCCACATTAAGGTCCTTAGGGTACTCCAGGCCATTCCTAATTGCCCAGGCAATGTGGGTATAGGAGGTATTGAAGAGGTAGGCAAGCGCTTCGCGTAGGTTTGTCAACGGGGTATTATCCATATTATGGTCGCCCATTTTAAGGGATCTAGGTAAGGCAATTAAAATCTGTAAGGCTGGCTATGATACTAAGATTGTCTATAACTGTACTAAGATTATCTAAGATTATACTAAGATTGTCTAGGACTGTGCTGGGGTTGTCTGGGACTATAGTATAGTGTTGTTGGTCGCGCTGGGTCGCGATTACACTGGGAAAACGGAGATAGTATACTTAAGAAGAGGGAAAAAACAAAGGTCGTGATAGGGCGCAATTAGAGATACCATAAACTGTCACAGTGCTGTAATGCAAGTAGGCTAAATAACTACATTATGGTATAAAGAGGAGAAGAAGATGGAAAGGGGGTATTGTATATAAATAGTAGGGCCAGCCCGCCAAGGCGCTAATGGTGGGCCAGCCAACAGTAGGAAACAGTACGAGACAGTGTACGACAGGTCAGTGCCGTGACATATTATATCTTAATATATAGTCCTTAACTTCTTTAGATATTCTATCCTAAAAGTATTTCCTTTAAACAGCCTTAAGGGTCCTATTAGTACCATAGTAACCCCTAAAAGGGTTATTATAGAAGACCTTTAAAAATTTATCTTAAACTATTTGGTCCTTTAAGATATATATAGCACCCTTAAAGCGTAATAGACCCTTTTAGTCTTACTGCTATAGCTTCTTAGTAACTCTGGCCAAGTTAGTCTCTACTATATCTTTCTACCTCTTCCCAGAAATAAAGATGTGACAGTGCTGGAGCGTATTACCTGCTACTTTCTGGGCATTCTGCCAAATTCTGCCAAATTCTGCCAACACTACTTGTAGAGCCAACCAATTAGGATTTTCCATCCCCGAGATAGAAAATCGCTATTGGCTCGCTTACTACTAGCGCTTTAGCAACCCCTTTATATCTTAACAGTCTCTAACAGCCTTCTTCTTCTCCTTAGCTTAGTATTCTTATATAGTAGCAATCTACAAGCTTTGGTTTAGAAGCATTTGTACAAGCCCGTTACATTATACTAAGCTCTCCCTATATTACCTAGGAAGGCCTTAATAATATCCCACCCTAAAAGAAGACCTTTGTCCACAACAACGCGTTAACGCGTTATACTTAGACACTAAAAAAACTTATACTACTACGTCTGGGAAGGCCTTAATAATATCCCACTTTTATAGAATAGACTATACTTAACCTATACTCCGGAATTAAAAACCCAAATTGTATAATTTTAACGAACCTTAGGAAACCAATAATGGCACCTAAAGCGAGCTTATTTAAAAGACCTGCCTCTACCTAAGAGGAACATGGGATCTAGTTAGAATTAGAAATTAAAGATAATAACGACGTTATAGATATATATAGGCAGATTTGTGCCCTTGTAGCTAATTAGAAAGTTAATTATCTTTAAGCCTAAAGTATATAAGAGACTCTAAGGGAGATCCTAGAAAGCCTTACTGCCTTATAAAACAGCCTAGCCTCCCCTTTATAAAGCCTTAACCAACCTATTTACTTAACTAAATATAATACACTAAAGAGTATGGACATAATAACGAAATAATTAAAGTCTGTTAAGCTCCCTAACCTCCTACTATTATTAGACGGCATAGACCCAACCTTTAAGAACTAGAGAATTTAGGTATAAGGAAAGCTTTATATTAACCATAACTATTTTCCCTCTAAAGAAGCTAAAATACTCTACCTCTTTGGCTAAATTATTAGGGATACCTAGTAATACCTCTAAGCTAAATTTAAGGACAAGTTACCTGTTTAGTTTATATCTGTTAATAAGATAATATAATATCTGGCTACTATTTATATTAATCTAAATAAAGTATAGGATGCCCGTTATAACTATAATCGCCTAATAATAAAATTAAACTAATTCTTTATTAAGTTTTAGACCTAATTCTTATACCTAGTAGGCGAAGGCTAGGTTCCCCCTAAAAACTACCATTTGGACCTATATAATAAGCTAACAGTCTAACTACAAGAGAAAATCGCGGTAGCCTTAGATGATCTACCTGTAACGGAACCTTGTAGCAGGAACTACGGTGGGTCCTATTATTAGGCTAGGTATATAGGTAAAAACAAATCAATAACATAATAATAACTGGTGGAGTGGTTGCCTAATAGACTAACTCTAATTATATTCTGAGATTTACTATAAGGAGAGAACTATCTATAGTAGGGACTGAGGTCCTTTAAATACACAACCATACTCCTAAGAAATCCTCTTTTGTACGTAAGGTACGTGTTATACGTGTTATATATAGACGTACACTGCGTATATTCCGTATACTATGTATAATATTATATAACTCGCTTACTATTTCTTGTTATATGGTTCCACTAGATCTATCTTAGACTATGCCTATATTAACTAACTAGCTTCCTACAACTCTTCCCTAAGTAGTTATAATATTGTACTTAAAGCGTCTGTAATATTATCTCCCTTCTTTTTATCTTCGTCCTTAAAGATTTCTAACATCTCTAAGTCGTCCACTAGAGGTGTAATATCCGTTTAATTAGTCTGGTTAATATCCTTACTTATTATACCTAAAGCTTCTTCTTCTTTATAAGTGTAATATTATGCTCGCACTGTGGCTGCTATACTGTCGCTTAGTGAGATAATGTCGTCTCTATATTCTTATTGTGCGAAAGCGGGGTTAGTATATATTATAATAGCAAGTCCCTTATCTTAACAACCCTTATTTTACTTAGAGTGCACTAAAGCAAACATTTAATTGTTTTATAATGTTCGCTCTATTTCTAACGCTAAGTATACGCGTTCTATAACTCTTAACAGTCTTTAAGTTCCCTAAGTAACTTATTATAGGGTCTTGTGTTTAATCTGCCGCTATAAAGCTTAAGTTTAAGTTGGCCGCCGCACGCGCTAAACTTTACTGTTCTGCTAAAGAGACCGCTTGGGCCCTTAAGGCTTAATGTTACTCCTTTAAGTCTTAGTAGGTTGCGTTCGCTTAGTTAACCCATCTTAAAAAGGTTTATAAAAAGGTTCGTTCTAAGAAGTAGAAACTTGTTTAATAAGGTCTTAATAAGCTAGGTAATAAAAGGACTAACTTTCCTTTTATAAGGGAAATAACTCTAAGTAGCTTAGTAATTGCTCCTCTTAGGTCCCCCTTAGGTAACTCGTTTTTTAGTAATCCTTTTTTAATACTCCCTAACCTACTTTCTTCTAATACTTTTTTACCTTTTCTATAGTGTTCTCTAGGTTACTTAGTGGCTCCTAGGTAGTCTTATTATAGCCTATTTACTTTACTTTATACTATGTTTCGTTATCTACGTCCTTATAACTAATAATCTTTAAAACTTACTATTTGTCTTCTTCTTATCCTTTATACGTGTCTGCCTTATAAACTGGTAGCTTAACACCTCTATGTGCTAGTTCTAGCATCGTGATATATTATATAGGATAGATCTTTATTTTGGCTAGTAGGTTTAACTTATATGTAACCAATAAAATTCTTTATATAATTTTAAAAGGTTCTAGTCTAACATAGTCTAACTTCTTGCTTGGTTATCAACTCTTGAAATTTTTATATAGTAGCCATACTTTATCTCCCTCCTTAAGATCTGGTCCCTTAGATCTCTTAGTGTTATAGTACCTTTTTATTTATTTTTGTACTAGTTTAGCTGTTTCCGTAAGGTCTATATAAAGATTTATTAACGTTTCTATTCTTTGTTTAGCTATGCTACTTATCTTTTTTGCTTAATGTGGCGATAATAATGTTCTTAGTTTATATCCATAATTCGCCTTAAATAGTAATATCCCTATTCCTTTTTATAGTGTTGCATTATATGCAAACTGTATAACTAGTAATAATAATACCTCCCAAGCCTCAACGGGCCAAAAGCGACGCCGTATAACATCACCAGACCGAACAGGGACACAAGGGACATATGGGACATAAGGAAGAGGACGCCCAGTAGGAAGACCCCTATGGACAGCTACGGCAAGTTCAAGGCCGGGACAATCAAGAATTAGATTTAACGCGGTAAACACAACATACGCAGCTGGCTTATAAGGGGCACACAGCTAACTAGTAAGAACAGGGGAAGAATCGGAGGCAATAACAAACTCAGATTTAGAAAGGCTAGTAGGAACACAAGACACAGGAATAGAAAGCTCTACACAAAATAAGTAGTGGCCAGGGAGTAAACATAGGAGATAGAAGTTCTAAACATTTTAGAGAAAGTGGAAACGGAAGAAGCGAGAAGTGAAGGAGAGGCGAAGGACCCCTGTTAGGGGTCCGCTACTTGACCATTATATAGTATAACTGCGGCAATACGAACCACTATCTAGCAAGGCCCCTACTAGACAGTCTAGACTTAGAGAAACACCATATTCTTGCCATATAAGAGCCATATTATAATACCTATATATAATTAACATACTGCCCCTAAGGATTCTAGCTCCTGTATAAACCAAAAGCAGCCACACGCGTATGCTTTATAATTAGTAAAAATATCAGCCTTGCCTTATAGTCATAGCAGGCAGTTAACCTAGATATTACAGTTATAACTATCCAGATATATAGGGGACTAGTATAAATTATTAATGTCTATAACCCTAGGGTTAAAGGGGTAGCATAGACAGAGAATATTATATCTATAATAAGCTTGCTAAAAACTGAATACGTAGAGTCTATTTTACTAGGAGATATAAACCTCTACTACCTATAGTAAGGGGGCATCCATGTTGCTGCTAATTAATAGGCAGAGTGCCTACTAAGAGCTATAGATAATAGGGGCCTTAAGCTAGCTACCCCCCCAGGTGCAATTATATGGCAATAGGGCACTGCTAAAAGTATAATTAACCTTACGATTATGGACAAAAACCTATACCAGAGACTTGAAAGGTGCTCCCCTAAAGAAAAATAGGCACTTACCTTAGACCATATCCCTATCCAGATATAACTAGATCTGGACATTAAGGCGCAACTAAATAGTAAAAGATACGCAATAAGGAAGCTTAACATAGATAGCTTCCTTAATATAATTAAATAATAACTCTAAGACCTAGAAGAAATCCACCTAATACTAAATAAGTAAGGCTTATTAGCCACCCCTAAGGAAATTAATTAAAGACTAGAAAGGATCTAGGCAGCAATTAAAAGTAGGCTAAAAGAGCACTGCCTAGTTTTAAAACCAGGCCCCTATACGCAACACGTATGGTCTATATAGTGCGCGGCCCTTATAGCCGGCCAACAACGAGCAAGGAGGAAATACACAAGCAGCCACAATTCTAAGGATAAGAGATAATATAAAGACACAAAAAACCAGCTAAAGAATACCCTAAGAAAAGAAGCAAGAAATAACTAGAGACGGTTTATAAATAAACACACTACTAACCCAAGTCTCCCCTATAATAAGGGCCTTTGGACTATAGCGAAATAGGTAAAGAAAAAGGTGGGACGCCTAGTAGAAGATCTATACCTACTACCCCTATAAAGAGCAGGCGAACTATAGGCCACAAGTAACAATAATAAAAAGGCAAAGATCCTTATAGAAAGATTTTTCCCTTAACCGGCTTTAGTAGACCTTAGCGATATTACTAGTAAAACACTAGTAACTTGCCTAAGGGTTAACAGCAACATAACAACTAAAGAAATAGCCAGAACTATTAGCCGCCTTTTAAATAACACAGTACTAGGACTAGATAGGATCCTAAACAAAGCCCTAAAGACCTATAGACCACTTATAGCACCTTAGCTTGCAGACGTAGCCAGAGTATGCTTTATAATAGGCTACTACCCGTAACTTAGAAGATCCATAACAACGGTTATCTTATAAAAAGAAGGTAAAGTAGACTACTTAATCCCAGGAAGCTACCGCCCTATTGCCTTAGAAAACACCCTAAGCAAGATCTTAGAAAAGGTTATAGCAGACTATATAGCAGATACGGCAAAGAAACACGCCCTACTACCATAAAGCTAAATAGGGGTAAGAAAGAATCGCTTAACGCTATTAGCACTTACACTACTTACTACTACCATTAAAACTACATGGGCTATGCGAAAGGACTTTATAGTATTAATACTTAGCCTAGATATTAGCGGCGCCTATAATAATATACCCTATAAGCGTCTTCTATATATCCTTAGGGCAAAGGGCTTTCTAGAATAGATTATTTAGTTTATTTAAGGATTTATAGGCTAGAAAGAAATGTTACTAGTCTTTAGTAAATACTAGAGCCCCCCTATTATAGTCACAATAGGAATACCATAAAAATTACCTCTGTTGCCTATACTCTTCCTCTTCTTTATAAGCAACCTGCTTAATACCTTTAAGGAAGGGGTGACCTAGGGGATAGGCTTCGTTAATAATATAAACCTAATTATATATGGGCTAATAGCCGCAGAGAACTGTAGGACACTAAAGAAAGCCTATAATACCTATATAGAATGGGCAAGACAATATAGAGTCCAATTTTTACTAGAGAAATACTAGCTAATCTATTTTATAAGAAAATATAACCAATCTATAGATCTTTAGCATACAATCTATATCTAAGGCTTTGGGGGTCAACCGGTTTAAGGCCTAAGGGTATTAGGAGTGTGGGTAAATAGCAAGCTCTAGTAGAGCGCATATGCGGCATAAGCGGCCTATAAGGGCCAAGCATAGTATATTGCTATATCCAGGATTGTTAATTCTATATAGGGTCTATGCTTCTAGAGGTTACGCCTATTATACACAGCAGTTGTCCGGCTAACTATAACGTATAGATCTAGCATTTGGGCTACTAGAGAAACCGAGAAAGGCCCCCCTAAATCACTCCTTAAACCACTCTAAAAGGTCCAAACAGCCTGCCTTAGGAGTATAATAGGCGGGTATAAGCGAACGGCTACAGTACTGCTTAAGAAGAAAGCTAATATTCCCCCCCTATAACTATATATTGAAGCTAATGCAATGTAAAGGGTGCAAAAGGAACGTAACTCTAACGTTATAAAGTATATTAAGACACGCCTAAATAAACTATGGAGGGACCTTAGGGTGCCCTATAGGAGAAGGAACTAATAACCCCAAAGTAGGGAAGATATATTAGGAAAATAGATAGAGAAAGCAGAAGAAGAATAGTGCGGCGCTAGGGCCTAGGCCTATATAGAGGAGGAAGGGAGACGCGTAAAAGGCCAGTAAAGATAACAGTAAGGAAGAGAAAGGAGCCAAAGTAGAGTATAAAAAAGTACTGGAAAACCATCTACCATAACACAATACTGGTTGGACCGACGCTGGAGAGACGAATAGGAGTTAAAGGTATAGAGGTAGACTTAGGCAAGGGGAACCTAAGCCATAGTATAGGTAATGCTATGGGGGGTAAATACCTAAGGGCTCCAAGAGGGCCTAACAAAGGCAGAAAATACAATGGCAACACTCTTAAGGACAGGAATAATAGGACTAAAAGATTGGCTTTACTAGGTAGGTGTTCTAGTAGGTAGCCTAAGGTGCAAATATAGCTGGCTAAGACAGACACTAAAATACGTAATACTGTTATGCCCCTTATATACTGGCTAAGAAGCAATACTCTTAGCAGCTGGTATAGAAAACTATAATACACTACTCTTAATACAGAAAGGCCTTAAGGCGGCTACCTAGTGGCTTATTGGCTAAAATATGCTAGACCAGTTCTAGGTTACAAAGGAAATAGCAATAGAAAGTAAAGGGGCGAGTAATAGGCGCCCCCTAATAACTCTACAGGAGTAGAGTATAGTGTGTAATACTAGCACGTCCGTAGGTTTGTTACGGCAGCAGTAGTTCCCAAAAAGGTTAAAAAGTAAGGTAGTAGAGCACCACTAGTGACTCGCAGGCGACTTATAAGCGAGCCCTAAAAGGCGGGGAGACGGATTACGGGGTTTTCTTAAATAGAGTTTTCTCCCTATATGTATATAAGGAGTAGTCCGCGTGGGCCTAACAGGGATCCGAATTAGACATTAAGCAATAAATAATAATAATAATAGTAATAATAATACCCAATTGTTCTATGCGTGATTAATATAGTGCCTTAGATACTGTTCTAGTGTCTAGTTTAGTCTTTCCGTTTGTCCATCTGTCTGTGGATAATATGCTATAGAGGTTGCTACGCAAACTCCTTGTTCTGCCAAAAATACTTCCTAAAATGCTGCTATAAATCTTAGATCTCTATCCAATATAATCTTGTCTAGTACTCCATATCTTATAAACACTTCCTTTATATAGATTCTCGCGACATCTTCTACTGATATTTCTTTAGTGCATGCTATAAAGTATCTCTACTTTATTAGCTTGTCTACTATTACTAAAATTATGTTGTAATTCTGTCCCGTAATAGGATCTCTTAACTTTAGTAACTTAATAATAAAGTCCTATAATATAACCTCCTATGGTCTTCCTGGTATCTTAATAGGTTATAGCCCTCCGTACAGCTTATGCCTTATTGGTTTGTTTCTTTAGCAATTTAGATATTCTTTTATAACTTATCTTACTAGCCCCCAGATTCCTTAAATAATATACTCCTCTTAAAGCCTTAATACTAGTCCTGTAGACCTGTTATATCCTTATATTATTCCCTTATGGAATTCCTTAACAAATTCTTCTGTAATAGACTTAGGTATATATATTACTTCTCTGTTTTTATATTGCTCTAAGTCTAGATCCTCTACCTATGCTTTTTATATCTTCTATATCCAATTACTCTCTAGTAATTTATAGATCTAACTTTTCTTAGTTGCTGTAATCTTTAGATAATTATACCTAATTAATCCGTCTTAATCCTTTTGCAATAAAGCTCCTAATAGCTTTTTATTACTTTATAGTTTAGCCTTTCTACTTAGAGCGTCTGCTCGTGTATTATCTATACCCTTAGTATACTAAATTTTGAAATGGTATTCTATAAGCATTTCCGCCCATCTGACCTGTCTTTGGTTGAGTTACTTTGTTATTAGGAATCCTATAAGGTTCTTATAATCCGTCTTAACTATAAATGGTTTCTCTATACCTTATAAAAATGCTCTCTATTCCTTAAGTGCTGTAACTATACCTAATAACTCCTTGTTGTAGATGTTATAGTTTAACTCTAGTAGTGTTATTTTCTAACTATAGTACGCTACTGGGTGCCATACGTTCTAGTGCCTCTATAGTAAGTATACTCCTAGTACAAAGTCTAATGCGTTTATCTTAACAACCGTTTCTAACTTTGGTTGATAGATCTTAAGGACTGGCTCTTAGGTAAACAACTCTTTAAGTTCTTAAAACAGCTTCTTTTATTTACTACCTTAAACCCACAGTTCCTCTTTCTTTGTTAGTCTTATAAATGGCTCAATGCTTTTTAACCACTATACTATAAACCTCCTATAGTAGTTACAAAACCCTAGAAATAACCTTAACTATGTAATGTTCTCTAGTTCTTGCTAACTTACTATAGCTTTAATTTTCTTTAGGTCTATGCTGATTTTCCCTAGTTCAATAATAAATCCTACAAAATTGGTTTTCCTTATAAAGAACTTGCATTTCTTAATTGCTACTAGCATCTATTCTTTCTATAGTCTCTTTAAGACCCATTTAATGTGTTTCTCTATGTTCTTCCTTATTCTCTAAGTAGATGATAATGTTATTAAGGTATACTATAATAAACTTATCTAGGTGTTCTCCTAACACACTATTAATTCGCTTCTAGAATATTACTAGTGCGTTTATAAGCCCGAATTGCATAACTAATGGTTTATATAGTTCTTCCTTTAACCTAAAGGCTGCCTTCTATTTATTGCCTTCCTTGATCCTAATTTAATGGTACGCCCATCTTAGATCTATCTTTATAAAGATTTTTACGTTGCCTATCTTATCTTAGATCTTGCTAATTAAGGGTAAAGGATACCTATTCTTCCTAGTAATGCTGTTTAACTATCTATAGTCTATACACATCCTAAGTTTTCCGTTTTTCTTTAGGATAAATAGTACTGGATATTCTACTAATAACTATAATGGTCTAATGTATCCCTTACGTAAGTTCTCCTAGATAAACTCCTTAAGCGCTACTAACTCCATTTTAGTAAGCTTATAGATTGGAAAGAACTTTGGACTTATTCCCTCTTTTAATTCTATCTTATAGTCCTATGCTGCATGCTCTAACAGCTTTTTACTTTTTAGTAACCATAACTTTTTTCTATACTTATGGTATCTCTTTGGTATATAACTTAAGCCTCGCTTAGTCTCTTTGTATATCGCTCTAACTTAGTACTATACCAACTTGGTTTGCTGTCGCATTTTATATTATTAAGTATCCCTAATATTAACCTAACCTATAACCCAATTAATCTTTAGATTGTACTCTTATAACTAAGGTATTCCTAGTATCGCCTTATCCTGTCCTAATAGTAGGATATTAAAAGATATTCTAACTTGTCTCCCTTTAATAGTTAACTGAATAGGTCCTATTTTAAGATTAATAATGCCTCCTCTATAGGCTATCTAATCTCCTAAAATCATTATAAGTAAATATAGGTGTTTCTTTTGTCTATATAGTAACCCTATCCTTTTTACTGCTTTTGGTAATATGTGGTTCCTAGTTGCTCTACTATCTACCAATACTTTAAACTGCTGATCTTGCTATTTAGCTTATAAATTTAGGTATTAACCTTAAATTCCTTTAAGGGTCTAAGGCTCTAATACTGGTTCCCTCTAGTCTTATACGCCTCCCCTTGTTATGGGACTCCTCCGTAACACCTTACACACGTCCACCTGTTTCCACCTACGTAGCAAGAAGAGACCGACCACGAGATGGCAATCTGACGGTAATCTACGGCAATCTGACGGCAATCTGCCGCATTCTGCTATATTCTGCCAAGTCCACCAAATCCTGCTAAGTTCTGCCAGGACCGCTACTCAAATCCTATTCTGCTCTGTGCACGTATTGACCAAGCAACTAAACTAGCGATATATACCCTTTCTTCCCATTTCCTTACCTTCTCTTCTTACGCAATGTCTTGACTTTATTATACAGTTTATGTACATAGCTTAATAATATCTACTTCGCTATATATTATTACCACTTGTACTTACTCCGTGACACTATATTGCGTTAAAACCTACACTCCGCCCTGCCTTGTTTAAAATGCAGAACGACCTTAAAGCCCCTATAACGGCTGCCGACATTATGTCCGCACTCTAGGAATAATTGGTAGATATATAAAAGTCCTTTATAGACGCCCTTGTATAAAACTAAGCTGCTATAGCTCAACAGCAAGCCGAACAAGAAGTATAGCACTAGAAAACAATTGAGGCCCTCCAAGAAGAAATCCGCACCCTTAAGATGTCCACGCTAAGCCCTTAAGACCGGTCGCTATTACCAGAAGCCAATACGCGGAACGCGAGCCCTGAACTAGCAATAGTTATCCCACCAGTAAAACTAACTACTGTACTATAACGATCTGAACAATTACTAGACCCTCTAATATTTACTAGTAAATAATAAGAACTCCAATTATTTCTAAGCCAGCTTAAAAATAAGCTAACTAGTAACGCTGACTGCTACCCAACTAAAGCTAACCGACTCTGTTATGCCCTAAGTTGACTAGGAGGAGATGTAGCTGACCTTATTAAACCTCTTTAACCGAACTCAGTACTAAGCCTAATTGTACTTCTTAAAGCCATGTATGGTGACCTGAACTGCCAAGCTACTACTTAGAGAAAGATAAACCACATAACTTAAGGAATAAAAAGCTTTTTAGTATACTTCTCTGAATTTAACCGTTATGTAAAAGAAATAGGCTAGAACGACTCTATACTAATTAACAGCCTTATTAAATCCCTAAGTCCTAAACTGAAAACCTCCCTAATAGGTGTAGACCTACTAGGAGCCCTTAACGCCTGCGCAAACGTTATTAATAAATGGTACAATGATATACTATATCTGACACCAAAGTCCGCTCCTTAATACAATATAACAACCCCGTGAACGTCTACTAAGCCATTATCTTAGCCTAAGCACCCCAACGCTATAGATATTGATACTGGAACCCTAGGATACGCCCCATTAGGGTCCTCTAAATAAGAACAACGCACTAAGCTAGGCCTCTGTTTTAAGTGTGGAAGTAGCTTCTACCTCTCTAACTACTGCTCCGTCCCCCTGCCCCAACGCGAATTACGAACAGCTAACACTAGCAGCTATTTACCGCATTAATCCTCTAGTTACCGTCCCTAATCTCCACCTGGTTCCAGCCCCGCATTTAGTAAGCACCACTTACAAGGACGAAGCTATAACTAATATACTATAAGAACTCCACCCTGATTGCCTCTAAAAGGAAGGTCCTAGAGCTAAGTCGCTCTCTAGGATAGCGCTGCCTTAGGATCTTGTTAAATGCTTTAGATGTTACGAACTCTGACTTTTAGGATTACAGCATAACTATTAACTATCGTCTTTGGCAGAATAATTAATAGGTTAATGCTTAAGTCCTAATTAATACAGGAGCTAGCGGCATAGGATTTATTAATAAGATCTTTGTGTAAGATAATGGTTTTACTCTAACCCCCCTTAACTGGCATATTAATGTATTTGGATTTAATGGTAAACGCACTATCTTAGGCTATATTACCCACGTAGTATTCCTAAGACTCTAATACCTAAACCACAAAAAACTAATTAGGCTTTTTATTACCACCCTAGGTTACTTAGTGATCCTTAAACAACCCTAGATAAAGCTATATAAGGTAACCATTAATTGGGACAACCTTAAGCTTCTATTTACCGCCTCCTGTTATAAGCAGAAGTGTCTTATAACCCACTACTTAGACCCTAAACCGAAATCTAGAAAATCCACTAAGATCTACTAGTTTAAGATTTCTACCGACGTCTACTAAGAACCCGGAAATAATACACAACTATATAAACTAACTCTAACTGCTACACCCCAAACTAAGCAGAAGCTTAAGCTTAATATACAAAAGTACTAAAAGAACTGGTACTCTACCATAAAAAGGATATTTAAAGAACCCAAACCTAAATCTAACACCGACTTTGTACCTAATACTGAACTTAAACCTGAATAAGAAACTATATAAGAAACTAAAGATAATCTAAGTTTACTTAACACCTTAGATATCTATATAATTAGAGCTACCCTATTAGTATAACTCACCAAGAAACCTAAACATACGATCTTCGCTATTATAATAGCTAATATTAAAAAGGCCTTAGCACTAAAGAAACACACTAACCCTACTATAAAAGTACTAGTATGCCACTATAACAACTTAGAAGTATTTTTATAAAAGGAAGCTAATAAACTAGTAGAACACCAACTATACAACTATAAGATTGTACTTAAAGAAGGAAAACAGCCAGGATTTGGACCCTTATATAGAATATCCCAAAACGAACTCCAAGTACTGTGGAAGTACTTAAACAAACACCTAAGTAAAGGATTTATTAGAGTAAGCTCTTCACCTATAGCTGCACCTATAATCTTTATTAAGAAACCTAGCGGCGGTCTACGCTTCTATATAGACTACTAAGCTCTTAACGCTATTACTATTAAGAATTGGTACCCGCTCCTGTTAATTTAAGAGACACTAAACCAATTAAGTAAGGCTCGCTACTATACAAAACTCGACCTTATCCATGCATTTAACCGCCTCTATATCGCAAAAGGAGATAAATGGCTTACCGCATTCCGTACTAGATATGGACTGTTTAAATACTTAGTAACGCCATTTGGCCTTATAAATGCCCCAAGTTCATTCTAATACTTTGTAAATAATACCTTATAACCTTACCTGGACGTTTTCTGTACTGCTTATATTAACGACATCCTGGTATATAGCAATAACCTAGCTAAATATAAGAAACACGTTAACCTTGTCCTAGAAGCCCTACGTGGAGCTAGACTATAATTAGATATAGATAAATACGAGTTCTATAAAACGGAAGTTCTATACCTTGGACTTATTATCTCTATAGACGGCATATAAATGGACCCAAAGAAGATTAAAGTAATTATAAACTGGTAAGAACCTAAAAACGTTAAGAATATAAGAGCCTTTATAGGATTTGCTAATTTCTACTAATGGTTTATTAATAACTTCTCCGCCCTAGTTTCACCTCTTATAGCTCTAACATAAAAGGACAAAGCCTTTATCTTTAACAAGGAATGTAAGAAGGCCTTTACCTATCTAAAAGTTATATTCACTACTGTACCTATACTCCAACACTTTAACCCAAACTAAAAGAGTGTTATAGAAGCTGATTTATCTAACTATATTACTAGAGGCATTCTGTCTTAGTATAATAAGGAAGGAGTACTGCATCTAGTAGCATACTTCTTAAAATAATTAAGTCTAGCCAAATGTAACTACAAGATCTACGATAAGGAATTATTAGCTATTATTAGATGTTTTAAATAATGGCAACTTAAACTAGAAGGCGCCAGATTTCTAATTAAGGTTCTTAGCGACTATAAGAATCTATAGTACTTTATAACCACAAAACAGCTAAGTTATTATTAAGCCCGCTAGTTAGAATATCTATCTTATTTCCAATTCTTAATCACGTACCACCTAGGCGTTTAAGGTTAAAAACCTAATGCCCTAACTCGATGTTTACAAGATATAATAGCATAGAAAGAAGCGCGCGCCTACCGTAATTAAACGCTGCTTTACCCTAAATTATTTAATCCCCCAGCTAAAGACCTTACAGTACACATCCTTGAAATAACTAATTGATTAATTGAGCAGATTATAGTTAATAAATACCCAAATAACGAGTTTATCTAAGAGACACTCAAGTTAATTTAAGATGGCGTTAGACGCTCTAAAAAGATCTCTCTAAGTAAATGTAAAGCTTGCGGAGACCGCTTATACTACCGGAACCGCCTAGTTGTACCTAACCACGACGAACTTAAGCTTAAGCTCCTTAAACACGTACACAATCTACCAGTAGCTAGCCACTTAGGCTAAGGAAAAACCCTAGAGCTGCTCTAATAGGAGTACTACTGGCCAAATATGCATAATATAACACGAAGGTACGTCTTTAGCTGTCACACCTGCCAATAAGCCAAAGCCTTGCACGAGAAGTATAACGGCTTTTTAAAGCCACTACCTATTCCGGACCGAAGATAGAAGAACATCTTAATTAACTTTGTTATTAATCTCCCCATAAGTAAAGGCTGTACAAACATTATGGTAGTTATAGACCAACTATCCAAAATAAGACACTTAATCGCCTGCCCTAATATATTAACACCTGCCGTCGCCCAGCTATTCCTAGATTACGTATGGAAACTCTACGGACTTCCCAAAACAATTGTCTCTAATAAAGGCCGCTAGTTTATCTTGGTGTTTTGGGAAGAACTAACTACCTAACTTCGCATTAAAGCGCTGTTGTCTACAGCATATTACCTAGAAACGGACGGTTAAACGGAACGTGCAAATGCTATAATAGAACAGTATATTTAGATATACACGTTGTATTTACAGGACGACTAGATGGACTGGCTTACATTTGCTAAGTTTACTGCAAATAACTCCGTCTTAGAAACCACAAAGGTCTCCCTATTCCTGGCTAATTACGGCCAGCACCCGCGAATGGGTTTTAAACCCTTTAGTAATATTCCTTACCTAGCTTATTAGGCCTTATAAGTTACAGAAGCAAACGAATTTATAAAGAAGATAGAAGAACTATAAGAGTTCCTTACTAACGAAATAATATAGGCCCAGTCTGTCTATAAAGCCGCAGTAAATAAGAACTAAACCCTAGTACTAGCTTACTAAATTAGTGACTTTGTCTGGCTAGACGCAAGAAATCTAAACACAAAATGACCTATTAAGAAACTTAACTGGAAGAACGCCGGCCCTTATAAGGTTAAAAAAGTTGTCTCTTCTTATACCTACTGACTAAAGCTTTCTAATACGGTTAAAATCCACCCTATATTCTATATGTCAGTCCTCCGCCCTACCGCCCCTATATTAGACGCCCTACCTAGACAGATCCAAGACCCTCCCCTACCAGTCAAAGTAGATAGTGAGGATGAATACCTCGTTGAAAGAGTTGACGACATTAAGTACGATAAACGGAAACGCAAATATATATATCTTACGAAATAAAGAGGCTTTACTAAGCCCTTATAGGAACCCGTTAACTCTGTAGGACTTATATAAGCCGTAGAAGACTTTTATAAACTCCACCTAGAACTACCTTAGCCCCATCTCGCAGAAGCTCAAGTTTAAAGGGGGGGTACTGTTATAGGACTCCTCCATAACACCTTACACACGTCCACCTATTTCTACCTACGCAGTAAAAAGAGACTGACCACGAGACGGTAATCTGACGGTAATCTACGGCAATCTAACGGCAATCTACCACATTCTGCTATATTCTGCCAAGTCTACCAAATCCTGCCAAGTTCTGCTAGGACCGCTACTTGAATCCTATTCTACTCTATGTACGTATTGACCAAGTAACTAAACTAGCAATATATACCCTTTCTTTCCGTTTCCTTACCTTCTCTCCTTACGCAACGTCTTGACTTTATTACACAGTTCATATACATAGCTTAATAATATCTACTCCGCTATATATTATCACTACTTATACTTACTCCGTGACACCCCTTTTCCTAACTATTGGCTGCTAGATTCTGCCTATACTTAGTCTAACTTTAGCTAATACTTAGTTTATTTCTTTTCCTTTATATACTATGGATAAGTGTTCTCTAGGCATTTCTACCACTATTATCTATCTAGGTATTCTTCCATAAGGAATCTTCCTAGTTAAAGTATTAAGTCTCCTTAACCTTGTACTTCTACTAGGTGCTATCTATATATATACTTAGCGTTCCTAAATCGCTTTTCCTCTAGTGCCTAATATATCCTTACTAAGTACTTCCGGTTCTTGTCTTTTAGTGCTCTATATATATTACACATATTATCCACATAAGCTATCTATAATAGTATATAATGCGCTGCATGTTTTAGGTTAACTCTTAGTTTATCTTTATTCTTAAGTTTAAATCTATACCTAGTTAACCTAACTACTAGTATTTCTGCTGTGGGTACTAAGATTTATTACTTATTTCTCTAGTCCCTAGATCCTTCTTCTTGGTTCCTTAATATTATAATTAATACTCCCTTAATATAACTTATGCGTTTCTCCGTAATGGGTTGGTTTTAGACAACTTTTTTATCTAGCTATATATAAAAGTCTTCCCATTTGTTATTATGTTATTGCCTATACCACTTTCCATATAACTGGTTTAGTGTATATGGTTTATCTATTAGAAAGTACCTTATTATCGCTGCATTATAATATCCTTTAGTATGTCTTTCTTTAAACCTGGTTAGGATATCTAGATCCTCTTTTTATTCTAGTTTATTTAACCATTTTGCCCTAGGTGTCCCTGTACTTAGCCTATTAGTAACTTTTTATATATATACTCTGTCCCTTATACAACCTGGCATAGCTGACCTCTTATCTAGCTTTTACTCTTACTATATAATAATTCTTATTCTAAACTTATCTATAGTTTTTTATTTTCTATATCTTATAGCTAGATCTTTATAGTTATCTTGCTTTTTAATCCTAGTATTAACTATTTAATCTTTAGGCTAAACACTATGTTTACCTAGGATTGCTAATATTCTTATTCGTTCCCCAAACTTATAGTTCTTAAACTTGCGTCCTATACTTATTTATTTATCTATAAACTAAGTAGCTGCCCTTTCCCATTAGTTTTTGTCCGTTATGGGCCCTTAGGTATATCTTATCTCGTCTTAAGAATCTTAAGCTTCTTTTATCTCTTCTTAAAAATCTTAAGCCTGTGGCCTTTTGCCTTTATTAAGTAATAAGCTAGCACTAGTAGTTGTCTACTTACTTAGTTTCTTCTAAACGTTACTCCTATTGTCTTATAAAGCGATGGAAATCATATCTAATAGTGTTATAGCATCCGTTACTAAACCTTGTTCTATAATAGTTTTAGTTTCTACTTCTATTTCAATTTCTCTAAGGTCTGCATACTCCTAGTAAGCTGCCTTTATTGCCTTATTATTAGTAAATGCTTTGCCTATATTAAACTTATTATCTTTAATATCTAATCTATAAGCTAGTTTGTTGGTTCCTCTAAACTTAGATAACAATAGCTCCTATAGCTAATAGCTTACGCCGTACTTAGCATCCTTATAAATTCAGCATACGTTATTATAACAATACGTAAAACTGTTAATTAAACATTCTTTTATTCCTTATAGTGCACTATTATCCCTCTATATATATGTGCTGTCTGCTAGCCTTATTCCCTTTACTGCGTAGTTATTCTAACCACCTCTATAGTCTCTAGCGAAATAACCTTATTTTCCGCAATTTATACAAGCCCTATCTTTAAACCATTTTTCTTGCTGTAGAGTCCGCCTAAACGTCTTCTGCTACTAAGATCCCTAGTTTAGCCTTTGCTTCTAGGTCCTTTAATTACTAAATCCTTAACCTCTAGGTTTTTATAGTTTCTTTTCCCACCTTTAGGTTTCTTTGGTACCGCTTAGGTCCATTAGCTCTGCGCCATTCCATAATTTTTAACTCTATATCTGTCATTGCGTACTTTGCGCCTTATATAACTATAGAACTCTATCTTGCCCTCTCTTAGCTTGTTCCCTTTGATAGATCCTATTATTAATCTTTATTAACTGGTTTATTAACTCTCTTAGAGTATCTATATCTTCTATTAGGATAATTACGTCCTGGACTTTAGCCTTAAGTCCTTATTTATACTGTGCTATAAGCGCCCTATTATTCCACTTAACCTATATAGCTAGTGTTTAAAACTGCGTTGTATACTTAATTGCTAAAGTGCGTTATACTAAGTTCTAAAGCTTTTGTTCCGCTGTGGTTATGGCCTCTAGGTCTCTAAATATCTATATTAGTTATTCCGCGAACCCATTCTAACTAGTAAATATATACCGTACGTCCTGGTTAGTAGTTGTTATACCATTAGCCTGTATTTCCGTAAGGTATGGTTTAAACTACTTAAGTGCCCTTCCTATTAGAAACAATCCTATATAGGCTACTTAATCTAACAATATTACTAACTTCGCTCCTTCCTGCATTACCTTAAAGTGCATCTATATAAGAAATCCCTTAAGCTTCAACTTCTCTCCTAAAAATCGTTTAATTAAAGGTAGTTTAATTTTTGCTACTTTAATTCTATTAATGCGTTCTTTAAGTATCCTATTATTATCTTATAAGTGATTAACCATTTCCTATAACTAACCTTGCGTAACCACTTAAGAATCCGTATCTGCCATACTGGTGTCTCCTAGTCGTAAGGTTGTGGCTACTGTTAACGTTATCGTGACTAGTGCTTTGGGTGGCATATTGTTCGATCTTATTTAATACTATAACCTTAGTAGTGAATGTGTAACAAAACCTTGTAGTAGGAACTACGGTGGGTCTTATTATTAGGCTGGGTATATAGGTAAGAACAAATTAACAACATAATAATAACTAGTGGAGTAGTTGCCTAATAGACTAACTCTAATTATATTCTGAGATTTACTACAAGGAGAGAACTATCTACGGTAGGGACTAAGGTCCTTTAAATACATAACTATACTCCTAAGAAATCCTCTCTTGTACATAAGGTACGTGTTATACGTGTTATATATAGATATATACTGCGTATACTCCATACACTATGTATAACATTATGTGACTCGCTTACTATTCCTTATTATATAGTTCCACTGGATCCATCCTAGACCGTGCCTGTATTAACCAACTAGCTTCCTGCGACTCTTCCCCAAGTAGTTATAATATCGTACTTAAAGCGTCTGTAACACTACCAACCTACTAAAGACTTGCAGCCTAATATTTGTTACTAGATTTAGAACTAAAACAAATTAATGCTTATACTAACCAACTAAAGAAGTCCTATAGCGACCAGAACCTACCCGCTACGCTAACTAGAGCTGGCGTCAGAAGATAAACCACAACCGCCCTTATACTAAAAGCTATTATAACTACTTACCTGCGAGTCTCGTCCGAATTGCTACGTACTATGCCTTTAGCCAATGCTTATTGCAACACCCTAATTAACCCTGCATTGGTTACATGCTTTAATTACAGAAAGGATAGTTACTTTACTATGTCCTGCCTAGAGCTAAAGGATACGGGTAATATTAAGGAGATAGAGGAAAAAGAAGAAATATCTAACAAGTTAGGAAAAGAAGAACCTTAGGGAAAAACTCCCCCCTAGGGTATCCTATTAATCTTAAAGAGATTAATCTAAGTTAGCTAATAGGCGGAAAACACTTTATAGTTCTATATATAGTATCTTAAAATGGATATAGAGTTAATATAACTACCCTTATTAACACTAGAGTAAATAGCTTTGCCTTTATAAATACTGCTTATATAAATAATATTACTAAGTTCTTAAATATAAATGCTACCTAACTAAAGAAGCCTATTTAAGTAAAAGGCTATAATAGCCAAGCCGGTAAGCCGGTTACCTATATCTTAAAGCTATATATTGCTATTAATAGACGACACTAGTTTAGTATCCCCTTCTGTATCCTAGACCTAGGATTCTATAATATAATCCTTAGCCAAAAATAGATGTCCTACTTTAATATTTAGCTAAACGTTTAACAAAGATAGTTTATCTAGATAGAGAATAGACTAAAGTTACCCTCCTTTGTTAGAGAAATCCGTACTAACTATAAGATATTAGCTGCAAAGGCTAATCCTATCTACTAGCAGGATATTAGGAACCGCGACATAGCCTTTGCCTAGGAAGATGCCCGCCACAAGGCCGGTAGGAACTCTATACCAATAAGGATACTCCCTCAAAGAACCGCGGTTAAGGAGGGCTCTACTTATAGAAGTAGAACAGACAGTAACGTAAACAACTTCCAAATTATAGAGATCCGGCCAATAGGGAAAAGGACGTACTAATAGGACATAGAGAATAACCTTTAAAAGATGTAATAAGAGCTAAAAGGAGTAAAGATAACGCCAATACGCTAAAGGCCCCCAAGGCCACGGACACCCCTACTACCACACAACCCTCTAATAGTAGATATTGCGGCAATTAGCGCTATAGGGTTCCACTTTAATATATATCAAAAGGACAATAAGGTCTTTATAACTAGCTTATATAAAATTAACTAAATTATTAATAAGAAGGAAGAAGGGCTAGTAGAGGAAACTAATAAGGAGCTAGTTAAGCGCCTCCTCCCTATATATCTCTTAGATTATAGAGACGCGTTCTTAAAAGCAGCCTTAAATATACTGCCCCCCTACTAAACCTATAATTATAAGATTTAACTAAAGGCCAATAACTCCCTAGGCTATAGCCCCTTTTACTAGCAAACTATAGAGGAACTAAAGGCAACTAAGCAGTACTTAATTAATAACCTCTATAAGGGGTTTATTAAACTAAATTAGGCCCCTTTTACTTCCTCTATTCTATTTATAAAGAAACCTAATAAAGGCCTTTATTTCTGCATTAACTATTAGAAACTAAACGCTATTACTTAGAAAGGTCGCTACCCTCTCCCCCTAATTAACAAAACCCTTATACGTCTAAGCCAAGCCAAAATCTTTACCAAGCTTAATGTCCGCTAAGCTTTCTACTAAATTAGAATAGACCCTATATTAAAGGATTTAATAATATTCCGCACCCGCTACGGTTCTTATAAATATAAAGTTCTTCCTTTTAAACTAATAAATGGGCCAGCCACGTACCAACGGTATATAAATAATGTTCTTTTCGACTACCTTAATAAATTCTATATAGTATACCTAGACAACATCCTTATATACTTAAATAATAAACTTAAGCACTAAGTTTACGTTAAAAAGGTCCTAGAGAGGCTGCGGAATACAGGCCTACAAGTTAATATTAAGAAATGCGAATTTAGAGTAAAACAAATAAAGTACTTTAGGTTTATTGTTAGTATAAAAATAATTAAAGTTAACCCTAATAAGGTTAAGGTAATATGTAACTAAAAAAACCTTTATACTATAAAAGGCATCTAGTCCTTTCTCGGCTTCTGTAACTTCTACTATTAGTTTATCCGTAACTACGGGGTTATAGTAAAGCCTCTTATATAACTAATAAAGAACAACACGTCTTTTATTTTTAGTAATAATTATATAGAAGCTTTTTAAGAGTTAAAGGACTAACTTACCTTCTCCCTAATTCTCTATGTTCGTACTAACTTAATAGCACGAGTGAGTCGTATCCACGGGCACGAAATACATGTAGTATCGTATGCTTATTTGGATGGTGACTGTCTTCTATATTAAAGTAGACTACGAGGTCTATATATTGATGTGCCTCCCCCTGATTAGTTAGTGCTTCGTAAACAGTGGTTGGTGCACTAACGCGTAAACACGTACTTGGTGTACCGAACGCGTAGGCACGCGGTTGGTACAACAGGTACTGTAATTATACACTGGCGGTACTTGAAAAATGAAACCACCTATATATAGCCTCCGTAATTGCTTTAATATAACTGTAGAACACAAAAGAAAATATATAAGAAATCTCCTCCAAGGTGCCGTCTAGGCTGCTTTTTAAATGGTGCTTTAAGCTGGTTGTAAGTCCTGCTTATGGTCTGTAAAATGAACCGTACGGTCTTCTAATGGGCCGTAGATGAACTATATGGCCTTCCGACGGGCCATAAATGAACTATAAGTGCTCCGTTAGTCTCGTTCCACCCACTCCGTGACCTTTAGATTGAGCTTATTTGTGTTAATTAGGGTTTTGAGGGCTTAATATGGCTTTGCCTTAGTTATGGCGTCTGCTGGGTTGTCTCTGCCGCTAATCTATTTGACCTCCGTAATCTTGCGTCGTTCGTAGGCCTGATGTAAGCATATTAGGTTGACTATAAGCCTCTTTTCTTGTGTTGTACCTAGTTTGACTAGGCAGTTATAGAGGGACTTTAAATTAGTGTATAAAACTAGGGGTAATTGCTCCAGTTATAGAATCTTCTAGACTATTGATTTGATTGCGGCTGCTATATTAAAGCCATGAGCTAGTGCATATAGTTCGGAAGCTAGTACACTGCGGGTTACTTGTTTGCATTTAATTAAGGACTAGTACAGGATGTTTGCGTCCTAATTATGGTCCGTAAGTACAATTACAAAGCTAATTTGTGATGATAGGTCCCTGTTATTGGTAAAGGATGCGTCCGTAAATACTAGTAAGCTAAGGGAATTCAGGTCTAATGGTATAAAAGTAAGTCCCCTTGCTGCATTGTTAATTTGCCACTAAATGCGCTTATTAAGCTGCTTGATATTTTCTTCTTATAGGTCTACTGCTTGGGCCGTAAAGGACAAATTATAGGCAGATTTAGGTTGACAGACTATGGCAATATAGGCGCCTCTTGCGCGCTAGGCGACATATTAGTCCTTTATATTTACGGTCTTATGGGTCTCTCCACGGGAGCTAGTGAGGTCCGCAGGCCTTACTATAACAAGCCTTAGGTTTTAAGCTTAGCGTTTCTAAGTTAGCTTAATTAGGTTGCCCTTTTATGTAATTAGGCCTCTATTAAACTTAATTAGAGTCTGCTTAGTTAACTACTCTTATAGCTTTGCCAAGAACTTGGCCTTTTATAGTTTAGTTTCTTTAGTGTCCGTAAAGGTCTGGTCGGCTAGGAATAGGGTATTGTTTATTTAAAGTCCAACAATACCAAGGCCGTTTGATGGGCTATATAGGAGGTAGGGGTTGTAGGTTAACTGTTCCATTTTAAGCTTACTAATATAATGCTAGTGGTATGTCTTGAACTAATGGTTTCTAGCTTTTGGTACTCCGTAAAGAGGTTTTATAACCCATAAAATTGTTCCTGGTTATAGGTTGAGCTTATAGGGTGGTCGTATAAAGATGTCCCTACTTAGGTAGGTATTGGACTGCATATAAGCTTGTGAGATGTCCCGTAAGTAAAGGGCTATAGGTTTGCTTTGCTGTAGTCTAGGCGTAAGTGCAAGTATAATCCGTTGACTGACTTGTTGAATTATGGGCGATTGTATAAAAACCAAGTCCTTTCCTTAGTTATTATAAGCTTATATAACAAGCCTTAATTTCTTAAAGGCTTTATCAGTACCAGGGTGCTTAATTTTGTTAACGAAGCGTGAGTTAAATATACGGACGCCTTACGGAACATCTCTCTCTGTTATGACCGTAAAGATGCCCTTTTTAAGTAGTCCGTTGATCTCTTTACGTCGTGAGTCCGTAAAAGGGGTTTCTTGTACTAAAACTAATATATCTACAGACGGAGATTGCCTTGTGGATATGCCTGTGGAGGTTAGGTAATTCTCTATTATAGGGTTCTTAGTTATGGGGTGCTTTTAGGGGTGTCCTTAGCCACGCTTTATAGCAGGTTTAATGGGTTTAGTGAGTTTCTGGGGGACTTCTAAGGTAGGCGGGGGTACTTCCGGTTCATCTGGTCCGGCAGGTGCTTCCGGTTCGTCTGGTTTAACGTTATAGGTGTTTTTGGATTAAAAGTAGGGTTTTATAGACGTGCTCCTAAAGCTGGTTGGTCCGCTAGGAAGTTATATATAGCATATTACGTTTTCTACGGCCAGTAAACAGTAAGGTCCGGTCCAATTGCCGCGTTTACGCTATATAAGGACTTTAGAATTGAGCAGGAGGTTATAAACTAAGGTTGTATCTAGCCTATTGCGGTGGTGCAGAGCGCTGTTAACAGTTTATTTGGCCCGCAGTTTAACTATTTCGGCTATTGCCTTCTATATTGCAGCTGCTTGTTCTGTAATGGATGGGGCAGGAGGGTCTAGGTTGCTTATTTTTAGGTAGGCTCCGTAGACTAAGAGGGTGGGTACTAGTCTGTTAGGGCCAGTGGTGTTATTAACGGCTTTTACGGCTATCTGTAAGGCTAGTTCCTTTTAAATATCCTTGCACTTATCTATAATAATCTGGTAAGCTCTCTGTAAAGCTAGGTAAGCTTGCTTAATAAGCCTAACTAACTAATGCGCCTTAACTGGAACGGCTTTTGTTAAAATAGCCATAGCTATAGCATACTATTGGAATTCCTTGCTAATAAAGTTCCTGCTGGCGTTGTGGGTGATATACTCAGGGGGTCTAATATATATGTCAATCTAGTAGGTGTGTAAGATATCCCAAGTGTGTTTTGCGGATATATTTTGTAACTAACGGGCGGCTTAATAGCGGGTTGCCTTGTTAATTATATATAGTACTAGGCTGCCGTTAATGTACATAATGTCTACGTACACTAAGTGGTTGAAATTAAGGTCTTTATAAAGAGTGAACTTGAATTGGCCTAGGGAACGTCCGTATTTCTGGCAGAAGGAGCAGTATTTGGTTAGGTGGTCAATTGCCTTTCTATTAACGTCGTCATGTCCAGAGCATTTAAGGACTCTATATAGCTTTTCGGCTAACAGGTAGCCGAAACGGCAGTGTAGGCGGTGGATCTCAGTACTAGTAAGGTAGTATGGGTTATAGTCAAAAGATTCCTAAATATAGGTCCGTAAAGTCTCTCCCTATATAAGGAACGGGTGTCCAAATCGTTATGTAATTGGTAGGGTGACATACTTACTTCCTAGGGCAATTGCGGGGCCAATTAGGGTGTCTATAATATTGTTATAGTATACCTATAATCTGTCCATGTCCGCAAGGCAGAGTAGGAAAGGGGTGTCCGCTTTTACTATATAGAAGTTAACTAGGCTAATTAGAGTCTTAACTACTACTAATCCAATTAATGCGGTTAAGCCAATGCTAAATTAGACATTTACGCCCCTAGTTTGCGTAATATTAATGTCCGTATTGTTATTTATGGTGGTTTTATATATAAGATATTGTCCATAGCCTGCAGTAGACTTCTTGGAGGCACCTATATCAATTATAACACCGTAGAATTCCCTAGGGGTATAGCGTTCTGTGGTGATATATGCAAATGGGTCCTGTTTGTAGTCTATAACGTCCATAATAGGGGTACTTGCAGATTGGTTTTTAGGCGCAATTGAGTATATAAAGAAACGGTCGGCTAATACGGTCGTAATATTAAAGGCTTGGCTGTCCGTAAAAGGTCTAAAAGTGGTAAGGAATGTCTCTGAGGTCTTCTGTTCCTAAGCGTCTAAGTTAAAGTTAATTATAAGGGCTTCTATTAACTTATTAAGAGACTCCTCTGCTTCCTCTCCTTTATACTCTAAGATAAACTGGTTAATCTGTTTATTAAATCTCTTCTTAGACCTGTCGCGTTCTTCCTAGGTATGCCTTATAGACCAACATCCTTTCTTGCCGCACACGAAGCACTTCTAGTTGGTTTGTCTGCGGGGGTATGTTTTTATACGGGGGTTGCCGCAGGGGTTATGGGGACTTGGTCAATATATGTGCTGCTAGCGATAGCGGCGGTCCGTAAAGTAGGCGTCTAAGTCTGTTTGCGGATATTGCAGATATTAAATATCTGTAGTAAAGGTTTAAGTGCTGCCTGGTGGGTTTAAGACTTTGTATATTACAATAGAAGACTGTAGGTTGTTAATAAGGCTGGCTAAGGTATCTGTAGGCTTATAGCAGGCGTATTTATAAGGCTCTACTTCCTGGCAAGCTGTAATAAGTTTATTATATAGAAAGTCGTCTGTTTGGAGCTTGATGTTAAGGCCATACTGTAGATACTAAAGGTCCTTAATAAGGATTTGCAGATACTCTGTAGTTAATTTTTTGGTATTCTTGTTAATTACGGTCCGTAGCTTGGTTGCATTCTATTAGGTAAGGATATTACGCTTATATTCCAGTCTTTTAAAGTAGTTATATGTAGCTTTACATAGCTTATCAAAAGGAATACCAAGGGGGTTGCTCTTAAGGTTGGTGTAATAGCAGTTAAGGGCTAGGCCGCGTAGTATGGTAGAGTAGGCTTAGCTGAACTCCTGTTTAGGGATATCAGCCTTTTAACAGAGGTCCGTAAAGATAGTTAGTTTAAAGTTAAAATTATCGTTTTCACCGCTATACTTAGATTCGTCGGTATAGAGCTTAGCTAGGTTAGCTAGCTCCTTACCGTAGGTCTTTACTTAGGTGGGTTATGGATCTATAACTTACAGATCTGTAACTTGCGGATATGTGGCTTATGGATATATAGCTTATAGGTATATAGCTTGCGGATCTGTGACTTAAACAACAGGGGTAATTTGGTCCGTATTTTGGTTTATAGGGGTGTTGCGGTCCGTAACTTGGGTACTAGGTATGCTCTGGCCTGTAAGGTCAATTCTAAAACCCCTTAGGTCTATAGGGCGAATTTAGTTAAATGGGTTAGGTATAAGGCCAGAGATTCTATTAAGTTTAAAGTAGGCGAAAAGTCTATTAGTTCTAATGTGGTCTAAGATCTGCTCTTTAGTCCATTCCGTTTGGTCTTCCTTATAGAGTGTATCGTATAGGGACCGTGCAATAGTAACTTGTTTATCTTTTTTAATCCATACACCTTGGTGACGTAAAAGGTTTTGTAGGTTACGGACAGGTATAATACTGCAAGCCTTGAAAATAGCTTCCGTAAAGCCTACAAAGTCTTCCTTATATTACTCCCACAGGTCGTCGTTTATAAGCTTAAAGTGTTCGTATTTAAGGACTTTGAATTTAATGCAGTTGTTTACGTTGGTTATAGATGTAAGGTTAACTCCCTGGCTCCACTTCTCTTGGCCTTTATTAATTTGCTTACTGATGTCTACCATACTGTATAGTATATGGCGGGTGGGAGGGGTCTTGTAGTGTTCCGTAAAGGCGGTTAATATCCGTAATGGTTTGCAGAAGGGTAAGGGGTCTCCATAAGGGGTCTAAAAAGAGGTCGGGGGTATTAAAGGAGGGTGTAATAGGAATAGGGGTTTAAGGTTTAAAGATAGGTTAAGGGTAGGGGGTTCTATACAGGTCTATATTTGCGTCTATAACTTCTGGTAAACCATACTAAGACTTGAATAAGTATATAGAGTTAGTAATAAGTCCGTAATCCTTTACCTTCCAACCTTCCGGCAGGTCGTACTGGGATTAAACGGGTGGTTGCTATTAAGTATTGCTCGGGGGAGGTGTTAAGTAATTGCTAATCTATACGCACTTACTGATCAGTGTTTATACTAACTTAATAGCACGAGTGAGTTGTATCCACGGGCATGAAATACATGTAGTATTGTATACTTATTTGGATGGTAACTGTCTTCTGTATTAAAGCAGACTACGAGGTCTATATACTGATGTGCCTCCCCCTAATTAGTCAGTGCTTCGTAAACAGTGGTTGGTGCACCAACGCGTAAACACGTACTTGGTGTACCAAACGCGTAGGCACGCGGTTGGTACAACAGGTGCTGTAATTATACACTCTATTACTATGACCTAGACCTAGAATTAATGCTAGAAACGGACGCCTCTAATAAAGTAGTAGCGGGAGTCCTCTTATAGTTATGCCTAGATAGTAAGTAGTACCCTATTACATTTTTCTTAAAGATAATAGCCCCAGCTAAGTATAACTATAAAGTACACAATAAGGAAATGCTGGCTATTATATAATTATTGTCCTAGTGGCGCGCAGAGCTTAAAAGTATAGACTCTTAAATTAAAGTCTATACTAATTATAAAGCCCTTAAGTATTTTATAATAATAAAGCAGCTTACTAGTTAACAGGCTAGGTAGGCTAAAATACTCTCCTAATTCTTCTTTATAATTATATACCGCCCTAGTAAGTAAAATTCTAAAGCTAATACCCTTACCTAGAGAGAACAGGATATAGAACTATAGGATAAGCTAAAGGCTTAGCACTAGACACATGCCCTTCTCCGTCCTAAACAGCTCAACCTATATATCCTTAAGGAACTAAGCTCTAAACAAAATAAGCTAGCGCCTATAGAAGGAGAGATCCTAGCTAAACTAATAGGACTAATTAACCGCATTCTAATCGCGAACCATATAGCTAAATCCCTAAAAGCCCTCCGTAACCAAGCTACGGAAGGCAACCCTAATTTAGAAATAAAAGATGAACTACTCTTATACTAAGAACGGCTTATAGTTCTAGACGTTAATAACCTACAAATAGAGCTAATCCGTAAAGCCCACTATTAAGTCTCTATGGCGCACCCTAGTTAAGACAAAACCCACTAACTACTAGCGCCTTGCTACTACTAGCAAGGACTCCTATCCAACATAGAACGATTTATTAAAAATTGTTATACTTATAAACGGATGGATACCCCCAGGGATTAAACCCCTAAATAGTTATAACCACTGCCAGTTCCTAAACGCCCTTAGTAGCATATTATAATAGACTTTAAATTATTCCTAAAGGACAAATATAGCTATGATATAGCCTTTATAGTAGTTAACCAACTAAGCAAGTAAGCTATTTCCCTCCCCTGCTTTAAGACTATAACTATAAAAGACATAGCCCGTATATATATTAATAACATTTACCAGATCTATGGCGCTTCTAAGTTAATTATCTCTAACTATAGACCCTAATTTATATTGGACTTCTAGGACAAATTCTGCCGCATCCTTAGAATTAAGATTAAGCTCTCTACCGTATTCCACCCTTAGACTAACGGCTAAACCAAGATTATAAACCAATACCTTAACCAGCAACTTCGCCCCTTTATTAATTACTACTAGGATAACTGGTTGGAACTACTGCCTATAATAGACTACACATAGCTTACGCTCCCTTATAATAGTATAGGAATGTCGCTATTTAAGTTACTCTATAGATACAAGCCACGAATATCCTTTAATTGGGATAGACCTATAGGACCTATAACGGCCCATAAACGCCTTAGCTATAAAGAGGCCCAGACATTCACTAAGAGAATGCACAGAGCCTAGAAGACTGCCTAAGTAATTATAAAAAAGGCATAAGAGAAGAAAGAGGCTAATGTAAACCAATATTATCGCGAGGTAGACTTCCACGTAGGAGATAAGGTATAGGTGTTAATAAAGAACTAGAAAACCCAAAGGCCAAGCCGTAAGCTAAACTACTAAATAGCTAGCCTCTATAAGATCCCTAAGAAGGTAGGGTACTCTTTTAAGGTTAAGCTACCAGAGTTAATAAAGATCCACCCTATCTTCTCTCTAGACTAACTATGGAAGGCCGCGGACAACCTATTACCTGGACAGTACAACGACCCCCTACTGCCAATTTAGATTATAGAGGACAAGAAATAGAAAGTCAAAGAGATCTTAACAGTTAAGAAGGACCGTAGTACCTTAAAATACTGTGTAAGCTAGGTAGGTCATAACAAAGATCCAGAATGGTACCCGCATCCGATTTTAAGTACTCTTCCTATAAGCTACGAGATTTCCACCTAGCCTACCTAGACCTCCCTAGACCACCACGCAAACTAGATAGCTAGATTAAATGCTAGGAGAAAGGGTTAGATAACTATAACAATCTAGATAACAACAAAGAACTTGGGCGAAGCCTAAGGGCAGGCTTTTTTAGGAGGGGAAGGTAATGTAACGGTGCTAAAGCGCGTCACCTACTACTTTCTAGGCATTCTGCTAAATTCTACCATATTCTGCCGACACTACTTATAGAGCCAACCAATCAGGATTTTCCATCCCCGGGATGGAAAATCGCTATCAGCTCGCTTACTACTAGCGCCTTAGCGACCCCTTTATATCTTAATAGTCTCTAACAGCCTTCTTCTTCTCCTTAGCTTAATATTCTTATATAGTAGCAATCTATAAGCTTCGGTTTAGAAGCATTTGTACGAGCCCGTCACAAAAGGCGTCCCTTTATTATACTTAAAGAAGAAGATCTAGAAAGGTTTTATATAAATTGCTTATTTCCATTTTACTTGCTGCTATTATAGACCCTAGGTATAGCATAAGACGTTTTAAACTATTAGTGTTAGTAGATTCTCCTACTATTATATAGTGTGCTATACTGCAGATAGGTATCTTACCTATCCCCTCTAGATCTAGAAACTTATAGCTAATACACTGTTAAGTTAAAGGTGCTGTAATATCCCTAGTATATTCTATAAAATTCTTACTAATTCTAGGGTATGCTAACTTTATAATATCTGCTTGGTTTATAACCTAGTCTATAACTATATCCTATAGCTTTATTATTATAGTGCTTTACAGCTATATTACTAGGACCTCTACCCTAGTATAAAATTCTATAGTTCTAGGAAAAGATTTTTCTTTCTTCCTAAGTAAATTTTATAATATGGGAATTATTTCCCCTATACTATCCTAGATTCTTCTAGTCTTATAATCTAGATATCTTAATAACCTATTAGCGGGATTTATCTTTTCTAGGCGGTATATAATTTTAAAGTTATACTATAATAGTGCCTCTACCTATCTAGCTTATTAACTATTTAATACCTTTATAGTTATAAAGTATTATAGGTTATTGTGGTCTGTAAGGGCTTTAATAGGATAATTGCTTCCCATATAATAATATCGCTAGTACTTTATTGCTGCGACTATTACAAGCAGCTCTTAGTTATATATTATATAACACTATTCTATAGGGGTTATTTTCCTTAACTAAAATGCTATAGAATACTATTTTCCGTCTTTTAATTAAGATAAACCTGCCCCTAGGGCGAAGCCAGATATGTTTGTTTTAAGGTATATATATAGCTCTTAGTAGAAGTGTATTAGAATTAGCGCTAATATAAGCAAATCTTTTAACTAGTCCATAGCCTACTTAGCAGCTTCCCTAAATATAAAGGGTCCTAGCTTCTTGCTATTTTTGGATTCCTTTAGTAGATTGGTAATTAGGAATACTACTTACGTATAGTAAATAATAAACGTTTAGTAGAAGTTTGCCGTGCCTAAGAAAACCTGCACTTCTCTAAATATTATAGGGTAGGGCTATTCCCTAATAGCGTCTACCCAGCTTTTTTCTATTAATACTCTATTAATACTAATAATAAAACCTAGAAAATTAATACTAGTAGTATAAAATGTGTATTTTTTTAGGTTTATATAGAGCTTGTATTCCCGTAGTTTTTCTAGTACTATTTGCATATAGTGCGTATATGCTTTATAGTTATTAGAGTAGACTATAATATTATTAAGGTAGACTATATATATTGTGTTTAATAGGCCTAATAATACCTTATTAATATAGGCCTAAAATATTACTAGTGCGTTAGTAAGCCTAAATAGTATTACTAGGTACTTAAAATAGCCATACTATATTTAGAACACCATTTTCCACTTATCACCGGCTTTAATCTGGATTTAATAGTATATATCTTTTAGATTTAATTTTATAAATATTTTTATGCCTAACAGTCTGTTAATAAGCCCCCCTATTAAGGGTAGTAGGTAGTAATTCTTTACTATAATTCTATTAAGCGCCTAATAGTTAATATAGAGACGCAGGGTCTCATCCCTCTTAGGTATAAATATAATTAGTACCCCTACTAGGCTTATAAAAGGCTAAATCTATCCTTTTTAAAGATTATCTACTATATATTAGCGTAATACCGCCAGCTTATTTTCTAATAGGTTATATAGCAGTCTAAAAGGAGGTTTCTTATCCCCTATATCTATCTTATACTTAACCAACATAAAATTAGGTAAGGTTTATGCAGCCTCTTTATTAAAAACATCCTTTAAGTCCGCATATTTCTATAAAATCTTTAGTTCCTTAACTGCGTATAGCCAGACGTCTAAAAATAAATACCCTATATCCCTATTCTTAGTATTAAGAGTAGTATATATAGTATATACCTACCCTTCTTTTTATGTATAGTTTAAGAAAGTCTTTAGTCTTTAACTATAATGTATAGTTAAGACTTTTAGTATTAATATAAGGCTAAAGGCTAATTAATATCTAGATTAACTTATTAAAGCCATAGGTATCCTAAAATAAGGTTATACCCCTTAATTTCTATAGCGCAGAAGTATATCTTCTGCATATTCTATAGACCATTACAGTCTTAGCTAGCTATGGAAAAAGTTTATTCCCTATAGTATGGAATCTAGTAGCCTCTAATGCTTTAAATAGTACACATCTATAAGCCACTAAGGTCTAAATCTAATTCTTTTACTAGTAATTAAGAAATAAACCCTATAGTTACGCCGCTGTCTATAAGGCAATCTTATATTACCTATTTGTTATTAACTTAAATAGAGACGGGAATAACCATATAGTAGCCTACTCCCTCCTTCTCTTACTAGCCTAGTATAAGGGAGTAAAGATCTACTAGGCTCTCTCTTTTCCTAATTAAGTATAATTTTACTTCTTCTATTAGTAGAAGAACTTTATATAGCCCTTTTTGCCGCAGTTATAGCAAACGCGTGTTTCTTAGTTTAGATTGGGCTTTTGCCTATTATTATTCTAGGGCTAACCAGTATTGCTTAAGGGCTATGAAGCCTATTTATATTATCCTTCTATAGAGTAGTTAGGTTAAAATCTACCCCTTTTATTAAAGCTAGGTCTAGTTCTACACTCTTTATTATTAGCGTCTTATTCCGTTCACTTACCTAAATAGTCTCTTTTAATATTTTTACTTTAAGTAGCTTTAGAGATAAGCTTTTCTTAAAAGGTAGAAATTTCGCCCTTCTCCTATATAGCCTATTAAATCTTAGGTTATAACTTGGCAAGTAGCTAGTAAAGTTATATAGTATTATCCTATAGGTCTAAGTAGGGTATATTATCTTCTAGCCCTTCTAAGTAATTTATAAACTAGACTACACTCTAGCCTTCTTACTGTTTGGCGTTATAGTATTACTAGTTATAATCTATCCCTTAATTAGTAGGGTTTTAGACCTAATTAACTAACCAGGACTTAAGTTTGCTAAATTTAAGGGGTATAGTAAGTTTCTTTTTATAGCGTATCTATAAACTCTTAATAGTGTCTAATTATACTTATTAGAGTAACGTTTTAGATCTAGCTAAAACTTAGTTTTGCATTAATAGATAAAACAATTACAGTTCTGGGGACTATTACTATTATACTTATTAGGTTTCTTTATACGGAATTTAGGCTTTTTTAACATTATAGCGTAGTATAGTGTTGCCCCTTTAAATCTACTTTAAGTCTGGGATGTCTGTACTTCTCCTAATTATCCTTACAATTATTTTTAATAGTCTTAATATGCTTATCTTAATTATATTTCCAACTCTTTTATTTTTTATAGGGTTTTATATATTAACTGCTTTAATAAATCCCCAGTGGTAATTGTTCCTAAGGGTTTTAGAAGGTTAGATGGACTAGCTATAGCTTCCTAGTCTACTCCTTTATAAGTAGAGGGAATGCGCTCCTCTAGGGAGACTTTGTTAGCCTTTTATAGTAAGGGCGTTATTTTTAGAGGTAAGGAGGTATAGCCTATTATTGCTAATTAATAGCTATATATTCCTTCTATAAAGGATTGTAAGTAATTAGAATTATAAGAGGCCAGTCTAACTAGAATATATAATTATCTAATTAATAGTATAAAATAAGAGTTAGAGATAAGTAGAAGGTAAGTTAAAGGTAGAATAAGCTTTATATATTAAAGGATAAATGCTTTCTAACCTCTTCTATTTAGAGACTAATTACTAGCTCTTCTTTAGAGGAGAACTAGCTCCCTTTATAACCCTTCTAAGACACTAGTAAAACCCTTTACCCCTTATTTATCTAACTATATCTCCTTTGGGACATTAGTAGGATATTGGTAAAACCTTTATCTATCTTATTTAATATATACCTTTTAAGAGTGCCCATTATATCTAAGCGCTCTTTATAGCATTACCAGACATCAAAATTTTCCTCTTTAAGCAAATTAATTCCTTATTATGGCCTAAGCTGGTTAGATTTAGATACTATATCTTAAACCGCAGTAATAAGCAGACGGAATTACTTATAAAAATTCTTTAGACTTTACTGCCTAAAGATATAATTAAAGCATTTCGGTCTATGCAATAAATTTCTTCCTATCTCTTAATTATAAAGAATCTTATGCCTAAATCTAGGAACTTTATTATAAAAAAGCTAATAGAGGCTAAAATTAAGAATATAAGGGAAGCTTGCAAGGACCCAAGGGATAAGAACGGCTTTATTACTATAAGAAGATTTATTAAAGCCTTGCCCCCTTTAGCGCGAATATACTCTACCGGAGAATGCGTTGTAATACAGTTTAGAGGATCTAGAGACTTTAAAGACTATATAACTTTCGTAATAACACGCTACTTTAACTACTTATTTTACCTTATTAACTAAATGCATTATAATTGCGTATAAATTGGTTAGTCTCTAAATATATACTAAAAGATTTCTTATTCACTAGATTAATTGGAAATTCTTATACAGCGAATAAACCTCATAGTTTTGTTCTTTTAACGGCTTGTCTGCAATCAAATAGTTTATAGCATTTTATAGTTTCTTAACAGTTTGCGTCCAAAGGAAAGACTAACATCCCTCCCTATATAGCGAGACACCCTTCATACCGAGATATATAAGGGGTACTTTGACTTTAAACAACTTAATTTCTACGCACATATTAATATTTGCTATAGTTTTATATAAGTTATATACTATAGCTATTTATAAATATCTAAAACCCCTTCCACCTAAAAATTACCTTTATATTATTATTATTACATTTAAGTTATAAAAAGCCTTCTTTTTATATAGAATAGTGCCTTTTTACTACAGCACTATCTATTAAGCTTTTACCACTTATAATACTTATAAAGTATCTTATCTACACCTTTAAAGCCTTACTAATAATATAAAAAGTTATTATTAGCCTTATATCTGCCATAGCGCGCAAACTTATATAAGGTCGTTACGCTAATTAGTACTTCGGCTAGTGCAAAATAGCTCTATATATCCCACATAATTAATATAGTATAATTTACTTATAGTAGCTAATAGATTTATAGCTATATAAAGCCTTATAAAATATAATATAATATTATATAAGTGTACTAAGTTTTATACTAAAATATACTAGCTACTTTTTTGCTTAAAGAAACTTAAAATGCATATTTTTAATAATTAAGTATTTTTAAAGCCTAGAGTATTTTTTTATATTAATAGAGCTATTATTCTAATGCTCAAAATTTTAAATATATATAGATAGCTATAGTAAAGCAGAAGCGTAAAGCCGTAGTAGGTCTAAATACTATAAATAAAATTGTCGGGAATAAGGCAAGCGGTCATCACGTGTCGTCGCGGCACTAGCGTAGCAAGGAGCCTTAAGCTCTTCACCCTTCCTCGTTCCAATTAAAAGAAAGCATACATTATCAAAACAACGTCACTATATCTACTCAAGTAGTACTAGTAATTTACCCTATATTACCAATACTAATCAGTGGTTAAATACACAACCATAAAACAGCAAGGTTTTCAATAGAAGAGACAGTCTCGTGCAAGGGTGCTATATGCGCTTATATGGAATAGATCCCGGCGATACTATGCTACTTTAGACTTACGGAAAACTAGTAACAGAAGTGTCACTAAGTACTAGGAGATACCAAGTTACATCCATTATATAGAACAACTACGTTTATGAAGATTTGGTTAAGTACTTTAGGTCAGAAGTGTCACTAAACCTAGGGTCCCAAGTCAACGTCCAAAACGCGTTAACTACATCTTAAATTACCTACCTTTTGACAGCAAACCTACGAGATCCTATAAAACTAAAAACCCTACCTACCTTTAACATATAACACCCCGTCAAACAACCCTTATTTTCCTTTTTTTTTCTATTAACAAAACAATAGCTATTATAGCGTTAACCTACCTAAAGTAGTATAAGAAAGACATTAACCTAGAGACATAGGACACAGATATTAACCCTATAAACGCCAAGCAACAGGACCTAAACGGATTCTTATTACACTATATAGCACACTATACAGATCGCGAATACAATGACACTATGCTATAGTATTATATAAAGGAGGACTTTATTAGATAGACAAAGGAAACATAGGCTCTCGCAAAAAAAGATATTATATAAGACTTCCATAATTTCCTTTAAGAGAATGGAGTATTTGTCCCTATAGATAGGGGTACTATTAAAGACAATATCCAGGAGCAAGTTATTAATATAGAAAAAGAGCATAAATAGACTCTATAAGAGATTAAGCACTAACTACATAATAAAAAGAAGCTCAACTCACAATAGAATCTAAATAATATACTAATAGAGATGCGTCCTAATCCCATTACTCTAGGCACGAGTTCTTACATTCTATATCCATTACTTCCACTAATTTAACCCATAACTTTAACTACTGCCCCTTAAGAGCAAGCGTAAGATCCCCTTGCTTCGCGATTTAATAACCTTTAAACTCTATTACAGCAAGATTAGGTACCACGCCGTATTCCATTAAGATCTATATCTCCACTGCAGCCTATAAAGCAATTCCTACCTTAATCTCCAATACAATTTCAACATAGCCTAATACCGCTTAGAGGTACCTTAAAAATGCTTATAGAGCTTACAAAGCCCTATTCAGACTAGAAGAAGAGGTTTGGTAGGGAACTATATAATATCCTTAATTTAAAGCTGCGCATCTTCTATAACTATTACTAGAAGGTTGGACTAGAACCTAACCAATATTATAACGCTTATTCCGTTATACTTAAGGGCCGCGCCAGTACCTTCTATTATAATTATTTAGCAGGAAAAGGATATAATTTTAACCAAATAATATATAAGATAAGATGCCACTTTAAAATAGAAGAAAATAAGCAACAGTATATATTGGAGTGGAGAGAGACTACCTTCCTAAGAATTATTACTACAAACCCAGATACCTCTTAACTTAATTATCTTTAAAAGCTCTTTAACCAACTTTAGATAATTCAGCATGGTTTATCCAAATTATATTAAAAGGACTTTAGCCTACGCGATTAAGTTATTAGCGTATGCTAAGGTATTAAAAAATACAACCTTACTCTCTTTAATCCTGCAAATACTTATAAAGGAGTATATACTTAATTAAAATCCTCTATTAGCACTGCTCTACGCTCTTAATAAGTATAGCAATTTAATACCTAACCCTAACCTATTTTAATCGACCTAGCTAACTAATATAATTATAACTGGACTAATCGAACATATAGTGGCCGGGGTAGGGGATACGGCAGAGGGTACAATTAATATTAACTATAAAGCAATCATAGAGGTCCTTATAAAGGTTTATCTCAAAACAATTAATAGAAGAAATGCTATATTTATAAGAAACTAAATTACTAGTCAACTAGGCACCCTCTTAACAGACAAAAGAAGGCATATAATAAGTTTCGCCAGAGCGCATAAAACGTTAAAAATTATAAGGTTACTACGGCCTACTTCTAAAGCTTCCTAGTTCAATATAAAGGCGAAGAAGATCTTAAGGGTAAGGTTAATAAGGCCAAACAGCTCCTTATAGATATAGAAATTAAGGACTACTTTCCCAACTAATACTTCACTAAATATAGTAAGGTAAATGGCACATAAACTATCGCTATCCTTAATAACCAATCTACGCTCCATTCTGTTATAAAGTTAGATATCTTTAATAAGCCAAAGGAAAGTTCCGCGTTCTCCTTTAATAACAAATACTTAGCGAACGTCTTCTATAGTATTATGCCAGATACTAGAGCCGCAGGAGTATCTACAGTAGGAGAACCTTAAGTTTAAGCTCTTTAGCAGCTTAATAGCTCTGTTTAGATTAACTAATTAACGGCAGGCTAATATACAATTCGCTTTAGCAAGGGTACTGTAATCTCTCTTAGCACAATTAAGGTCCAAACCCCGTTAGGATATATTACTTTCCATATTATTCCCGTAAACACCGTTTCTATTCTGCATCCAAGATATAGATAAGTTAGGCATTAAGCTTAATAACCTTAAGAATATGCTTATTTAGGGAGATAATCGGGTGCCCGTTATACGCAAGTAGGGTCATCCTTAGTTACTCCTTTAATAGCCAGAAAGGAGCATTACTTAGAGCCATTTAACTAAGTTAAAGTTACGTTAACTATACCGTCACTTTAGTCACCTATTAGTTTATAGATTACTTAGGGTTCTTTAATAAGTAGGTTATAAAGTTAAAACTAAGACAATTAAGCATCTTATTATTATTATTATTATTATTCATTGCTTAACGTCCGATTTGGATCCCTGTTGGGCCCACGCGGACTACTCCTTATATATATATGGGGAGAAAACTCTATTTAAGAAAACCCCGTAATCTATCTCCCCGCCTTTTAGGGCTCGCTTGCGAGTTGCCTGCGAGTTACTAGTGGTGCTCTACTACCTTACTTTTTAACCTCCTTAGGAACCACTACTGCCGTAACAAACTTACGGACGCGCTAGTATTACACACTATACTCTACTCCTGTAGAGTTATTAGGGGGCGCCTATTACTCGCCCCTTTGCTTTCTATTGCTATTTCCTTTACAACCTAGAACTGGTCTAGTATATTTTAGCTAATAAGCCACTAGGTAGCCGCCTTGAGGCCTTTCTATATTAAGAGTAGTATATTATAGTTTTCTATGCTAGCTGCTGAGAGCATTGCTTCTTGGCCGGTGCGTAAGGGGCATAATAGTATTACGTGTTTTGGTATCTGTCTTAGCTAGCTATATTTACACCTTAGGCTACCTACTAAGATACCTACCTAGTGAAGCTAATCTTTTAGTCCTATTATTCCTATCCTTAAGAGTGTTGCTATTGTATTTTCTGCCTTTATTAGGCCCTCTTAGAGCCCTTAGGTATTTACCCCCTATAATATTACCTATGCTACGGCTTAGGTTCCCCTTGCCTAAGTCTACCTCTGTACCTTTAACTTCTATTCGTCTCTCCAGCGTCAGTCCAACCAGTATTATGTTACGGTAGATGGTTTTCTAGTACTCTTTTATACTCTACTTTGGCTCCTTTCTCTTTCTTATTGTTGTCTTTACTAGCCTCTTACGCGTCTCCCTTTCTTCTCTATATAGGCCTAGGCCCTAGTGCTGTACTATTCTTCTTCTACTTTCTTTACCTATTTTCCTAATATATCTTTCCTACTTTGGGGTTATTGGTTCCTTCTTCTATAGGGCACCCTAGGGTCCCTCTATAGTTTATTTAGGCGTGTCTTGATATACTTTATAACGTTAGAGTTACGTTCCTTTTATACCCTTTATATTGCATCGGCTTTAATATATAGTTATAGGGGGGGAATATTGGCTTCCTTCTTAAGCAGTGCTGTAGCCGTTTGCTTATACCCGCCTGTTATACTCCTAAGGTAGGCTGTTTAGACCTTTTGGAGTAGTTTAAGAAGTAATTTAAGGGGGCCTTTTTTGGTTTCTCTAGTGGCCCAAATGCTAGATCTATACGTTATGGTTAGCCGGATAACTACTATATATAGTAGGCGTGACCTCTGGAAGCATGGACTCTATATAGAATTAACGATCCTAGACATGGCGATATACTATACTTGGCCCTTATAGGCCGCTTGCGCCGTATATACGCTCTACCGGAGCTTACTATTTACCCACACTCCTAATACCCTTAAGCCTTGAACCAGTTAACCCCCAAAGCCTTAGATATGGATTATATACTAAAGATCTGCAGATTAGTTACGTTTTCTTATAAAATAGATTAGCTGGTATTTCTCTAGTAAGAATTGGACTCTATATTATCTTGCCTATTCTATATAGGTATTGTGGGCTTTTTCTAGTGTCCTGCAGTTCTCTGCGGCTATTGGCCCATATATAATTAGGTTTATATTATTAATAAAGCCTATCCCCTAAGTCGCCCCTTTCTTGAAGGTGTTAAGCAGGTTGCTTATAAAGAAGAGGAAGAGTATAGGCAATAGAGGTGATCCTTATGGTATTCCTATTATAACTGCAATAGGGGGGCTCTGGTATCTACTAAAGACTAGTAATGTTTCTTTCTAGCCTATAAATCCTTAAATAAATTAAATAATCTATTCTAGGAAGCCCTTTGCCCTAAGGATATATAGGAGACGCTTATAGGGTATATTATTATAGGCGCCGCTAATATCTA
>Ga0307507_10001713_pt1 | contig 48367 bp, 13 predicted proteins | sample 7_EM_MG_FD_207223 | JGI IMG/M metagenome (GOLD analysis project Ga0307507, IMG submission 207223) | Populus trichocarpa ectomycorrhiza microbial communities from riparian zone in the Pacific Northwest, United States - 7_EM | ecosystem: Host-associated > Plants > Roots > Unclassified | place...
GCTTCAATACAAGAGACAGTCACCACCATCCCAAAGAGCATACAATACTATACGTATTTCGTGCCCCGGGATACGACTCACTCGTGCTATTAAGTTAGTACGAACAGTACTCCTTCCTTATTATACTAAGATAGAATACCTCTAGTAAAGTAGTTAGATAAATCAGCTTCTATAATACTCTTTTGGTTTAGCTTAAAGTATTAGAGTATAGGTGCGGTAGTAAATATAACTTTTAGATAGATAAAGGCCTTTTTATATTCCTTATTAAAAATAAAGGCTTTATTCTTTTAAGTTAGAGCTATAAGAGGTAAAACTAGAGCAGAGAAGTTATTAATAAACTATTGGTAAAAGTTAGTAAATACTATAAAGGCTTTTACATCCTTAATATTCTTAGGTTCTTACCAGTTTACAATTACTTTAATCTTCTTTAGGTCTATTTATATACTATTTATAAAAATAATAAGTCTAAGGTATAGAACTTCCGTTTTATAGAATTTGTATTTATTTATATTTAACTATAGGCTAGCTTTACGCAGAGCTTTTAGGATAAGGTTAATATATTTCTTATATTTAGTTAGGTTATTACTATATACTAAGATGTTGTTAATATAAGCAGTATAGAAAAGGTCTAGGTAAGGTTATATAGTATTATTTATAAAGTGCTAAAATAAACTTAAGGCGTTTATAAGGCCAAATGGCGTTACTAGGTATTTAAATAGTCTATACCTATTATGGAATGCAATAAGCTATTTATCTCCTTTTATAATATAGAGGCGGTTAAATATATAGATAAGGTTAAGTTTTGTATAGTAATAAGTCTTATTTAATTAGTTTAGTGTCTTTTAAATTAATGGGAGCGGATACTAATTCTTAATAGTAATAGCGTTAAGAGCTTAGTAGTCTATATAAAAGTATAGACCGCTACTAGGTTTCTTAATAAAGATTATAGCTATAGCTACGGGCGAAGAGCTTACTCTAATAAATCTTTTACTAAGGTATTTGTCTAAGTACTTCTATAGTACTTAGAGTTTATTCTAGGACATTTTATATAGGGGTCTAAATCCTAGCTATTTTCCTTCTTTAAGTATAATCTTATGGTTATATAGTTGGTACTCTACTAACTTATTAGCTTTTTTTTACAAAAATACTTCTAGATATTTATGGTGGTATACTAGTACTTTTATGGTAGGATTAGTATACTTCTTTAGTGCTAGGGCCTTTTTAATATCGGCCATTGTAATAGCGAAGATTGTATATTTAGGTTTCTTAGCGAGTTGTGCTAATAGAGTAGCTCTAATTATATAGATATCTAAGGTGTTAAGCAAACTTAGGTTATCCTTAGTTTCTTATATAGTTTTAGGTTTAGTATTAGGTACGGAGTTAGTATTAGATTTAAGTTTAGGTTTTTTAAGTATCCTTTTTATAGTAAAATACCAGTTCTTCTAGTACTTTTATATATTAAGCTTAAGCTTCTGCTAGGTTTAGGGTATAGTGGTTAAAGTTAGTTTATATAGTTTGGGGTAACTTTTAAGTTCTTAGTAGACATTAGTGGAAATCTTATATTTGTAGAATTTGGTAGAATTCTTAGGTTAGTAGAATTAGGTAGACTTTTTAGGTATAGGGTTGTTATAAAGTTAATATAAGTGGTGATAATATATAGCAAAGTAGATATTATTAAGCTATGTATATAAACTATATAATAAGGTTAAGACGTTATATAAGGAGAAAAGGTAAGGAAACGGGAAGAAAGGGTATATATTGTTAGTTTAGTTACTTAGTTAATATATACACAGAGCAGAATAGGATTTAAGGAGCGGTCCTAGTAGAACTTAGCAGAATTTAGTAGACTTTAGCAGAATATAGCAGAATGCAGCAGATTATTATTAGATTACTGTAGATTTCTAGCAAATTGCCATTAGGTTATTATCTTACGGTTAGTCTCTTTTTACTGCGTTGGTGGAAATAGGTGGATATATATAAGGTATTATGGAGGTGTCCCATAATAGTACCCCCCCTTTAAACTTAAGCTTCTGCGAGATAAGACTGTAGTAGTTCTGGGTAGAGTTTATAAAAGTCTTCTACGACTTATATAAGTCCTATAGAGTTAATAGGTTCCTATATAGGCTTATAAAAGCCTCTCCATTTTATAAGGTATATATATATTAGCGTTTTTATTTATTATACTTAATGTTATTAATTCTTTTAATAAGGTAATTATCCTTACTATCCACTTTAACTAGTAGGGGAGGGTCCTAAATCTATCTAGGCAGGGCGTCTAATGTAGGGGCAGTAGAGTAGAGGACTAACGTATAGAATACGGGGTGGATTTTAACCATATTAGGGAGCTTCAATTAATAGGCATAAGGAGAGATAACTCTCTTAACCTTATAAGGCCCGGCGTTCTTCTAATTAAGTTTCTTAGTAGGTTGTTTTATGTTTAGATTTCTTATATCTAGCTAAACAAAGTTACTAATTTAGTAAGCCAGTACTAGGGTTCAGTTCTTATTTGCTGCGGCTTTATAGATAGATTGGGCCCATATTATTTTGTTAGTAAGGAACTTTTATAGTTCTTCTATCTTCTTTATAAATTTATTTACTTTTGCTACCTATAAGGCATAATAAGCGGGGCAAGGGACATTACTAAAGGGTTTAAAACCCATTTGTGGGTACTAGCTGTAGTTAGCCAGGAATAGGGAGACCTTTATGGTTTCTAAGACGGAGTTATTTATAGTTAACTTAGCAAATACAAGCCAGTCTATCCAGTTATCCTATAAATATGATGTGTATATCCGAATATACTATTCCATTATAGCATTTATATATTCCGTTTAACCGTCTGTTTCTAGGTGGTATACTATAAATAATAGTGCTTTAATGTGGAGTTAGGTAGTTAGTTCTTTCTAGAATACAAAGATAAACTATCTACCTCTATTAGAGACAATTGTTTTAGGAAGTCTATAGAGTTTCTATATATAATCTAGGAATAATTGGGCAATGGTAGGTGCTAACATATTAGGGTAGGCAATTAAGTGTTTTATCTTAGATAGTTGGTCTACAACTACTATAATATTTATATACCCTTTACTTATAGGGAGCTTAACAATAAAGTTAATTAAGATATCCTTTTATCTTTGGTTTAGAACAGGTAGTGGCTTTAAAAAGCCATTATACGTCTTATGCAAGGCTTTGGCTTATTAGCAAGTATAGTAGCTAGAGACGTACTTTCTTATTATATTATATATATTTAGCTAATAGTACTCTTATTAGAGGAGTTCTAGGGTTTTTTTTAGCCTAGGTTGCCGGCTACTGGTAGATTATATACATGTTTAAGGAGCTTAAGCTTAAGTTTATTATGGTTAGGTATAAATAGACGGTTCTAGTAGTATAAGCGGTCTCTATAATCTTCGCATTTACTTAGAGAAATCTTTTTAGAGCGTTTAATGCCGTCTTAAATTAGCTTAAGCATTTCTTAGATTAACTTATTATTTGGGTATTCGTTAACTATTATCTATTTAATTAATTAATCAGTTATTTTAAGGACGTGTATTATAACGTCTTTAATAGGAGGGTTAAATAGCTTGGGGTAAAGTAGGGTTTAATTATAGTAGGCACGCGCTTCTTCCTATACTGGCATATCTTATAAACGTTAGGTTAGGGTATTAGGCTTCTAGCCTTAAGCGCCTAGGCGGTATATAATAGAGAATTGGAAATAGGATAGATATTCTAACTAGCGGGCTTGACGGTGGCTTAGCTATTTTATAGTTATAAAGTATTATAGGTTTTTATAGTCGCTAAGAACCTTAATTAGAAATCTAAAGCCTTCTAGTTTGGGTCGCCATTATTTAAAATATTTAATAATAGCCAACAATTCCTTATTGTAGATCTTATAGTTATATTTAGCTAGGCTTAGTTATTTTAAAAAGTATACTATAGGGTGCAGTACCCCTTCCTTATTATACTAAGACAGAATGCCTCTAGTGATGTAGTTAGATAAGTCAGCTTCTATAACACTCTTTTGGTTTAAGTTAAAGTATTAGAGTATAGGTGCAATAGTAAATATAACTTTTAGATAGGTAAAGGCCTTCTTATATTCCTTATTAAAGATAAAGGTTTTGTTCTTTTGGGTTAGAGCTATAAGGGGTAAAACTAAGGCGGAGAAGTTATTAATAAACTGTTAGTAGAAGTTAGTAAATCCTATAAAGGCTCTTACGTCCTTAATGTTCTTAGGTTCTTACCAGTTTACAATTACTTTAATCTTCTTTAGGTCTATTTATATGCTATTTATAGAAATAATAAGTCTAAGATACAGGACTTCCGTTTTATGGAATTTGCATTTATCTATATCTAATTATAAGCTAGCTCTATATAGGGCTTCTAGGATAAGGTTAACATATTTCTTATATTTAGTTAGGTTATTGCTATATACTAGGATATTGTTAATATAAGCAGTACAGAAAACGTCTAAATAAGGTTATAATATATTATTTATAAAGTATTGGAACGAACTTAGGGAATTTATAAGGCTAAATAGGGTTACTAAGTATTTAAATAGTCCGTATCTAATACGGAATATAGTAAGCTATTTATCTCCTTTTGCGATACGGAGGCGGTTAAATATATAGATAGGGTTAAGTTTTATATAGTAGTAAGCCTTACTTAATTAGTTTAGTATTTTTTAAATTAACGGGAGCGGGTACTAATTCTTAATGGTAATAGCGTTAAGAGCTTAGTAGTCTATATAGAAGCGCAGACCGCCGCCAGGTTTTTTAATAAAGATTATAGGTATAGCTATAGGTAAAGAGCTTACTCTAATAAATCCTTTACTTAGGTGCTTGTCTAAGTACTTTTATAGTACTTTAGGTTCGTTTTAGGACATTCTATATAGGGGTCTAAATCCTAGCTGTTTTCCTTCTTTAAGTACGATCTTATAGTTATATAGTTATTATTCTGCTAACTTATTAGCTTTCTTTTATAAGAATACCTCTAGGTGCTTATAGTGGCATACTAGTGCTTTTATAGCAGGGTTAGTGTGCTTCTTTAGTGCTAAGGCCTTCTTAATATTAGCTATTATAACAGTAAAGATTGTATATTCTGGTTTCCTAGCGAGTTATACTAATAGGGTAGCTCTAATTATATAGATATCTAAGGTATTAAGCGAGCTTAGGTTATCCTTGGTTTCTTATATGGTTTCTTATTTAGGTTTAGGTTTAGTATTAAGTATAGAGTTAGTATTAGATTTAGGTTCGGGTTCTTTAAGTATCCTTTTTATGGTAGAATACCAGTTCTTCTAGTACCTTTATATATTAAGTTTAGACTTCTGCTTAATTTAGGTCAGTATAGCAGTTAGGATCAGTTTATATGGTTTAGTATAATTTTTAGGTTCTTAGTAGACGTCAGTGGAAATCTCATATTAGTAGAATTTAGTGGAATTCTTAGATTGGTAGAATTTGGTGGAATTCTCATATTGGTGAAATTAGGTAGACTTTTTAGGTATAGGGTAGACGTTAGTAGAAATTTTAGACTAGTAGATCCTAGTGGATTTTTCAGATTTTAGTTTAGGGTCTAAGCAGTAACTTATAAGGCACTTCTACTTGCAATAGGAGGCGGGAAATAGAATCTTAAGGTTGTTCTAATTAATGGTTACCTTATATAGCTTTATCTAGGGTTATCTAAGGATTACTAGGTGATTTAGGGTAGTTATAAAGAGCTTAATTAATTCTTTATAGTTTATGTATTGGAGTTTTAGGGCTGCTATATAAGTAATACAGCATAAGATAGTGCGTTTGCCATTAAATCCAAATATGTTAATATGCCGGTTAAGGGGTATTAGGGTAAACCTATTATCTTACGCAAAGATCTTGTTAATAAATTCTATGCTACTAGCTCCTGTGTTAATTAGGACTTAAATATTAGCCTATTAACCTTTCTGCTAAAGATAGTAGTTAACGGTTATACTACAATCCTAAGGGTTAGGGTTTGCTATATCTAATGCATTTAATAAGATCCTGTAATATAGCTGTCCTAAAGAGCGACTTAACTCTAAGATATGCCTTTTAGTGGTAAGCGGGAAGGGGTTCCTCTAGAACATTAGTTATAACTTTATCCTTATAAGTAGTGCTTATTAGATATAGAGTTAGAGCTAAATAAAGATTAGGGTTAGTGGCTAGAAGATTGGTATAGTAAACGGCTGCTAGCATTAACTGTTTATAGATCTTTTTAAAAGGAAGCGGAGGAGTAGTTGGAAAGGTAGGAGCTACTTCTATATTTAAAGCAGAGGCCTAGCTTAGTGCGTTATTTCTATTTAAAGGACCCTAGTAAGGCATATTCTAGGGTCCTAGTGTTAATATTTATAGCGTTAGGGTGCTTAGGCTAGGATAATGACTTAGTAAACGTTTATGGGGTTATTATATTATATTAAAGAGCGGGCTTTAGTGTTAGGCGTAGTATATTATTATACTATTTATTAATAATATTTACGCAGGCATTAAGGGCTCTTAGTAGGTCTATACTAATTAGGGAGGTTTTTAGTTTAGGGCTTAGAGATTTAATAAGGCTATTAATTAGTGCGGAGTCATTCCAGCCTATTTCCTTTACGTAACAATTAAATTTAGAAAAGTATATTAGGAAACTTTTCTTTTCTTAAGTTATATAGTTTATCTTCCTTTAAGCGGTAGCTTAGTAGTTTAGGTTACTATATATAGCTTTAAGAAGTATAACTAGGCTTTATACTAAGTTTGGCTAAAGAGGTTTAATAAGGTTAGCTATATCTCCTTCTAGTCAACTTAGGGCGTAGTAGAGTTAGTTAGGTAACAGTTAGCATTACTAGTTAGCTTATTTTTAAGCCGGCTTAAGAATAACTAAAGCTCTTATTATTTACTAGTAAATACTAAAGGGTCTAGTAGTTTCTCAGATTGTTATAATATAGTAGTTAGTTCTACTGGTAGGATGACTATTGCTAATTTAGGGCTTGCGTTCCGCGTATTGGCTTTTAGTAATGGCGATTAGTCTTAAGAGCTTAGCGTAGGCGTCTTAAGGGTGCGAATTTCTTCTTAGAGGGTCTTAATTATTTTCTAGTGCCATGCTTCTTATTTGGCTTACTATTAAGCTATAGCAGCTTAGTTTTATATAAGGGCGTCTATAAAAAACTTTTATATATCTGCCAATTATTCCTAGAGTGCGGATATAATATTAGCGGCCATTATAGGAGTTTTAAGGTTGTTCTGCATTTTAAATAGGGCGGGGCAGAGTATAGGTTTTTAAGGTTTTAACGTAATATAGTGTTACAAAGTAAGTATAAGTGGTAATAATATATAGCGAAGTAGATATTATTAAGCTATATATATAAACTGTATAATAAGGTTAAGACATTACATAAGGAGAGAAGGTAAGGAAATGGGAAGAAAAGGTATATATTGTTAGTTTAGTTGCTTAGTTAATATATATATATAGCAGAACAGGATTTAAGGAGCGGTCCTAGCAGAACTTAGCAGAATTTAGTAGACTTTGGCAGAATATGGCAGAATACGGCAAATTGCCGTCAGATTGCCGTAGATTGCCGGCAAATTGCCATTAGGTTGTCGTCTCGCGGTTAGTCTCTTCTTACTACGTCAGTGGAAACAGGTGGATGTGTATAAGGTATTACGGAGGTGTCCCATAACAAGGGTAGATATTAGTGGAAATTCTAGACTAGTAGATCCTAGTAGATTTTTTAGATTTTAGTTTAGGGTTTAAGTAGTAAGTTATAAGATACTTCTGCTTATAACGGAAGGCGGTAAATAGAAGTTTAAAGTTGTTTTAATTAATGGGTACCTTATATAGCTTTGTCTAGGGTTGTTTAAGAATTACTAGGTAACCTAGAGTAGTTATAAAAAGCCTAATTAGTTCTTTATAGTTTAGGTATTATAGTCTTAAGAATACTATATAGGTAATACGGCCTAAGATAGTACGTTTGCTATTAAATCTAAATATATTAATATACTAGTTAAGGGGGGTTAGAGTAAAACCATTTTCTTATATAAAGATCTTGTTAACAAATCCTATGCCACTGGCTCCTATATTAATTAGGACTTAAGTATTAGCCTATTAATTATTCTATTAAAGATAATAGTTAACAGTTATACTATAATCCTAAGAGTTAGAGTTTATAATATCTAGAGCATTTAACGAGATCCTAAGGCAGTGTTGTTTTAGAGAGCGATTTAGCTCTAAGATCTTCCTTTTAGAGGCAATTATGGTGGGGTTTCTATAGAATATTAGTTGTAGCTTTGTTTTTATAAGTAGTACTTATTAAATATAGGGCTAGAACTAGGTAAAGATTAGGGATAATAACTAGAGGATTAATATAGCAAATCGTTGCTAGTGTTGGCCATTTATAAGTTATATTAGGGTATAGAGACGGAGGAGTATCTTAAGATATAATCCTTACTTCCGTATTTAAAGTAAAGGCCTAGCTTAATACGTTATTTTTATTTAGGGGACCCTAGTAGAGCGTATCCTAGGGTCCCTATATTAATATTTATGGCGTTAGGGTGCTTAGGCTAAGATAATAACTTAATAGACATTTATGGAGCTGTTATATTATATTAAGGAGTAGACTTTAGTATTAGGCGTAGTATATTATTATACCATTTATTAATAACGTTTATATAGGCGCTAAAGGCTCCTAGTAGGTCTATACCTATTAAGGAGGTTTTTAGTTTAGGGCTTAGGGACTTAATAAGGCTATTAACTAGTGCGGAGTTATTCTAGCATATTTTCTTTACATAATAGTTAAATTTAGAGAAGTATACTAGGAAGCTTTTTATTCCTTAAGTTATATACTTTATCTTCCTCTAAGCAGTATCTTAACGGTTTAAATTACTATATATAGCTTTAAGAAGTATAACTAGACTTTATACTAAGTTTGGTTAAAGGGGTTTAATAAGGTTAGCTATATTTCCTTTTAGTTAACTTAGGGCGTAGCAAAGTTAGTTAGCTTTAGTTAGGTAGCGGTTAGCATTACTAGTTAGCTTGTTTTTAAGCTGGCTTAGGAATAATTAGAGTTTTTATTATTTACTAGTAAATATTAGGAGATCTAATAGTTGTTTGGATTATTATAGTACGGTAGTTAGTTTAGGTTAAATAGCTACTATAGGTTTGGGACTCTTATCCCACCTATTTATTTCTAGAGAAGGCGTTTGGTCTTAGGGCCCTAGTATAGGCATCTTAAGGGTACGGACTTCTTCTTAGAGGTTCTTAATTATTTATAGGTATTATACTTCTTATTTGGCTTATTATTAAGTTAAAGTGGCTTAGTTTTATATAAGGGTGTCTATAAAGGACTTCTATATCTCTACTAATTATATTTAAAGTATAGATATAATGCCAGCGGCTATTATAGGGGCTTTAAAGTTATTTTATATTTTAGAGGGTAGTATATAAGATTAACGTAATATAGTATTAAGGAGTAAGTATAAGCGGTAATAATATATAGCGAAGTAGATATTATTAAGCTATATATATAAACTGCGTAATAAAGTTAAAACGTTATATAAGGAGAAAGGGTAAGAAAATAGGAAGAAAGGGTATATATTGTAAATTTAGTTTCTTAGTTAATATATACACAAAGCAGAATGGGATTTAAGTAGCGGTCCTAGCAGAACTTAGTAGGATTTAATAGACTTGGCAGAATATAGCAGAATGCGGTAAATTGCCGTTATATTGCCGTCAGATTGCCGTAAATTGCCATTAGATTGCCGTTTCGCGATTAGTCTCTTTTTGCTGCGTTAGTAGAAACAGGTAGACGTATATAGGGTATTACAGAGGTGTCCCATAATAGTTACTATATAGCATTAGCTAAAAACCTTCCTAAAGGGTTAGACCTAAAATCCGTAAGTTATATAATATAATAATATAGAACAAATCTAGAATAGTACGTAGCTAGGCCGTTAAGACTTCCACCAGTTTATAAACTTTATAAAAACTTATGCTTAATAGATAGATCTAAAGCCCTTTAAAAATAAGGATGGTAACATTTATAAAAAGAAAAAGATCGGAGTTATCTAGGCTAGAATTAAGCTAGCAATTTATAATAAAAAAAGGGGGGGCTTTATAGATAGGGGGCTATAAGGTATAATTATAGAAATAGGATAAATTATAAAGAAGATAAATCCTTAAGAAGGTAAGGCCTTTAGGATTGGAGAGACTATATACTATAGGTATATGCCTTTAGTATATAACCAACAGCTATCTAAGGGGTGTCCATAGGTTGCCCTAAGGGCAACCTAAGGTAACCGTAATAATATCCCTTATATTACCCCCCTCCCCCCTTTTCTTATAGTCGGCCCCTAATTGCTATTACTTTATAGTAAAAAGAGACTATAAAGGCTTGTCCTAGAAGGGGTTTAGAAAGATATTAGTATACTATTATATATAATCTATTTATCTAACCCCTACTTTAAACTCCGAAAAAAAATTAATAAGAAAAAAAATATAACTAGAGAAAAGATATAAGAATTGCTAAAAAACTTATTAAAAGCCTATTGGAAATATACCAGTAACTACCTAGGCTAACTTAAAGTTTTTATATAACTTTATATCTAAGCCTTTATGCCAGTCTATAATTAATTACAAGTACTATAGGTAATCTAGTACTTCTAGTATAGTTCTATAGAACCTTTTTGTATAGGATTTAATATATAGAGCCTTAGCTTATCGCCGTCTTTTAACTACTAAGATATTAATTCGCAATCCTTTTTTATAATCCTCTGCGTCACTAACGCCTTACTCCTATATTTACCTTTAGGCTATTATATACGGTTAGGTAGTTAATTAATTAATTAAAAAGACTTATCTCTTAAGATTTAGTATATTTACTTCCAAAACTAATGGTCCTATATATTTAGCATAGCTCTATTGCTCAGTAAATAGAAGGGATACTTTATAATAGCGCCTCTAGCTATTATACAATTATTAAAAACGTTTATAACGTTATTCTTTAATACTATAGTATTATTTAGGTATAATTTAACCTATATATGTCTTTAATTAACGTCTTAATTGCCTTCCCCGGCCGCGTAATTAGTTTTTATAAGAAAGTAATAGCTAAATAGCTTATACTCATATTTTCTTTCTTCTGAATTACGCTATTATAACAGAGTTATATTAGTAAGGTTGTGGCTATATACTAAAATGGTGTTAGAAGGTAAAGTATAAAGATATCTTACTTATTAAGCTTAATCCTTTTCCTTAACACTTTACTTTTCTATTATTAACCTTTATCTAATTTTAGACCTTTATTTAATATATTATTAAAATTTTCTTCTTTTTTATTATTATTTCAATATACCTCTTTATTCTCCTATTAACTGCTCTTTTAAGCCAATTTTTTTTGCGTATTTTAGCCCTACCGTTATATATAAAACCTTAACCTCCACTAACCTATAACTAGTGCTGGTTCTACCTAAATAACTTTATATATACGTCCTTAAAAAAGTAGAAGTCTGATAAAAATATTCTAAAGGCTTATAAGAAGACTTATTATATAAGGTCTAACACCTTTAGTCCTTATAATTAATATATATATATTAAGAGCGGCAGTTGCGTTAAGGTAAGCTTTCCTATTCTTAATAGATTTCTTCTACTAACTTTAAGCTTTAACAGCCTAGGCCTAAGTAGCAACGTTCCTTTAATATTATTAACTACTATATTACCTAGGCTCTCTCTTATTCTAGCGCTAATGCTAAATATTTAGGTTAAATTTAAAACTATGCCACGGCTATTTATACTGCCTATAGCCCTTAGTAAGCTAGCTAGTAGCGCCCAATATAAGAGTAAGGCTGGTATACTAAGGATAGCGTAAAAGATAGGGGTAATAAGAAGGTTGCTATATACTATAAGAAGGAGTTTATATATACGTGTTAAGTTTCTAAAGAGTATAATATAATGTATTATTAGGTAGGTTACCCTTTAGGTGCCTAGCGAATAGGTAACTAATAGTTGCTATAGCTAACGTCTCTATTTATTCTAGGCTTAAGCGTGTCTTTATTAACTATAAGCTTACGCCCTAAAATCTTTATTAGTATTAGTTTAGATCTAATATTAGTATTAAGCGTTTAAGAGTCTCTACTCCTTCTATGCCTTATTATTCTACCCCTATTTATATGCCTACTCGCACTTTTATAAAGGGATCTTATTCCTATTAGCCGTTACTTAATAGGCTAATAGATATTAATCTTACTCCTAAGGATAAGGCCTAGTAGCTTTTAATTTAGGTATTTAGGATTAATTCTTGTATATAGTAGCAATTAAGAATTTTAATTAGTGCTTGGAAAGGCCATATAAGGTATTTAAAAAGGGTTTAGAAACCTATAGAAATAATATTCCTAGTATAGATTAATTAATAGGAATGTAATTCTAATAAAATACCCTATTAATTCTATACTATATATATAAACAGGCTAAGGACCTATTCTGCCTTAGGCCGTAGCCCTAATTCTTATAGTTTCCAGAGCTTATCCGTTCTATATCCGATTTAACCTATTTCTTATATATATCTATTATTTTATATAAATCTACTAAAGCTATAGCATAAACCACCGCCAGCAAAGAACTTCCGTTTAGGCCTAATTAAATACCCTAAAGTGGTAGGCAAGCGGTATAAAGTTAAATAGCTAGGCTAGCCTATTAAGGACTCTATATAGAAACCAAAGGATTACCTTAATTATTACAAAGATATTTTAAAAGAATATTAGGACTAAGATCCGCAATCTATAAATCGCAAAAAGCGCTCTAATACTATAGTGTTATCGCAACCTATAAATAAAGCTTATAGTAGGCTGTAAGGGGCCCTAAAGAAATAGGGGTGGCTAGAAATAGAAGGCTAGTTTACTAATTTATTCATTAATTTAAAAGGGACTTAGGTATCTTATATTAAGTTTCTTTAATAGTTAATGGTTTTTAATATTTATTAAATATAATAGAACCTTATTGCCTACTCCGAAATACTTTATTAGCATTTTATTAGGGTGCTAAGATCCTAGAGGCCTCTTAGCAGGATTTTAATTCTCCTAATCGTCCCAATTACCCTAGTTATCCCAATTGTCCTAATATCCTAATTGTCCTAATAGTCCTAATTTGTTACGGAACCCCACCGCAGGGGCCTCCATAGGAAAGCCCCGTGCTCTTGCATACACCTTACGTATAGCTTACGTCAGCTACGCGTAGGTATATCACCTCCTTACGCCCTTAACCCTTACAATCGATCGCGCAACGTCTTATAGACTCCTTAAATACATACGCTCTATAGCTATTGCCCCCGTCCCATAATATTACATTGCGCCTTTTTACTACTAACGCTTAGTCTATAACTAATTCTATATCTCTGTAACACTATAGGCGCTACTAAAAGCAGCGTGTCTACGAGTTACCCTACTTTATACTTTTAAGGAACCCACAATAGTAAGACAATATTCCTTACTAGCTACTATATTAAACCTAAAGAACAACCTAATACCTACACTTAACCTACAACGTCAATTAATCCCAGAAGAATTTGATTTATTAGCCCTAGCCTTAACTGTCACAGGACTCACTCATTCTCACGTCTCTGCGCGTCTTTGACGTTCTTGACCCGTGCTCACATTCGTCCCAAGACACCTACGCACATTCCCCTACAACCCCTATTTATACCTTATACCTAGCACACAAAGACTCTTCTTCTTTATCCAATGTCTTTATATCAACCACGCATAGTTACGTGTACGTAGCCTTCTCAATTACTACCTTGTTTAGTGCATTGTATCCCAGCTCGTGCCTACTCCGTAACACTACATTAGATCCCATTTCTACGTACCTAGTGGGCCTAGGGCTACTGGTTACGGAGCATGCCTTTCTACGCCTTGCGAGGGTAGAAACAGGAGCTACTAGCTATAAGTAGACTAGGACATTAGGGCTCTAATCTAGTACGACAAGACTCCGCGCCGATTTGTATACGGACCTGCCAACAAGACCTCATGCCATTACGCCTATAAGACGACCTCTGGCTTGTACCCTACTGCTACTAATTTTAAACAAGCACGTTACTACCCCTCCGGTTTAACCTTATATGGCTTATACCCTACTACATAACGACCCGAACCCAAACCCTTACGCTAGTATTGTACTGCTGTCCTACTAACCTAGCCCCATTACTGCCGTACAAATCTAATAAGTCTCCGTGCTAATACGCCTACGGACCGATAAGACTTATACTAATACGCCTATAAAACAACCCTAATAACCTATTATGCTAATAAGCCTATAACCCGAACACAACTAGGTAGAGCCTCGCTCCCTAGGTACCCTACTAGATAGAGCATAGCTCTCTAGACCGACCCTATTACTTATATTATACTGCTACCTAAACCAATAAGCTCCGTGCCGATTTGCCTACAGAACCTAAACCTATTACTAGCACCATACTGCTACCTAATACTGGCACCGTACTGCCACTAATAAGAGCCTTATACAAACCAATACTAACCTATACCATGACCACAACTACCGTACTAACCGTATTATACTGCTAAAAAGCTATAAATACCACCTAAAAACGCCTATTTTGGACCAAAATCGCCTATTTTATACCAAAAATCGGGGCTATTTTTTAGGGGGACCTAGAGTAGGATAATAAGGGAAGACCGTAGAGCTACTAGAAGTAAGGAAGGGACTAAACAAGCTTTAGCAAAGCGTCTCCAAGCGGCGAGGATAGGAGTATAGCTGGCAATAGAAGCTAGGCTATACTTTAGGCCTAAGAAGTTAGTGGCCTAATAATGAAACATGGAAGGACCAAACTGGCAGAGCCTACGCAGCGCAGGACGTAGAAGGGCGGAGAAGAGCTAACAAATTTTTTTCCCATAATGGGTTTTTTTGGTATATATATAATACGATACGCCTCGCAGGAGCTTGGAAGTAAGGGGGGGGTACTGTCACGGGACTCACTCGTTCTTACGTCTCTACGCGTCTTTAACGTTCTTAACCCATGCTCACGTTCGTCCCGAGACACCTACGCACGTTCCCCTACAACCTCTATTTATACCTTGTACCTAGTACACGAAGACTCTTCTTCTTTATCCAATGTCTTTGTATCAACCACGCATAGTTATGTGTACGTAGCCTTCTTAATTACTACCTCGTTTAGTACATTATATCCCAGCTCGTGCCTACTCCGTGACATTAACCCCTAAGGAGGTAAACACCGAAAATGTTTTATTTTTTATTAACTATATAACTACAGACAAGTAAGTAGAAGGACTACTACCTATTAAAATTATAATATAAGACACCAAGATATTTGTAAAAATGGTAGTACAAGAACCTAATAAATACTACCACCTTTTATAGAACTACCACCTAAAGCTTATATAAGCTAAGATGCATACTGCCTAAGATTACAATATTATCTAAGACCTATAAGCTTATAAGGCACTTACTAATAACACACGTTAAGAAACTAAAGATAACCTCTGTGTGTCTAAACGTAACATCTAACAGTTAAAAAAGGCTAAGATTGCACTTATTATTACAGTTACTAAAAAAGAGGGCATAATTAAATACCTATAATCCTAGCTTAATAAGCATATTCGCAATAACGCTAGACACCTCTTTACTGTATATAATGCTACCTAAGTCTTTACGCCCCTAGCAACCTTATCTACTTAACGCCTAATAGAGGGTTAGTACTAAGCAGCTTTACCTAATAGAAACCCCTAAAGCAGTAATAATAAAAGCCATAATAATTAAACCTAAGCCGCCGCCGTAGGATCTAATATACATTCCCCTAATCCCCTAATCTTTTAGGGAGACCGCAAGGAATATAGCCACTAAAAGATATAAATCCGCAAGAAACTAACTTAGAGCGCCTACCTTTTTCCTATGGAAGATACTAAGATTAGCTATATTATTGGGTAAATAAAGGATATACTATTTAATAGACTCTTCGCCTAATAGAAGACTAATGGCCCTTAGAAGTAGTAGTCCTACCAAGAAGTCCTTAATAATTTTAACCTAATATACCAAGACTATAACCTACTAGCCACTAACTAAGCTAAACTACGTACCCTAAAGATAAGCCCTACTAAATTATTTAACGAGTTTTATATTAAATTTTAGGGATATACTAGAACCCTCGCCTAAGACAATACCAAAAACTAAGAAGATCTCCTTAAAAAAGTTACTTATTGCCTTAATTACACAGCTACTAGCCATAACTATAATAATATTTATAATATAGTAGCAGCCCTATAGAAGATTAAACAACAACTAAATTAGATTACTACTACTAACCCTTACCTAAAGACCTCCCTATAAAAGCCCTCCGGACCAATTAAACCTATACATACTAAGCCACTAACGCCTACTACCTTAAATACTACTAGAGCCAATATTAACCTCTTTATACTAACCTTTTTGCAAAAACTCCTAGATAGAGAGTGTAAGCTACTCTAGAAACTAGGACGCTGCTATAGATGCCGTTAAAAAGGCTATTATTGCGATAATCTAAACTGCCTAATAGCTAGGTTTAGTAGCTGCCGCCTAATACCTAACCTAATACCCCAAACACTAAATACGTTACTATATGCTACTACTGTATAAAACAAAGATATAGTAATAACGGTAGAGTTAGATATAGAAGCGGAAAACGCTAAGTCCTAGTCCTAAGATGTGCCCTAAGGATAGAGGGATCTATATATTAAGTTACTTAATAGATAACTTAGTAAAGATAAATGGACGGAAATAGATAGTTTTACCTATAATAGAAACTACTACTAAAAAATAATATATAAGCCGTTCTATAATTAATTGCGAAGCTATTAATAAATTTATAGATACCTAATTTATGCGTACTTATGACTTACCTACCTTACCCCTTACTAAAGCCCGCGCTCTATAACTTGCTAATAGTAGTTATGCTATATAGAAGATTACCTGTATAGTATAACTTTACCTAGATATAAATAGGCACCAGGAAGAGCTCTAGGCCTATATTATACCACTTGCTAACTACCCTATTATTCTTAAAATAAACTAGCTTAAATAATATAACCTAGCTATTAACTAGAAAAAGAGATAAGTAACCTTTAACTCTAAATACTATAGAGAGACTTGCCTAGGGCATGGCCTAGCTACTTCTATTTACTTCCTGGAATATTAACCTAAAAAAACCCTTATTACTCTACCTATAACTAACTACCACTATATAAGTCCTGCGGCCTTCTACTGCATAGCATGTAGGAAAGGCTGGACTGTTACTACAGCACTACTTATAGCAATAATGCGAATAAAGGGCCTTTTCGCGAAAAGAAGAAAAATATATCTACATTCTATCTAGACGCCTAAATATAAGAAGGCGTTTTAAGACCTTAAAGATACTTTTACTAAAGTACCTATTCTAGCTTATTTTATACTAGGACGATAACTCTATCTTAAAACTAACTCCTTAGACTATGTTAACGTAGGCGTCCTTTTCTAGATAGGTAATAACGGCCTCCTCCACATAGTCGCATTCTACTTGTTTAAGCTTATACTATAAAAATATAACTATAAGATCTATAATAAGGAACTCCTTACAATTATATAAGTGTTTAAGGAATTCTAACCGGAACTCTCCTTAGTAGAACCTAACTAGCTAACTAAAGTCCTTATGGACCATCGCAACCTTAAGTACTTTATAACTATAAAATAGCTAAACTAATACTAAGCACACTAAAACAAGTTTCTCTCTAGTTTTAATTTTAAAATTATATATAGGCTAGGAGTATAAGGTACTAAACCTAATAGCCAGTATGTCCAACAGTCAGCGGACAGCGAGCTTTGAGGTCTTATCGCTGACAACTGCAGCTAAGTAGATCGCTTGCTATCCGCTGTGTTAAAATCAGGTACGCTAACTATCACGCTATCAGCTCGCTGTCCGAATTAGGCAATTTATATAAAGTTTATAGTATTTCATTGCGGGATTTTGGCAGTACCTCTCTATATCTAAATATTAACGTTGTCTAATTAAAAATTGACCTTAATTTATCTAATAGTGTCCAAATATATCCAAAATTATCCTCTGCAAATATTGAAGTTGGTAGTAATATTAGTAGTAAGGAAGTTGTAGCTTAACAAAAGGTAATATCCTATAGAATTATCTAATTAATATAGGCTTAAGTATAGCCAGCTGCCCAAAATGGCTAGCGTTTATAGCCGGTAGCTAGAGTAGAAGCTTAATCGGCTGGTAGTTATATACTACTACTGGCTTTTTAAGTTAATAATAAGGCTATACTTTAATTTCAAATGGCCACTAATATGGTTATTGCCGTTTATTATAAGCAAAGCACCTAGTCTTTAAGCTAGATAGCAGAGCTTATACAGTTAAAGCCTCTTTTTACCTAAAGGACTGTTCTAAAAAATATCTGCCCTATGCTTTTATATTAGTAATATAGAGGCATTACTTAATAGTGACCGCTTATTAATAACTCGGTATCCATATTTGCCAGTAAGCTTACCATATAATATTAAGTAGAGATTATCCCAATTAATAGAAAAGATATAGCCGTAGTTCTAATTAGCCGAAGGAGGCTTTTGCGATATAGAATTATCTTAATTACCTAATTTGGTATTATTGTTAGTTAGAAGAAGGGAAGAAGTAGTTAATCTATAAGGCCTACGCGGTACTAAAGGACGCGTAGATAAAGTTAATAAGGAAGAGGCAGAGGAAGAAATAGAGGAAAAAGCTTTACTACCTTGCTGGGGCGTAAAATGTAATATACTTTGCATTATATATAGGTAATAAAAAGGTTTGTTTTAATATTGGGGAATAGGTTTATACGCGTAGTAGAGATATTAGGAAAAATGCTTATTTACTATGGCTAAGCAAGAGATTCCTAAGGGTTAGCTAATCGGATCTTAGCCAAAGATCTAAATTCTGCTAAAAGCTTTAAAACACCACTAAATCTTCCCTTCTTTACCACTAAGGCAGCGAGCTGTTAGCGAGCTGTAGTTTTATTACCGACTAACTATTAACTAACTGTAACTACCTTATGCGTAGACTGACCGCTAGCTAACTGCTTACGTTATTAGCTTCTTGGCAGCTACGCTGCCAGCGTTACTAGCTATTAAACACACTACTAATAGCTTAATACGCTGCTTACAAGATCTTTCTTAGTCTAAAAATAACCCCTATAATTAGTTCTAATGATAGATAATCCTAATAGCATGGAATTTAGCTTTAGTGTCACGGAGTAGGCACGAACCGGGATACAATGTACTAAACAAGGTAGTAATTGAGAAGACTACGTACACGTAACTATGCGTGGTTGATACAAAGACATTAGATGAAGAAGAAGAATCTTCGGGTACCAGGTCGGGTATAAATAGGGGTTGTAGGGGAACGTGCGTAAGTGTCTCGGGACGAACGTGAGCACGGGTCAAGAACGTCAAAAACGCGCAGAGACGTGAGAACGAGTGAGTCCCGTGACATTTAGGTATGCTACCTATAATAGAGCTAATTATATCTTAGCTTTATACCATAGAACTAGAGTTACCTCCTAAAATTAACGAACTTATTACTACGGTATATAACACCTCTGTTAACCTATTACTGTATTAACTTATTACCGCAAAGACCGCTAGCGCCTATACGCTACCTACTAACCTTTAAAGCTTAGGTTAGATTAATATAGTAGCCTTAAAAGTAAAAGAGAATAGGCTCTATTATAGAGGCCTTCTATTTATCCCTAACTTAAAAAATCTATAACAGCAACTAATCTAAATAGCCTATAACCTTTAATTAAGCGGCCACTTAGGTAGAGGAGGAACCTATAAGCTTCTTAGCTAATACTACTTCTGGCCTAAAATAATAGACTTAGTTAAATACTTTATAGGCGCCTACTACAGTTATAAACGCGCTAAGGCCTTTAATATAAAGTACTAAGGACTACTATATCCTCTACTAGTACCTATATAACAATAGGCAGATATCGCTTTAGATTTTATTGTTAACCTACTACCCTATAAATAACACGGCCGTACCTATAAGGACATCCTTATAATAATATACCGACTTATAAAAGAGCGCCACTATGTCCTAACCAAAGGCGTAGCTATTAGCAACGTTACTAACGCCTTTTTTTATGAAGTTTATTAATTATATGGGTTACCTAACTTAATTACGTCCGACTAAAGCATATAGTTTAACTCTAACGTATAGAGATAAATCTACTAACGCCTTAGCATCTCTATTAAGATATTTATATCCTTTTACTATAAAACTGCTAGGTAACTAGAAAACGCTAATACTAGTATAAAAGCGTAACTATAACAGATAGTTGCCTACAGTTAAAATAGCTAGGTAGATTACCTTCTACTAGGTAAATTTATAGCGAATAACTACGTCTTTGCCACTATAGGACTTACCCCATTCTTTACAAATAAGGGTTATTACCCCGAATCCGGCATAAAGCTACTAGAACCTATTAATAAGAAATTGCTATATAGAAAACGCCTTAAGATGCTACTTACTAACTAGTATATAGATTATATAAAAAATCTTCTTAACTACTATAAGGGAAAAATGGCCTAGGCTTAAGCAAAGTAGGTCTACTTTACCAACTATTATAGAACGCCACTACTAGAGATGCGTGTTGGCGACTAGGTATGGCTAGATATACGTAATATCTTTATATAAAGGCCTATAAAGTTACTTAATTATAAGAACCTTAGCCCCTATTTAATTAAATAAGTTATTAATAGGGGAGCTATATATAAGCTAGAGCTCCCGCCTACCTTAGCTACCTATAGGATATAGCCTATATTTTACCTATAGCTACTATACCTCTACTAGCCTAAACCTCTATTAGTACTAATCCAAGATAAAAACGGAGATAAGAACTATAAGGAGTAGACTATTAAACAAATTATTAACTCTAAATACTTTAGTAAAGGTAGAGGATGTCACAGTGCTATAATGCTAATAGGCTGAATAACTACATTATAGTATAAAGAGGAGAAGGAGGTAAAAGGGGGTATTATATATAAGTAGTAGGGGCAGCCGCCAAGGCGCTAGTGGTGGGCCAGCTAATAGTAGGAAACAGTACGAGACAGTATAAGACAGTATGTATTAGGACAGTGCCGTAACAGTACTCCCCTCCCTAGAAGGTTTGGTCCCTAAACTAAACAAGTAACCTATTTTCGCTGCAAAGATATTGCTTCCGCTTACCGCCCTTAACCGAGCCAATAGCGATTTTCTATACCGGGCATGGAAAATCTTAATTAGTCAGCTTAACAAATAAAATCAGCAGAACTCCACACCGCTACCACGTGGCGCTTCTTGGCAAAAAACTAACCAATTAGATAACTTCAACCGGCGGTCAAAGTTCTATAAAATCTTAACTACTATAAATTACCTTCGTGGTCGGCCACGGCCTTGGCATGGCTCTCCCTTATCTTATGCCCAGTCTGGGGGTCCTAGCTTCTTAGGGTATTGTTTATAGAACTTTAGTAGTACGCGCTCGCACCCTTTTAAGGATTTCTTAGGTTCCCAGGTTTTCTCGTTATAATATTTCCATTTAATACAGTATGTTAAGCCATACTCGTTTATTTGTTTATTATATACATTAAAGATCTTTTTAAATTCCCACTTATCTGTAATATTGCCGTTATTATCCCTTTTGGCTATCCTGCCTATAACATTATAACGTTCCTCTTTATTAATGCGTGCTTAACTAGAGATCTCTTTAGGGAACTAGAGGCGGATTTTTAAAATATGGAAAGACTTATTAACACGGATATAGTCCGGGAGGTCAACTATAACTACTTCTCTATAGGCAGCTAGGACGGGCCAGGGTCCATCCTAGCTATTATCCCACTTCCTCTTAGGCTGGTTAGTCTTTATATTTTTAAGGCTAACTATAACTATATCATCCTTTTTAAATATTATACCTTTATCTTATTTTATATTAGCGTTATTTTTATATTATCGCTAGGAGATACGAGCTAGGGCTTTAAGCTAGGTTAAGATACGCTTAAAGCGGTTAGTAATAGTATTAGCTTATAGGTACTCCTTCTTTGCATATATAGACAGGGCTAATAGCTGGGGGCCTACTAGTTCGACGCCTAGACGTGGGTTATAGCCATAGTTAGTAAAGAATAGTAAGATTCCCATAGTCTCATTAACCTAGTTATTTGTGGTAAACTTAGCAAGGGGGAGCTAATCTACCTAGTCATCTTAGGTAAAGCTTACAAAGGCGCATAGGTACTTATTTATTACTGCATTAATAATCTCGGTTTAACCATCCGTTTTAGGGTGCCATACAGAGCTAGGGCTTAGGGTTACCTTTAGGCGCTAGTTTAGGCGACGCTAAAAGTTAGAAATAAATAAAGAGCCTCTATTAGAAATAATGGTATTTAGGGCGCTGTGTAACTTATAAATAGTATAGATAAATACTTTAACAAGCTCCTTAGTATCTAGGCTAGTAATAGGAATAAAGTGTCTCATCTTTATTAGGCGGTCAACAACAATAAAAATATATCTATATATTTTGCCGTTATAAAGGCACTTAGGCAAGTCAATAACGTAATTAATAGAGATATTAGTCTATAGGCGGACTGGTAGTTCTAGTAGTTTTAAGAAACCAGGCGGTGCTAAGCATAGGGTCTTTATACAGAAGCAGAAAGCACAGTCTTTTATAAAGGTAGCTGTGAACTGTAAAATACCTAGCTACTAATATATTTAATTAAGGAGGTCTAGTATCTTAACGCGGCCTAGGTAACCCACAGGGCCCAAACTGTGCATACGGTGTATAACTTCTAGTTAGAGTTTAGGTAAATTAGGGACAAATACTTGATTTCTATAGTAGATTAGGCCGTCAATAATTAAATATTTAGATTTATTATAGTGGAGCAGCTTTCTAATCTGCTTAGGCTAATAGTGTGCTTTACAGTCTTCCCGTTTGCGTAGCGTAGCTAATATATTCCTAGCGAGTTCGTTCTCTTTATAGGCATTCTTAATAAGCTCCTTAAGGGGGTTTTTCTTAGGCTCCAGGTCCATTACTGTAATAAAGTCTTTAATGCCCTGGTTTTAGGATTTGCTTAGTAGTTCTTTTAGAATAGTAGGGTCGACTTTCTTTAGTGGTAAGATAACGCGGTCTTAGTGTTATAGACATTCGTTATCAGCATTAGCAGGTATAACGCCTAGGAGGCAGCTAAGAGCATCTAGAATTATAGCTTTAGTGCCAGGCCTATAGGTAATAATAAAGTTAAATTAGGAAAAAAACTTAGCCTAGCGGACTTAGCGCTAGTTTAGTTATTTCATTGTTATAAAGGTCTAGAGGTTTTTATGGTCTATAATAATTTTAAATAGCTACTCAGTTTCTTATAGTTTAGGACGCTATTTTTCTAGTGCTTTAATGATTACCAGGAGCTCCTTATTATATATTTCATAGTTGCATTTAGGGGCTAAGTGCTTAGCAGAGAAGAATGCGACTAGCTTAAGCTTGTTACTTTTATTAGCTTAATAAAGCACTCCACCTAAAGCCTAGTTTAAGGCGTTTGTCTCTACTACAGTCTTCTTCATATAGTCGTAATACGCTAGGACCGGTGCTGTAGTAAACACTATTTTTAGGGTCTAGAATGCCTGTGCTTAATTAGGGCCCTATAACCAGCTAATGCTCTTTTTCAGTAGCCTAGTTATGGGCTTAACTACCTTAAAATAGCCTTAAATAAATTATTAATAGAAGTTCGCAAAGCTAAGAAATTGCTATAGTTCCTTAACTAACGTTAAGTCCTTTTATTTCTATAAGGCCTGCACCTTCTTAGGGTCTATAGTCATGCCGTTAGTTAAAATAATTAAGCCAAGGTATTTTATTTTAGTAGTATAAAACTTAGACTTATTAATATTAATCTAGAGTCCAGCATTACTAAGTCTCTAGATAATTTCATTTATGTATTTTATATGCTTAGCGCGTGTTTTTAAGAAGATAAGGACATCATTAAGATACACAGTGCAGTAGTCGTTAAGGGCGTTGTGTAAAACATAGTTAATATAGTTTTAGAATATAGCGGGCGCATTATAGAGACTAAACAGTATAACTAGCATCTTATAGAGTCTAAACCGGGTAATAAATGCTGTAAGCCACTTATAGCCTTCCGCGATCCAGATCTGGTTAAACGCAGTAATTACATTAAGCTTAGTAAAGTACTTAGCATTATAGAGTGCGTCAAGTGTCTTATAGACTAGTAGCAGTGGGTATCAGTTCTTAATAGTAACTATATTTAGGCCTTAGTAGTTATAGCAGATTCATATACCACCGCCAGGTTTCGCTATAAGGAGGAGTGGTATAGTGGCTAGTAAAGTCGATTTGCGGATAAAATCCTTATCTAGCATCTTGTCAATCCACTTCTTTACACAGCTAAGTTTAGCGGGTAAGAGTGGTCTATTTTTATAGTATAGGGCCTGCTTTCCTGGTATAATCTCAATTTTGTAGTCCTATGGTTGGTAAAGGGGCAGCTTATCTACGTTCTTAGGGAGAAAGTATTTAATATATTTATAAAACTCTTTTAGTAAGCATTATAAAATATCCTTATAGGTTAATCCTAGTTTGCCTTTTAGAAATTTCTCAATATTAGTATTAACTATCTTCTGGCGTAGAAACTCGGACTTAGTTATTAGGTTTATCTTAAGGAAGTTATAGAAATAAAGGGGTAGCGCTTTACAGGCTTCCTCTATTATATAGTTGCCTTCTATTAGCTAACGGAAAGACCTTTCTAACAGGTTTAGTACTTCTATTAGGCCTATAGGTAGCTCCTTAAGCAGCTATTAATATTCTTCTTATTTAACCAGTTCTACTAGCTCCGCTATATAAATCCTTATCACCTTTACGCCTTTTTATTTACAGAACTGGGTAAAATTAACGGTATAAGTGCATTTAATATTGTCTAGGTTAGGGCATGTCTGGTTCTCCAGTACTATAGCTAGGCTGGCACAGCTCGGTTAGCCCAGGGGGGCGGAAACAAGGCGGCAGCCCTACACAGTACGCGCGGGAGACGGGTATAAGGTTAGGCGTTACAGGGGAGAGGTCTTAATTGCTCTAGTTTCAGTCTTAGCTATAACGCCCTTGGCTGTTATACGTGCGGTCACATATACGTACGGTAAATAACTTAAAGTTAGGTATCTTATTAGCTGACCTAGGTTAAGCGGGTGTAAATAGGGGACTTATAGTTCTAGCAGTGTTTATTTTTTCAAAAACAGGGCGGTAGTCCAGTCTTCCAAAATCTCTGCTTTATTTACTGCGTATATTAGCTCACTAGTGTCAGGCACCTCTTCTACTATCAGCTAACAGTATCTGAGCGTTAGCCATACAATGCGTCCGCGTAGTGCTACTCAGTTACAGTTAGGAACATACCATAGGAGGCAGTTATAGGCATAGTAATTAGAGTTAAACTTAAGCTCTAAAGTAGGGAAGTCTAGTTTTAGGTTATACTTTTTAAGCTAGGGCATTCCAAGAATTACTAGTATTAAGAGTAATAACTTCATAACGTAAAAGAGTATAGATTCTATATAGTAGCCGATTGTCATTCTTACTATAAAGTAGTGGGTAATAAAGCTAGATGGAAGTCTATTAGTAAGGCAGAGTGGTTTTAGGACTAGGAGTCTTTTTATTATAATATTATGCTTTTTTACAAGCAAGTCTTCGTCTGCAAACGCTAGTGCTATACTACCACTGTTAACAAGGCTTACTGTTTTAATAAAAACTTATAGGAGTGGGTTACATAGTAAGAAAAGGTAGGTCTAAATAAGGATAGCATTCCTATTATTATTTACTATTCTAAGGTTAAGTAGCAGCTGGCTTAGAATAAGGTCTAATTAATCTAGTAGCATAGATCTAATATTTTTATCCTCCTCCCTATATAGTTTTAACTCTTAAAGGCGACTTAGTCTAAGGGTTAGTCTTTTAATAACTAGATTATAGGGCTTGGCTAGTAACTATAGTCTTGGCTAGTATATCCTAACGTATTGGTCTCCAACAGTGTATATATGCTAGGGGGTACTTTGCTAAGGACATAGCCGGTCTCACAGTTAGTAGCGGCACGGAGCACTTGTCCGTAGTTTATATACAGGACCATTAGCTAGGGCTATATTAGGGAAGGGAATCGCGGGGGTGGGTCTCTATATCCAAACCTACGTCCCTATTTATGGTTGTTGCTTCGGTTACTAATCCCTCTACTAAAGAATCCGCCGCGGCTAGGAAGGGGTTGGCGTGGTAGCATTAGAAGGGGATTTAGGTTCGTTTTAAGGTCATAAGCATCTTTCCAGTAGCTAGGTTAACCATATGCTAGGCAAAGTCTGTTATCCATATAATGTCTTCAGACATCATTAGGGAGGCTACTACTACCGCCACCAAATTTGACGGCGTTAAGGTCTATTAGGTCATTCTATAGTACTAGTGCTAAGGTATTATTATTAGGTAGTATAGGTCAATAGCCGCCAGCGGTACTTAGCTTAGCGGTATTCAGCTTAGTATAGTGGGCGTGGTTCTGTAGGTTATAAGCAAACACATCTATTTACTCACTTTAGCCCTCGTAGTCAGCATCGTCAATTTTACGGCTAAGGGTAAGGGCTAAGTCCTTTATCTTAGATAAAATATTCTTCCTAAGTAAATCCACCTTTTGTTCCTCAGTCTTGTTTACTTTAATTATTAACTTATTAAGCTCTGCTTTCTAGGACCAGTAATTACACTTACCTTAGCTTAAAGTGTCTAATTTATTCTTAGCCGCTTAGGTTATATCTATAGTCTTATAGTACTTCTTTATATACGCAAATATAGACTCTCGGTTAGAGAAGGCCCATTTACTTAGGTTGTTTAGGTGTATACGTAGCATATTAAGGCTATACTTAATATAGTTATAAGCCTTATCTATTAGCATGTCTGATATATAGAGGACTTCGTCTATTAGGGTCTTAAAGCACTTTATATCTCTATAGAAAACGCCTTAGATCTTTATTTCCTATATTTTAAATTTTTCTTGTTTTTCAGTTGGCGATCCCTTGCCATTAAATAGGGTAGGGTCTTTTACTTTACGCTTTTTTCTACAAGGCTTAGCTAGGGGAGGAGAGCTAGTAGTAGTGTTCTTATTAGTAATAGTTTAAGTAAGTATAGTAATCTAAGAGCTTAGGCTTTATATAGTCTTAGTATATACCAAAGCTTACTGTTTATATTGTTTTACACGTAGTTCAAGTGTCTTAAGGGAGTTAATTCTATGCTAAGCTTCTTTAAGTTAGGACTTTACAGTCTGGCCTTTATTATAGACTGTTTGGAGACCGCTCTCAACGCTAGTTAAAAAGGTTGTATATATGGAGAGGTGCTGAAATGTTTCTACTATATTAAGGTCCTTAGGGTACTCTAGACCACTCCTAATTATCCAGGCAATGTTAGTATAGGAGGTATCGAAGAGGCGGGCGAGCGCTTTATATATATTCGCCAACGGGGTATTCTAGTCACCTATTTTGGGGAATCTAGGCCGGGTAATTAAAATCTATAAGGCTGGCTGTAATACTAAGATTGTCTAGGACAATACTAAGATTATTTAGGACTGTACTAAGATTATCTAGGACTATAGTACGGTGTTATCAGTCGCGCCAGGTCGCGATTATACTAGGAAAATAGAAATAGTGGACTGGGGAGAATAAAGATCGCGGCGGGGCGCAAGAGGAGATACCACAAACTATTACAGTGCTATAATGCTAATAGGCTGAATAACTACATTGTGGTATGAAGAGGAGAAGGAGGTAAAAGGGGGTATCGTATACAAGTAGTAGGGGCAGCCGCTAAGGCGCTAGTGGTGGGCCAGCCAACAGTAGGAAACAGTACGAGACAGTACAAGACAGTATATATCAGGACAGTGCCGTAACAGAGGACGACGGCTCTACTATAGAGCTACCTATATAGGATTTAATATAGAATAGCTAGAATAGCAACTATGGGAAGACTTTAAAAATGCAAAGAATTTAATTAGCGACTTTTACTACGCGAATCTATAGAAACTGGGCCTAAGTAGAGATTTTATACCTAATCTTCTATAGGAGCCCTTATAGAGTTAAACCGTTATACATTACCACGTAAGGGCAAATTGCCGTTAAATTGCCGCAGATTGCTATTATATAATGGTAAAATGCGATTATATAACCGGAATATTATTAAGATGTCTAGGAACTTTAATCGGCAATTAAAGTTATCTAATTGGTTGGATTCTTAGGTGCTAAGCCTTATTATATAAAATTACTATAAGCCTTTAGCAATACTCTCTTTTTTCTTCTCTATACCTTAAGTGCCCCTTTTATATATATATAGCAACCACAGCGTCACTAAAGCTCCGCCTCTATAGGAGGGGGGTAGTATTACGGAACCCTACCGTAGGGGCCTCTATAGGAGGCCCCGTGCTCTTGCATACACCTTATATATAGCTTATATTAGCTACGCGTAGGTATATTACCTCCTTAAGCCCTCGACCCTTATGATTAATTGCGTAATGTCTTGTAGACTCCTTAAATATATATACTCTATAGCCACTACCCTCGTCCCATAACAGCTAAATTCTATTAGTACTCTACTAGTCTCTATCTCTTATTATATTTTCTACTATATTCTACTAGTTTTATACTAGCTTTTATTATACCTAGCTTTGTAATACCCGTTAGCTCTTATACTCTAATAATATTATTAATCTTAAGCCGGAAACCTTAATACTTAGGAATAGTAGGTCTATATTTAGCGGAAAATATATAGCCCTAAATTTTCTAATTCTTAATAGCGGCGTATAATAAAAGGGAGCACCCTATTATTTTTAAAGTTATACCAGCCCTGCACCTTAAATAGGAAAAGCGCTGAGTAGTTTTAAATCCTTTAGCTAATAGTACTAATTACTATATTAGTAGTAACGGCAACGCCAGTAATATAGTATAGTATAGTTAGGTGGGCAAACTTAGTACTAAGCCGTTTATTAATAAAGAAATAGCAGCTTTTTTTTTTTTTTATCCGATTGTATTATACTACGTATAATACTGCGCATGCAGCCTCTAGGCTATGGCGCTATAGTTCTATATATATGAATCCTTCCTAGGCAGCTTAATATATACTAGTAGCTAAGTGGACACTCTGGCCCGTTTTTAAATACTGGGGAGTCCTAGCCTATTGGTGTTTTATCCTGATATTTTGCTTACTATGGTCCAGTTTATACCAAGAAATCGCACTAAGGAAATCCTGGCTCTTTTATCTATTTCTGCCGTATTCTGCCGTTTCTAGAGTAGAAAAAGCGCTCTAAAAGATAGATTTTAATGTAGTTTTGCGTATAAGAATAAGAGGAACAATATAGCTTACTAGCTTGGAAGTAGCTACCAATTACCCCTAAGCGACTGTTTGTAGTAATGTACCCTATATCTCCTCCTTGCTAAAGAAAAGGGTAGGGAATTAGTAATTAGTAGGTACTCTCCCCAAAAGTAACCTACTAATGGTATTTTATAAAGGCGAACCTCGTTACGTAAACCCACTCCCATAGGAAATTTTTTACGAGGTTGTCTGTAAAGGGTATAAACACCAATTCGCCTATACACCTTATATTTAACGTGCTAATGGTAACACGGGCCGGCCCCCTTCCCCTATCCCCTACTATAGCTACCCTAGCAGTGCATCGTCTGCGGTACGCCTGCGGTCCTCTGCCTGTAGCGCGGCAGCCGTGGACCGGTTATAGTAGAGGTCGTCTGCTCTACAGCAGACTGGTTGTAGTAGAGGTCGTTTGCTCTGCAGCAGACTGGTTGTAGAGGAGGTCGTCTGCCCTGCAGCAGACTGGTTATAGAGGAGGTCGTCTGCCCTGCGGCAGACTGGTTGTAGAGGAGGTCGTCTGCCCTACGGCAGACTGGTTGTAGAGGAGGTCGTCTGCCCTGCGGCAGACTGGTTGTAGAGGAGGTCGTCTGCCCTGCGGCAGATTGGTTACAGTGGAGGAGGTCGTCTACTCTGTGGCAGACTGGTTGTGGTGGCTAGCGTCGTAGTGACGTGTCTTTAGGGGGTATACAGCCGGCGGCGCCCTTGCGGCAACGGACGGAGGAGCAAAGAGAAATAGCAGCTATGAGGCTTAATAGAAATACTACTTTATTAGAAGCTTTTACAGAGCGTTTAGTGCGTAAGAGTACTACTATTCCTTTCCCTAGAGATAGAGCCCGTAATACTAAGCTTAATACTATTTTAAAGAAAGATAATAAAAAAGAGAAGGATAATATATTTAACACGCCTACTACTCTAAAAGAATATATAAACTTTGCCGCTATAGTAAAAGAAGGTAAAAATATGTTATACTTTTAGGTTGTTAACCTAGTTACTAGTTATACTATTTAAAATAGCAAATACGAAAAATATTAAAACAGAAATTTTAATAAAAGAAAATTGGTTATTAATACGCACTAATTAAATCTAGATAAAAATTACATTCTATACTCGTCTTTACTTACCCAGTTTAAGTACATATTTTATCTCTATAAGGTCTTGCTTATTATTTTAGGCTTTATACAGTATTGGGATTTTTATAGTAGGATTATTAGTAATAAGGCTTCGGCAAAATCTATTCTAGGCCTCTTTTTATTATCTTTAATTACTTACTAGTATAGAATAACTATAACGTAATCCACAAGCAAGTGGCTAGCATAAGTATGTGGCCATCCCACCAAAAAACCAAAAAATCGGTCTTTAATATTTCAATAACGGCTTAATAATAAATTATAAAAATTTATAATTAGACTCTTATACTTACTTTAAGACCACTATTAAAGTTTTAAAGTAATTTAATAAGTGGTTTTTAAGATATAATAATTAGACTTAAATTTAAAAGCTAAATCTTAATATATTAATAACGGGTGAACTAATTACTTTAAAACTCTAATAGAGGTCTTAAAGTAAGTATAAGAGTCTAATTAACGTATTTCACCACCGAGTCGGCCAAACCACCGAGCCGGCCACTTTAAAATACACCAAAAAGCTTAAATTTCAATATTAAATATCTCAACTACCACTTAATAATATTTTCTGAAACTTTAAATATAAGCTCTTATATACCTAACGTCGGTAATAGGGTTATGACAGTCGGCTACTACCACCTTCCTAATTAGGTTAACCACCTTCCTAATATAGTATATTGCCGGTTCTAAAATCAAAATAGTAGCAACTTTAACTTATTTTAAATGCTTACAACCAAATTAAAAAATCCTTTACTAACACCATAATGCCCCGCTGGCCCCTACAACCTAGCAGAGAAGAGAAAATATAGAGCGCTATTATTGCCTGGAATTTTGGGCTCTATAAAGACTGGGAAACTTATGCAAATGCCCATAGGGTAGATCCACAGACATTGCGACGCCGTCTTAATGGAAAGCAATAGCCCTATAAAGTTGCCCATACCAACCAGAACCGTATTACCGTTGCTAGTAAAAATACAATCGTTTAACACTTAATATATCTTGCAAACGTAGGATTTCCATGTTGGCAGTATACCGTTTAATTAATTGCCATAGTAGTCCTCCGCCGGGAGTACGTCAACCTTTCTTAATACGTCCACATTAACCCTCTTAGTATAAAGTGGGTATATAACTTCCTAAAACAGCAGGATGAGCTTTGTTGCTGCTATATATATTCAATTAATTAAGAATAAGCTCTTGAAAATAACAATCCCAGCCTTATTTAGAGATTCTTTACTAACTACACCAACGTTATTACCCAATATAATATTAGCAAATTTAATAGGTGGAATATGAATAAGACAGGCTATGCAATGGGAGTAGCTTTTGCTGTAAAAGTAGTTATATTAAGAGGCAGAATTATTAACTTTAAGACAATTGACGGCAATAGGGAGTGGGTTACTTAAATTAACTTAATTGGCATGCATGGACAGATAAATTCCACCGTTTATCATTTTAAAAGGGAAGCAGTATATAGATATACTATGGGAAACAGCAGAGGAAGCTGTAGGCGAGTGCTTAATTGGAATTATGGAGAATGGCTGGTCAAATGGGGAAATGGGCCTTAAGTGGCTTTAATATTTTAAGCGTTATACTTAACAAACAGAGGTATAGGAGGCCTCTAAAATTAATACCCTAAACGTTAAACACCATGGCTACTAATTACTTATTATAGATAGGCACAGCTCTTATACCAATATTAAGTTTATAGAGTTCTGCTGGAAGTATAAGATTATTCCTATATATCTTCTACCTTACTTAACCCACCTCCTACAGCCTCTAGATCTTATTATCTTTTTAGTAGTTAAGCACCTATATTTAGCCAAAGTTAACAAATACTCAGCTCGTGGTATTACTGGTATTAATAGAGACTACTTTCTACAGATCCTGGGCGAGATTAGGCCTTAAATATACATACCCAAACTAATTGACAGTGTATTTAAAGCTGCAGGCCTTCTTCCTTTTAACCCCGATTAAGTCATCCAACGCCTTATAGGGCAACCTTCCTATACGCGACTATATACACCTCAGCCCCCAAATAAACTAATAATTTTATCCTTACCTCTGCATCCAAAGACCCTAAAGAGCCGCTCTGATTGAGCTCAGTATAGCCATACAATCCGTTATTTAGATACCACTACCGAAGAGATTAATGTTATTGTTAGGAAGCTCATAGGCCATATAGATTTAATGGATAAAGGCATAGAAATACTATAGTTGAAAAACATAGAGCTTTGTAACGGCGCTGCAGACAGGAGAGCCAAGAAGAAAAAGAAGCGGGTAGTACTTTCTACTAAATTAGTCCTTACTACCGAATAGGCTAAAGCACTTATTAACGCTAGGGAGGCTGCAGAGGAAGCTAAGCAGAGGACCAAGAATACTAGAGGGCAGCTTAGAAAGGAGAGAAAGGAGATAGCTACAAAGGCCAAAATGGCTGCAGATCAACATAAAAAGGCCCTAGGAGAGGCTAATCGGGCAGCAAAAAGAGCATAGAAGGCGTTAGTATCTACGGGCAATATAGCAAAGAGAAAGAAGACTATAGAAGCTTATATGGCAGCTGCTTAAGCAGTAGAGGAGGCGAAATTTAAGGTAGAAGCCTTAGCAATACTGCAGAAGCAATAGAAGGACTCCTTCGCAGCAGCTATAGAGGCTATAGCTCGCTCTAAGGCTCTACAAGACGCTGCAAAGAAGGCAAAGGAGGCCTCTCAGCAGTCTACACAGGCAGATGAGGAAGTAGATGATGAGGAAGCAGACGATAAGGAAGTAGACGATGAGCTAAGTGGATTAAGCAACGATGAGGTATCAGATATAGACGAGGATGTAATATAGGCGACGTCACAGTGTTAATTAAGTAGCAGTCAGTACCAAAAACACCAAAAAATATTAATATAGAGCCTCTATTATATAAAAATAAGGCTTCATAAAACCTCAGTAATAGCGTGATACCATGCGATGCTTTTTACTAGTGTTTTAGGTACAATCGGGCATTCGGCAGTATTTTGGTGTTCGTAAGCCCAATTAAGAAGGCGGTAGTAGCCGACCGTCATAACCCTATCGCCGTCATAACCCTATCACCGACGTTATTTTAGTATATATTACAATATTAAAGCGTGCAACTTAATAGTTATTATAATATAGAGTTTGGGGGCTAAAAATAGAGATTTTTCTAAAATTTCCTAAATGTTTTAACAACTACTAGACTATATACTTTTATATTGTAATAGGCACTAGAATAGGTATATAAAAGCCTATATTTAAAGTTTTAAAAAATATTATTAAGTAGTAGTTAAGATATTTAATATTGAAATTTAGGCTTTTTGGTGTATTTTGAAGTGGCCGGCCCGGTGGTTTGGCCGACTTGGTGGTGAAACACGTTATAAAATTTTATAATTTATTATTAGGCCGTTGTTAAAATATTAAAGACCGATTTTTTGGTTTTTTGGTGAGTTTTTTGGGGTGGCCACATACTTATGCTGGCCACTTGCTTGTGGATTACGTTAACATTAATAATAATGGAAAGAGTAATATACTATAGCATAGGTATCGCGTAGATGGAGAGCCCGGCCCTTATCCATCTATAAAGTATTAGCCTATTTAATGCTGGTATAAAGTAGGTAGTAGTACTATAAAGCTGTCGTTCTATCTAGGCCCTAGTTTTATCTTTACTTCTATACTACTACTACTAAATTAAATAGAAGAGTTTAGTAGTATCTTTAATAGTAATCCAATGGGGCCTTATCTAGCAATAATTTTACTAATAGGATATACCTCTACGCTATCTGCGTAAAGGTCTAGTTATGGAAATAATATAACTAAGCTAAGAACTATAAAAACCGATACTATAAAGGTAATAAGGATATCTACTTAGGGCACTCCAATTAAACGCAATATATTATTCTAACTATACCTAGATCTATTAAAGGCTAGGTTATTAATATAGTTAGGCATTTCTATAAGGTTAGAGAAAGTTTAATTCGGCTAGAAGTTAGAAAGTTAAGACTAAAATATTAATTATGCTAGACTTAACCGTTGCTAGGTCTTATAGGCGACAGTAGTTATTAATACACTTTATTTAACTAAGAACGAAAAGTCTTATTTCTATAATACTACCTTTTATAGCCTTTATGGGCAATAGATAGTATAGGCTATATTTAAAACTCCGTTTAAAAAAGGTCCAGCTAACTTAACTTTATATATTATATTTCTGCAATAAATATAGGAGAAGAATAATAATCCTACTAAATAAATTTAAGCTACTTATAACCTTTACTTAAACTTAAATAGTAAATCTATTTAGTTTATATTTAACACCCTTTAGAAATACCAGAAGGTAAAGGCGAAGGAGTTTAGTTTAAAAGATATATAACTAGAAAAGGTCCGGGCTTCTATTAACAAATTTAGTTAAATCTCTAGGATTATTATAATTCTATAAACTGCGGATCTCCTTTAGCTAGGTAAGATGCCATTTATTAAGCTACTACCACTCTACTGCAATAGCAATATAAACTACACCCTATCTGACCCGGTTCTATAAGCAAAGATTATTAATAATATCGCAGCCTTTATTAAAAATCTCTAGTTAGTGCTGTAATTAGAATATAAAAGGTAGAAATAAGAATAAAGACAAAGCTACTTAAGCCAGATTTGTCTAATTAGGTAGGCTTTAGGTTGGTTTAAAGCGCTATAGTACTAAACTTAGCTTTAGCCAAAATTAAGCTAACTTTTAAATTTTAATAGAGGCTAGAACCTTAACAACTTAACTAAAAAGGGCTAGCTTTATAGCAACTACTGTAACTTACTAGTTTAGAAAAGTATTAATATATTATAAAATACTAGCGTAAGGCTTTATTATATTAATAGATCTATAAAAGAGATCTATAAACTTAACTAGGGAATTAGAGTAAACTCTATAAATAAGGATTCTAAAATACGTAATATAGAAAAAATTAATATTATGTCTGTCTTTTCTATATACTTATTAATTATATATAAATAACTACGAAAGGCCTATTTAGATTTTAGTGTTATACTATATAGGTCTTATCTAAGGGCAAAGCTATAGCAGATAATTATTTATAGCTACTAAGAGATAATATCCTATAATAGTAAAGGCAAACCTATTTACGTTATTCAGTCCTATATAGATATTATTATTAGGACAATAGGATTACTTAGAACTAGCTATACTTTATATTAAGGTAAACGAGTTATACTCCTTAAGACTTAGCCCTTACTAATATATAAACTCTAAGCTATAAAACTAATTATCGTCTAGGATAATATCGTAAAGTGTTTATATAGCACCTTATTAATAAGAATATGCTATTATAGGCTATACTTAGCAATAAAGCTAAGTTAAGAAAATCAATTGCTAGTATTATATAGCCTTTAAATACTAACAATAAAGAGAATACAGCTATATTTATGAGTAGGATTAAGGAAGAGGAGTACTTAGTTAGAAAAGATTAGGCTATAAATATAAAGAAAAAAAGAGCTATTAAGCGTTATAAGAAGATAAGATTATTTAAATGCCAGTATAGCCACTATTAGCAATATAATAGTAAAAGCCTTATTTGGGTTTAGATAGTTAAGCTAGGCTTAGGTCCTATCTATATATATAAAGGTAGAGAACAAATAAAAAAGTAGCGTCTATCTTATTATTAATAAATTACTCTTTCTAATATTAGGACTATTGCTTAGCGGAACTATTCTTACAGTTTAGTTTAAGCGGTTAAGTTCTATATTTATATACAGATTTAACTAAAAAAACTTTTTACTTATATCTACTATACTATAGAAGTTGCTATATTCCGCATTTTTAAATATAAAATAGTAATACCTAACCTATTACTATCTATTAGCATCTACCAGCATCCACTATACCGTAAATCTACTATGTTCTATATACCTAGGGGTAGGAGAATAGTCTACTTTCTATTACTTTCTATTAGCATCAACTATAACGCAGAATCTATTATATTCTATATCTCTAGAGATAAAAGGATAATCTACTTTCTATTACTCTCTACTAGTATCTACCAGACTATAGAATCTACTATATTCTATGTTCCTAAAGGTAGAAGGATAATCCGCTTTTTATTGCTTTCTACTAGCATTTACTATACTGTAGAATCTACTATATTCTATATCCCTAAAGATAGGTAGATAATCCACTTTTTATTACTCTTTACTAGCATCTACCACATTATAAAATCTATTATATTCCACATCTTTGGATATAAGGGGATAGTGCGCTTTCTATTACTTTTTACTACCTTCTACCGCACTATAGAATCTACTATACTTTACCTCTTTAGACATAATATAGGGATGCCCTTTCTACTATTCTACTACCCTTTACTATAGCGCAGAATCTACTATATTCTACTTCTTTAGACATAATATAGGATGCTCTTTCTACTACCCTCTACTATTTTCTACTGTACTATAGAATCTACTACGCCCTAACTCTTTAGATATAATATTAGGATGCCCTTTCTACTGCCCTTAGCTACCCTTTACCGCACTATAAAATCTACTACGTTCTGCTTCTTTAGACGCGATATAAGGATGCCCTCTACTACCTTCTACTTATATCTACTAGACCGCAGAATCCACTATACCCTAACTCTTTAAATGCGACGCTAGTATGCTATTTCTATTACCCTTTACTAGTATTTATCTAGACCATAATATCTTTATATTCTGCTTTCTTAAACTTAGTAAGGGTATACCCTTTTCATTGCCATTTTCTATATTATAGTAGATGTTATAGTAGATATAGAGCTTTAATAGGGCTTTATCTAGAGCTTTGGTAGAGCTCTGTGTAGATCTTCTAGCAAAGCTTTTAGCAGAGCCTTTAGTAGAGCCTTTAACTTAGTTTTGGCCAGTACAATATTTAACTAAAAGTCTATTAATCTATAATAATTTTAGCTTAAAGGTTTACCTAAAGCTTATTAGGGGCTCTATATAGAGCTCTACTAAAGGCTTTACTAGAAGCTCTGCTCTAAGCTCTATATAAAGCTATGCCAGAGGCTTTCTATAAAGCCCCCTTAAAGCTCTATACAAAGCTCTACTTAGAGGCTCTCTATAAAGCTCCTTTAAAGCTCTATAGGGAGCTCTATAGAGACTCTATATAAAGCTTTAGAGAGCCTCTAGCGGAGCTTTTAGTAGAGCCTTTAACAGAGCCTCTAACTTAATTTAGCCTATAGTATATTTAACTAAGAGTCTACTAATCTATAATAGTTCTAGCTTAAAGCTAGACTCTATAATTAACTTCTTTAGCTCTATACGGAGCTCTACTAAAGGCTTTACTAGAAGCTCTACTAGAGGCTTAAAGCTCTATATAGAGCTTTATAGTAGACGTTATAGTAGATACAAAGCTCTATATAAAGTCTTGGCGGAGCTTCCTATAGAGCTTTAAGGGAACTTTATAGAGAGCCTCTTATAGAGCTTTATATAGAGCTTTATATAGAGCTTCTAGTAGAGCTTCTAGTAGAGTTCTATATAGAGCCTAGTGTAGAGCCTCTAGTAAAGCTTTAGTAAAGTTTTAGTAGCTAGGGAAATTAATTATAGAGTCTACTTTAAGCTAGAATTATTATAGATTAGTCTTAGTTAGGTTAAATATAGCACGCGCCAAAACCAAGTTAGAGGCTCTATTAGATAAAGCTCTACCTTATATAGAGCTCTACTAAAGCTCTAGATAAAGGAGCTCTATTAAAGCTTTAAATAGAGCTCCGTTAAGAGCTCTACCGAAGCTTTATAGCTTATATATAACCAGCTTTACTTTCTAAAGGTATATATATTTATTACTCTATCCTTTAATTCTATAGGTAATTATTTTGCCTATTTTTAATATTATTTATGTCCCTAATAAGCTATATAGAGCGCATTAATAGTTATTATATCTAATATATTGTGTAAGAGTCCATTAAAATGCACTAAGCTTAAGAATCTATGCAGGAATTAGAGGCTATAAAGAGCACATAAAAGTTAACAGTGGATTCTTAAACGCTTAAGCGCAATTAACTAAAGGCGGAGCTAGATTATATAAAGAGGGCCTAATTAGCCCCAGAAATCCGTCTTATAAAGAAGTATAATTAGCTAAAGACGGAGCTAGATCATATAAAGACAGCCTAATTAGCCCTAAAAATCCGTCTTATAAAGAAGTGCAATAAGTTAAAGGTAGAAATTAAACAGATTAATAAAGTAATACCGAGTTTAAGGACTTAAAAGGGTCTAGGGTAGCCAAACTGGACGCTATAAACTAAAGACTTAATAGTACCTAAAAAACCTTTATCCGTCTATAATAAATATAGATAGCTCTTTAAAGTTATAAGTGATGTTAGTAACTCCGCCAGTCTAATAGCCAATAATTATTATAGGGAAGTTAGCTTAGCTATTAAGAAGCTAGAGAATAAACTGTAGAATAGTAGTCCGATAGAAATCTAATAGGGGGTTAATGTTGGGAATAAAGGCAAGTGGTCACTATATAAGGCAAATTGCCATTACGGGTGGCAAGTTGCCGTTATATACGGCAAGTTGCCGTCACGTGTCGCCGCGGCAGTAGCGTGGCGAGGAGCCTTAAGCTCCTCGCCCTCCCCGACATATACAAGAACAGAACAATTATCATACTATCTACGAACCGTAGCTACGTGATATTACCTTATGTAACCAACACTGATTAGTGGTTAACTTCACTATTATACTATAGAATAGCTAGGTATTACTAAGAAGAGACGAGCCACTGTACTAGTGCTACTTATGCTAGAGGAAGCTGTCTTTTAAGGTCAGAACTGGTCCTAAACCTCAAATAGAACTCTTCCACAAATCTAAGGATCTAAAGGCCAGAACTGGTCCTAAGCCTTTCCAAGATTATAGATTCTTACGTCTATTACGCAGAATAACACGCTTTACAAGTCTTCGCGATTTAAGGCCAGAACTGGTCCTAAGCCCTATAACCGCAAATACACGTTACAAACGCGTACTAAACGATAAACGCGTACCAAACGATAAATACACATTACGAACGCGTACTAAACGACAATCCCTATACCAATAACACTTCCCTCCCTCCGAAAACATGGCTACGCCTACTTTAAATAACTGGAAAGACTCCTTACCACTAGGGGTAGCTAAGCACACGAAACTTATTAATAAAGATTAGGACGAATTCGCCTTTAATATAACAACTTATACTATAAAATAAGTTAACGGCTTTCTCCTACACCATATTATATTCTACTAAAATAGATGCTACGCCGACTCACAACTATGGGAGTATTTTAGGGAGGATTTTATGGGATGGACTGCTAATACCTAGGCACTTGGCAACATTAATATTGTTTAGGATTTTTAAGACTTCCTTTATAGAAATAGGGTATACATTGCTAAGAACAATAACCTAATTGCTAGCAATATTTAGGCCGTTATTATTAGTACAGAAGAACCAATATGGACGGAAGCTGAAATTATATATTAACTACGGAAACCTAAAAACAACCCATATTCTTTAGAAGGCAACTTTAATTTGTATTAAAACCCCCAGAACGCTGACCCCCCACCTAAAGCTGCTCTTCTACCTAGAGGTGCTCTCCTACTTAGAGTTACTCCGCCTCCACCTCCTCTACTTTAGCCAACCGGTAAGCCTTTACTACAAGAAGTCACGAATCTAATAAAGGTATATTTGGACAAAGAGAAGAAGTTTGGAGGAGAACTATATAACATGCTTAGAGCAAAACTACAGGTCTTTTATAACTGTTGTAATAAGGTTGGAATTTAACGCCACTAGTACCATTATACTTTCTCTATTATGTTAAAGGGACGGGCAGCAACATTCTATTATAACTATATTGCGGGTAAAAACTATAGCTTTAATATAATGCTTCAGCTTACCAGAGCCCACTTTAAGACTAATAAGAATTGCTAACTTTATATATCCGAATGGCAAGAGACTATGTTTTAGAGAGTTATTACTTCCAACCTAATAAAGACTCGTTTAGAGTGCCTTTAACTACTCTTTAATAAACTCTAGAAAATCCAATGTGGCCTTACCGAAACCTATTAAAACGAGAACAGCCTAAGGGACTAGGTTATTTTAGCATGCTATAGCGTTTCTAAGTGCAACTTGGCGCTATACAAACCTGCGGATACGTTTGAAGGAGTATATACTAAGCTACGCTCTGCTGTAGGTACTGCGATATAAATATAAGAATCTTAACAGCTTTATACCAAAAACCCTACCCAAATAAGTATTCCCAACTAATATAATTATAACTGGACTGATTAAACATATAGTGGCCGTGGTAGGGAATATGGAAGAGGGTATAATTAATATCAACTATAAGGCAACTGTGGAGGTCCTTATAGAGGTTTATTTTAAAGTAATCGCCAGAAGAAGTGCTATGTTTATAAGAAGCCAAAGTGCTAGTTAACTAGACACTCCCTTAATAAGCAAAAAGAGGTATATAACAAGTTCCGTTAAAGTATAAGAAATGTTAGAAATTGTAAGGTTACTACGGCTTACTTCCAAAGCTTCCTGGTTCAATACAAAGGCGTAAAAGACCTTAAGGGTGAGGTTAATAAGGTCAAATAGCTCCTTATAGATATAGAAATTGAGGACTACTCTCCTAACCAATACTTTACGGAGTATGGTGAGGTAGATAGCATATAAACCGTTACTATTCTTAACAACTAATCTACGCTCCATTCTATTATAAAATTAGATATCTTTAATAAGCCAAAGGAGAGTTCCGCGTTTTCCTTCAACAATAAATACTTAGCGTACGTCTTCCATGGTATTATGCCAGATATAGGAGCCACAGGAGTATCTATAGCAGAAGAATCTCAAGTTTAAGCTCTTTAGTAGCTTAATAGCTCTATTTAGATTAACTAATTAATGGCAGGCCAATATATAATTTGCTTTAGTAAAGGTACTATAATCTCTTTTGGCACAATTAGGGTCTAAACCCCTTTAGGATATATCACTTTCCATATTATTCCTATAAACACTCCATTTCTATTTTGCATTAAAGATATAGATAAGTTAAGCGTCAGGCTTAACAACCTTAAGAATGTACTTATTTAGGAAGACAATTGGGTGCCTATTATACGTAAGTGGGGTTACCCTTAGTTGCTCCTTTATTAACTAGAAAAGAGTATTGCTTAAAGCCACTTAACTAAATTAGAATTACGCCAACTACACTATTGTTTTGGCTACCTATCTATTTATTAATTGCTTAGGGTTCTTTAGTAAGCAGGCCATAAAGTCAAGGTTAAGGCAATTAAGCATCTTATAAAATACTGCTACTACTGCTAAATAAACCAGAGGTCCCCTAGCCGATTTAAGTTCACCCTTAAAGATGACTATGACTTCAACTTCTGTATTATCGTTGATGTTATGTATCTTAGCAGTAAGCTAGTACTCTAAGTTGTTAACTTCTTAACCTCCTTCTAAGCTGCACGATTCTTAAAGGATATATCAGCTAGGAACGCATGGGATACCCTTTAGTTGTGCTAGATTAATATCTACCTAGGACCCCCTAATTAAATTATTTATAATGTAGAAAAGAACTTCTTATCTATAGAGTTTTAATAATAGATAAAGGCAATGGCAATTAAGGTTAAGGAAGTCCCTATTAAGGCACATAATAGTATTAAAAAAGTAGAGCGATATTACACGCCATTACGCCACGTATATAAGATTATCTCTTTAGAACTAGAGGATGCTAGCAAAGAACTTACCTTATAAATAGCTGTTAAAGCTGTTAACGATTCTGCTGGCCTAGATGGACTTATACCCACGTTACTAGTCTTTAGCGCCTACCCTTAAATAACTAACAATTCTCTACCATCTCCCTCCGTTGTGCAATAAGCTAAGGCTATTCACAAGGTAATGAAGAAGGTATAACGTCTCTACGCCACATACTAAGTCAATGATGTACTAGGAATGAGAAATGGTCCAAATACCTTAACTATGCTTAATCTGCCACTCCAGTCTAAGGTACACATATAGTGTAAAAAGGGAGAATAGTTAGGCCCACATTAACTTATTACAATTAATGGCCAGACTTGCACTATTTAGATACCTTATAAACCCACTTAATTCTATTTAACTGTTATTAAGCCTTACTACAAAGATAACAGTTCTAAGCCTTTATAGGATGCCCTAGAAGATGCCCTAGAGAAGAACTATAATTAACATGCTCTAGAAGGCGACTACAATCCTAATATAATATTAGTAGATACACCATAACTATAACGCAGTAGAGGTCGCCTAAAGGGATCACGAAATTGCTAACATCTTATTAATTTTAAAGAGCAATTTATTACTGCTATTAAAAATAGAGTTGAGTTATTAATAGCCTTTATAACAGCTAAGGAGAAGGATGACTTTAAACTCACAAAATAGCTCTAAAAGGAAGGTCGTATTATAACTCTAAGAGCTCCTTTTTAAGTATCTAATAAGCAGGAGATTAAGGGTCTTATCATAAAAGAAGTCTTTAAATTTAAGAAGTATAACCCTACTAAGTTTAATGGAGTTTGCATCTTTAAGTTAAGAATAGTTAATAAAATTAAGGGCAAAGCTATTAACGCCCTATTTAAGAAATTAAGGCTTATTATCCAAGGCTATAACAATAATAATAAGGAGGTAATTCTTATATAGTCTCCTATAATTTAATGAGCTAGTCAGCAAGTTATTATTACGCTAGCTCCCTCCTTAATAAAGAATAGAATGGTAGTTTATTTATAAGATATTACTTAAGCCTACACCCAATTAGAGACGCACCTTTAGCGCTTAATATTGGCATACCTTCTAGAGCAAATTTGCCACTAGTATCCTAAAGATACAATTATAGTTATGCTTAAGCCATTATATGGGATTGTAAAGGCAGGAACTTACTAGTAGGCTACCTATAGCAAGCACTATAAAGAGAAGCTTTTAATAACTACTTCTATATTCAATCCCTGCTTTCTTATTACAACTACAGGAACTCCATTTAAAATTATTAGCATGTAAACTAATAATATAATTATCTTAGGAGATGACTAATTCTTAGCTCTTAAAGAAAATAAGCTAGTAAAGGTAAATCTTATAGCAAAGCCAAAGGAAAAGCTTAGTTTAATAACACTATTACTCTTTAATGGATGCATCCTCTCCCTAAATGAGGATTCTATTGCTCTTCGCCAGAAGGGTTAAGGCAAGAAAATTAACGTTATTAATGCTAATTCTCCAAAGTAAGGATATATAGAGCAACACGCTTGCAGAGCTTATGTTGCTTCTATTTATTAACCTAAGGCTTCATTTAATCTCTCTATTGCCGCCCAACACCAGGAACTAACTAAGGATAACATTCTTGCCTAGAATAAACGCCTTTTCTAGCAAATAAACCATCTTAACTAGGGCCTATACTACGTGCCTATTAATCTTCCCACCGCTAAGCTCTTTGTATTTGTTAATGGATCATTTATAAATAACAAAGATTTTAGCTCCTAGCTAGGATATAAGATTATTATCACAAACGAGTTTACTGGAGAGAATAACTTTATAATCCATGGCAACCTTATTTATTAGAGCTTAACTAAAAGCAAGCACGTCACCCGAAGTGTTTTGGCGTCAGAGATATATAGAATAGTTAGCGGAGTTAATATGGTAATTGCAATTGGAACTACCCTAAAGATAATTATAGATTAACTTAAACTTCCCATTATCCCTACAATTATATGCACCGACTCATATTCCCTCTACGAGTATTTAGTTAAGCTTAGTACCACAAAGAAGAAGCGCCTTATAATTAATATTATGGCACTTTAGCAATCCTATGAGCGTTAAGAACTCTTTAAGATTTAATAGATTAATGGCTAAGATAACCTAGTAGATGCGATAACGAAGGCGAACCTAAACAAGGCACTAGAGACGTTTGTTAACATAAATACTCTATATATACGAGTTAAAGGTTAGGTTAAAAGGGAGTCCCCAGAAATTTCTTAGTTATGTAAGGTCTTGAGATATCCAGGAACTTTAACTGGCGGTTAAAGTTGTCTAATTAGTCAGATTCTCTTACCAAGACTTTTTGGAGTATAATATTCTATAGACCCTGACTTAACCTAGCCAATCAGGATTTTTTATCCCTGGGATGGAAAATCGCTATTAGCTCGCTTACTACTAGCGCCTTGGCGGCCCTCTAAATAAGATATCTACCTGCGACTCCTAAGTAAGAAAGCACCACGTGCTAAGAGGCAAATTTTGGGACAGCGAGACTTATATTACAATAGCAATAGTAAGTAAGGAGGATTGATATTTGCTACGCTAGTCAAGCGGTATATATATATATAGATGGCAACCATAAAAAAAGAGTTGCTAGTGTTGGGAATAAAGGCAAGTGGTCACCATATAAGGCAAATTGCCATTACGGGTGGCAAGTTGCCGTTACGTACGGCAAGTTGCCGTCACGTGTCGCCGCGGCAGTAGCGTGGCGAGGAGCCTTAAGCTCCTCGCCCTCCCTGATATATACAAGAACAGAATAATTATCATACTATCTACAAACCGTAGCTATATGATATCACCTTGTGTAACCAACAGTTAATAAGGAACCTTTAAGGCAATTATAATAGTAAATATATAAAATTGAGATGGGATAAGGCTTTTACTCTATATATTTACTATATTGGTTATTTAAAGGACTTTAGGTAGGGTATATAATGCGGAAATTTAATTAAAGTCGCGTATAAGGTATAATAATCTATTAGTATATATATAGTATCCGCTTTAAATATATTATAAGGTTTAGGAGGGAATATTAACATAGTAAACTAGTAATAGATTAGTAAGAAGTTATTATATAGGAGCGGATATAGTAAAATAGTATTACTTAGTTTAGTTTTATTAAAGTCTACTAACGCCCTCTTCTAGTATATCCTACTGCTTATCCTATTTTAATAGCGCCTTTTTTACTAAAAATTACCTAGTAATTATTAGTCCGCTTCTCTCATTATATTTACTACCAAATTCTATTAATACTCTACTAGATTCTACCCTTTATCCCATTTTCTATTTCTTATCTTACTTACTACTAAACCCTATAGTGTTCTACCCGTCTTAACTTCTTATATTATTATTTACCGGATTCCACTAACCCTCTATTTATTTTAGCCTTTTACATTATTCTCTGCTAAATTCTATTAGCACTTTACTAGCCTCTATCTCTTATTATATTTTCTACTATATTCTACTGGTCTTATGCCAACTTCTACTATACTTTATAATAACTAATGGTTTTATTGGCTTTTGATTGATTTCTATCTCGTTTTACCTTATTAATTAGGTTTATACTAGGTAGCTAATAGTTTCTACTTTACTACTTACCCTCTATTATACTAACCTTTTTCTACTATATTCTACTTTAGGTTAAGGTTTATATTCTATTCTATTTATATAATAATAATAACTCTTTGATTAACGTCTGATACGGATCCTACTGGCCCACGCAGACTACTCTGTCACAGGGGGAAAACTTATAGTTTACATAAAGAAAACCCTGCAGTTGGGTTAGGGGAGGAAAAACTCTATAAGCTACCTTAGTAGGATGAAAAACCCCAATTTGCCACGCTTGTCCGTAGCAGCGGCCCTACGGGCCTACAGCTATGTCCTGTCCTCCTTGGATATTTGAACTCCTTGGGAACCACTGCTTCCTTCCTTAGCTTATCTAAAGCCAGGGTTCACTACGTCCTAGCTAGGCCTTGCCAATCGATTGCCGTATGCTTTGTGTTCTATATCTTAACCATCCCCTGTATGCTATCTCTTATTAACCATTGCCATATACGCCTTGCCTCCCCCCCCCCTAGAGCCATTGAAGGCGTAAGGGGGATTCATCCGTTCTAGCTACCGTAATACTAACAGCGGGATATATTATGTTGTGTTTGGGTATCTTTTGTGCCTAGGCCCCAGCTAGGCCCTTTCTAAGGGTTACCACTCCGTTGAAAGGAGATAGGGAAAACCGTAGGTCGCAATCCAGGCTGCGGCAGTATTACGGTAGTAATAAAATGGCGAGTGACCGCATGCTCCGCGGGCGATCGCTCTGGGGGTTAAGAGGGGCCGTATATTTGCTCGTTCGTTTGCGTTCGTTCGTTCGTCGATGTAAGGTCGTTAATGCTTTCAACTGGGGGTTGAGGGATGTTATCGAATGCTGCGCATCCATATTGGATTGTACAGGTGCCTAGTAGGGGGACAGTAGTAGCTGTATTGTGAAGGGGTACCATCAGCAGTGGTTTTCGAGATCTTACCATCCCATGTGAAAACTTTTCACTACGCCCCACGACGCATACAACCACCACTAGGCCCATTAGTACGCTGTGCAACGTCTCTGCGTTGGCTCTGAGTCTGAACTTCGAAGACCCAGGTTCGTAGCCGTCACCACGTACAGGTGCAGAGTCCGTTTTCGACGGCCTTCTATTTATATATATATATATAAGTCTACTATATGCCTTACTCTTATTTACCCTTCTCTATTTACTAGCCTTATGTAGCTAATTTTAGCAAAGTTATCTATTATTTAATATTTGCTTATATTCTTGCCTTACCTTTACCTTTACCTAAGCTCTATTTAATTTACAATTTTAGATTAATCTAAGTAGGTATATATAGACAGAATCCTCTAATATGTTATTCCTATAAGTATATACTTAATAACCAACTTATTCCTATTAGTTCTATAAACTTATCTCTTTAGGCCGTAACTAGCTTTATAATTCTCCTATATTTAATATAACTATAAGCATAAAACTACTAGGCTATATCCCTAAACTAAACCTAAAGAAGTAATAGGGCGTAAAATAAAAGGACAATTAGATGCCTATTAAAGGAAAGGCTAGAGAATAGCGTTAAAGTATAATTTAAGAGATATTGGATATAAAAGAAGAATTAGACAATTTTCTTACCTTAAAGGTAGATGTTATAAAGTGCTTTATAAATCGCTTTCCTAATAAACAATGGCCTTTAAAATATACTATAACTAAAAAGCGTTAGTATAGGTAAGAAATTCTTATGCCGGTTATTACTAAATAGGGATCGGTTTTTAATATACTAATTTATTACCCTAGCTTCTTTAACCTACTCTATAGTCTTATTAAACTTATTATTAAGCAAGCTACTACTAAAATTAAAAATAAGGATAGCGTTCCCTTAGTACCAACACCTAAGCAGTTAAATCTGCTAACGCCCTTACATAAACTAGTTAACCTCTTAAACCATTTCCCCAATACTCTAATACTTAGTTTAGATAATACTAGTTACGGTTCTACCTTGCCAACCCTAGAGTTAAGCACTCCTATTAGACATTAATTATTATGCAAGCTTACTATATAATATATAGATTAGGCTACTACTCTACTAATACGGCCCTGTTATAAATAAGCTCCTCTATCCCTATTAAACTACTAAAGTATAATAAATATTATGCAATAATAGTTATATAAAAGAATGAAAAGGACCTTACATCGGGAAAATATTCGCAGGATGAGATTCAAGTAGACTTTAATTTTCGCGTTTCGCGTAATTAACATACAATTTAACTAACTTGATACGCAATTGACCAACTTAACACGCAATTAACTAACTTAACATGCAATTTAACTAACTTAATATACAATTAACTAACTTAACACGCAATTTAACTAACTTAATATACAATTAACTAACTTAACACGCAATTTAACTAACTTAATATACAATTAACTAACTTAACACACAATTTAACTAACTTAATATGCAATTAACTAACTTAACAACTTTAAAAGCTAACTATATATTTCTTAACACGCAATTAACCTACTTAGCAACTTTAAAAGTTAAATAACACGCAGTTAACCTACTTA
>Ga0307507_10001714_pt1 | contig 48351 bp, 40 predicted proteins | sample 7_EM_MG_FD_207223 | JGI IMG/M metagenome (GOLD analysis project Ga0307507, IMG submission 207223) | Populus trichocarpa ectomycorrhiza microbial communities from riparian zone in the Pacific Northwest, United States - 7_EM | ecosystem: Host-associated > Plants > Roots > Unclassified | place...
ATAAGGCTAGTAAAATAAATAATATTATTTTAGATAATTTAATATAATATAGCAATGGTTCTCTTCTACCTATCTACCTATTAACTTACCTACCTGCCTACATCGCCTACCTGTCTGTATTGCCTACATCTGCCTACCTGTCTATATCTACCTACCCGTTAGCATCTGCCTACCTATCTGCATCTGCTTACCTGTCTATATCTACTTACCTATTTGCATTGCCTACCTGTTTGCATTGCCTACCTGTCTGCATTACCTACCTGTCTGTATTGCCTACCTATTTACATCTACCTACCTATCTATATCTACCTACCCGTTAGCATCTGCCTACCTGTCTATATCTGCTTGCCTATCTATATCTGCTTACCTATCTGCATTGCCTACCTATCTGCATTGCCTACCTGTCTGCATTGCCTACCTGTCTGCATTGCCTACCTATCTGCATTGCCTACCTGTCTGCATCGCCTACCTGTTTACATCTGCCTACCTATCTATATCTGCCTACCCGTCAGCATCTGCCTACCTGTCTGCATCTGCTTGCCTATCTGCATCTGCTTACCTATCTGCATCTGCTTGCCTGTCTGCATCTGCTTACCTGTCTGTATCTGCCTACCCGTCAGCATCTCCCTATTTGTGCCTACCTGTCTGCATCTGCTTGCCTGTCTGCATCTGCTTACCTATCTGCATCTACTTGCCTGTCTGCATCTGCTTACCTGTCTGTATCTGCCTACCCGTCAGCATCTCCCTATTTGTGCCTACCTGTCTGTGCTACCTTGATTCAATCAATCGATTGAATCGTTTATAGTGCTCGCTGGCTAGTCGTTGTCGTCTAGCTCTAGCGACGGTCGTCTGGTTCTAGCGACGGTCGTCTAGCTCTAGCGACAGTTATCTAGTTCTGGCGACGGTTATCTGGTTCTAGTAACGGTCGTCTGGTTCTGGCGACGGTCGTCTGGTTCTAGCAACGGTCGTCTAGTTCTGGCGACGGTCGTCTGGCTCTAGCGACGGTCGTCTGGTTCTAGCGACGGTCGTCTAGCTCTAGCGACAGTCGTCTAGTTCTGGCGACGGTCGTCTAGCTCTGGCGACAGTCGTCTGGTTTTGGCAACAGTCGTCTAACTCTGGAGACGGTCGTCTGGTTTTGGCGACGGTCGTCTGGCTCTAGCGACGGTCGTCTGGTTCTAGCGACAGTTGTCTAGCTCTGGCGATAGTCGTCTAGCTCTGGCGACAGTTGTCTGGTTCTAGTAACGGTTATCTGGTTCTAGCGATAGTCATCTAGTTCTAGCAACGGTCCTCTGCTAGCTACCGTTCTAGTGCCTCCCTAGGTAGGGAGGATATAAGGAAGGAAAGAAGGGTAAAAAATAAGGCGGCTACATAGGCAGAGACACGTGTAGACGCTATTAGGAATATAGCGGGGACCCAATATAGAGCTTCGTGTAGAGCCTTTGTACGCAGAGCTTCGCGCAGAGCCTTGTGCAGAGCCTCTATACATAGAGCTTCGTATAGAGCTTCGTGTAGAGCTTCATATAGAGCCTCCGTATACAGAGCTTCGCGCAGAGCCTCATACAGAGCTTTGTGTAGAGCTTTGTGTAGAGCTTCATACAGAGCCTCCATACGCAGAGCCTCGCGCAGAGCCTCGTGCAGAGCCTCTGTACGTAGAGCTTCGTGCAGAGCTTCATGCAAAGCTTCGTGCAGAGCTTCGTGCAGAGCTTCGTACAGAGCTTCGTGCAGAGCTTTGTGTAGAGCTTCGTGCAGAGCGTCGTGCAGAGCGTCGTGCAGAGCCTCTATGCGCAGAGCTTCGTGCAGAGCCTCTGTATGCAGAGCTTTGTGTAGAGCTTCGTGTAGAGCTTCATATAGAGCTTCGTATAGAGCCTCGCGCAGAGCCTTATGCAGAGCCTCCAAGTAATAAAACTATATAAGATTGTATAAGATTATATTAGATAATATATAATAGTTAAATATATAGCATATAACTTTACCTTAATTGCATGTCAAGAAATATATAGTTACCTTTTAAAGTTGCTAAGTAGGTTAATTGCGTGTTAAGAAATATATAGTTAGCTTTTAAAGTTGTTAAGTTAGTTAATTACATATTAAGTTAGTCAAATTGTGTGTTAAGTTGGTTAATTGCATATTAAGTTAGTTAAATTGCGTGTTAAGTTAGTTAATTGCATATTAAGTTAGTTAAATTGCGTGTTAAGTTAGTTAATTGCGTATTAAGTTAGTTAAATTGCGTATTAAGTTAGTTAATTACATATTAAGTTAGTTAAATTGCGTGTCAAGTTGGTTAATTATATATTAAGTTGGTCAAATTGCGTGTTAAGTTAGTTAATTGCATGTTAAGTTAGTTAAATTGCGTGTTAAGTTAGTTAATTGCGTATTAAGTTGGTTGAATTGTGTGTTAAGTTAGTTAATTGCATATTAAGTTAGTCAAATTGCGTGTTAAGTTAGTCAATTGCGTATTAAGTTAGTTAATTGCGTGTCAAGTTGGTTAAATTGCATGTCAATTACGCGAAACGCGAAAATCAAAGTCTACTTAAATCTCATCCTGCGAATATTTTCCCAATGTAGGTAATCTTTTATGTGGTACAACTACCGTCAGCAAGTTATAGGGCGCGGGCTTTGGTAAGGGGTAAGGTAGGTAGGTTATAAGTGCGTACGAATTAGGTATTTATAAATTTATTAGTGGCTCTACAATTAATTATAGAATGGCTTTTGTATTGTTTTTTAGTAGTAGTTCCTACTATAGGTAAAACTATCTGCTTCTATCCGTTTATCTTTACTAAGTTATCTATTAAGTAGGCCGATATATAGATCCCTCTATTATTAGGGCGTCCTAACCTGTAACTTAGGGCTGGGACTTGGTATTTTCCGCTTCTATTTCTGATTTTACTACTGTTTCTGCGTCCTTGTCTTGTACAGTAGCGGCGTGTAGCAAGGTGTTCGGTGTTTGAGGTATAAAGTTAGGTGTTAAGCGGCGATTACCGAATCTAGCTATTAGGCAGTTTGGGTTTTTATAATAATAGCCCTCTTAATAGCATCTATAGCAGCGCCCTAGCTTCTGAAGTAGCTCACGCTCTCTGTCTAGGAGTTTACATAGGAAGGTTAGTATAGAGAGGTTAATATTAGCTCTGGTACTAGTATTAGTAGTAGGCGTTAGTGGCTTAGTGTATATAGGTGTAGTAGGCCCAGGGGGCTTTTATATAGGGGCCTTTAGGTAAGGGTTAGTAGTAGAGATTTAATTTAGCCGTCGTTTAATCTTCTATAGGGCTACTACTATGTTATGCACGTTATTATAATTATAACTAGCGGCGGTATAACTAAGGTGATAGGTAACCTTTTTAAGGAGATCTTCTTGGTCCTTAGCATTATCTTAGGTAAGGACTCTAGTGTATTCCTAAAACTTAACATAGAACTTATTAAATAATTTAGTAGGACTTATCTTTAGGGCGCATAGTTTGGCTTAACTAGTGGCCACTAGGTTGTAGTCGTAATATATTAGGTTAAGGTTATTAAGGACTTTCTAGTTAGACTTCCACTTCTTAGGGCTATTAGTCTCCTATTAGGCGAAGAGTCTATTAAATAGGGTACCCTTTATACGCCTAATAATATAACCAATCTTGGTATTCTCTGTGGGAAAAAGGTAGGCGCTCTAAGTTAGCTTTTTATAGATTTATATTTTCTAGTAGCTATATTCCTTGCGGTTTCCCTAGAAGACTAGGGGATCTAGGTATTATATATTAGACCCCATAATTATAGCTTAAGTTTAGTTGCTATTATAGGGGTTGCTGTTAGGTGAAGCTGCTTAACGCTAACTTTTGGCCAAGTGTTAGGTGGGTAAGGTTGCCAGAGGCATAGAGGCTTAGGTAGTATAGTATATAGTAGGGGGGTACTTAGCATTGTTATAGATGTGCTCGTTAAGCTAAGACTATAGGTATTTAATTATGCCCTCCTTCTTAGTAACCTTAGTAATAAATATAATCTCAGCTTTCTTTAATTATTGGACGTTGTGCTTAGATATATAGAGGTTATCTTTAGTTTCTTAGCGTGTATTATTAGTAAGTGCTTTACTAGCTTATAAGTCTTGGATAATATTATAATCTTAGGCAGCACGTAGTTTAGCTTATATAAGCTTTAGGTAGTAGTTCTATAGAAGGCGGTAGTATTTGTTAGGTTCTTGTGCTACTATTTATACAAACATCTTGGCGTCTCGTATTTTGATCTTAATAGGTGGCTGCCCTTTAGGTTGCTTTTCCGTGGCTATATAATTAATAAAGGATAAAACATCGCCGGTGTCTATCTTATTAAGGTTGTTACTGTGGCCACCTATACTAATAAGGGTGTACCTATCCTGCTAGGCTGGTTGACTTTTATTATCTTTAAGGTGGTGCTAGGTGCTTGGGGGTACTTATAGTTGTAACTCTTTTAAGCCGCTAGGTTTGCCTTTAGGGGTTAAGGTTAGGGTTAATAAATTAAATTCTTCTAGGATTAATTAGCGTTGTAGGTTGGGTTAGGGTATTGGGTCGCTCTTTAGGCTTAATATAGTGGCTAGTAAGGAATATCGTCTTACTATTATGGTATAAAGGTTGCTCGTAGACACGCTGCTTCTGGCAGCGCCTACAGTATCGTAGAGACGTGGAATTGGTCATAGGCTGGGTGTTGGTGGTAAAAAAAGGCGTAACGTAATGTTATAGGGCGCGGAACAGTGGCAGCTGAACGTATATATTTGAGGAGTCTACAAGACGTTACGCGATTGATTGTAAGGGTTGAGGGCGTAAGGAGGTGATATACCTACGCGTAGCTGACGTAAGCTGTACGCGAGGTGTATGCAAGAGCATGGGGCTCTCCTATAGAGGCCCCTACGGTAGGGTTCCGTAACAGGAAGTAAGGCTATAAAAGTCTACTAAAGTGCTAGATATATAGATAGAAGGAGGTAAAGAAGCTTATAGTAAAGGTTAGGCAAATAGTATATAAATATAAGGCTTATAGGCTTCCTCTATACCTTTAGTGCTTTAATAACTTCTATTTAGTAAGCAATAACTAGGTAACTATTTTAAGCCCTCTACTTCCTTACGCCCCTAATATTAAGACTCTAAAGCTAATTAAGCCTTTAATGCAGCATCCTGCTTAGCCTCCTTTAAGTCCTTCTCTACTACCTTTAATTAATCCTCTAACGTAGTCGGTAAGCATATAGGCCATATAAGCATATAGGCTACATTAAAACTTACCAAATTTATACTTTAATATCTTAACAACCACTTAATAATAAATTCTAATAATTTAGATTTAGACTTTTATATATACTCTATAGCTTCTATTAAAGTTGCATTGTAATTAGTCTAGTGGTTTTTAAGATATAGTAATTTGGCCTTAATTTAGCCTCCAAAAGCCCCTAAATTTTAATATCTTAAAAACTACTAAACTAATTACGATGTAACTTTAATAGAAGCTGCAAAGCGTATATAAAAGTCTAAATCTAAATTATTAGAATTTATTATTAAGTGGTTGTTAAGATATTAAAGTATATATTTTCTCATTTTTGGTGAGTTTTGATGTGGCCCACATGCTTGGGTGGCCTATATGCTTACCAACTACGTTATACCAAATAACCGCTGACTAAACCGTTTAATAACCTATAGCACTTAATACATCTTATTTAATGTATACTGCACGTCCTCCCTTATAACCTTAAGCTGGTCCTTTACTAGCTTGTCCTTATTAACGTCAAAAACGCGTATAAAGTAGATAGGTGGCGGTAGTTTAGTTTAGGGGAGGACTCTAGTAGGGGATTTTCCTATATAGTTAGCAGCTAGTTAATAGAGGAAGGGCGGAAACCTACAGTCATGACGTCATATATCGCGACTTTTTGCCCAACTTCCTTAAAAAAATATATAGCGGTGTTTTTGGTGGTGGCCTTCCGCAGTATTTCTTCAGCATCGCAATATTGACACGCTAGCTAGGGTGCCTGCAGCATGCTAACCCAGGCAGGAGCGCCTAAAGCGCCCAATACGAAAAGTCCGTTTTACCAGACGAAGGGATAGGCTACAGACCTTCTAACGAAGGTTTGACCCAAAACGGTTTAGTTCACGGTTAAACCTCGGATGAAGGTCCGAGACAAGAAAAGAAGCTCCCCCCTCCAAATCGAGACAAAAAACCAACCACCAGCGCCGTTTCCCCTCTTCACATTCCCAGAGTGCTTTTACTCTTTAGAAAAAAATCAATTGAATCTCACAAAGCTCTTCTCTTTCTATCCTCTCAACTTCGTAAACATCCATCCACCATGGCAGAAGCAGGATCCGTCGTTCCCCCCCTCAACAAACGCCCGGTGAAGAACACCGTCTGCCTCTTCGACGTGGATGGTACTCTCACACCTGCGAGACGAGTAAGTCTCTCGAGCCTCTCTGGTCCCGTATATCCCAATACCCTAGATACATCCTCCAGCAACCTCTCAATCCGCTTCCCGCACAAAAACCCACCCGGCTAACCCCCAACCAGACCGTCTCCCCCGACATGCTGCAACTCCTCTCCTCTCTCCGCCACAAAGTCGCCATCGGCTTCGTCGGCGGCTCCGACCTCGCGAAGCAGCAAGAGCAGCTCGGTACTTCCTCAATCCCAGTGACGACGCTCTTCGACTTCTGCTTCGCCGAGAACGGACTGACCGCGTACCGGATGGGCCAGCGGCTGGCATCGCAGTCCTTCATCGGCTGGCTAGGCGAGGACAAGTATAAGAAGCTGGTAAACTTCCTGCTCAGGTACATTGCGGATTTGGATATTCCAGTCAAGCGCGGCACGTTTGTCGAGTTCCGGAACGGTATGGTAAACGTGAGTCCTATTGGCAGGAACGCGACTGTGGACGAGAGGAACGAGTACGAGCGGTACGACAAGGAGCACCATATTCGGGAGAAGATGGTTGAAGTGTTGAAAAAGGAGTTCCCGGATCTGGGACTTACGTGAGTTGCGCCCTTGTTCTATTCCCTTTGCCCTACCTGCTGGTATTTTGCTGGAGGAGTTGGGCAGCGCTGACTGCTTCTAGCTACTCTATTGGCGGCCAAATCTCCTTTGATGTCTTCCCCACTGGCTGGGACAAGACGTACTGCTTGCAGCATATTGAAGCAGAGAAAAATAACCCGGAGGGGGTGGAGTATACCACCATCCACTTCTTTGGCGACAAGACGTACAAGGGTGGGAATGACTACGAAATCTATACCGATTCAAGGACAATCGGGCATAGCGTGAAGAATCCCGAGGAGACAATGGCGGAGTTGAAGAAGCTGTTCCTCTGACTGCCAAATGGGGGGAAAGGTAATGATAGAGGGGCATTCTTATGAGGGGAACAAGAGAAGTATGACCTTATGAGGATTAGCATCATGGATTACGTGCATCATAGACCCAATATCCCGCTACGGCAAAAGTTATTCCAATATGAGGATGAGGACTTGAGAAGCAAGTCTTGCGTTGAAGCTGTGCGATGTTTAAATAATCGGCGTTAGAAGCCATTGAAAGCCATTCGAAGCCATTTAGGCGTTCGTTCCCCACCAAAACTTCATAGGTCCTATCTAAACCCTTAACATGGTCAACCATATTACGCTCCCACTCGACTTCCTTCTCTGTATCTTCCTCATTTCCATCACCGATTTTACTAAAATTATTCATATACTTCAATATCCTTTTGTCGCACTGGCGACTAGGATATGTTTGACTGCCACCTATTTTTGATCTATTCCTTCTTCGCCGCAAGCTTGGCATTTGAAGCCTTGAGAGCGCCATGCAGACCAAACTGGCTCGGCACACCTTCAATGCGATGAGTGGAGTTGATGTTCTTGACAAGGGTGATTTGGTAGCAGGTAGCGCTACCTTGGCGGGAGATGATTGTGGAGTATGCAAGGAAGTACTCCCAGATCTGTGACGGTGAATGTGTTAGTTATATACCATTACTTAATTTGTGCTCAGTGAAGTATGGGTTGAAAGGACTTTGGATGTATCTTACCCTGAACCATCTTTTGCCATACTTGGCAATTACCTTATCCTTGTTGACCATCCAGTTTCTATACCACTTCCACAGCGTGGTAGAGTAGTGGACACCGACGGTATCAATCGATTTAATTTCAAATCCTGCGCCTTCAAGCTTGTCGACGAAGAAACCAAGAGGGGTAGAAGCATCAGCGCCGGGGAAAATATACTTGTTCATGAAAAGACCCCAAATCAAATCCTCGTACTGCCAGCATTTTCTCAGACCAGCGATTTGAAGGAAGAAGACACCGTCATCATCAAGCATGTCATAAACCTGGCGGAGGAATGTAGAGAAGTGTCGGACGCCGACGTGCTCGGCCATTTCAAGACAGGTGATCTTGTTGTAGCGGCCCTCAGGGACGGGAATATCGCGGTAGTCCATGCACAGAATTCTGCTCTGTTCTTCGGTGACACCAGCCTTTCGCAGGCCGTTGTTTCCCCAGGCAGTCTGGTTGCGGCCAAGCGTAATACCAGTGACATGAGCACCGTAGTTAGCGCTAGCATATTTAGCAAGTGTACCCCAGCCACAGCCAATATCGAGCATCCGCTCTCCGAGTTGCAATTCAATTTTCTCGCAGACGATGTCGAGTTTATTATCTTGGATCTGCTCAAGAGACTCCTCGCGGTTGACGTCGGAGATGATGCCAGATGTATAGATCATGCGAGGCCCAAGAAACCAGCCGTAGAAATCGTCGCCACGGTCATAGTGGTCGCGAACTTGTTCTTCGTCTGTATAATATGTAAACCTCTAGCCATTGCAAACTATGTTTGACCGTGCGAGTAATAGGCATTTACGGACCTTGTGAGCGTGTATGCATGATAACTTCTGGCATCATGCCGGTCAGGAAAAACTTGATCAGGCTATACGTAAATTTGAAGTTGGCCCAATCATGGCGCTGCTCCAAGATCTCCAAACAGTCGCCATTAAAGTCCACATCACCGTCAAAGTACATCTCGTGAAAGGTTTCCATTGGGATAGTCTTCTTGCCAAAATATTTCTCGCGGTCCTCCTGCTTGTGAAAGGTGAGGTAGTGATCAATTGGCTTGCCAGGGAACGTAGCCTTCTCGTTCTTGCGAGGCGAGAATGTCGAAGTAAGGATCCAGAAGCCGGCAAGAATGGGGATATCCACAATCATTGCGAAGACTATCCATGTCTTCCATCCTCCACCAACTTTCCAGGCGCAGTAGAGTGGGACGAATCCAAGCAGGGAGAATAAGAGAGTATTGGAGAAACTTTCGCTTCCAGGGCCGTCAGCTGGAAGAGTGGCATTCTTAATAGCTGGATACTATATTGTAGCTAGAGTTAGCATCTATTCATTCAAAATCATGCCTCAATGGCTCGGTGAAATTAGGAAGAAATTCAATGAAACCTACTGCAGTCGTTCTAACACCGCAATCCTTGGATGGAGGAGCAGGGCTTGGGGCTGGGGGAGTCTCTATCCACTCGAACAACTCCGCTGAGGGAGCCCCGTTCATTTTAGACATTCTAAGAGCGTGGAGAGGGTTTTGGGCAGTGTTGTTGTGGAGGCGGTGGGAAATCAGTATCAGGGTTTCGCCAAGGAGCTGTTGCAGGGATTCTGATTCGGTTGCGTAGTCCTACTTCCAATTACGGTCGTTGGGGACCTGGACAGATAATCGCTTTGGAACTCTATGTTGGCAAGGGAAGATAAAATCATCGTCACTGACGTTCATTCCTTGTTATTTGCGGACAGAACACCCTGGATCCGATCCTGCATCTCCACAGTCACCCCAACCCCTACCAAATACTCCTCTATCGACCCATATTTCTCAATTATGTGCTGATGCACCCGTGGAACTAAGTCTGTTGGACACCCAGCAAAGTGCTCTGTTAAGCCGATTGATTGAATTTCCTTCAACCTCTCTTCCTTCTCGGGTAAGAGTTCCGACTCCGACAAGAGGTAGTCTTTCTCTACCGCCTCGATTGAAGCACCCAGCAAAAACAGCACGAGCATGACTGTCAAGCCCGTACGGTCTTTGCCTTGTGTACAATGAATCATGATTGGCCAGCTGGAGGGTTCTGCAAGGACAGTAAATACCTGACAGACCTCATACCCGCAGACATCAAGCGAGTCAATGGCTAGTCCTACTAGCCCTTCCTCCCGCATTAGTGGGCTTAGTACTTTGATGGCTTCAAGACGGTATCCAAACACCATTAGCCCAACAAGCCTGCCAAATTCAGTCCAAGAGAGCTTGCTGATAAGCATCCGTGAGAATGCGCTCCCGTTGAAGTTGATTTCGTGATAGGTGATACTGGGTATCTTCAGGGACTCTGCTACTTCATCATTTGTTTGAGGAACTGCCGCTGAGCTCTGGATTTTCACGGTCCGTTTTCGCGCTTGCTCGATGTGCTCGGTCCTGGATAGTTGTGAGAAAAACCTGCAACAGTCACGGCCAAGCTTACTTTGTGCGCAAATCAATAATAGTTCTGATGCCGTATTCATTTACAAGCCTTGTCCGGTCTTCAGGGGAAGCTTCGTCTGCCACTTATTAGTAAACGAGAAATAAGAGAGTATGGCATAATTACCTGGCCGAGCGCCACGGTAGAACTTTCCCGTTCTCAATAGGCTGTCCCGTAGAATTAGCAGTCTGATGAGATGATGCTGAAGTTCAAAGCTAACGTAGAATCCATTATGGTGTTTGTCATGTATCCAACATCCCGAAAGTTGAGGATTGTTTTTAGGAACGACTTTGAGCTCTCCATTCCGAATGTTTAGACTTCGGAAGCAATACAGGAGATTTGCTGGAGATAGATAACAGCCAAAGTTGCACTTCAGATCCTATCGCGCTGACAGCTGTTAAGGTGAGCTTTTTCCGGATTCCGGGAAAGGATAACGCTCGACCAACTTGGTGGCCATAGCTAGAAGTACCTTGCGTCGATCTTATTACTCTAGCTTCAGTAACTGAGGCAGCAATATCAGACAGGGCGAGGATGATGCTTGCCCTACAACATAGAAATCTTGGGATCATGTGGGGTTGCGCTCGTTAAAGCTGCAGTTTTATTGATGATGCTTTAGTAGTAAAGAGCACTCCACTAGGGTGAAGCTCAATACCAGGTGCACGAGATCCGCGTGGTGATGTCATGGCAGTCTTTACTTGAATCCTTCACTACCATAAGGTATGTATTACTCACTCCGCCATGAATGCAATTTACTCTACCCTCTAAGGAGGATCGAAGGATCCCAATTCCTCAAATCAGGAGTCCTCTACCCTACCTGAACAAGCTCAGCCTCAAGAGGCTACGTCATATTCACTAAACCAGGAAACACAATGGCGACACAAACACAAACGGTACCCGACGAAGCCACCCACAAACCGATACACGTCAGGACAAACCCTCAAGTGAGCGGCTCAATGGCGCCAAAGGGTATACCTTGTCCGGACCCCTCGGTTCACAATACAAAGAAGACAGCCTTACAAGAGCAGGCATCCACCGCTGCGCTGTACGTCACCAACCTATCACGAGGAACGAATGTACGAGACAATTACCCATTGGACGCTGACAACAAGATATCTTCTGCAGGTAACGTTCTCCATCACTCCACGACGATCTTTAACTTTATTGACTTGACTCTATGCAGGAGCCGCTGCTAGCCTCAAATACGCCCGAGCCCAAGACCTTCCGAGCTTCCCCGTCGTTGGTGTCGACACTCAAGCCTCAGCAGGCGCAGCTGCAACTCTGGCGAATGTAAACAAGAAATCCGTCGAGCAGTGGAAGCCGGATAGCTCGGAAGCTGCAGGCAAAGCTGCTTTTCTCGCAAAGGACTACAAAACGGCACCGCTCTGGTCGCCCGAGGCAAGCGCTGCCGGCTCCAAGGCAGCCCTGCTTGCGCACAGAGATGCGGGGAGATTCAACTTGTGGATACCGGAGGCAAGTGCAGACGGAAATTCTGCAGCCAATATCGCCATGCGAAAGAAGGGTCTCAGCCCAGAAGTGGATTATGGATATACTCAAGATGGCAAGAAGAGAGCTCTTATGGCTGCTACTGGAGCCGCATCTGGTAGGAGACGGGCAGAGTCTAGCCCTATTCCTGTGGATTTGCCATCTTACCCGGATTCTGCCAATTCTGCTCAGAATGCACTTAGCGCAGCGACAATTGCGCATCGGCCCTCAGTAAGTGTCCAAAAGGACTCGCCGCGTCTCGGGTCTGGTGCTATGGAAGCAGCTCGGATACAGCATTCAAGCATTCCAAGAGCGATGTATACTGAACATCCTCCTGTAGCCCTAGAAGTAGAAGAGCAAAACCGGCAGAATGCGCTTCGGGCTTCTGCCATATCAATGGCGAAACAAATGTATGAAGTCCAACAAAGGCACATCGGTGAAGCTGCAGGGAGGTCGTCAAGATCACAAGGCCAATCCGCCGCGACTACAGCGCATGGCCGACAACCCTCCACTACAGATTCGAGTATCAAGAAGCAGACAATGCAGTACATAAACCTGCAAGAAGCCGCACAAAAGCTCGCTGCCGAACGTCTTGTCAAAATAGGAACGGACCAAGAAGCAGCGTTCCGCAGCTACTACGGTTATGAGAAACAATCTCGATCACGATTATCTATGCGTCATGGGAGGAGACGAGCTGCCAGCGACCCTAAACTAGTCGACTCAGATGACAAGAAACAGTCTAGGCGCATCCGCTCCCAGATGTCTCAGTTCAGCACGCAACTTGCCGAAATCGACGTGAAGAAGCGCCAGCAAGACCGCCGGAATCTCCTGGCCGCCGCAGAGCGAAAGGTACAAGCTCAAATGCATGGTATGGATGAGAAAGTGTTCAATGAAACTGGAAAAATGTCACCTGCCATGATAGAAGAATGGGATGCCAAGGCTAGGGCAAAGTCAGCTGCTGATAGTGAAGCACGGATGGCTAATCATGGCAAGGTACACGTCGGTGGTGGCAGGTTCCTTGATCAGTCAGAGATTGATGCTGTTGCGGCGGCAAGGATACAGCCAACCCTAAATGAGATTAACGACGCAGCCGAGAAGCAGAGAGCTAGGGACGAAGAAATAAGGTTGGATCAAGAGGGGCAGAAACGCCAAGCGCAAATTGAAAAACAGCGGGCAGCTGAGCTAAAGGCCGAGGAGAAGCGTGTTAAAGGTATGTTTGCTATTCTTCCTAGCATAGATGAGGATAATGAAGCTAATCATAAGTGTAAAGCCGAAGAAAAAGCCAGCTCACGAACAGAGAAGGAAGCCGAGCGCGCCAAACGTGCGGAAGAGAAGCGAATTCTGAAGGACAATCGCAAATCGAAAGATACTCCTAAGCCCATCACGGCTGAACCTCCAGTCGCCACCTCTCCTACTCTCCCGGTAGCAGACACAGGCCCCGACCTTAGCACCTCCGTCGCCGCGGCTGGTGCTACAACTGCCGCAGATAATGATGACGACGAGATTTACCGTGACCCCGAACCGGTAACACGAGCACCAGCTTTTACCATCCAAGAGCCCGAAGCTAGGGATCGAATACCCTCGGAGCCCATCGAGCCCACCTCTCCTACGCAATCTGGCTCGAAGGGCTTCAAACACTTGTTCAACAAATTAAAACGGCGTTCCAAGCATTCAAACTCTGTTTCCGAACAATCTAATCCTGAGCCTGGTTTCATCGGCGGCGCAGCTCTCACAGGCGCCTCTTCAGGCTCTAGCGGTGCGGGTCCAGACCCGAGCACCTCAAATCCGCCTCAGCAGACCAACACTGCTAGCACTGCAGTGAATTCAAACTCGAATCCGTACCACTCCCCAAGCATCAGCTCGTTATCCGGTGAGGAAGACGATCGCGGCCGCGCCGTGCAGCGCCGCGCTATCGGAGTCAGTGCAGTAAGCAAGGAGTCTGACCTCGAGGAAGCGAGAGATACATTCGATGAGAGACTGGCGCCACCGCCGAGCTTTGGGTCTGATGCCGCGGAGGGGAGGCGGGGGAGCCCAGTTCGCGATTCTAGGTTCCTAGAGCAGCTATAAGGAATGCAGTATTGAGTGAGGTAGGCAAAGGAGGTTTGTATTCTAATATTTGAGCCTGCCATTAGGCCCGATTGCTTTGTAACATATTTGCTAGTGTTTGATTGCTTGATGGATCTGTATCTGGACTGGGAACAAAAAATAACAAGGATGGTAAAGAGGGCTTTTGCAATACTGTTTCTGCATTAGTTTATGAGTACATGAAAGCTTTGTAGTGTTCTCTTGTCTTAAGCTCCAGGTGTGTTATTACTCCTGAAGTTATTGATGGTAGATTTGAGTGCTGTCGCCAAGCTATTTGTCGCCTTGAAAAAGCGCAGTGAGAAGGGGTCCATTTAGTCATTGCCAAAACATGGTGATTTTTGACGAGCTCTGCAAGAAGGGATGTGCAGAGAATATTTTACAAATAAACACCTTAAGGTCCTGCTGCAATCTCTGCAAGCTTTGCTGAATGCCTGAAGTCATTTATAGCGGTTTGACCAGGCACTAAACCTCGCCTTATTTTCATTGTCTAAAGCCCTCGTTGACGCTTAAATTGCAGTGCCATTGCGATATCATCGATCAAAAGTATGATCATTGGCCAGCCCTTATCGATAACAGCAGGACGAAATACTCTAGCGGAAGGGATAGCCCACCCTTAACGCATTAGGAAGCACGGTGACACGCCACCTCGGATTTATGATTTCTTGGCGTGATACATTATCCTGGAGGAGTCCTCACTTGTACTATTTGCTTGTACATCTCTACAACTTGGCTCTACGCTACCTTGGGAGCACGACGCGTTCTATTTGTCCAGGCTGTCGCAAAGATAGGCCTGCCATTTTCTTCTAATGGCAGCACACGGGGCACGACTTTAGCACTATCGGCTCAACGCGCCGGATTGGGTTTCTACCTCTACAGCCACTCGACCTCTCTTCTATTCTCACAATGGATCCTGCTCTGGAACGGCGTATACAGGTTCTAATGGTTGGTCTTGACAAGTCTATGCGGTTGGTCAAGTCTGAACTATCGCATCTGATTGCCGGTGAAAGCGAAGGCGGACCGAAACCCCATAATCAGGTTCAATCGCCCTTGAATAATATTACTGCTGACAGCTCCGATAATGCTACCAACCCAGATGCTTTGAATGGCTTCAATGACTTGAAAACCCATACCCTCGACAAAGACGGCATCTCCACCCTGTACGAATACCATAAACCTCCAGGGTTCACATTGGGGCAATTCGACCAGTTTGTTCGCTCTTTGCCATACGAAGATGTTCGGGATCTATTTGATGCTATACCAACGGAAGAAGAGGGATCTGAAAGGGGAAATTTCTCGCTAGATCAGCTTGTTCGGAACAACGTATCAAGAAAAACTCTAGGGGATAAACTATGGGATGAATACGGTCCATCTTTTGGATTGGATAAGAGCGAATTCTTTGCAGTAGTCAACCTTGCGGCCCCACAGGACTTGGCTGAGCTAGTTATAGCAATGGAGAATGACCATCTTGACGGGCCTGTTCGGAAACGAGCAAAGATGCCTTCTAAATCTCCAGTACTATTACAGACCTCTCTTACTTCACGATTATCGGTGTCAGAAGTTGCGAGAGAGGCGCCGGAAATAGCATTGCAGAATACGAACATCCCTTCTTCAACCAGGGCGTCTTCTAGCCTACAACCACATTTTGAAACAGGTGTTGTGGATATGGCCCAAAAGCGCCGGAGGAGCGTTAGCTTGGATGAAGAAACCCGAAATTTTAATCAGTTGGAAGATGCTATCAGCCCCTTACCAAAGAGCTCATCCACATCGGGTGCTGCATTAAGACTCGACACACGAGCCGGCGATGACTTACAAGGACAGCTATCACAGAAGAAGAGAAAGAGAGCTAAGAAGAAAAGCAACCAGCATGCTAACCCCCTAATACAAGCAATAAACCACCCAATTCCCGTCGCCCGTATAATCGAAGGTGACCAAGAAGCAACCTCGAAGGCTATTCGAAGACGGAAGAAAAAAGAGCGTAGGCGGGAAAAGAGGCGTCGACATGATAAGGAACAGGTGAAAACAACATCCAGCATGGAAACACAAGGCAATGTCAAAGCTGCTGATGCTCTCAAAAGTGTACAATTCCTGGATGATCGACTAGCAGAGCAATCCATCTCTAGCAGCATCCTAACACAATCACATCCAACTCGGTATTTATCACCAGAATTAGGGGATGTTCTAACAGCCGGACAAATTCCTTCAACAATGGAGGTTCTGACAGTAGATTATCATGACTCTGCTTACGAAGAATCTACGAGTGTGGAAGATGGGAATGGGGGTTTACTGCAGGGTATCAATCGAACACAAACCCCGGAGAAAACAGCGGCGTCAAATCGATACGCATTGAGAATGTCGACACCCCCTCTTCTCACGTTTGATCAAGAGACCAGCGAAATGCTCTGCATTCCGGAGAGCCCTTTTTGTCCAAGTGCGATGGAGGTTTCAGGTTCTGAAATGTCTGATGAAGAAGGCGGTGTCGAAATCAGTCACAAATCACAACCACCTTCAAAGGCGTTGATGAATCGCGGAAATAAGATGTTCGAACCAGATGGACCAGATTTTGAAGAACCGGACGTGAACGGATCTGAAGCCAGTGAACCAGAACATATGGAAGTAGATCCAGGCCAATCTGTCTGTGAGAAGCCCAGGCTTGATGACATCGGACCCGAGAAGACCAGCTTGCCCAAATATCACTCCATAGTGCGGCTAGTGGACGTTGTTAAGGCAGAGGAGCTCCAGGAAGCGGAATCAGATTCGGACAATAGCTTGATCGAAAATTTAGAAGCACCAGAGCCTGATGAAGCTGAGCAGGATGAAGTTAACAATGAAGATTTCGAGCCTGAGGACTTGAATTCTGGGTCGTCTGCACAGCCGGGCCTGCGTTTTGATTCCATGATCAAGCCGAATTCCGGAGATCAGAATGTTCGCACGTACAATGACTTAGAAGATATGGTGCTTGATGACGATGCATCAATCTCTGCACTTGAGTCAAGCCCAGTTACATACGTAAATGACCAACTTAACCATAACTCTCCAACGGATAATCGTCAAATAAATGTGCATAATATCGATGTGCGCAGCGACAATCAGTATCAGTATGTATCTGTACCTGATGACGAATCGATCAAATCCCCATCGACGAAGTTCTCAAAGTCTCGTTTAATTGAGCCTGACCAGTTCGACAACCAGCAAGCATTAGATTTACAGGATAGTTCTAGCGCTACTTCACAGGGTCGCAAGAAAATCGAAATCCAGTATCCAACAGGGCCGTCTGAAGTCCATCCTGAAGCCGAAAAACTGACTCAAAATTCACCAAACCGAGAAACTGGCAGCCAGTCGCAGTACTTTCAAAGTCCAATAGTGTCACCAAATAAGTCGAAACGGCTTCCAGCAGGAACCTCATGCATTCCGTTCCCGCCTTTGTCTGCTGAGTCTTTTGGTCTGATCCAAGAGAAGGTCGCCCATGATCCCTTCAAATTGCTTGTTGCGGTAACTCTTCTTAACAAAACTAAGGGCACCGTTGCTATACCTATGTTTCACGCTGTCATACAGCGTTATCCCACCGCGACAGATCTGGTACACGCCAATATATCCGATTTAGCTGCAATGATTAAGAATCTCGGTCTGCAAAATAGTCGTGCGAACACTCTTGTCAATCTCGCCAAGACGTGGATAGAAGAACCACCGGTTAAGGGGAAACGCTACAGGACGCTCAACTATCCAGTACCAGGAGCGGGCAGGGATATACGACCATCGGAGGTGCTTGATGATGATGACGAGCGGCAAGGAGCTTTTGAAATTGGACATCTCCCTGGCTGTGGATCTTACGCAATGGATAGCTGGAGGATCTTCTGCCGCGATAGGCTTCGTGGTCTGGCATCAGGGTATAATGGAGACGGCGCCAACGAGACCTTTCAGCCGGAATGGACACGAGTGGTTCCCAAAGACAAGGAACTGAGAGCTTTCCTGCGTTGGAGCTGGCTACGTGAAGGATTTGCATGGGATCCACTGACTGGAGAAAAAGAGGTGGCTTCGGCTCAGTTGAGAGACCAAGCAGAACATGGCCACATGTCTTGGAATGATCCAGGACCTGACAACGTCAAACTTGGCTCTCCAATACATAAAGCCACACTCTCTCGAACCGATCACGTGGATAGTTCCCCGCAGATAGACGCTACGGTTGGCGCGTCTCTTGAGACTAAACGATCGTTGGAGGCGTCCGATCGTGGTTCCCTGGAATCAGATGGCGACAGCAGCCGTCGTGGCGTGATTGCGACAAAATCGCCAGCCACTCCGATTGAACAGAATGATCCTGTCATTTTAAGCCACCCAGTAGAGGAAGAGGGCCCAATCACAAAATTATTGAAGTTATCAGAGAGAAGGATAACCCGCGCTAAAAAGGGAAAACCCCCAGGAAAGCGGCGTAGCAAAAGGCTAAGTGGAACTGACGGGGTTGATAGCATTGAAGGTTAGTGCAAGGTGTCACTCAGCGGGCCATGCGATGCGGGATCACTTCTACTTGAATTTTACCTCAATTTGCAAGCTTGAGCTCCATTGATGCTAGTTCTAGATGTCGCAGCCGGATGCTGCTAGGTTATGAATTTTTCGGTGAGGTAGATGGGAGCACCCTTCGATTGGGATTTTGGCGTTCTCGCAAAAGATGCTGTGAAAACTACTAGTTACGACAGTGCTTTTTATATAGGGCTGAAAGTACCTATTCCCTCTTGGGATCTTGACTAGCGATTCTAGAGGATTTATTGGGTAGCAGTTCTGAGGTCTGGGGTTGAAATGTATTCTTGGCTGTCATAGATATCTCGGCAGAGAATTGGATTATTCTAGATAGGCGCAGGAAATGAAGCAAGCGGTATCCCAGTGTCTCTAGATTTGAGTTCGGGATGTGAGATTCCATTGGATGGGAAATTTCCTGACTGACTCTGCTGGCGCACGAATGTGGCCAAGCCGGCGAACCTGTACAAGGGAGTGTAAGAGAGTGTACTGCAGAACCAGCGTGCCGGATTATCGCCAACCAGTGTTCTGGCATCGCATATGGGCATTCTTCGCGGAGATTGACAGATTGACGGTTTGACAGATTGACGGGTTGACAGTTTGACAGTTTGACGGTTTGACAGTTTGGCGGTTTGACAGATTGATGGGTGCTGAGCATGTAGCAGCAGAGTAGATAGATTCCAGTGCCGATTGGAACGACAGTCAGGGTGCAGTCATATTGTATGGACACTTGGTGCAGACGGTGAAGGGTTGGGCGCACTGAACGTAAGCTTGTATTGCGAGGCCTTGGCACGAGCCTGTTGTGGAGCCTTCCCTGGGATTCGCCTTCACCTGCAGCCTCCTTACACGTCAGTCTAAGTCCGCATAATAATAGCTCCTTCTACCCTTTATTCTCTCTCTCTCCCGCGCATTCCACGCATCTTTCACCACCTACCCGTTCAGCCACTAGCCATGGACAGCGGCGTGCCTCGTTGATAGGCGCTCCTATTTCCGCACATGGGCTGGAAGCTCCAATAAGCTATTCCTCTAGCCGCGCCGGAACGAGGCAGATCCCAAAATCTAGCACCACCACGCCTCTTTATGCCCCTCCCGCCAAAATGTCGAGCATAGTGGAGCCTAGACGACGAAAGACGATCGACCGCGACCGCGACCGCGACACTCCCAAGTCGAAGGACAAGGACAAGGACAAGGACAAGGACAAGGACCGCCACCGCTCTTCACGCCGAAAAACATCCTCCTCCTCGACCAGGGACCGAGACCGTGATACAGCCAACCGGGATCGCCCACGCACATCCGCCTCTCACTCCTCCCGGTCAACACGCAAGATGGCCGTGGTACCAGAGATGGAGCGCCGCGCCTCCACCTCCTCTCCTAACGGATCCAGGACCAGTCTACCGTACCCGTCATTCTCGAAAGAACATAGCAAAGAGGTTCTTCATAGTCGGGAGGATGTAATTGATCAGAAGAAATCTCTTCTCACTCCAGATCCCACAGATCTGAGCCAGGAAGATCCGACTAAGAAGCCTGAGCGAGTTGAAAGAGCTCTATCTCCTGCTCGTGGTGCAGCACCACCAAGCCCTCCGCTCACCGCGACAGCAGTTGATCCGGGACTAAAGAGGGCAGGTAGCGGAAGCAGTATGAGACGGGACGCCCAGGCTACACAAATGGGAATGGAAAATGGCAGAAGGCCGAGTGTTGATAGCGGGTCTCGGATCACCCCAGGGCCAAGGTTCTCGGCATCTAAATCAAGTCTCCGGCAAACCTTAACAATTGATGAAGGCACTGAAATAACTTCTAACACCGAAATATCACAACCTAGTACCATCCGAAAGGACAAAACACCCAATGCGGACGCCCCAAAAGTCAGGCCTATCACCCCCAATGCAAGACCGCCTGGACGAACAACATCTGCCGGATCCCACAAGATATCTGTAGTTACGCAATCTACCGACTCGGACGCAACTTCCATTGCACCCGACCAAAGGCCTTCCCACACGCCACCAGCTGTCCTTTCAAACAGCGGATCGTCTCCAAATTCCATTGTGGACTCTTCCCCACGAACTCCAACTCCTAGAGATGCGCATTTTCCATCGGTTGAGCCTGAGCTCAAGGAGCCTGAGCTCAAAGAGCTGCCTATGGTCGAGGTATTTGGTGACCTACCTTCCAGGCCTTATTCCGTCGATCCAGCATACTCTGATTCCCCACTTACTCCCCCGCCTCCGCCACCCCCCCCGGCAATGACAGATGCACCGCGTGTTGACTACCTTCTGCAAAATGGCGGTCTCTCGCACCCTGTACCAAGGAGCCTGTTAACGGCTGTCACAAATCCAGGACCGGCCCCTGCATATCAGCAGTATAGCTCACCAAGAGTTCCTCCCTCGCAGAATACCGATGTGGGAACCGTTTTTGCTCCATTGCAAAGCCTGTTGGACGATTACACTCAGGTTATGGCTAAACATGGATCTATTGCGGTTGCTACTGGCTATCGCTCGGTAGCACGCCGCCTTCTGGATCGCCTCGAAGCTGTCTTTGCCCGCAATATATCATCAGAGACTTGTAACTGCATAATGTGCCTCGGACATGCGCAGTTTAAACAACCGACTGAAGAAGAAACTGGCGTGAGTTGGGGCGAGATTCTCGAATATGTTTCAGGGCGACGCGAACTCCCTCAATGGCCCCCCTTTTCGATTTCCCAACACACTGAGCTTGGTCCTTTGGATATGGAACACCCGGCAGCACCAATGCAAAAGCTGGACATTGATGTGCCTGAAGAGTACCGTGATCATTACGTGCGTCAGGGAAAGAAGACAAAGCAAGCAGTCCAGAGCTGGCTTGCCAGCCAGCCCGAGGAAGCCACAAGCCCGCCGCAAGAAGTTGATGACGAAACGTTAACATTTGCTATTCTTACACACCTCGAGCCGGAAAAGCGCCAGCTTTTCACAGCTATCCTGCGCGGTATGTCGACCTTACCCGGATCCCGCGCGCAAACCCCTATGGAAAAATTCAAAAACGACATACTGGCGAAGACATCGCTTGCCCTCCAGCGGCTTTATCGCCTGAGCAGCCTTCCGCGGGACCCAGAATCCACAATATTCCTTCTCAAAAACCCGGATCTCCACGGTATTCTTGCTACGCTCGCGGCAGTGAGCAGCGGCGAATGGGAGATTCTAGTATCAGGAAGATTTGATGGATTCTTGTGGTCTGGCGCTGAAAGCGTATTCCCCAGTTCTTATGTTGGATCTTCTATATCACGTGGACCTTCACGTAATACTTCTAAAACACCGCTGTCTCGAACAACAACACCATTTAGCATGGGCGGTGGGCCATCCCGTGGACCGTCTCGCGGCCCTACCCCGTTTAATGCTACTAAAGGAACCACTCCGACTCCCAGTTCTTTTGGTGCGCCTGTACAGATGGACGAGGAAACGGAGATTGCGGTGTTAGCAGAAGTGGAACGCGAGATCTACCTGGGCATGGAAGCGCTTGAAGATGCTTTTGAGGCGCTTCATTGCAAGGCGGAAGCTGTTCGTCGTAGCCTCCGAGAGCGCAGCGCAGGGCTAGCCATGGCTGCGCAGGCGCGGCGTGGCTCGACAGCCGAAGGGATTGAAGTCAGGCTCGGTACTCCCGCGTCGACGCTCAACGGATGGTCAGGCCTAGGGTGGGACAGCGAAACGGACGACGGTATCGACGAACGTTCGGAGCTTGCGCCTGACGACTCGGCAAGCAACATTAGCTTCAACAGACGCAGACGACCAGAGCGGCGGACGGAGAGGAGAACGCCTGCACTGGTGGAAGAGGAAGATGAGAGCTCGGTGACTCCTGAGGCAACGAAGAAGAAATGGTAAATTCATTATTTTGTGTGGGCTTTTGTCAGCGTATTATTTAGGGCTTTGGGCTGTATTTCTCGTATTCTCCTTCTTCCCCCAAATTGACGATTGGATGTGGATCGGTGGGTTTTCTATCTGCATCTTGGACTCAATGGCGTGCTTAGCATTGCAGCGTTTAGGCGGCGTTTTCAACGGACGAACAATCGACATTAGGCAGTGGCAGCATCAAACGATACCCAGGAGTCATGAGTTTGTGTGGCTGAGCAGCGGTGAGCAGCGGTGAGCAACAGTGAGAAGTGCAAAGAAGTGCAAGATACGAAGTAACGGAGTGCAAGGCATCTTCATGATTAATTGTAGTAGCATGTATATGTAATTCTATTACTGGGTTATGATTAGGCAGCATGAGTGTGAGAAAGTTTGTGGTGGACTTGTGCAACGAATCACATCCTTCTTGTTTGGGAAGATGAAACAAAAAGTTCCCCTTCAACGACTTTGACTGGTGATGGCGGCACTGGCAGAGATTATTGGCAGCAGCACCGCGGTGAACACGTAGCAAATCCCAATCGCCCCAACCACGCCAACATGATACCAATCGAGAGCTCATGCAATTGTTACTCATTCAAAGAGGCCCACGGTGCAATTGTTTTGGCACTGCTTTAGATTGCTTGCGCCTTTTGGTGAGGGTGCAGGAAAAGGAGGCTCCCGCAACGATGCCACCATTCAACCCCAGGACTCCTCCATGCCGCATGCCAGCCCATCCATGACAGCGTGAAGTAAACAGGCCGTGCGAATGACCCCTATTACCTTCCCACGCCCACTGCTGCTTACACTCGTGCTATCATATTACCCTCCGCCGCTGAAAGAAGCCGCAATTGCTAGCTGCCCGTGCTCCGCGACTGCACCCGTACACGCCGCACTTGTTTACTTTTACAAACACCCCAGCAACTTTCTGTAAGACGCCCCGCGACCGTCTGGCCTTGTATCTGCTTGCCCTTCGGAACATTCTGCCAGCCTCTGCGCCCTTATTGGGCCGTGTTCCCTGTGCATATACATTTTGTGCTCTGGAGACATTCATAGCATCAATGTCAGCTAATAGGGCACCTCCAGGAAGACCCATTCGGCCCCCCCGCTAAGGCATTTGCGACTGTGAAGCTTCCCTCTACCATTCACGGGCCTCGCCGATTATTGGAGACCTCTCCAGAGCCTCCTCCATCTCTCGCACGTGTTTATCCCGCCAAACCTCCCCTTTCTCACCGCAACAAATTGTTCTGGGAGCTGGTCGCAAGCCGGAGCATCTAGTATGGCTGGAGTAGTAATGAGCGGGGCTGTCGACCCAGAGACATTGTATACAAAGCAAGCTTGCATTGGTAAGAGGTCAAGGCTACGTATTGGTAAACGACTGACCATGACCAGGTGGTGGGAGCTTTGGCAAAGTGTACAAAGGGTATTGTTTGACAACCGAACCACAAAAGATATATATTAACGGCCTCTAGCGTTGACAAACGGACCGGCCAGTCTGTAGCCATCAAAGTAATCGACGTCGAAAATGCAGAAGACGAGGTGGAGGATATTATACAAGAGATCGCTATCCTGTCGGAGCTCAATTCGCCCTATGTCACCAAATATTACGGGTCATTCCTGAAGGGGTCAGATCTGTGGATTATAATGGAGTTCTGTTCGGGCGGAAGCTGCGGCGACCTTATGAAACCAGGACTGATACCCGAGGAGTATATCACAATCATACTTAGGGAACTGTTGATGGGGTTGGAGTATCTCCACGCGGACAACAAACTTCACAGGGATATTAAGGGTGTGTCAAAGGAAAAATTACACGCCGGAGTCTATTGAAATACTGATTGGGCTCTAGCTGCGAATGTTCTCCTGGGATCAAATGGACAGGTCAAACTCGCGGATTTCGGCGTCTCTGGACAACTCTCCGCCACGATGACGAAGAAGAATACCTTCGTAGGCACCCCTTTTTGGATGGCACCCGAAGTCATCAAGCAATCTGGTTACGATCATAAAGCAGATATCTGGTCCCTCGGAATCACGGCTTTGGAACTGGCGCTTGGTGAACCTCCTTATTCGGATATACACCCCATGAAGGTCCTCTTCTTAATTCCCAAGAATCAGCCGCCGACGCTGGAAGGAAACTTTAGTAGACCGTTTAAGGATTTTGTCGAGGCGTGTCTGAAAAAGGAGCCCAGGGAGCGGCCTTCAGCCAAGGAGCTTCTAAGACACCCTTTCATTCGGAAGGCAAAGAAGACTACGTATCTAACAGAGCTGATTGAACGAAACGAACGGTGGCAGGCACGGCATGGAAATAAAGATTCAGAAGACGACGAGGATAGTTCTCAAGAGACACCGCAAAAGAAGGAACCCGTGAATGAAGATTTGTGGGACTTTGGCACGATCCGTCCTGTGAACGGGAGGAGCCAGGGCCTCAAGGCTATGAATGATGCAGCCGCAAACGCACGAAGAGGACAAGAGTCGACCATCCAGCCCTGTTCCCCACGAAAACCTGTCCCATCACGAAGCGGTTCGGAAAATTCTGGATTCAAATCTACTGGAACAATACGAGCGTCCAGTCCGCCTGTTCAACTCCCACCATCGCCGACAAAACGGCCAAATAGACAACCCGCAGCATCTTCGTCACCATCCACCGCTGCAAAAGTCCCACTACCACCATCCCCAGTGAAGTCCCGCAATCCCTCGCAGCAGTCGCCCGTACGAGAACCACCACAGACGCCGCAAAAACCGCTCCCCATGCCCCAAACCAGCAAATCCCTCTCTCGCGACTTCGACGACTTCATCCAGCAATCCATCGCGGCCGACATGGCCTTCCTAAACCCCAGCCCACAGCACCAGCGCGCCGCCTCGCCGCCCAAACCCGCGCCTTCCCTCCTCGCCTCCCCGCTAAGCTTGCAAGCCATCCCCCCTTTCAAGGGCCACAGCAAATCGCAGCGCCACGAGCGCACCCCGCCGCCACCAACACAGTCACAGCACTCACAACATCCGCAACAACAACAGCAGCAGCAGCAGCAGCAGCAGCGGCAGCAGACAACCGAGAAATCGCTCCCACCCATCTCGCAACAGCCCCTCCCAACCTTCTCCCCGCCCGCGCCCGCCCCCCCTCCCCACGCCCCCACCCCCACCACCGTCGCTCCCCCGCCACCGCAGCACGACCCGCTCCCCCATCCCGACCTCCCCCTGCGCGCCCGCCTCTCCGGCAGTGGCCTGCCAACCCGCCTGTCCGCCGGCTCCAACCGCCTCAAACCCGCCCCGCGCTCCCCGGGCCTAGCCGCGGCCTCCTCGGGCGCTGGTGGCACAGGCGCAGGCGCGGGGATGTCCAAACCGGCATCCCCCGGCGCTGGCGCTGGCGCGGGCGGCGGCGACATCACGGCCCTCGGCGGCGTCGTGCTCCCCGCGCTCGAGTCCGCGCTGCACCGTCGCAGCTACAACTTCAACTTGGCGCAGAAAGCGGCTGCTGCTGCTGCGGCGGCGGCGGGGGAGGCTGGGGATCGGGAGGGAACGGGAGTGGCGGAGGCGGCGGAGGCGGAGGCGCGGCGGCGCGGGGTCGCGCACGAGAACGTCAAGCGGCTGGTGCAGAAGGCCGCGCGGCTGTTTCGCGAGATCGACATGTGGGATGAGGAGGCGCCGGTTGGGATGGGGGGTGAGGTTGTTGGGTTTCTCGAGGGGTTTCTGGAGGAGGTGCTTGTTAGGGTTGAGGCGGAGGATGAGTAGAGGGGTGGGGTTGGGATGGCGAGGAACGATGGCTCTTGGCTTTGTTGTTGGTATGGGTGGTGGAAGGTTTTATGTCTGTCTCTCTGGCTGGCTGTCTGGCTAACACTCTTTGAGTGCGTGTGTGGCGGCGGGGTTTGTGATACCACCGTTTTCTCTGGTTTTTTTTGTTTTGTTTTGTTGGCTTAGAGCATTGGTGTGCATGTGTGTGTGTTGAGCGCAGGCAGGCAAGTGGTTGCTGCGGTACCTCTTTTTTCTCCTTTGTCCTTGGCCCCGGGTGGGGATTGGGATGGATAGATGCTGTGTAGCGCCCCTGCCCCGAAGACTGGATCTGATTCTTGTGAGATGGTGTTGTCCGTGGTTAGTGTGAGACTGTCGTGTGTTGTTACTGTGTGTTGTTACTGTGTGTATATAGAGGGGCTAGTGAGTAAGTGAGGCGGAGAGTTAAGCCGTGGTGGCGGGATGAAGAAGTAGTTGCTTCTCCCGTTTTCTGATGGATAATGTAGCTGATATCTTAACGCTGCTATCGTGGTGATCCGTCACCGCGATAGTGAGCCTCATAGGGTCAGGGGATTCGTATGTTGTAGGATGAAAACCTAGAGAAAACTCAGCCTACGTTCTAGTGCAGCTCTGCTTATTATTCAAATGCGTCCGGAAATCATGTCCAGCTCCTCCAGCACCTCTGGATAACCTCACCAGAGCTGACTCTAAGCGCATTCTATAAAGAAGCGCTCGAAGGCCCCAGCACCTCGGCAGCGGATCGGATTGATGTCCTGATACATGCGATATCCACACCACCTTCACGAAATCACCCAGGTGCGCCGACTTTCCTCCTAGCCGCTTGACCGCACATCTGGAGCACACATAAAGGAAGCAAAATTCACTAGTCCACACGAAATATTTAGAAAGGGATTCTGCATACGGCCTGACCAGCTATACACTGCACAACCAGACACGCGCCAAAAAGAAAAAAAAAACATCCAAGCATCAGGAGTCCCCCGCATTCCAGCGCCAGCGAAACGTAAACAAGGTACGAGCATCCCGCCTGTATGCACGCACGCTTAGAGGAACGGACAAAAACGGTACGAGGAGAGTAGTATACAAGGGGGGTTAAGGAAGACGCGCCGCGAGAATAATGATAGAGGAGATAAAATAAGGGTAAGGGGTAGAGGAGGGGTTTGAGGGGAAAAAAAGAGTCGTATCATACTTTTCCCGGCCGTTTGAATCAGGAGGGAAACAGTACGCGGTCTGAAAGAGAAAAACGATGAAGGGGAAGAAATGGATAGAAAAACTCGAACGTTTAGGATAGTGGAATTTATAGAGAAGCCTTCGGTAGAAGAGAAGCAAGCAGAACTGGTAAACATCTCGTTTTGCTCCAAACCCCATACGATTCCATAGCCCAAACCTACCATCAAAGTCAAGTAGAAAGTAAAGGAGGAAACAAAATCTGGGGGAAGCGGGGAAGAGTTACAGAGAATAGAAAACAACGCCCCATATCCTAGTCACGCCCAACGCAAAACAAATGCCCATTTGCCCTTCCATCACGAGTTCCGGCCAGCCAGGCCCAAAAAAATCCCGAGGCTTACTCCAGAGCAAATAACAACTCGTTTGTGAAAACCCCGCCCGGCGCCTCTCTCCGGGGCCCCTTACCCGTGGTAAATTTCCCATTTCCATTATTTTTTAAGAAGTCGCTATCGTGTACTGGACTTATTTTTTCAGACAACTGCTCTTATATGACGCCTTGTGCAAAAAAGCCTGATCCGGATCCCGTCACACGTAACGCTTGAGGACGCAAGACTCCCCCCCACCCCACCGAACCCGGCCCTCCCGGTTTGGTGCCACATGATAATACAGATTTGAGAGGGAAGTTTCGTAAAGGGACATGACGGCCTCAATGGCATCTGTTGCTTTGTTATTGCCGTGTCCGTTGCTAGTGACTTGGCTGTTGTTGTTGCTGCTGCTGCTGCGGCTGCGTTTGCGCGAGTTGCCCTCGTAATGAGTTCACCTCGTCTTGCAACCGCGCCATCTGTGCTTGATGTTCTTCCGTCATTCGCACAAGTCTGTTCTCCATTTCCCGCATGTACTGCCAGATGTCGATGTCTCGGCCGCCGAGGACGTCGCGCATACTCCCGGCACTGTTGGTGCCGTGACTTGACATGCTGCCTTGGTTAGACGCAGTACCGGGAGCTGGAACTGGTTGGTGCTGAAGCATACTAGGCCCAGCACCGTGAGTAGGAACACTGCCCTTCCCACCTTGCTGTGGGCCTTGTTTTGACATGGGCATTCTCATATCTGGCGGACCCAATCCAGGCAAAGAAGGCAATTGAGGCACAGTCGAGTTTGCGGGTGGGGGAGCTAGACCCATAGGGGAGGACCCCCCACCGGCTCCGCGTGCGAATTGCTGCTGGCGTATTTGCTGAGACATGCTGGGAGAACGTCCGCCAGGCAGACTTCCACCCTCTGAAATCCCCAACCTGTGCTGCGAATCCGTTTGGCCCGGTGAGATTGGTTTGGGGCTTTCAGTCATTCCGCCTTGCGCAAACACCCCAGATTGGCTGGCATTGAAATGTAATGACGAGAGACTTGATGGCGCTCCTTTCGGGCTGATGTTGGTTGGCTGGTCGCGTGAGGTCATCGTACCGGTTGAACTGGGTGGGTACGGTGCTCTGACGTTATTCCCCATTTGAAGCCGACTTGCGACGGGAGGGTAGGTGCTCGAGTGCTGGTGATAAGATCCCTGTGTTGAGCCTTGGGTGTTCTGTCTTTTACGTGCAGGCTCACTCACTCTACGTCGATTCTCTGCGTCTGGTTCATCTTCATCCATCTTGTCATCATCCCCTTGATCTCCATGGTAGAGCACGCCATCCATGCTCTCATCACCTTTACCGTCGCCCATGTCTTCGTCAATGCCAAAGCTGGATCTTCGCCCGGCGCATCCGCCTTGACCTTTATTATGTCTCGCTAATGCATCTCCACGAGCAAACCTGCGACCGCATTTAGGGCAGGTATGTGGCCGCTCGCCTGTGTGGAGTTTTGTATGGCGTTTCAGGTCATGTAACCGGCGAAACCTAGCTTGGCATGTGGGACATTCATACGGCTTTTCTTGGCTATGCGTAAGGAGATGACTTTTGAGATTATGATGCCTCGTAAAGTCAGTTGAGCAATATGGACATTTATGTCGCTTGGCAGACGGTGATTTTGGACTGTTTTGAGGATAGCCCGGAAGGCTCATACCTCGCGATGGTGCGCGAGGATCTTGCTCTGGCGGTGCGGGGCCTGGAAAGGTAAATGCTCTACTGGTAGGGGTATCACCTGGCCCAGCAAAAGGCGCGTTCGCCGTATTCTGGGAATTGGAAGCCTCCTGCACTGGTATACTACCTAGCGCGAGGGGGCCAGAAGTTGCTTCAGTAGCAGTCGCAGTCGGTGCTGTTGTGCTATCCGCAGACCCAAAACTTGACAAGCTGACGGGACTTGTTTGCATGTTATCAACGGTGACTTGCTCTGGAATAACGATGCTCTTAGCCACTTTTCGCAGAGGTTCACTCATCTGGTTTGGCGCAGGAGGAGCGTCCTTTGGTCGACTCATGGCTGTCCTGTCAGTCCCAAGAAGGTTATGAAGGGCGTTCGCCGCCAGATTTGGGCTTGTCCCTCTGGGTTGTTCTTTTGCTTGCTGTTCTCGCAGACGACGCTCGTCTGCCATAGCAGCTGCCCCGGTAAGAGGCTGGGGAGAAGGTCTCGGCGATAGCCCTGGCCTGGGGGATCTGGATGAGAGGTGCACGCCTAAGCCGTGTTTCGTGGTTGAGGCTAAGCCAGGATTTAGAGATATGTTTGGATTAGGATCCTTCGCGCCAATTGGCTGCGCTACTGAGGATATCGATGTGGGTGTGTTCGGCGCGTTCGCCGCAGAGAACGGACCTGAATGTGTTGGGGTTATAGCTCGAGTTGAAGCGGCCATGAGCAGGTTTTTGAAAGGTTTGAGTTTCTAAAATGGAATGTGATCAAGTGATGATCTAGAGTTCAAGTCAGTTAACATGTCGCAAGAATATTCAGCACAACAAAATCGCAATTCACGCAAACATCTAAGTCTTATCCTCACGTCATTGACCATTGCGAGACCTGAGCGCATCACACTTACGCACCTTCGTTCGAGGATGCACACCTGCCGAGATAGCAGATATGCACAACGCAAGCGGTGACAAAACCCCTCCAAATTTTTTTATTTACCTCAGATAATACACATGACAGCGATCGCGACCATGGAAGTTACGATAGACTAAGTGTCAAAGGAAAGAGGTTTCGGGGGGGCGGTGCCAGGCGTGGTCGTGAGATGCTGGCGGGCTTTGGTATGAATTGCTTGGAAAGCAGCGGTTGCAGATGCTGCTGAACCAAGTCAATCGTTATGGGTCACCAGGAGAGAGCAGGGAGGAATAATTGCGCGGCGCAGGAGCGTTCGCGTGAGGACTTGCTCCACGAGAGGGTTCGAGCGGGCGTGGGCCGCTGGAGCCTCGATGCGACGGGATGCGGCAGAGCGTGGGACTCGGCGCTGACCAGCGGAGAAGGCTGCTGGGTGCCTCGGGGAGGCTGGAAGCTGAGTAGGGCGGACACGCCGGTGCTTGGGTGCCTTCACGCAGCTGGAAGGTTTGCGGCGTGGTTGGAGTTGAGAGTGCCCCGGTGGAGTTGTGGTGGTGCTCGAAGGGCTCTGTTGCCGATGACGAGGTCGGCTGGAAAGCTGTGGCTGGCCAGACTAGGGAAGTTTTGTGCTGGGCGACACCCTCTTTCGCTAACAACCATGCGCTAGCTGGGAGAGGAGAGGATCTCAGAGATGGGGAGGAGGGCTAGGAGGGTTCCGCTCTTGGGCAGATTGGCCTTCGCCCAGCGCTGAAGCAGGGCGTGGCTGATTTGAATTTTTCCGCCCGAAGCCTCACGCGGCGTGCGATGGTTCGCCGTCGACGGGCTGAGGAGCAAGCAGGCTGTGCAGGAGCTTACCTGGAGGGCGAGGGGTGCAGGGCCGGGAGATGGCAGCTACCTTACACTGGCCTTGGACTGGCCTTCCTTGGGGTGTCGAGTCGCACGAGACAATACGAACGCCACAGCTCACGCCCGACTCCCCACCGTTGTTCCTGTGCTTCTGGGGGGCGCTCCCTGGACGGTCCCGGAGACCAGAGAAACGCAGAAGGTGCTACCGCCGCCCTGGTCGCCCTGCCGCCGTGGCCGGTGGGGGTCAGCACGGCGTGTGAGTAGTAAGCTGCTGGTGCGAGTGGAGTGCAGGCTTCGTGCGCCTGTGGTGAAGAGCTTCGAAAGCCCGGTTGGACGACGCGGCACTCGTCCGATGATAATGGGGCATGGTGGTGGTGGCGGAGCTCCTGTCAGAATGGAGCAACATCCGAACGCCCCAAAGGGGATTCGAATTCCACTCATGGGACCCCCAGCCTCAACCTGCCTCTTGACGTCGCTCCCGTTGACATAAGGCCCACTACAGGCCCATCGCAGCCCGTCACCGCAAATACAGGCTGATCTTGAGGCGCCGACCACCGCTGGCCAATGGCACCTGGCCCGCGATGCCACTAGCCCGTCCAATCTGTGGCTAACCAAATATCGCGGCACACCCCTCGCCACATTTATTCCCTCCACCCCTTCAATCCCTCCAATCCCGCCGTTGCTCCCATGCCCCTCCAATCCCCTTTCGATATCCACGGCAGCACATTCAGCCTTCTTGCGAGCGAGCAAGAAAGCCTCGCAGCCAGTCGTGGCGTTAACCACATATTCCTAGAGGTTGGCAGGAAACGAGGATCGCCGATTCCACCAGCCCAGTTATCCTCTCGGTTGCACCAGTTGCCGTCTTATTGAGGCAATGATGGGAGGGTGGGAGAGTGGATTAGCGCGAAAGCGGGCATTGCGGCCCAGCCATGACTACGTATTGCTATGTCTGCCAACCTACAAAGCCCTGACGGAGCGCCGTATTCCTTATTTTACCTCGGTTGAGTAAGACAAGCCCTCAGCCACCAGGGTAAGACTTTCCTAGCCAAAGTGCCATGTGTGAGGGTGGCCCGCCACGTCTTGGTCGCGCTCGTCATCTCCATCTCGATCTTCAGGCACGTTCCCTGTCTCCATGTTTTTTGCTCTGCTTTTATCGCGCGGATCGTCCAGCAGTTATTTCTGCCCTCTCTTCCGTCAACCTTCGCCTCACGCAAAAATGGCAGACATGAATCGAGCAGTCCCCCCCCCCCCCAAAAAAAAAACACTCCCTGGAAGCAGCCAAACGAATGCTATTAATAGATGCTTTTCGGCTTGATATGCAGGGACCGTCTCGCGGTGTGCTTTCGCTACTTGACACGGACATCCCCACAAACCGTAGATCTATACCGAACATAAAGCTGCAGGGCTATGGCATAGCTAGGCCGAAGACGGTCAGTTCCTCAGGGCATCATTAAACGTCCCTGATGTGGCTTCAGCCACTTCTGCCGTCGTAATATCTCATCTCACAAACCAAAACCTCACCTAAACTTGGAACAATCATGGCCGAACAACATTCCCCATGAAACCTCTTGGGTGGTCTAGACTAATTTTCTAAACCCAGAGAAACCTCCTAGAAAAATAATGAATGGTCAGCAAGAAGAGCACATTTAGCAACCAAAAGCTTAAAAATGCTTGCTTAACACTAGCCTCGCGTGAGCGAGTAAGATAACTAGACACATACTAGTCGTAGTGCATTACGACAGCTTCTCGGTAGTTGATCAGTAATTTGTCATGCAGACGCGATAAATTGGTAATGACTGCTGGATGAAACCCTTTTGCATTCCAATTAATAGACTATCTATATTTGCACAAACGAATTCTGCTAAGTTCTGTGAGACCAAACTAAAACCGAGAGTAATACATATGCTTAACCGTAGTCCCTGGCGCCAATTTCCACAAAACAAATTTAAAGTCGTTAAAGGGGAGTAATAAGGTAGGTGGATGGAGATCTACAGGATCCTAAGTATGCCCGTGTGACGGTGGCGTTGCCTCGTCATCGCCTAGATGGGGCTGCTCCGTTCTTGACGCCACAGCTGCCAGATCCGGTGGCTCGCCCGAGGTGGAGAATCCATGTAGAGAGGATGCGTTACTGCATAAGGAGGTGTTTTGGACCGTCGTTCAATTTCACATGAAATCATCACTAAAGAGTCAGAAAAAAGCCCCATGCACATTAAAAGTTGACATATACTCACTCTCCAAGGTCATCATCATATGCTGTCGTGTCTGCCCTATAAGATGTATCTCGGGCTGCGACAAGAGCCACCTTGGTCTTTGCGGCCTTTGTTTTCTTTCCGCCCTTCTCTGCAGCTTTTTCCTCCTTCATCTTCTCGTTTGATAGCGTAGTCAAGCCACTTGCAATCTTCTTAATCTGATCGCTTGGAAGGTCCTTTGAAATTTGCTTCGTGAACTCCTGCAAAAAGAGCACATACTGGGCTTTCTTCGAATTTGACGAGATCAAGGGGACGAGGGACTCTCGGAGTTTGAGGAACTGATCCTTGGTTTGAGGGTTGAAAATGCTGAGGGAGGAGAGTTCGATGGATTTGGTGGGATCGCTCGAGTCTTGCAAAGTCACAGGCTTCGGTGCGGATCGTTTCTTGGAAACTCCAATGTCACCGAATAGATCCTCGGCGTGCTTGAGATCGGCATCCTGCTCCGTCTTACGGAGTCGCGCCCGCTTCTCTGCCTCATCTTCTTCCTCATCACTGCTCTCGCCCTCTTCCTCCTGTCTCCTTCTCATGGCCTCCATGCGTTTTTCTTCGATTCGCTGTGACCGAGACTTGTGATTTGCTTTTGCCTCGGCCTCTGCCTTTGCTTTTGCCTCAGCTGCTTTCTTGGCCTTTTCCCGCTCTACCTCAGAGTCCTCTGCAGCATCCCATGACTCCAAAACCTGGGAAGGGTATTAGCGGGGGGCATGCGACCGCATCGCAGAAGGATATCTGGACGTACATCGCTGTCTTCTTCTTCTTCATCGTCAAACTTGCGGCGTGCAATGGGTGCAGGCGGGGAGGACGGAGGAGTGCTCTCCTCTTCGTCATCATCTATAGCAAGAGAAGCGTTAGCTGTAGTTTATCAAAAATCCGTTGAGGGCTTGTGCCAAGTGCGCACAAATTTATTTCGCGGGATGACGTACCCCATTTAGACGGCGCCATAGTAGTCAGAGCAAGAGGAGATAAGCTGCAGGTATTGTTCGTTTCTCAAGTTGAGAAGCCAAAGTGTTGAGTATGTATTTGGTCGCGGAAAAGACTTTAGAGTGAAGTCTAACACTCTGTTGAAGTGGGTCGAGGGTTGAATGTTAAATGTCAGGAGGGAATCCAGAGGAATCGCGTTGCAGAACAATGACTTTGGGCTCGCCCGGTGTGACTTCGCTTAGCCTCATAAGTGATGCCCAATCTCATTGGCAGCGCGAGCCGTTTTAAAAAGTGCACTACCGTGGACCGATCTCATAAGGCAGATTTCACATGAATTGCATTTTTTCAAAAATTTCCACTGAGCACAATCCTCCGAGGCGGCCAACTGCAATATCCTCCTAATAGGTGCAGGAATGCGTCAGAGGCTTCTGCCTGCGATACAAGTTTCATTGATTGCCTTCTTCTACATACCAACTAAGATATCCAGAGCCATAAGTGTACATCATTAGGCGTCCGACAATGGGCTAATGTCGTGGAAACCATCTCACTGAAAACTGCTTCAAGAACTTAAAGTCCCAAAGCCCCATCAATCACCAACAAACCCAGGAAGTCCAGGATCGGTTATAGTATGAACTTGTTTAAGGCGTCGCTAGAGGTAATACATGCTTTCGATAAATGCTACAACTCAACGAAGCAACCGAGAGCAGCTTTGAGAAGACAACTCAAGCTCCAAGGGGTTATACACATATAGGAAAAAGATGGGGGCAGATATGATATGAAAAAAACGGAGATATGCGATTGATGTCACTGCATTGTATTTAATAGTCTCCGCGCACTTTATTTAAAAAAAGACTTTAGAAAAAAGTTTCAGTCGCCGTATTGCCTGTGGTCTTGAACGTGTGCGCTTAAACCTCTTCGAGATCCCTTCCCTTTCCCGTTAAGATCATAAAGGAGACATGGCAAATGACTTCCACAGTGCATTAGCTCCTAAGCTTTTGTTGACAGCTGTATGCACATACTTCACCTATCAGATCTCAACTCAGGTCCATTTCAGTAATTGAGGAAACCGATTAATGAGATGGGTAAGCTTAGAGGAAATAGCTGACGTACCCTGGCTCCACGTGACAGAGCTGAGTCTTGGCTTTGAGCTTCCTCCACGTTTTGTTGGAAGCCAATTCTCCTGAAAACTTCACCACACACAACTTCATTTCCCTCCATCTTCTCTGCTGCGCTTCCGGCGTTTGAATTCTCTCAGGTCTAATTCTTCTTCTGCTCTTTTCTCTCTACCTAATTCTCGGGGGCTGAGTGCAGATTGATGAGGTCGGACTTGGCCGTTCGCAAACATGGCTCCCCTACCCATAAAGTTCACTGAGCTTCTCCAGGTATTTTCATCATTCCATTAGGCAGCCTAGAGCAGTACTAACGTTATCCTTTCAATAGTTAACGCAAGTCGACATCCTCGTATGTTATCTCCCATTCCGTTGAGCTCCAAGTGCGACCTCCTGCAGCCTAAGACTCTCACTAACCCAACAAACAGCCAGCGTCGATAGGATTCAACTCATGTGTAAGTGACAATCCATCTCACGCTCCTGTCACAAGATTCGGCGCTGACGTTGTCTCAGACACTAGAATCCGATCACTACATCTGTGTGCGACAGAAGGCCGATGAGACCGCATCACCAGAAGTCATCATCATTGATCTCAAGAATGGCAATAATATTATTCGGAGGCCTATCAAGGCCGATAGTGCGATCATGCACTGGACCAAACAGATCATCGCCTTGAAGGCACAGTCGCGAACACTTCAGATCTTCGACTTGGCGCAAAAGGCTAAACTGAAATCCACCATAATGAACGAGGACGTGGTGTTCTGGAAATGGTTCAGTGAGACGAGCCTTGGCTTGGTCACGGATAACTCTGTTTATCACTGGGATATTTTTGACCCAAGCCAAGCTGCGCCGCAAAAGCTGTTTGACCGGAATCCCAATCTTTCGGTACGATCAAAGCTAGCTAGTATCTTCGTCAATCTTGTACTGACATACAAACCCGTAGGGTAACCAAATCATTAACTACAGAGTTAGCGCGGACGAGCAATGGTCGGTGGTAGTTGGAATTACGCAGCAACAAGGTCGCGTTGTTGGAAACATGCAGCTTTATTCCAAGGCGAGAGGTATCAGCCAATCTATCGAAGGACATGCGGCTGCGTTTGGTACCGTCCGCCTGGAAGGTGCTCCTGCAGATACAAAACTGTTCACGTTTGCTGTCCGCACGGCAACTGGTGCAAAGCTTCATGTTGTTGAAGTAGACCATAACGCGGCAAACCCTCCGTTCCCGAAAAAAGCTGTCGACGTCTACTTCCCAAGTGAGGCCACGAATGATTTCCCCGTCGCAATGCAAGTATCCCAGAAGTACAACGTGATTTATCTTGTCACCAAGTACGGCTTTATCCACCTCTACGACCTCGAAACAGGCGCTTGCATTTTCATGAACAGAATATCAAGCGAAACTATCTTCGTCACTGCCCCAGACTCAGAATCTTCTGGTATTATTGGAGTGAACAGGAAAGGTCAAGTTTTGGCTGTTAGCGTAGATGAGAACACCATTATTCCATATCTCCTGCAGAATCCCGCCAACGCAGAGCTTGCTTACAAGTTGGCATCACGAGGCGGCCTTCCCGGAGCCGATAATTTATATCAGCAACGCTTCGAGGGTATGCTCGCTTCTGGTCAGCATATCCAGGCTGCACAGATTGCCGCAAACTCTCCACGGGGTTTCCTACGGACACCTCAGACTATTGAGAGATTCAAAGCGGCACCACCGCAAGCGAACCAACTATCAGTCATTTTGCAATACTTCGGCATGCTCTTGGACAAGGGTTCATTAAACAAATACGAAACGTTGGAGCTTGTCCGACCTGTGCTGGCACAGAATCGCAAGCACCTGCTCGAGAAATGGTTCAAAGAGGACAAACTTGATTGTTCGGAAGAGTTGGGAGATATTGTTCGGCCGCACGATTTGAACTTGGCGCTTAATATCTATCGACGGGCTAACGTACATCAGAAAGTAGTCGCGTCTCTTGCAGAACTCGGCCATTTTGATAAGATCTTACCGTACAGTGATCAGACTGGATACCGACCAGATTTCAACGTCTTACTTCAACACATCGTCCGTGTCAATCCCGAGAAAGGCGCAGAGTTTGCTACCAGCCTCGCAAAGCACGAATCCGGACCCCAAGTGGATATCGATCGGGTCGTAGACATTTTCCAATCTCAAGGCATGATTCAACAAGCTACCGCTTTCTTGTTAGACGTACTCTCAGGTAACAAACCGGAGCAAGGCCATTTGCAAACCAAGCTCCTCGAGATGAATTTGTTGAATGCACCACAAGTTGCAGACGCCATTCTCGGAAATGAGATGTTCTCATACTATGACAAGCCACGCATTGCACAACTTTGCGAAAATGCAGGTCTTCTGACTAGGGTATGCGCATTTTATCAATACAAAAGAGGCATGATCTAACAGTTCATCAGGCACTCGAGCATAATGATGACACCGCCGCTATTAAGCGCATAATTGTCCAAACCGACAGGTTGCCTGAGGAATGGTTGATCAACTATTTTGGTCAGCTCACGGTCGAACTCTCTCTCGAATGCCTGAATGAGATGCTGCGAGTAAACATTCGCCAGAACCTTCAATCTGTCGTTCGCATCGCTCAGAAGTATTCGGATCTTCTCGGGCCTACGAACATCATCGATTTATTGGAAAAGTACCGGACTGCTGAAGGTCTTTATTTCTATTTGGGTGCAATTGTCAATCTTAGCGAGGATAAGGACGTACATTTCAAGTATATCGAAGCTGCGACCAAAGTCGGTCAGCTCAACGAAGTTGAACGCATCTGCCGAGAGAGCAACTTTTACGATCCGGAAAAGGTAAAGAACCTCCTGAAGGAATCGCAACTCACTGAACAACTTCCTTTGATTATCGTTTGCGACCGATTCAACTTCATCCACGACTTGGTTCTTTACCTCTATAAGAATCAGCAGTTTAAGTCGATTGAAGTCTACGTTCAGAGAGTAAACCCATCCAGGACCCCAGCCGTTATTGGTGGACTGTTGGATGTGGATTGTGAGGAGAGCATTATCAAGGGTCTCCTTCAATCCGTTAATCCTGCTTCCATACCTATTGATGAGCTTGTTGCCGAGGTCGAATCACGTAACCGTCTAAAGCTTCTTCTACCCTTCCTTGAGGCTACTCTAGCAAGCGGCAACCAACAGCAAGCTGTCTACAACGCTCTTGCCAAGATCTATATTGACAGCAATAACAACCCGGAGAAGTTCCTCAAAGAGAATGATCAATATGATTCATTGGTTGTTGGCAAATACTGCGAGAAACGCGACCCGAATCTTGCGCACATTGCTTACAGGAAAGGACAAAATGATCTGGAGTTGATCAACATTACCAACGAAAATGCCATGTTCAAAGCCCAGGCCCGGTACCTTTTGGAGCGGTCCGACTTGGAGATTTGGGAGTATGTACTAAGTCCCAATAATATGCATCGGAGATCTCTGGTAGACCAAGTCATCTCAACTGCCGTTCCCGAGTCACAAGATCCAGACAAGGTCTCTGTAGCTGTCAAGGCTTTCATTGGCAGCGATATGCCGTCTGAGCTTATTGAACTTCTTGAGAAGATTATTTTAGAGCCTTCAAGCTTCAGCGATAACGCCACTCTCCAGAATTTGTTGATGCTTACAGCTGCGAAATCCGATCGAGGCCGCATGATGGGCTACATCCATAATCTAACAAACTACACTCCTGAGGACATTGCCTTGCAGTGTATCGAGCTTGGCATGTATGAGGAAGCGTTTGAGATTTACAAGAAGGACAACAATCACGTTCAAGCATCAAGTGTCCTCATCGACCATATCGTTAGTATCGACAGGGCTCAAGAATATGCTGACCGCGTGGATCTTCCTGAGGTTTGGAGCAAGGTCGCTAAAGCACAGCTTGACGGCCTACGCGTTAGTGATTCCATTGAATCTTATATCCGTGCTCAAGATCCCTCAAACTTTCTCGAGGTAATTGAAATTGCCACTCATGCGGGCAAGGATGAAGATTTGATTAAATTCCTCAGGATGGCAAGGAAAACTCTGCGCGAAGTTCCTATCGATACGGCTCTAGCTTTCTGCTTCGCTCGAACAAATCAACTTCCTGAGCTCGAAGACTTCTTAAGAGCGACTAATGTTGCGGACGTTGAGGCTTCAGGAGACAAGGCATACGAAGAGGGCTATCACGAGGCCGCCAAGATTTTCTTCACCAGCATCTCAAACTGGGCTAAACTTGCGACTACCCTTGTTCATCTTGAAGACTACCAAGCTGCGGTAGAGTGCGCTCGAAAAGCAAACAGCACCAAGGTGTGGAAGCAGGTTAACGGAGCTTGTGTGGCTAAGAAAGAGTTCCGTCTAGCTCAGATCTGTGGCCTGAATCTGATCGTCCACGCTGAAGAACTTTCAGATCTGGTCAAACAATATGAGCGCAATGGCTACTTCGACGAGCTCATCAGTCTTCTTGAGGCTGGTCTTGGTCTTGAGCGGGCGCACATGGGCATGTTCACAGAGCTCGGTATTGCGCTTTCTAAGTATCATCCGGATCGTGTGATGGAACACCTCCGGCTATTCTGGTCTCGCATCAACATTCCCAAGATGATCCGTGCTTGCGAAGAAGCGCACCTTTGGCCAGAATTAGTCTTCCTCTACGCTCACTACGATGAGTGGGATAATGCAGCACTTGCTATGATGGAGCGCGCCGCTGACGCCTGGGAGCATCACTCGTTCAAGGACACGATTGTAAAGGTTACCAATTTGGAAATTTATTATCGTGCACTGAGTCACTATCTTGAACAACAACCATCGCTGTTGACCGATCTTCTACAGGCACTGACGCCTAGAATCGACGTCAACCGCGTGGTAAGGATGTTCCAGAAGTCCGACAACATCCCGCTAATTAAACCATTCCTACTCAACGTCCAGCCACAGAATAAGCGAGAAGTGAACAACGCGATCAACGATTTGCTGATAGAAGAGGAAGACTACAAGACCCTGCGGGATTCAGTCGAAAACTACGATAATTACGATCCCGTGGATCTCGCTCAGCGTCTGGAGAAGCACGATCTGGTCTTCTTCCGCCAAATTGCCGCTAACATCTACCGTAAGAATAAGAGATGGGACAAATCGATTGCGCTGTCCAAGCAAGACAAGCTTTTCAAGGATGCTATCGAGACTGCTGCGATATCTAGCAAGTCGGAGGTCGTTGAAGAGTTGCTACGCTACGTAAGACTGTGGCTCATTTCCTTTAGAATTTGACTAACAGTATTTTAGTTTGTCGACATTGGCAGCCGAGAATGCTATGTTGGTATGCTTTATGCTTGCTATGACCTCATCCGTCCCGATGTTGTTCTTGAAGTGTCATGGCGCAATGGCCTGACCGACTTCACTATGGTACGAACTCAACTCTTTCAACAGATTCTTATTTTTTGCCAATTAAGTACTTACTGTTATTAGCCATACATGATCAATTTCCTGAGTCAACAGGCTGCGACGATCGAAATGCTTAAGAAGGATAATGAAGAGCGGAAAGCCAAGGAAAAAACTCAGCAGAAAGACGAAGAGAACGCCCCCATCCTTGGCTCTCGTCTGATGCTTACCCAGGGCCCAATTGCGTCGGCTCCTTCGCCAGGTCCTTATGGACAACCTAATGGCATAGCTCCTCAGCCAACCGGCTTCCGGGCCTTTTAAGCCTAAATTTGTTCAATAAACTGAAACGTATTTTGCCAAGTCCGACTCGAGGTTCATTTTTGTCATGTTGGTCTGAATCATGCAAGATGGTGCTAGGACTGCACACATACCTTTCCATCTTGCGGGCTAGGCGGGGGGGCGGGGTGGAGAGCGAGGGAAGGGCTTCCTGTATTTTGATGAGCGTTCACGATGGGTTATGTGCGCTCATCTGTGCACTAGTTTTCACCCCTTGTATTCTAGTTTACCTCATCTGGTGATGTTAATTGCTTCTTCCTTCATGTGGTAGTGGATGAGACGATGGCGGTGAATGCATGAGACACCTGTCCCACACCCAAGAAATATTTTAATAGCGTGTGGACACGTCCTAATATGCAAAATACTGGGCGATCTGGGCGATCAGGGGTCCCACGGCTTATTCGACCAGGCGTACCTGTATTGTGGTGCGCACGAAATCCCACGCAGTTGGCTTGTACGCCCTCTTTCGGGCATGATGTTTTTGGTCGGTGGTTGAGTGTGCCCGGTGCAGGGTCCGTTCACCGGCTACGTAGTCGTGCCCAGACAAGACCGAAGAAAACCGCGCCCAGCCTATTCCGTTCCATCGTTTTGCCTAGCTTATAATCGGGATATCTCATATTCACGTAGAAAATAGGCATCTAGCGGTGGGGCACAGGGCTGGAGAGTTAGTGGGAGATAGTTCCCAGTGCTGTTGCCGTGCGTAGAGCGTGGATAGAGAGGGGACATACGGGGGTTGGGTACGTGGTCATTCAGCCCAGAACAAGCAGCACGGGGGATGTACACCACCTTGGCGCATCCGGCTGAAAGCGCGTGTTGATCGGATTTATACCCAAAAATACGTCAAAATGGTCGTGCTTATGATTTTAAAGCTATAAAATTGTTGCCGTTTGATTGCCAAGATTAACACGCGCCTTCAACCGGATGCGCCAAGGTGGTGTAATAAAAATGACATGTGGGCGGACATCAGCCAAGGCAACCAATTGTTGTGTGGAGCAAGATGTCCCGGAAACAGCTTTATCGATTACAATCGACGCACCAAGGGTGCAAGGCGCACGTTCTGGAGGGGTAGGGGAGCTCTGGCCCTACCGTGGCTCTTACTGTAGCTTATTTCTTTTGCTTTGGGAGAAAACCCTCCTCGTCATCTGCCCGAAGTCGATAAAATCTTCGATAAAATCCTCTTCCTTCTCCCCACCTTCTCTCTCCCTCAATCAATTCCTCCGCTCAGTACTTGCTACCCGTCATGGATCTCGCCATTGACAAATCTGCCAGTCAGTCCCAGGCCGTCATTGATGATGAGTATGATGAGCACCATGAGCACCATATCCACCGAAACTCGATCCACCACAGGCTGCGGGCAAGCAGCTCTATCATGCAATTGAAGAAAATTTTGGGTGCGCACACGCTTTAATTGGCCCTATGAAGCTCCCTGGCTAACTGAATCAGTTGCCAATCGCGGAGAAATTCCTATACGTATTTTCCGTACTGCCCATGAGCTGTCCCTCCACACAGTCGCTGTCTACAGCCATGAGGACCGCCTCAGCATGCACCGGCAAAAAGCCGACGAGGCCTACGAGATTGGACACCGAGGCCAGTACACTCCCGTTGGAGCATACCTGGCCGGCGATGAAATCATCAAAATTGCACTTCAGCATCAAGTTAACATGATCCACCCTGGCTACGGCTTTCTCTCCGAGAACGCTGAATTTGCAAAGAACGTTGAAAAAGCCGGTCTCATTGTAAGTCATCCACCATTGCCGAAAACCATGTATGCTTTTTTGCCCGCAGCTCCGTTGTTGTTGATTTTGTTGAGGCGCTGTTCCAGTTTCCCGACATAAAGTCCGGGGCCGGGATATGCAAGCTTACCGCAGCTCTGTCTCACCCTTGACTGCTTTCGTCGATCGGTTCAACAACTGATGAGAGCGCTCAGATGCACCACCAAGCTGACCAAAACATAGTTTGTAGGACCCACTCCAGAGACTATTCAAGCCCTAGGCGACAAGGTGTCTGCGCGTAAGCTCGCAATCAAGTGCGAAGTTCCAGTTGTGCCCGGCACCCCTGGCCCCGTGGAGAGATATGAAGAGGTCAAGGAATTCACAGATCAATATGGATTCCCGATCATCATTAAAGCTGCCTTCGGCGGTGGTGGTCGAGGCATGCGAGTGGTCCGTGAGCAGGCCAGCCTCAAGGACGCCTTCGAGCGGGCGACATCAGAGGCTAAATCGGCCTTCGGTAATGGCACCGTCTTCGTCGAGCGCTTCCTTGACAGGCCGAAGCACATTGAGGTACAGCTGCTAGGCGACAACCTCGGCAATGTCGTCCACCTGTACGAGCGAGACTGCAGCGTGCAGCGTCGTCACCAAAAGGTCGTGGAGCTGGCTCCCGCCAAGGATCTGCCGCAGGATGTGCGCGAGGCTATCTTAAATGACGCCGTCAGGCTTGCCAAGTCGGTCAACTATCGCAACGCTGGCACTGCCGAGTTCTTGGTCGATCAAAAGAACAGATATTATTTCATTGAGATCAACCCTAGAATGTAAGTTGGCTTTAGAGCTAGTCAAGCCCATGTAACAACCGGCCATCTGCCTCTTCGCAACCATACCAATCCCGTAATCCTAAGCACTAAGCTACTGTTGCTAACTTCTCCTTTAGCCAGGTCGAACACACCATCACCGAGGAAATCACTGGCATCGATATTGTTGCTGCACAAATTCAGATCGCTGCTGGCGCCTCACTTGAACAGCTTGGCCTGACCCAAGAACATATCTCTACTCGGGGCTTTGCCATTCAATGCCGTATCACAACCGAAGATCCAGCCCAGGGTTTCTCTCCTGACACGGGCAAGATTGAAGTCTACCGTTCCGCAGGCGGAAATGGAGTCCGTCTTGATGGCGGTAACGGCTTCGCAGGTGCTATCATCACCCCACATTACGATTCTATGTTGGTTAAGTGCACTTGCCATGGCTCTACCTACGAGATTGTCCGACGAAAGATGCTTCGTGCCCTCGTCGAGTTCCGTATTCGTGGTGTCAAGACCAACATTCCATTCTTAATCAAGCTTCTCACACATCCCACCTTCATCGAAGGAACTTGCTGGACCACCTTCATCGATGATAGGTTCGTAGAGTGCCATGTTCACTTGAATAACGTCTGCTAATCCCCATTAGTCCTGAACTGTTTGCTCTGATTGGCAGTCAGAACCGTGCCCAGAAATTGCTCGCGTACTTAGGTGATCTTGCAGTCAATGGCAGTCAGATCAAGGGCCAAATCGGCGAGCCTAAGTTTAAGGGTGAAATAATCAAGCCTGTCCTCTATAACTCGGCTGGCAAGAAGGTTGATTGCACAGAGCCTTGCCAGAAGGGATGGAGAAACATTATTCAAAGGGAGGGTCCAGCAGCTTTCGCTAAGGCCGTTCGAGCTAACAAAGGCTGTCTCCTCATGGACACAACGTGGCGTGATGCTCATCAGTCTCTCCTCGCCACTCGCGTCAGAACCGTCGATATGTTGAACATCGCCAGGGAGACCAGTCATGCGTACGCTAACGCATGGGCTCTCGAATGTTGGGGTGGTGCTACATTCGATGTCGCCATGCGCTTCCTCTATGAAGATCCTTGGGATCGGTTGAGGAAGATGAGGAAGCTAGTGCCAAACATCCCCTTCCAGATGCTTCTCCGAGGTGCCAACGGTGTTGCCTACTCATCGTAAGTTTTTTATGCCAAAATACTGGAATTGCAAGCTAACGGACGCAGGCTCCCTGACAACACTATAGTCCACTTCTGCGAACAAGCAAAAAAGAACGGCGTTGATATCTTCCGTGTCTTTGATGCATTGAACGATGTCGAACAGTTAGAAGTTGGCATCAAGGCCGTACTCAAAGCTGGTGGTGTCGCTGAAGGCACCGTATGCTACAGCGGTGATATGTTGAACCCCAACAAGAAGTACAACCTCGAGTACTATATGAACGTTGTCGACAAGATCGTCCATATGGGTACCCATGTCTTAGGCATCAAGGATATGGCTGGTGTCCTAAAGCCTAGGGCAGCTACCATGCTGATCGGCGCTATCCGAGAGAAGTATCCTGATCTTCCAATTCACGTCCACACCCATGATTCAGCTGGTACCGGTGTTGCTTCAATGATTGCTTGTGCTCAAGCTGGCGCCGATGCGGTAGATACTGCTATTGACAGCATGTCTGGCATGACTTCGCAACCCAGCGTCGGTGCAGTGCTGGCCTCACTCGAGGGTGGCCCTCACGACCCGGGCCTTGACGGGCACCTGGTCAGGCATTTGGACAGCTACTGGGCACAGGTCCGACTGTTGTACTCTCCATTCGAGGCTGGCCTTACTGGGCCTGATCCGGAGGTTTACGAGCACGAGATTCCAGGTGGTCAATTGACCAACCTGATCTTCCAAGCCTCTCAGCAAGGTCTTGGTGAGCAGTGGGCACAAACCAAGAAGGCTTATGAGCAAGCCAATGACCTCCTCGGCGATATTGTCAAGGTCACACCCACTTCCAAGGTCGTCGGTGACCTCGCCCAGTTCATGGTCTCCAAAAAACTCAGCTATGACGACGTCCTCGCGAAAGCCGACCAGCTCGACTTCCCCAGCTCCGTGCTCGAGTTCTTTGAGGGTCTTATGGGTCAGCCGTACCGTGGCTTCCCTGAGCCCCTCCGCACGCAAGCGCTCCGCGGCCGCCGCAAGATGGACAAGCGGCCCGGCCTCTACCTCAACCCGGTCGACCTGATCAAGGTCAAGAAGGACCTCAAGAGTAAGTGGGGCGACGCGACCGAGTGCGATGTCGCCAGCTACGTCATGTACCCGAAGGTGTTCGAGGACTACAAGAAGTGGACGACCAAGTACGGCGACCTCAGCGTGCTGCCAACGCGCTACTTCCTCGCGCGCCCGGAGATCGGCGAGGAGTTCCACGTCGAGCTCGAGCGCGGCAAGGTGCTCATCCTCAAGTTGCTGGCTGTTGGCCCGCTGTCTGAGCAGACGGGTCTCAGAGAGGTCTTCTACGAGATGAACGGTGAGGGCAGAACCGTGACGGTCGAGGACCAGCATGCGGCGGTCGAGAATACGAGGAGGCCGAAGGCGGATCCCTCGGATACCAGCCAGGTTGGCAGTCCGATGGCTGGTGTTGTTGTCGAGGTCCGCGTCCACGACGGCTTGGATGTCATGAAGGGCGATCCAATTGCTGTGCTCAGCGCTATGAAGATGGTGAGTTATATTCCCGCACCCCCTTGTTTCTCCATATATTTATATACGATATGTTATTCGTTCTTTTTGGACAAGGGCTAATGCAATTTACAGGAAATGGTCATCTCGGCACCGCATTCAGGTAAGATTGGCTCGCTGGGCGTGCGCGAGGGCGACTCCGTCGACTCGCAGGATTTGGTGTGCAAGATTGTTAAGTAAAGGGAGGGTAAGGAGATTGTAAGTGTGTGTTTTAAGAAAACATGGTATCTAGATATCTAGTAGGGAGACGGAAAGTATTGTCTGGTCCATAGATTGGGAGCTGTTGGAAGTGCTTGTGGAGTAGCTTTAACGCCCAAGTGTGATTATATAACGACTTCTATTTGTTTCTCTATGGTATGCTTCTGAGACTGCTGGGAGTTAACGTGATGGCTTGCCTCTACGAGATTCAACTTTGTTTCCAAATTCAATGTGCGCCCAGAGACACTTAAGCAACACGTCTGGATGTTTGAAGTGGCACCCTTGAGATAGATACTCTTATGCCTACAGAAAGAAGTCTTAGTAAGACAGTTAACAGCTTCTACTAGGGCACTAAGGCGTCCCAGCGGCGGGCGGCCGAGACGCCCCAGAATTATGCGACCGCAGATTGCACCCTTTTCTACTTAGGCAGAAGTTTCTACAACCTCAATTCTTCACATTCTTTGTGCCCAGCTGACGTCTAGATATATTATATACAAAATCCCATCATTTTTAAGGCTCTGTAGAGAGCTTTGTAAGGAAATATATCCTAACTGCCTAATTGGGAAGTGTAGTCGATTGGGACACCGGTTTTGGGTTTAACACAATTTAACTTAGTACTCTGGATAAACCGAAATGTTTCCGAACCGGGACGGTCCCGAATCGGCTTCCGCGTTTTTGCACGCAAGTCTAATACGTTATCTGAATAGCCGCACGGGCTGTTACAAGAACCAAGATCAGCATCCCGTAGTTGATCAAGAGAGGAGAGGGCTAATTTAACTTTATTTGGACGTCATAGATAACACACCGGAAAGCACCATAGAGCCAGCGTTTCCTAATCACAGAGCAAGTGCATTTCTATGTCACTGTTGCAATCACTGATCGGTGCTGTGCTAAGCCAAGGCACTACAGTACAGTATACCAACAGGGCTTACAGTTGGCCCTTCTCCGTGAATTTACTGCATTGGAAAGGACTTGCACAGCCACGCAGACTATAACCGTAAAAAGGCCCGAGCCGACAAACACGTAACTTAGCTACGGAGCCGAGTTACTACCGACCAATAGATTTTGCCGCCCGCGTCACAGCCAATCGTACGGTTAAGAGAAGACTAACGGCGGATGCCGCTTGGATTGGTGCGGCGCCTACCTACCAGCTACGCCCAACTCCGCATTGCGGCAACAACTCTTTCATTCAAGACTCCTACGGAAACGACATCGATAACTGACAATGGGGACGGATGTAGCGCGAGTTGGACTAACTCTCTTAAGCAATCCCCAGGATGCAGTAGTTGAGTGAGTTCGGAAATCTCCACCTCACTCAGACTTTGGGTGAGAAACTAACCTAGATTAGCGTAGTATTCGTCCACGGCCTTCAAGGGCATCCGCGCGAGACTTGGTCCTCGGACCCAAAATCAGCTCAGAGAAAGTCAAGGGAGACCTTATCTCCGCCGTCTGAAGTGTCCAAAAGAGACAAAACTCGAGTAACTAGTCCTTTTCGCTTCTTCTCAAACCACAAACGCAAGCAGTCCAGAAGAAAGGTTGAAGTAGGACGCTTAGACAATGTCGAAGAAGAAAGAAACGAGGAATCGGAGGCCAAAAAGATCTTCTGGCCGGAAGATCTTCTCAAGGCGGACTTTACCAAGGCCAGGATAATGACATTCGGCTACGATACAAAGATCACGCAAGGTTACCAAGCAGCAAATCAAGGCAACATCTTCTCCCATGCAAGGAATCTCTTGTATGATTTGGAGGCAAAGAGAAGGCAAGCACCGAACCACGACTTAATTCAGGGTTGTCGATGATGAATGAATGAATAAATAGGCCCTATATCGTATTCAATTCATAAGCCAACCAAAATATCGCGATATGAATGAATAATCGCGATATCTTAGATATAGGCAGTGTCACCGGTC
>Ga0307507_10001715_pt1 | contig 48333 bp, 58 predicted proteins | sample 7_EM_MG_FD_207223 | JGI IMG/M metagenome (GOLD analysis project Ga0307507, IMG submission 207223) | Populus trichocarpa ectomycorrhiza microbial communities from riparian zone in the Pacific Northwest, United States - 7_EM | ecosystem: Host-associated > Plants > Roots > Unclassified | place...
CAGCCCTCTCAATGCTCACGGCGGCAATCGAAGCCACCACGCCCCGCTCGCGCCCGTCCCCACGGTCTAAGGCCTGGTGGACCCCGCTCCTGACCACTCTCCGAAAGGAGTTTACTAAAGCCTCCAGGTGAGCGAAAAAGCTGCGCACCCCTGACTCCTAAAGCACTGCCAGACAGTCCAAACTCGGCTACTTTAAGGCCATCAAAAGAGCCAAAGGCTCCTACTGGGCTGACTTCCTCGCCAAAACCTCCCCGAACAATATCTGGAAGGCCAAACAACTGGTCGCCCCAAGAAAAACCCTCAGGGTCCCTTCCCTCCCTGACGCCTCAAACCCAGTCGCAATCAACAACGCCCTTCTGGACCACATCTTGCCCCCTAAGGAACCCCTGCCCAACAGAGGTCGCCTAAAGAGAAACCTCTCGGCTACCCCCCTCACTAAGGAAGAGATCAAACTCACCCTCTCCAAATCCTCCCCGTCCTTGGCCCCGGGACCTGATGGGGTCCCCTACGCCGTGTGGACAAAGGTCAACCTCATCAACCCCGCAATCATATTTGAACTCCTCGCCCTCCTGGTGGCTTGTGGTTACTACCCCGCCTCCCTTAAGGCTGCCAACGGGGTGGTCCTGGATAAGCCCGGCAAGGCCTCCTACGACTCCCCGGCCTACTTCCCCATCATCATCCTCCACAAACCCATCTCAAAAATCCTCAAAAGAGTCATGACGGTCAGAGTGTCCGCCATCGCTAGAACTAGGGGCCTCCTCCACCGAAATCAATGCGGCTCCTTACCAGGACTCAGCTCCCCCAACGCCTTCCTCACCCTCATGCACGAAATATGAACCCTTCAGAGACCCAGACTAATGGTCTCCACCCAGTTCCTAGACATCAAAGCCGGCTTCGACAACGTCAACACCTCCACGCTCAGGGCCAGACTTCTGGCCTCCCGTGTCCCTTCTTACATGGTCAACTGGGTGTCCTCTTTGCACTCGGAGCGAACGTGCACCCTAGTGTTCAAAGGCTCCCCCAACATCTCCTTCCCGGTGTCGGTGGGCACCCGCCAGGGGTCCCCAATCTCCCCCCTTGTTTTCCTCTTATATCTGGCCCCCCTCCACATGTCGGGACCCAGAGGCCTCCTGGTCTCCTATGTTGACGACTTGTCGATCACGGTGGCCTCCCCCTCTTATAGGGGCAACTTACGCCGCCTACAAGGACTCTTCTCCACCATAGCAACAAGGGGCTGAGACATAGGCGTGTCCTCCTCTGGCCCCAAGACCAAACTCATCCACTGGCGAACCAGAAGCCAGAGGACGCCCCCCTCAAGCGCCACTATCGAACTGGAAGGCCACCTCTTCTGGCCCTCCGAGGTAGTCAGGTGGCTAGGATACTGGTTCACCCCCGCCTTCAACACCGCACACCACTACAGGCAGACGCTCTCATTGGCCCAGGCCGTCTTCTTCTTCGTCAAACACCTCTCCTCCCCAGGAGCTGGCGTCAGACTCTTCCTCTGCCACCGCATCTCCAACGGTCTCCTCCTCCCTATACTCACCTACCGTGCCGACCTCCTCACCCCTAACTACGCTGCGCTCAGAGGCATGAATGGCTTCTGGCACAGGGTCCAAAGATGGACTACTAACAATTTCGTCTCCACCCCTACCTCTATCTTTTCCCGGGAGGCCTGCCTCCCCCCCATTGCCTCCTACTGCAGACACATGAGGCACCTCGCCGCCCTCAGACTCGCCTGCGCCTCCCCAAGCCCCCACCCGGCCTCAGCCAGACTCCCGCTGTCCTTCCCCTCTCTCTCCTCCTTCAGAGCCAAGGACTCGACCAGGCACCATACGATAGGCCTCTCCTCCATTTACCTCCCCCTCAGCTGGCGCACGAGAATCCCCAACCCCCCAACGAGAAAGCATCTCCCCATCGACGCCCTGGCACACCTCACCCTGCCCCTCCAAGAAGGCCTAACAGGCCTTCCTCTTCTTCTTCACCCTCCCCCCCACCCCGAACGGATATTCCCCGACCAGAGCTCATGGTAAGAACCTACCGGGCCCTCCGAGCCCGCGCTAGCAACATGCTCCTCCAAGACTGGGCCACCGACGACCCCACGCCCCCGTACTACGAGAACCCCCCCTCCCGCTCCCCACACCCCGTTATGGGACTAGGGAAGTTTGTGGCGGGTAGGATACACCAAATGCGATCGGCAAAAAGCTACTTGGCCGCCCACCCCTCCTGGTTGGACGAAAACCCAGACCCAACCTGCCCACGATGCGAGACCGGACCAGAGTTCTTCCAGCATGCCATTGTCACCTGCCCTGCCCGCGCACAGGTCCGAGACATCCTACTGAAAGCTGTCTCCTCCCTTGGGCATGACGCGTGTAACCGCCTCCTGGGTGGTGGCGGGAATTGATAGGGTAACGATACTATCTCTATACCAAAGTCCGGTATATAACGCGACTAAGTACCGTTGGCTTACACTAAGTTGTTGTAACAGACTTGTTACTATATCGCAACTACCAAGTACTTCCTAATAGCTAAGTATGTTGGTGTTATTAGATTCTCGTAGCGAACTGAAGACGTAACTGTTCAACCAAGTCTATTGAAATCTCTCTCTGTCGAAGTCTGCTTTCTCTAAGTCCGGAGAATAGCAGGTCTTAAATACACTTGTCAGGCGAACCGGAGCCTTGTAAACAATAACCATAGAGACTCCCAAAACGGTAGCCTTGAAACGTTACATAAAACATATCAAGTATCACACGATACCTTGACACAATAACTAAAACATACTGAGTATCAAACGATACTCGAAACCAAACATAAAACATCATGAGTATCAAACTCAATCATAAAACATACTGAGTATCAAACGATACTCGAAACTAAACATAAAACATCATGAGTATCAAACTCAATCATAAAACATACTGAGTATCAAACGATACTCACAACCAAACAGTAACCTGTACCGGTTACAATGCGACAATCTGGTCCGAACCCCACCTCATATGAGCATTAGGCGAGTACATCACAGAGACAAAGCCCGGCTTCCTCCCGGACATGCTCCCCAACCTGGGCCCCCCCCCGCTTCACCCCTCCCTCCCAGTGCTAAGAAACACGTTCCCCCCCACAGAGGCTTTGTTTGTTTCCTTCGTTGAGGTGATTGGTTGTTTTATTTTCCTTACGTATATTTCTCCTTGCAAAAAACGCGTAAATGAGAAGTAGTTTTAGCGTTGGAGTCTCCTTATATTTGGTTTCCGGAATCGGAACGATAGGCAAATGGTTTTGGCCTAAGTACTTTCCGTCGTCGCTGAGGAACAGTGGATAAGGGTTTCTTTTGTTGTTTGTTTTGAGTTATAGGTTTTGTTTTTTCCATAGCTAGCACTGCACGAAGCTTCTTGTACCTAAAAACAATGAACGCATGATAAAAAAAAGCAGAAAAAAAAAAAAGAAGGCAGAGGATTTGGGTTCTTGACGCACCCATCTAAGTACTTTCATATACTATACTTTCAATCGAAAAACCTTTATCCACTATACCTCCATGAACCAAGACCCGACGGTGTTATATGAGCCTAGCGATCGACGTTGCAAGAGAGGAGTCAAAGGACTTAGCTATTGCAACCGGTATTGAAGAGTGAAGAAGTCATCGTTTCGAAACTATCGGTTACCTGCTGCAAGTATAGCCCGGAGAGGAGAGGATTGTAACATCTGGTTGCCTCCACCAGCAGCACTTAACAAACAGACAAAACGGAGACCAACAACACAAACGACATCGACCCCCCAGCAGAAAATCTGTATCTTTTCATCACTAGGAGAAGGACTTGAAAGGGCCTTGACGGAAGAGAGGGCACCAAGCCCTACAAGACCAGAGCCACCATCACCAAGTGGATCAGAAGAAACAGAAGAACGAGGAAGGACACAACGAAACACGATGGGGACTACAGCAGAACAAGGAGAGGCAACATCCTCGGAAACAACCCCAATCCTGAACCCGGAACAGATGAGACAAATCATCGCATCCTTAACTGGAGGGACCATGAAGTCCAAAGCCAAGGAATCGGAGGTTTACCAAGGAGAACGACACAAACTACGAGGGTGGCTAGCCCAACTCATAGTGTACTACAGGACAGTAGGGTGGCAGAAAGACCATGATGAGGAAAAAATCCTCTATGCAACAAGCCTCCTAAGGGACGACGCAGGGACCTGAATCACACCTTACGCAGAAGAACAAATCACCCCAACATGGGACAATTGGGCAGGATTCAAAACAAAATTAAAAAGAGAATTTGGCGTAATCGACGCCAGAGGAGAAGCCAGGATCAGACTCAAGAACATGAAACGAGGCAAACGATCAGTCACGGAATACTGGAACGAATTCCGCCTCGTGGCCAGCGAAGCCGAGTTGGACGACTCAACCGGATGAGAGCTTCTTGTAGGAGGAATGATCACAGAGTTGCAGAACGCCTGGGGAACTAGCAGCGAGGAATACGAGAACCTCGAGGCCCTAGCCCAATGGGCAATCTGGAAGGAAACCAACTTGGCGACAGTCAGACATATCCAAGGATAGCCAGCAACAAAAAACGTGCAAAGGGAGAACATCACACCACGAAACCCAGACGGGACATATCGACCGACAAATAATGGCAATCAAAATTACGGCGACCCTATGGAACTGGACGCGACTCGGGAACGACCTAAATTCAATATCTCAAGGGAAGAATTCCAAAGGCGGATATGAGAACACCTATGTCTCAAATGAGCATAACCTGGATACTTAATCAGGAGCTGCCCAAAAAAGGACGGACCCAAACCATTCAACGCGCAGGCCAGCAGCTGGCAACCCAGGAAGAAGATCGCCCAATGGCAAACCAGACCACAGATTAGGCAAATAAAGGTCGAACAGGAACCCGAACATTAGTGAAACGACGAATGTCTCCAGTAAGAGATAGTCTAAGGGGCAGACCCGAATGATAACCCATCATCATGGAGAACTACTACGCGGCACTTAACTACACGGACACCCTCGAACACGACAAAAACCATATTATGGTCGAGATACAACTACCGGGCGAAAAGTAGTCAGTCACTCCATCAGGAAAATGTCGGAGCCTGGTCCACGGTGGTCCTGAACGCTCCTCGTCCACCAAGGGGGGTTGTGGTCCCCGTGGTCCAACTGGTCCAGTCCGATCCATTCTGATCCACACTCTTTGAAATTTTACCGAAAATGTGAACTAGGGTGGATCAAGGTGGACCAGGAGGACCAAGGGGACCATAACCCCCCTTGGTGGACCAGGTCTGGTTTTTACATTTTGCTGATGCTATCAACGCCATGATTGACTCAGGAGCAACAGAAGACTTCATTGACAGAGAAGTCTGCAGCAAACACGGGAATCAAGATGATCAAAGCAAAAAATCCCAGGGAGATTTACCTTGCGGATGGAAAACCAAGTGCTATGGGACCTGTCACCCATATGACGAAAGTACCTATGGACATTAGTAGCCATAGGGAAGTGGCAACCATCTAGGTGGCAAATCTCCAAAACCATGAGGTCATTCTTGGGATACCAAGGTTAAGAGAACACAATCCAACAATCGATTGGAATGACAAAAAGATCACATTCAACAGGGAATGATGTGCGACTTGGTGTCTCGAAAGTTCGCCCGTTGCCTATGCGGTACCCGAAGAAAAAGCCCTGGAAGAGAATCTTATCACCAGATTCACCAAGGTCCAGGCCAAGAGCGGCCCGACGGCCAACCACCAGACTGTCAGAGTTAAGAAGCTATCCGCGGAGGCCAGAGTGCTATGAAGGGATCAGCAAGAGCGGCAGGACATGACCGGTACGCAATTGCAGGAACCGACGTTCGTGCCAGAGGACACGCAATTGTTAGTACGGGGATAGCTATTGGATTACCTCACAACACCTACACACGAATTGCACCACAAATGAGTGTAGCAGTCAAACACCGACTCACGACAAATGCCGGTGTGATACACTCCGACTACAGAGGAGAAGTGAAGGTGGTCCTAGCCAACCTAGGAGACCACCCATACAGGGTGGAAAAAGGAGACCGGAGGGCACAGCTGATCATAGAAAAGATCGACAACACGGAGCTACAAGAAGTAACCCAGTTGGACGACACTGAGAGAGGAGATCAGGGTTTTGGAAGGTCAGCCACCACCATGCACCAAATAGTTACAGCCCAGAAGGCCAAATCACCTTATATGGGAATCAACGAAATATTGGCAAGAGCCTTCGGACAGTTTTACCAAGGCAGAGAAACGACGGGCATCCCAAGATGGGACAAGATCGACAACGAAATTCAGCTTGAAGCATTCAATATTAGCACCGAGCTGGCCATCAAAAACAAGAAAAACAATGAGGACCAGGATATTAGGGACACGGTCCCGCAAGAATATCATCACCTGCTGGATGTATTCGAAAAAGGAGACAAAACGACAGTACAACCCCACAGACCAGGGATCGATCTAGGAATCGACCTGGAAGAAGGACAAACCGTACCCATCAAGAAGATATACGCTTTCAGTTACAACCAACTGGAAGAGCTCCATCTATACATCAAACGAAACGAGGGCCGCTGGGGGATTTGAAGGGTGAAGTCAGGAAGCGCATCACCAATCATGTTTGTCAAAAAAAAGGACGGCAAACTCAGATTATGTGCCGATTATCGAGCACTCAACGAAGTCCCTAAGAAGGATCGACATCCACTACCACTCATTAGTGAAGCCCTAGACAGGCTAGCGGGAGCCAAATACATTACCAAGCTGGATATTAAGGACGCCTACCACAACATTCGAATCAGAGAAGAAGATGAATGGAAGACAACCTTTTCAACAAAGCTAGGGACTTACGAATACCTAGTCATGCCATTTGGACTATGCAACGCACCGGCGGCGTTCCAACAATGGATCAATGAGGTTCTTATGGAACACATCGACATGTATTGCATTGTCTATCTGGATCATGTGCTAATATATTCAAACACCCTACCACAACACCAAAAAGACGTCAGCAATATTCTCGAAGCAATACCAAAATCGGGGATGAAGGTCAAACTATCAAATGCGAATTCCACAAAAGCGAAACAGAATACCTAGGATTCATCATTGGACAAGAAGGGGTCAAGACAGAACCAGTTAAGACGCAAGCCATATGGGACTGGGCAACACAGAAGAAAATCAAGGAAATTCAATGTTTGCTAGGATTCTGCAACTTCTACCAATGATTTATGGAAGGTTTCAGCTGGACAGCCGAACCGGGATACGAGAAAACAAAATGGGGATGCATAGGCCACTGGGAATGGTGTCACAAACAGTGACTAGGCAAGGCAGATTCTCACATGACTAATAGTTATTAGTCATCGGTTTGTTATCTCTTACACTATGAGATCAGTTGACTCATAGGTTTTCACATGACGACACAATAGCGTGTCATTGGTTTATTGTTATTGGTTGATATTTGACATGACGCACGATTATGGTCATGTGGTTTTGACATGATGCACGATTGTGGTCATGTGCTTTATGTATTGCGCACATGACTCATAGTTATGAGTCATGGGTTTCGCGCATGTGACCCCGTTAGGGCACATGACTTGTTTTATGAGTTTTGATTGGTTGCGAGCTAGGGCGCAGCTGGTTCAGACGGGTCAGCTGATGGATTTCACACTATGACTCACCATGAGTCATGAGTCGCGTGACGCGAGGGTATGCGTCACGCAGGGTTAGGGTTGAGGGAAGAACCCCTATATAAGGGCACCCTCAGGGCAGAGGATTTGGGTCACGAACCATCTCCCCTACACACCCGGCGATTGACAACTCAACACCATGAGAATTCATCGTCAACATCCACCAACACCGCACTCTCAGTGAGCTGCATTCGCACTCTCCGTGAGCTGCACCCTCCCCCTCCCGCCTTACTTCCCTCATCATGTTCTTAGGCCCTGGTGTCCTTGTTTCTAGGGGTCGTTTGGCTCTACTCCCTCCTATCTCCCCACCTGGGGCGCTGCCTCGCTTAGCATTTGCACGGTCGGCAACCCCTTTCTTTCGTCAATGGGTCAGTCCCAGTCTTGGGTTATCGTCGAAGTAGTGGCCCCAGTGGCTGTGCTCCCTGGTACTGCACTATCTCCTTGGATCACTGTTTGGTACGGTCGGTATTGTCGAAAAGTTGTCATCTCGTTTCGGTCGTCCCTCCCTCGTACTTCTACTCGATTGGTCACACCCCTCCCCTCCCTCACTTGATCTTCGTCCCCTGGCTCGGTTACAGCCAAAACCCCCCACCTGGCTCAGTCGCTCTGGCGTTCGGCCACCATTCACCTCGCTTCCTCCTAGGACTCGTGACCTCCCTCCGTCTACCCCACCCAGCATTCTACCATTACCCCCGCGGCCTGGGTCTATATGACTCCGGTACTATTACCTTTGTACATGGTTGTGTTTGACGATGTTTGCCGAAGGGGATCGTTAAAGGCCTTCGCGGCGGATCGGCTTTCTCTGGTGCTTCTTCTATGGATTTGGGTTTTTTTGGTATTTCTCACCGTTGGGTTTTTTCTTGGGTTTTCAGTAGATGCTTTCTGTTGGTTGCGAGTTTCTTGTATATTTTGTTTTAGCTTTCAGCGCCCGGGGCGCTTGCTGCGGGTTTTAGACCTGGGGTATTTCTCCCAGGGTTTCCACTGCCTCGCGGATGGGTTGGACTGGGAGGAAATTTGTTGCCGCCATACCCATTGCGGTTACATGCTATTTTTGTACATATGGCTTCAGCCTTCGGCCTCAGCTAGCAACAAAATTAAAATATGATTAAAAAGAAATAGAAGAAAAAACAAAGGCAGAGGATTTGGGTTCTTCACATAACCATCTAAGTACTTTCATACACTATACTTTCAATCGGAAAACCTTTATCCACCATACCCCCACGAACCAAGACCTGACAGTCTTATATGAGCCTAGCGATTGACGTTGCTAGCTAGGAGTCAAAGGACTTAGCTATCGCCACCGCTATTGAAGAGGGAAGAAGTGATCGTTAGGAAACTATCGGTTACCTGCTTCAAGTATAGCCCGGAGAGGAGAGGATTGTAACAATAATCTGCCAAGCTCTAAGGGCAGACTTCTAAAGCGAGAAAAGCAAACCCTCGTGGAAAAACAGCGTGACAGCACAAGAATGCAGGGTTCCAAGAGCAAACATTCAAAAAAAAAAACCCAAGATAAACCACCAGCATCGGATCGCGACAATTGGTGTTTGTACAGCATTGGGTCCGGGCAAACACACCGGGCCCGAGTTGGCTAATCCAAAACCAACATTGACTAGAAGAAAAAAGGAATAAACTGGCGAAAGCTACAAGCAAGAATGAAAATCCCACAGGAAGAGTACAGGCATTCTGGTACATGTAAGCCGTTCGAAATGGTCCTACACCTATCAGTACGAAATGAAATCTCCGTCCAGCAAATCTGATGCCCGCCAGGCTCGCCCTGTATGCCGTGTCCATCCGCAATGTCCATCCGCTGCCCACTCACGCCCCCTGCGTTGCAAACAACCTCATTTTGCCTCTTTACTCTGCAGATCCCTCCTCAGTCCGCTCCCCCCCTGACCTCCTTCATCTTCCTACTTCCCGTCTCCAGGCACCAATAGCCTCCGATTTTTGCTGTTTTCTTTGCGGATCCGTCCGTAATTCACTCCGGCCTAACACCGTTCAGGTTCCTCGGGAGCGTTCTTAGTGCACCCCAGAACCTCGCATTGTTGCTGTTTTTTTTGCAGATCCGTCTGCAGTCCGCTCCCCCCCCGACGTCATGCATCTTCCTCCTTACCCTTTTCCCTGCACTCCATAACACATCCCTCTCTTTCCACACCCTGTTGGCGGTACTCCTTACCCGTCACATCCTATATATTGTTGCCCTATCTTCCTCACTACATTACGCCCAGTAGCCACTGCCTTTGATACTCGATCTGTTAAATCTGTAATTCTGAACATGCTGCTGCACGCAGACGAAATGCCCCTCCTGCCATTCCAGCCCTTCATATTAACACTCGTGCCGCGAACTTGTGGTTTTCTGTCCAACTGCATCCGTTGATCTTGGGTTGATTGTAATCTCCTCCTGGGTGGTGGCAGGAATCAATATGATAAGGATCCGATCTCTATAGCAAAGTGCGGTATATAACGAGACTAAGTACCGGAGGCTTTAGACTAAGTTGGTGTAACAAACTTCTTACTATATCGCAACTACCAAGTCGTTCCTAATAGCTAACTACATCAGCAAAAAAAGCCCGGTTTTGCATCTCAAGGCATCCTAGCTCTTTATATAGTAGAGTTTGTGTCCTAGCCGCATCCTCTACATCCTGTAAAGGAAGATTGGGACTTTGAAGCCAAAAATGGCCAGGTAACTGTTGCCCGTAAGACTTACTATTTTGACTGTATTATCTTGAAAGATGGTTGCATTTAATAAAGGAACGGGATTTTTGTTTACTCAAATTTGAAAAATTTGCTTCACCCCAGGTGCCAGGAAGATACAGGATGCATGAAACACAAGTTGAGTTTTTTTGCTGATGTATGATTGGTCTTATTGGATTCTCGAACTGAACTGAAGAATTAACTCTTCAACAAACTATATTGAAAACTCTGTCTGTCGAAGTCTGCTCTCTCTAAGTCCGGAGAATAGCAGTTCCTAAATACACTTGTCAGGATAACTAAAACCTTGTAAACAATAACTATAAAGACTTCCAAAACGGTACCCTTGAAACGTAACATGAAACATATTAAGTATTAAATGATATCTTGAGACAATAAATAAAACATACTGAGTATCAAACGATACTTAAAATCAAACATAAAACATCATGAGTATCAAACTCAATCATAAAACATACTGAGTATCAAACGCTAGTCGAAACTAAACATAACACATTATGAGTATCAAAGTGAATCATAAAATATAGTGAGTATCAAACGATACTTGAAACCAACCAGTAACCCCTACCGGTGACACCCCAAAAACAAAATCAAAACATCATTTCAAACATACAACAAAGAAACTTAAATCTCCTCACTATCATAGTCGGTGTCGCAATGGGGTTCCCAGAAACCCAAGTCCATGGCTGGCTCCTCAGCATGCTGGTCATAACTATCGTTAGTAGGAGTAAAGCATACCGTAATAGAACCGGAAAAAACTGTAGGAAATTCCTCCCATAGCATGTTGTCAGTCCACCATGCCTGTAACAGGTCGTCCGCGTTCTCAAGTCCTTCCACTAGTTCTCAACAATTCTCGCTTTCGGGGTACCCTTTCCATTTCACCAAGAATTGATCTCTGCCATGTCTCGTCCTATTGTCAAAAATGGTCTCAACCTCCCATTCCTTCTCATTATTAATTAGGATAGGTGCCGGTTTGGTGTGGGCCCTTATAGGGAATCGCTTATCGTCGTTAGGGTGGTACGGTTTGACAACTGAGCAGTAGAATACTCCTCTCTGTTGCCGAAATATCCTCCAATCCACACTAACTCTGTAGTTCTGGGTATGTTCATCGAATTCGATGACGATAAAGGGACCTGTCCATCGTGGTTGTAACTTCCTGGACCTGCCTGACGCTTTCCCAAATTCGTCACCAAATATCATTACCATTCCCCCTATCTGAACAAGTTTAAACTAGTCGCTTCTCTTAGCTGTCGTCTAAGTAGATCAGACTCGCGCTAGCTTCAGAGCATGGTATGCTGCATTCCAGATTATCTAGTGTCTGTTGTAATAATCGTGAGAGGCAGGAACTGCAGAAGGGTAGACTGGGTAGGTGTTTAGGAGGGAGTAGTCTCGACCATACACTGCTTTGTATGGGGACATGTTGATAGTATCAGAGTGGCCAGCTTTAGAATAGGCTGCCACTTCAGGGAGGGAGGTAAGCCAATTGGTTTGGCAGAGGTTGGTGACGTTTTTCAGGGCGGTTTTGAGCTTCCTGATTTTCCGTTCAGCCTGCCCATTCGTTTGGTGATGGCCGGGCGCAGCCTTAATGTGTTCGATCCCCATCGTCTTAAGTGTCTGCTTCCAGAACTTAGAGGTGAATTGTGGGTCAGCATCACTGACAATCGAGGTAGGTACCCTATGAGGCACAAAAATATGGTGCCGGAGTAGCTCACTAGTTTGAACTGCCGTTGCAGTAACCGATGTTGGGATTAGCCACCTGAATCCCACTGCTCTATCCATCACTACCAGGACCGAAACCTGGCCTATCAATTTGCATCAGAAAAAGTAAGTACCTTGCGTCAGATCTGTCGGCGTTGTACCCTGACGCAAGCGACGTCGTTCCTGTGTTCTCTACGTCCTGTGCGCCCTGGATTTCATTGCACCGCCCACTATCTCCTGACGTGACGTCAGCTCGTACTGACGCCCTGTCTACACCATAGCTCCGGTTCTCTTCACTTCCTTCTCATGACTGCGCCAGCTTGAGCCATTGCCTCTTCCGCCCGCCCTCACATATTTATCCTGCTATCTCTGATGTCGGCCTCCACTCTCGTTCAGAATCTCACGTGTATAGGGGATACTAGCTAGTACTCTTTATTTTCTAAGCAATTGCTTCTATATATCATACATATACCACGTGACAATGTGCAACACTCCGTCTGGCGAATTGTGGCGAGGAAGTTAGAAAAAACTCACACCATTTTGCCAGACGGTAATTTTTCTTACAAGAAAGCTGCGCGAGTTCTAGGATACGCAAGCACAGCCAGCCTCCCCTTCCCCCGGTATTCCGATTGCTTAATATACTTCATGGAACATTCTCAAATCAATCCGGCTATTAACCAGCCAGCGCCGTTCCCCCTCCGGGATCAGGGGCGCCTGGCTGTAAATTGTCACCATATCAACCATCGTAAACTCGCGAGCATCCTCCCTCATCTCCACTGTAACAAGGCCAGGTATGTCCGAGGGGAATCCTGACTTGACTGCACTCAACATCCGAACGGCCGCGACCCGCCGCACAGCATTCTCACAGATGTAGTCTGTGATTTTGAAGTGCGCCACGATCTTTGCCAGCAGACACCCCCTCTGCGTACCATACATCTCTCCAGAACCAGCCTTGACCCAAACCCAATCATTCTGACTCCCGTGGTTTCTGAAGTGTAGGGCGCCCGTGCATCACGCACTGGGGATGTCATAAAAGTCAGTTTCTTGGCAGGCCACAACGGTATTTCAAGTTGCCTTAGTAGTTCAACCGGGAGTGATTGAAGTATCGCATGATCTTCAGGAAGCTGGCGCTCTCTAGGCCGGTTATGACAGCTATGTAAGATCAATCCGCGACATATACTCTGAAGGGAAACCCCCGACACCTTACTAAATCCAAGACGTTGGACACGTTGTCCCGACACCCTATCAGGATCCTCCTACAGACAACCGGCGCGGTTATGGCACTCGTTGTACTCTTTAAATGGTGCTGGACATCCGCAGAGAGATTGGTGCCGCGGTGTCGAAGAGATTCGAGGTTCAATAACCTCATTCAGCTGGCGTGCTGACGACTGTAGCTGGGCACAACTCGGCGCGTGGCATCATTTTTATTCCCTTGTCGCCATGTGTCCTTGATTTGTTCCTTGCGCGCAAGCTCTCCAAACTCTGTGGAATACATCGGTATATTGCCAAACTGGGGGATATGATCACTAAAATGACTTAGTAGATGTATCTTGATAAAGTTGAAATGCGATTCGCGATAGATCAAGTCCATACGTCGCTCATGATCTTCTTCGCGATCGTCATCACGGATCTGGCCCCGTTTAGAGGGAGACACGGGCTGCCTCATCTGCGTTCTCTGATATCCTATCTGCCTCCGTTGCTCGTCAACCTTGGCCGGTGTACGCTTAGTTACTCGAAACTCCAAGAAGATATCTTTCATCCTGTCAAATTGGTCCAGATAATGTTCTGTATAAGCTATGATGTCAGACGTGTGGCTTCGGTATTGTGCCATCATACTGAAGGCGACAAGCGTTCTGACGCATGTGAGACCATCTTTGAAAGGTATCACTTGTGAACTCTATCGCTGCCGCAGTGCCACTGCGAGTACTCCAAAAATGCAGCGCCCTAGATTCCTCATCACTTTCCCTTGCCACTGTGCAACCTTGCGGTAGACCTTTTGGGGTACCAATAACCCAGGCTACGGCGGTAATACCTCCCAAACGTCGTCAAAAGCTTGCAGTCGCCTGTGTTTCTTGAGAAAGGCTTGGATCCCGTCCATCATGTGCTTAAATAATTTGAGATAAACTGTATGGAGCATGTCTGGGGTTTGCAAGTTAGGCGCTGAGACCTGGTGAAGTCCATGAAAAAAGTTGCTGCACAAATTGATACCAAGGCTGCGGAACTTGACGTGGCTGCCCTCTGACTGTGAGCCTGGGAACTGGTTTTCATATCCATATCGTTTATATCTTGGGTTATCTCTATGTCGATAGTTCCTGATGTTGGTTGCTAATTCACCAGCAGGCACCTCACATGTAGGACAGGCATTGCCTTTTAACCCGTGCAGTGTCACGTTTTCCATATGGTCCGCCACGCATGCCGACAAGATCGGGAAGCACCTCTGAACCTTCCCCTCAGCACAATCAATTGGGACACCATCAAGCGCTGTGTGCTGCGGGGGCACAAAAATAAATTCGAATATCTCTTGCAGTGTGTCGGCATTCACTTGTCTCTGGTATTGCTCTGCTTTGGTGGACTTTGAGAGTTTCGGGGGGACAGGCAATAGTGCCAGAAGCCGAACAGCCATTGATCTCGGGCTGGTGCGCCGGGCTGATGGAAGATTTCCGAGCGTAATAGAGACGGGGCAGGGTTTGTTGTCACCTGAGAAGTTACTGAGATGGGTCTGATCGGACATCCCAATAATGGGAACTACAGTAGCACCAGGTGGAGATATCTTCTATAATTAGTCAGCTAACGTTATCGTAAAGGAGTTTAGGGCACTGTACATGAACATCCCACCACCAGTCCACGGTGTGCAATTCCTCATAGATCCTTTCACCATTAGGATTGAATTCACGCCGCAGCGGGTAGACCAAGTCGTCCTGGTATGTGATCTGGCCAAGGAGATATCTGACACAATCCAGGACGTGATGATAAAATAATGGCAGAGTTCTCTTGCTATCCTCAACTTGTCCTTTGAACCATTCCAGATACAACCGGTGCGGGTCCAACGACCGGAGGCGGTTCTCGAGCGTAGGCATAGAGCTATAGCCAACTAAGACAGAACTACCGAGGCCACCCCAGAAGTATTCATTCATTCGTGATTTAGATACTCTACTCTGAATGAACCAAGAGGCCAGTTTCAAACCCTGCTTACAACTGAATGGTGCCCACGGATCCTCACAGAGATTGCTGTTTTCTTGCTCAAATCCGTCAATATCTCCAATTGCATCTCCGGCGCGTGGATAATACTCCTCACTGCCGGGCAACGAAGACATAGAGTCGTCCGGAATCTCAGTATCAGGAAAATGTGGGAGCGTGGTCCACGGTGGTCCTGAACGCTCCTGGTCCACGAAGGGGGGTCGTGGTCCCTGTGGCCCACCATGTCCACTCCGATCCATTCTGATCCACCCTTTTTGAAATTTTACCGAAAATGTAGACCAGGGTGGATCAGGGTGGACCAGGAGGACCAGGGGGACCATAACCCCCCTTGGTGGACGAGGGGTGGTTGTTACATTTTGCTGATGTGAGTAGTAAATGCGGCGAGCTCGTGTCTGGTGGGATCCCGATCGGATTCATTGTCGGACTCCTAGAGCTCGCTCGCCTCTCGGGGGTGCAATATGCTTGTGTCCACGTTGTTGCTACTATCTCCGGATTATGGATATCCTACCGTGAACGCGAGAACAATGTCTTGATTTGGGTGCGCTGTTCGCAGGTGTTTCTCTTATGCACCTGACCGGATGTATTTTCGTCGGCCGAATGGACATTTGCTAGGCATGGTGGGAGTCAGCTTAGTCTATATCGTGGGTTATGTGTAGATTAGAGGGTACTAGTACCTCTAGGTTTACTCTTGAGCCCAATGCGTGTGGTTCGCACCCAGGGTAAAGGAGCTCAAACCCGCCGAAGAGGAACTAGTCGCCCAGGGGGTTTTGTGCTCAAGTCAGCTGGCGTCAGCTATAGTTTCTTTCAAGACCAGAGCCATTCCGGAGCCAATGCGCGTATTATCCATTATTCAACTTGAATTGGATAATGGCAGAGTCCTGTCTTTGAGCATCCGGTTTGACCTATTTTTTGCCAATGTAGAAAATACAGCCTAATTCTTTCAAACTCCCTACAACGTCTGGGAGTTGTATATATATACTGGATAGAGCGCCATGGAAGGGACTTCATACCAAAAACCATCTCACATTCAGAACGTCCACAACTGCCACCATATTCAGCCCACTAGTTCCAATACTCTCATCTGGATACACCAAGAATCAACCAATATGGCCCACAATATTATCCACGTACGATAGGTCTAGATGCATAATCCAGGAGCACAGCAGGCTACGGTAGGGCAGACGGACCAACTTCGGCCTAATTCTCTCCTAGGGGTGATCAGCGCTACACACCCTAATCCTGGGGGTCAGTCAATTACTCACTATAAGGGAGTCAGGGGCTTCCCAGCTAATCATGCAGGCGCGGTCGTGTATAAAGAATGGCGGCGACTTGTGAAAGATCCGCTGGTAGCAAGGAACGTTACGCCACTCGGGAATTTTGCTATTGGAGAATTCCAGCAAATCGTCGTAGGGATGAGGAGATTGCGTCTTGCGTGCTCTCAGCTCGTCAGAGAATCAGCTGCGAATAACGTGGCACGTATGCGGGAGGCCGGTGAGGCAAATGTTCACCTTGTTAAGGACTGGATGAGTGAGTTGACAACCACCATGAACAAGCAGCTTCAGGTTGTGGCTAAGGGCCAGCCTGCACATGCACTGGGCCAGCCAGGAGTCCGCACTGCGCAGGTGATTGTTCCCCCGCTGCTACTACTACTGGGCGCCCCAATTCAATTGCGTCATGCTACGGCTAATCTGAACCCAGCTCCCGTTCCCTAAAAACCCTCTCCCAGCGATTAACCAACTACAAGTGAAAGGGCAAGTCATTCAAGGTGCGGTTCCAGCGCAAGGACAAGGGGGTCCTGGTGTGTTTCCGGGTCAACCTCAACCACCAGCGCAAGGAGATGTGGGTCCTATCGTTCCGGCGGCGGGACATGTCGCTCCATCTGTCACAAAGGGTGACTGAGCAAGGTAGACACTCACAGGACTAATAGTTATTAGTCATTGGTTTGTTATCTTTCACGTTATGAGATCAGTTGACTCATAAGCTCTCACATGACGACGCAATAGGACGTCTTTGGTTGATTGTGATTGGTTGATATTTAACAGGACGCACATTTGTGGTCATCTGGTTTATGTATTTCACACATGACTCATAGTTATGAGTCATGGGTTTCACGCATGTGACCCCGTTAGGGCTCATGACAGGGTTTATGGGTTCTTGATTGGTTGCGAGATATGGGGCAGTGACTCTTACGAGTCAGCTGATGGATTTCAAACTATGACTCACTACGAGGCATGAGTCGCGTGATGCCAGGGGATGAGTCACGCAGGGTTAGCGTTGAGGGAAGAACCCCTATATGAGGGCACCCGGAGGGCATGGTATTTGGGTCACGAACGATCTCCTCTATACCTCCGGCGAGTGAAACCTCAACACCATGAGTTTTTATTGTCAACATCCACCCCTTTCTCCCCTCTTCTGATGGCTCTTTTGCTTAGGAGAGTGACGCTACCACCACCCCTCTCCCCTCTGATTCCCTTCTGATCTTCCTGTTGCTTTGGCAGCCTGGTTGTATGGGGTTTCACGGTTAGCTTCCCCTTCCTTCTCCGCACCTGGTTCGCTGCCTCGCTTCGCATTTGCACGGTCGGTAACCCCTGCCTTTCGTCAATGGGTCGGTTGCAGTCTCGGGTTATCGTCGACGTAGTGGCCCCGGTGGCTCGGCTCCCCGGTATTGCATTACCTCCTTGGATCACTGTTCGGTACGGTGGGCATCATCAAAAAGTCCTACTCACGTTTCAGTCCTCCCTCCCTCGTACTTCTACTTGATTGGGCATACCCCTCCCTCAACTCACCTGGTCTTCGTCCCGTGGATCGGTTACAGCCAAACACCCCCCCACCCGGTTTGGTCGCCCTGGCGTCTGGCCCCCATCCACCTGACCTCCTCTAAGGACTCGTGGACTCCCTCAGCCTAGACCCGCCCCACATTCTACCATCCGCCCCGCGGCACGGTCTATACGGCCCCGGTACTATTACACTTGAAGCCTGGTCGTCTTCGCTGAATACCTGCAGTTGGGGATCGTTAAAGGCCTTCACGGCGGATGGGCTTTCCCTGGTGCTTCTTCTATAGACTTGGGTTTTTTTGGTTTTTCTCCCTGTTGGCTTTTTTCTTGGATTTTTGGTAGATGCTTTCCTTTGGTAGCGAGTTTCTTGTATATTGTGTAGTAGTTTTCAGCGCCTGGGCGCTTGGTGCGGGTTTTAGAGCAGGGGTTTTTCTCCCACGGTTTCGACCGGCTCGACGATGGGTTGCACTGGATTGCATTCTGTTGGGGCCATATCCTTAGGGATGCGTGCTATTTTTGTACTTATTGCTTCGGCCTTCGGCCTCAGCTAGAAACAAAATTTAAAACATGATAAAGAAATAAAAAAAAAGGCATGGGATTTGGGTCACGAACCATCTCCTCGACACACGCGGCGATTGAAATCTCAACAGCATGAGAATACATCGTCAACATCCACCCCCCCCGCACTCTCAGTGAGCTGCACCCGTAGTCTCTGGAAGCTGCACCCCCTCCCTCCCGCCTTACTTCGCTTATCATCTCCTTGGGCCCTGGCGTCCTTGTTTCTAGGGGTCGTTCGGCTCTACTCCCCAGGCTCGCCGCTCCTGCTTCGCTGTCTCGCTTAGCGCTCGCACAGTCGGCAACCCCCTCTCGCTCATGTTACAGACGGCTTGCACTACAGTTCTCAGTAGGAGAAACCTTTTCAACAGGCTACGGTCCATTTCTCTGTTCGCTTCACCTCCGTTAGAGGCTGCCAAGTCAGACACGCACACTGTTACCGATAGTTTCCACTGTTATTGGGTCTACCCCTCCTCTCCCCCTTCAGCTCTCGTCCTGTTCCTCGGTTACAGCTAGAATCCACTCACTTGGCTGGCCCCCTACTGCCCCTTCGCCGCACCTTGTGACTTCTCGACGGTCGCGCCCCTGAGTTACGCTCAGTCATCGTATTACACTGCCTCAGTGGCGGATGTCAACGCCTTGAGTTCATGAGTAATGCTTTCAACACCACAACAGTTTTAAGTGGCTCCTGCACACTCATTGTTCATCTTTCATTGGCAGTTACTTTGGCTTTCCTAGTGGTTATAACAATTATTTATTTTGTTGATTGTGTCTACGGCAAGGGTTTTCCTCTTGATTCCTCCCAGTGTATATATTTGATTTTCTTGTTCCGCCCCTTCAGTCAGAGTTTGATTTCTTATTATGCGCGACTGGTTGCGGTTGGGCTTGTACCAGAGAGACTTGGGCTGATGTTTTTATCCCTGGTGCCGGGTGGCTAAGTGGGGATGGGGTTTTTTTTTCACCATCGCTAGCCCTGCACGTAGTCTTTATTCCCACTAGTTGATAATAGAACGCACATGAAAAAAAAAAGAGAAATGAAAAAAAGGCATGGGATTTGGGTTCTTCACCCAACCATCAAAGTCCCTTCATATACTATACTTTCAATCCCAAAATCTTTATCTACTCTATCTTCACGAACCGAGACCCGACTGTCTTATATGAGCCTAACGACCAACGTTGCTAGAGAGGAGTCAAAGGACTTAGCTATCGCAACAGCTATTAAAAGACAGAAGAAGTGATCGTTAGGGAACTATCAGTTACTTGCTGCAAGTATCACCCGGAGAGGAGAGGAATGTAACACCAGGTGTCGGTCCAGGTCAACCTCAACCGCAAGCGCAAGGACAAGTCGTTCCTGTCGTTTCCAGCGCAAGCACAGGTTGCTCCAGGTGTCGCGCCAGGTCAACCTCAACCATTGATTGACCAACCGCAAGCGCAAAGACAAGTCGCTCAACCTGCTCACCCAATACATGGACAAGAAGTACCTGCTCCACAAAACGCTCCCCCAGTGGCTGGGTCGCCGCAAGCACCAATCCTACTCGATACTCCACTCAGCAGCCAAGCAAACAGTGCAGCAAACAGTGCAGCAAACAGCCCAGCAAACAGCCCAGCAAACAGCCCAGCAAACAGCCCAGCAAACAGCCCAGCAAACAGCCCAGCAAACAGCCCAGCAAACAGCCCAGCAAACAGGCAGCAAACAGCCCACCTAAGAGCCCACCTGACAGCCCAGCTAACAGCCCACCTGACAGTCCTGCGCCGGCACCAATCATACCTTATCTCCCGCTAAATCGCCGGGCGCCAACAGGTGAGTCATTTTCAAAATAATCCGGGTGTTTGGGTTTCTCAGTTACTGACCAAGGAGTTCTAAATTGGAGCGCTCTACTTGGACGTCCACGAGCAGTCTGTATTGTTTGAATCCGCTACCCGGCTGATAGTCCCGCAGACTACCCAAAATATCGCCGGCTCAATTGGCGCCCTGTCAACGGGGTACAGTTTGCTGAGTTGGATTCCTATGACATCCGTGGACTGTCAACGATGATTATGAGATCCATACCTCATGAAACGATTCGGTACATACTTGGCGCTAGAGGTGAAGGAGGCCGACCCCTACGAGACTATTCCAACACCCCGCTCTGGTGGATCAATTATGTCTTCATCGATGACGATGAAACGGTATGGGCCTGGCTCCTGTTGAATCAAGTTATTCAAGACCTGCTTGATCTCTTAATCTATTGTCATCATCCGAATAACCTAAGTAGGGAACACACACTCCCGTTGAGGGGGCACAATAATCTTGAACCAGGTCCTGTGACCAATTGGGCGAATGAAGCGATAGCAGAAGACCAATTGCGTGGAGGTTTATTTGATCCGGAGCCCTGACGACCGGAGCCAAGAGCTAATCCCGGGCCGGCTGATGCAGCAAGTGAACCGCAAGAGGGAGATTAGTCTGACACTTTACTGGTAGCATTATCCAGCACGTCATTAGAGGTCCCCGGCGCCGGAGATGGACCCGAGTAGAGCCCTGGGATGTCGTCATCCCCCACTGGAGAGAGAAGGGAATCCCCGGCGAAATGTTTACCAATCGCCATCAAATCGTCGAGCCGGTTGAATATACAACACTCGGCGGAACTGGGATGGCATCCTGCTCCAGGCGACATGACATGGAAGCGTAGGGGTCTGATCGCCGACGAAAATTGTCATGAGCCTAAGTCCAACAGATTTCGTTTAGCTTCTATGGCTAGGGAATTTTTGGAAAGCGACGAGGTACCGAAGCGCAGTGCTTCCTTTGATGATGAGAATGGTCACACGCATAATCCCAAGAGATATCGTTGGAGGCTCTGAGAGTTTGATTTGACGCTCCGTCTATCGTTCGCTGGGTCTACCTACACGTATAGTATATTAGTGATATTGTTTAGCATTAGAGTTCTTATGAGTTACGAATATATTTCTTATAGACTGCCTGCCTGCCTGCCTGCCTGACGATCTCCATCTGATCAGTTCACGTTTGTCTGGCTTCGCTCATGTGTGGTCATGCGCTTTGATGGATGAAACCTTCAGGTGTTCTCAATGGTGCCTTGGCAGACGCCAAGAGACGTCGCGTCCATTACGTCTCTTTGCATCTATATCCTGGTGAGGCTTAAAACCTTATTTAATCACACGTCGTGGCAATTTCTGAGACTCAGAAGTGTTCACGATCATTGGATTGTCTATGTTTTATATCAGTATCCATCACAATTCATGGATCAGCTATGTGGCTAGTTCATCTGGCCCACGATACCGGTATCCACTTCGGTGTGCGACGTGGTTCTACCAGCACACTCTACTTTGCGTTCTTTGCTCATAGGTTACACCCCCCCAGGGCGCACTGTCAGGAAATGTACACCCGCCATGGACGAGGTGTATATAAGGACCCCTCCTACCCCTCCTTCCACTTTGGCGTTCCCACCCTCTATACGTTCCTCTTCGCTCTTCTCCCCACCTCTGGCACCAGATTACGCCCTACCTATGTCAACCTCCCTCCAAGATCCTTGTCTCCTGGTTGACGTATCAATAATCTTTCTCATCTTTTTCCTTGAGTTCTATTCAATCTAAACATCGCACACGTCCCCAGGGCACCTCCGAGCTCATGGAAACTGCAGTTAGAGAAGGGAAAGTAAGCAAACTACATCTATACATCCCTGAGCAATTTTGGTGTTTCCATTCCCCTTCGCTGCCCTGCTGCGCAGCCCCAGAGGATTGAGGCTGAGAGCTGAAAACAAAGAAGGACTCTGCCGTGTATAGTCCCCAGTCGCACCGCGAGGAGAGAGCGTAAGTAATCACCGAATGCACCAGATTGGCATGGCAGGATATAGAGCTCACCACTAACTTTCTGGTAAACAGACACCTAGCGGAGAGTGTCCAGTTCGAGCCAGCCGTTGAAGACTCGGGCACTGAGTACATCAAAGGAAACCCCCACCCAGGTATCAGAATGTGTCATGCTAACCATTGAGGACGAAATAGGAAGGCGTATAGCGACAGTGCGTCCGCTAAATCGTCGTGCAGGTTCTTCGATCCCTGCGTCACATCTGGTGCCTACTGAGATTGGCGTGAGCAGCTCAAGGCCTATATGACAGCCCGCAACCTTGACCCCGGCCCCTTGACAGACGCCCAAGTGGAAGCAACAACTAACTTCGCTGGCGCCCTTCCACCCATGAAAGATCGCGTCACCCACATGAAAAACAAACCACCACCCAGATGACGTCGTGGAACTCAGCCGTCACCTGAGGATGCTAGTTAAGGATTCGGCTAGGAAATGCCACACCTCAAACCTCTATTGAATTGCAGAGCGCGCAGGTGGTAGAGATGTCGCAGAATCTCCAAGTAAGTGATTATTCCTATCTATCTCCCGTCCGCCTCGCACTAACGTATTTTGACAGAGTCTCAATCGTCAATCTATTGTTAACGGGCAGTAAGAATCCAGATCGTTCGCCGAACGGGAGCCCCAGAAAAGGGACATCCCTTCCTCAACCATCCCTGGTATTCTGACGACTCGGACCGAGGAATCGCATGGCGTGTGTTGACACTACCGAGGATGAAAAATCTGATCAGGCTAGTTAGAGGGCAGCCTGTGAATGAGGAAATCGGATGCCCACGATATCTGATCAGGGTGACCAGTGAGGGTGCCGTCAGGCTACGTCAAGAGTCAAAAAAACCTCTCCCCCTGCGACAGCTCTTTTTTCTCTATAGCAATAATGACATTCTAGCATGGCTCCTTGCATACCATGGCCAAGATCCCCTCAATCTGTTGGTCGTCGAGTCACCTCACAAGAATAGAGAGGCTAGAGCCCAGAAGCCCGAGCCTACCAAAGGGAGATACCTGTTTCTCAATTGCAATGTTTGGGAAGATGCGGAAGGGATCCTGGAAAGGATGAGGATGAGGTTGACGAGGAGTATGAGGATGAGGATGAAAAGGAGGAGGAATAGCTAGAGGCCGACAGCGAGGGGGAACCGCAGACGCCTCATGACGGGGGGGCAATTGTTTTATACGACGTAAGTATCGACACCTAACATTAACATGAAGATCAAAACATGTTGGCTAATTGAGGAGGTAGGACACGGAATTGGGAGCCTCAGGCCCCTCAACACGACCGAGGACTACCCCACGTGAAATAGAGGATGCCCCGAGCAATAATCTGTTCGCTTGACTCTGGTTGAAGTAGGCCTCTAGGCCTTCTGCGCCATTTACGCAAACGAAAAACTCCAAGACGTCCGGAAGGTTCTACGGGAGCTGCCCTGGATGGCAGACTACATTACAGACACCAGGCTGGCAGCGGTGCTGTGTTCGCGACTGGATAGTGCCCAGGACACCCCTTCTTCTACCATACCCGGATTCCACGGCGAACGTCAAGTCTCCCCCGCCCTTGCTCCGCTTGATGCGCAAGTCCACACAGCTTCAGTGAGAGCGACAGAACACGCAGCTCGCACAACTGAACAGCCGCCCACCATGCTCCCAGCCCCGACAGAACCAGCAGCCCCCGTAACACCCCCGGCGCCCATGGCTTCTTCAACGTCCAGTTCAATTAGTGCTCCAAACAACACCAGAGCGCCATTGCCCCAACCGCGCCATTCAAAAAGACACAGGGCTGGAAGAAAATCATTTGCGATTTCCTAGTTTCACAGGTACTTTGTTTTCCTTCTTCCTTTTTCCCTAGATCGTATTTCGCGTTAGTCAGAATTCTCAGCTTGTGGTTCGTTAGCTGGTATGTGATAATAAACATATCATTGGACGCCATTGATTCAGGTTCTCGTATCCTGTATTGCTAGTCCTTACGCCTCCTTGCATTAAGGTAAGAATTTGTTGATCCTGGAACAAGCACGCCATGCATTCTGTCCTTAACTAGGCAGGCGTCGGCGGAATAAACTAGTCAAACACATCAGCGCATGGCGTGACTACAGAATTCTAGACATTGAGTGGTGTTGATTCGACGTTAGGAGCTGAGCTTCGATGATCCCAATCCGCTTCAGGCATGGAGAGTGTTTTGCTAGAATTAGTGTCGCTAACGCATACTAGTTGTGACTAGATTTTGCTTAGCCTCCTACATTAGCAACGCCCATTTCATTGTGCCTTTTCAACCAGAGTCGGGACGACCATAATACCTGGGGACATTGAGAGCATTGTGTGAATACAGAATTCCAGGCGTTCAGTGGTGGTGATTCGGCGTTAGGAGATGAGGTTCGATAATCCTAATCCGGTTTGTGCATGGCAAGTCTCTTGCTAGAATTAGTGTCGCTAACCGATACTCGTTGTGGCTAGATTTTGCTTAGCTTCCTACATTAGCGAGGCCCATCTCGCTGAACCTTTTCAACTAGAGTCGGGACGACCGTGATACCTAAGGACGTTGAGATCATGATCATAAGGTTGAACAAGCAGAAAACCACTTTTTACAGACGAATATTGTCTTTAAATACCGAGTGATAGTGTGTGATTCTCCCAACCTCCCCCCTAAGTCCAAGCGTATAAGACCTGATGCGTCCATTGAACATAACCACAGATTCCTCATCTTCACGACACGAAGAATACATTCCCTTGTTCTACGTGCTTATTCCTATTTTGCCTGACATTTATCAACCGTTCAGCATTCCACCATGTCTAGACAATCGCAAGCCAATTCACGCAGTCAGCCAACCCACCGAGAAGGAAATCTGAACAGACGTAGACGCCAAGTCGTACCCAATGGCATACGATCAGCGGGATCGAGCTCGGGAATGCAACAAAACCAATCCGGCAGCTTGCCGACCCCTCTGCAGAACGAGCAGCCATCACATGAGTGCCCTAAACCACTAAGTGCAATTGGAGCACTCAAAAGACCGCCAAAGGGCCCCCGGAGCACGACGATCCAGAGCACGACATATACCAATATTGAGACTGAACCTGACGCACAAGTACCAATGGAAATAGTTTGTCTATACGATCCTAGCATTGGAGAGTACGAAGACTGTCGCTGAACGGATCAGAGTGAATCGGACAGTAAGCCAGACCCAGAAGACAATGATATTCCAGATGCTACTGGAGCAAGGCTGCGTCACCGGTCATGAACAGCGGATAAACAAACAAACAATGGGATATCAACTGTGCGAGTTTTGACCACCTCCGGGGCACAGGAGGCACCACTCGTTAGGTGAACGCCAGCAGCTCGCGGACGTATAACGCACGGTCGAGTGTAAAATCCGCCAGTGCTCCCGTCATCCAGTGGAGTCCGATATTCTTCCCCACTGGCCACTCACAGTGCCACTATGTGGGGAGTTAGAAGTTCGAGTCCAGTCAGCGAATCGAGTACACACACACTATGAGGACATGTGGCCAGGTACCCAGTCACAGCGAAATACAGCCAGAGGAGTAGAGGCTGCTGTAGTACCGTGGGCCAAAGCTCTCATTCTCGGGTACACCCTGTTTGTTACCCACCCCCAGGCCCAATTACTTTGACATCTGAGGAACATGGTGCTTGGCCTAAGGCGCTCAATTATATAGCTGATGCAGGAAATATAGTAGTGTCGGAGGAAAACATAAAGATAGTAAGTAGACACAGATACACAGGGATGATGACCCCCTGAAGCCAGGTATACTACTAATTCGGGAAGATACGCAATAGACACTCTGGGGTAAGATCCCAGTTTGTTTCCAACTTTAAAGATGAGATGGTAAAATTATAGGATCTCCCGAAAGATCCCACAATGATTGCGCACAGGGTGGTCTACCACCTGCAAAAGGATAGATTTATGTGCTCCCGAAAAGGATATGAGGTTGGGTGCGCCCTAGTTGGACAACTTTCTTGAAATAACTAACAGGTATTACACTCCGCCCAGAAATTGACATTTGGATTCAGGGCGCCCCAGATTCCCGAGACCATATGGGGTAAGTACTTCATATGCAGGAAAATGCGTGGGATTGTCGAACCAGATTTTGTTGGGGGTATCAATGGCTTGATGATAGGCTTAATGTGTGCAATCCTCTGTCATACCCTACGAGCATGGCAAACAGGAGTATATAAGGAATCAGGCAGGTGCAAGCCCGACGCGCACGAACCATCTTCTCTACACACCCGGCGATTGAAATCTCAACACCATGAGAATTCATCGTCAACATCCACCACCACCGCACTCTCAGTGAGCTGCACCCGCACTCTCCGTGAGCTGCACCCTCCCCCTCCCACCTTACTTCCCTTATCATGTTCTTGGGCCCTGGCGTCTTTGTTTCTATGGGTCGTTCGGCTCTACTCTTCCCCCCCCTCGGCTCGCGTTGCGCTGTCTCGCTTAGCGCACGCACGGTCGGCAACACCCTCTCGCCCCTGTTACAGACAGCTGGGAGTAAAGTTCGCAGTAGGAGAAAACCTTTCACCAGGCTACGGTCGATTTCTCCGTTCTCTTCACTTCCGCTGGAGGCTGCCTAGTCAGACACGCACACGGTTACCGATAGTTTCGACCGTTATTGGGTCTACCCCTCCTCTCCCGCTTCAGGTTTCATCCCGTTGCTCGGTTACAGCTACGATCCATTCACTCGGCTGACACCCTACTACCTTTGCCGCCCTAGCGATTGCCACGGTCGCGCCCCTCGGTTACGCTCAGTTGTCGTATTGGACTGCCTCGGTGGCGGATGTCCAGGCCTTGGGTCCTTGAGTAATGGTTGCAACGTCAGAAATCGTTTTAGTGGCCCCCGCACCCCCTTTGTTCTTCTTTCATTGTCGGCTACTTAGGGTTTCACGAGTGGTTTATCAATTATTTCATTTTGTCAGGTGTCTACGGCAAGGGTTTTCCTGTTGATTCCTGCCCATGTATTTATTTGATATTTCTTATTCCGCCCCTCTAGTCGGAGTTTGATTTCTTATTTTGCGTGGCTGGTGTGCGGTTGGTCTCGTACCAGGGAGACTTGGGTTGATGGCTTTTTCCCTGGCGCCGGCAGGTTCACGGAGGTTTTTGATTACCATAGCTAGCACTGCACGTAGTCTTTGTACCTAGATGACGATAAAACAAAGCACATGATAAAAAGGAAAAAAAAGAAAAAGGTGCAAGCCCGACGCGGTAGGAGGTCAGCCAGGACCCGAACCCAACTTGTATTCTCCAGGACGCTATGATGATCTGAACCACTAAAGGCCTTTCTGCCCGGCAAACTCTGACGTGGGTGGATTGCCTAGACTGTATACAGGCGACGATGCTGGACAAGATTTGTGGGACCATCAGGGCAAAGATGGAGAAGGAGCACATTGTGCGACAAGACCGCCGTAAAGTGTATACCGATGATTGGGCAGAAGTAGCCACTGAGCTGCAGAGTCAGGCATCCAGCCAGACTACCCGACGGCCAGCCCACCAAAGCCAACCGCCCTGCGATTGGGTTGTGGTCGCCGCAGAGCTGCTGAGTCAACTATCCAGCCAGGCTACGCAACGGCCAGCCCACCCAATTCAAACTCGGAGCAGCCGGCCCATTGGGACCCGAGTGGGGCAGCAGGATAGTCAAAATGATTTGCAGGACACTGATTTGTCTGTTGATTTCCTCCTGATGTCAGCTGTCCGGGTTCTCGGATTTCTTGATTGTTCTCCGCCGAGCGCAGATGGTTCACGGGAGGTGACCAGGGAAGCATCTATGGACAGGACTCTGAGTCATACTCCATCGCGACGCCTCTCGCTGAGCCTTGACAGCATAGAGACCGCACCACAGGCGGCAAGTGATAGTGAGCCAGGGGATGTGGAACAACGGCGCAATGAGAGCGTTGGTGAGGGCAATTAAGAAAAGATCTGTCCAATATGTCGGGTATGTGTCGCGTAGCTTAATTACTTAATACTCTTCGTTTGACGGCGATGTGTTGATATGAGAATGTAAAGGAGAATATGGGCTTTCAGAGTACCAGGAGTAGAATTAATGAAAGAGACACGCCACGGGGGCTTCTGGGCGATCTTGTAGTAAACCTGATGGGGTGACGTCGGAAAGAAGAGGATAGAAAGTACGCCAGATCGGGATTGTGGCAGCCAGAGTTGAAATAGTTCCCCACGCCTCTGGGAGGCATCATGAGGGCATCTAGAGATTACGTAGGAGGGTACAGATAGAATAGAAAAAGTGAGGCTATGATCAGGACACACAGCACCTAGAGAGGGTGAAAGCAGGATTATGGTGCGTCGACAGAGCGTGTCTGGAGGTAGAAGCCAAAGGAGGGAGATACCAGGAGGAGAGAGCTCAGGATCATGGCATCCTCATGTTAGGCCTCGGAACGAGCGAAGCACAGGCGTGCAAGCTAAAAATCCGACGTCAGGACAGAAGACGCCAGGATCAGTGGTGATCAAGATGGAGTGGCGGAGCATCAGATGTCGCCCTGGTGCAGCAACCGAGAATCAGAGGTGTTCAGGCCGCCAGAGTAGAGGACTAGGTGGAGTCAGGGCGCAGGGAACGTAAGGTCCGTTTCTGGATAAGGTCAGGGCGCGGGACGTTAGGTGACGCACCGTTAGGACGCAAAGTCAAATCGACGTTGCATCTTGATTCCCGATTGAGGGTATGTGCGCTAGGTGCGCCTGATGCAGGGAGCGCCGCTGGCGCCGAGCATTATTTTTGCTGAAGCCGGTTGATCTATGCAGAGACTGATGGGGCATGAGCCGACAAGCCCTGCAGGAGCCATCTTAGCATATACTGTCTACATGCAATGCTGATGTTTTGAGGTAACTCACGATCATTTCAGACAGCAACCGCGTCTACAATGGGGGCTGCAACTGGGGCAACAGCGGGAACGGGTTGTGCTACCAACAATCCTGTTAGGCCTGGGTTATCTTTTTTTGCAATGTCCTTAAGCAAAAAATGAAGGTATTGAGTAAAACGTTCGCCCCAGGCTGAATCCGTCTGCCAGAGTGCCGCCCTAACTGTAACCGGTAGGGTGGCAAGGGCATATACCTGAATGGCAGCCCATTGGGCAGCTGTACTCCCCGTCCAGCCCAGGATCCTGTCTTGATCCATCTTAGATTTCATAGCATTCCACCAGTCTTTATACTCCTCACCATGAGTTCTCAGTTCGGGGAAGCCGCGGAGGTACTTACACCAAGTTACTTCACCATCCTCTTTGAAAGCATCAGACTTTTGGTATTGAAGTACCACTTTTGAGACTGCCATTGTAATAGTGGTTGGGGCGGGGGTTGGTTGATCAATCCGGAATTGGTTGTCTTTTTAGACAATGGTGTTCCAGCGAATGAAAGCTGTCCGCTAGCAGAGGCTGGTAGCCTGCAGGATAATGAGAGAATGATTTATGCAATGAAAATAGAAATATAGCAGGCCTGGTGGACGATAAAGAGAGAGAAAGGGAGTTCTGCGGATCATAAATGGCTGAGAGAAGGTTATTAGCTGGGAATATGCAGATGGATAGTACTGAATTGGTCTGGGGATATAATAGTAATACCTTGGATGAGTGAGAGGTTTTGTAGATTTTTGTGGGTACTGTTGGGATGGATGAGTTGATCGATGAAGGATGTGATTGTGATTCAGGAAAGGAGCATGAAGGGAGGATCGACGAGGGTGAGGGAGCACTTAAATAGGCCGCTGGGGTTCGCACGATCGTACCCTGCACAAACTTGAATAATGATATCTAGAATCTTGAAAGGTCACGTGATGCACGCACAAAGGCGAGAAGCTTCAGATAAGGTTTCAAGCCGCAACAGACCCGCGGAGGAGCTACAACCTCAGAGCCAAGACCTGGCTAAACTGCTCTAGACCAGCCCCCATGAAAACTTAGTTAATGACAGCGTGAACGTCGTGACCCATCCGTCATCCTAATAAACAAACTTGCAGGTTCCCCAGATCCAACCCAGGAAACAAAGCTTCCTTTGGCTTTGAAAGACTAAATCAGCTAAAGTCCACCTCTAACGATTAGCTCAGCCAGACCACTTGAAAGACAAACACCAGACCTGCACGATGACCTGAAACAAACCAAAGTGTCCCTATTGCAGGCGACGCTATCAACAGGCTGCTGGGTACAATAAGCACTTTCAGACAAGGCATATTGATATCATTCTATCGCTCGTGCCAATGCGGACCTCACGGCACCAAGGCCAAGTGCTTTTGTATGCGATAAAAAAATCAATAAGAGGGACTCAGACTACGAATCCGATTATAGGCTGGAGATCATATATTGCCGCGCACCAACTACTGAGAGAGATGATGATATGCAGAATGATTCAGATGCGGAGGACGTTTCCCACCCGCCACTCTGCGGGTGCCCATCGAGTCAAGAACCTATTTCTGGTGCTGGCAGAGTACTCAGCGATGTTGCTGGCTATACAGAGCTGAATAGGGCCAAGAGAGATGAGCTCTGGAAGCATTTCTCGTCGAAAGACGACTTTAATTCGGCAAGCTGGCTCGTCCGGAGCCAGGTAGCCAAGTCGCAGAGGGACGCATACTTTGCCCAAGCTTTGGGTTGCACAGAGAGCAGCGATTCCGGTCCGCCAATACCATGCGACAACACCCCCACGTTCTGGAGCCATTTGGTGAGTACATGGTATGGACGGAAGCTGTTATCGATGATGGTCGAGATGCTGCTACATTGTATTATCAGAATATTATCGACTGTGTCCGCTTCTTCATTGACCAGGTCACGTATAGATCCGATATGGTCTACGCACCTATTTCGGAATATGATTCGGGTGGGGAGCGAGTATATTCTGAGATGCATACGGCGGACAGGTGGTGGGATACACAGGTATGAAATAGGCCTTGACAAGTTTCAAGTAGCAGGTGTTTAAAGTGCTAATAGCCCATTATTTTCCTTGGTAGCAAATGCTGCCTCCCGGGTCATCAGTGTTACCCATTATCGGATTATCGGACCACACTTAACTTACAAATCTTTTTGGACATAAGAAACCCTGGCTGTATACGTGACCCTCGGCAATATCCTTTTGCAGACGAGAAACAGCCCTGTCATGATGCCAATCCTGCTTCAGGCATTGATTCTGGTGCCGCAAAAGTTCACAGGTGAATCAGGCCGCGCCGACCAAGCCCAGTGGCAGATGAATGCGGATGTCCTGCGAACTGTCTTCGATCTTGTCCTTGCGCCATTACCACATGTTGTCCAAGACGGAATGGTAATACCTTGTGCTGAAGGCAAAACAGGTCTATATTTTCCCATCTTGTCAGTCTGGATTGCGTATCATTCTGAACATGTGGCCTTGCACCAAATAGGCAGTGAGTCGTGCCCATAGTATGAGGTTGCATGCATGGAGCTTCGTGGGAATTCGCTGAAGATGTATCAGACCCGTGAGTACATCCTATATATAGAAAAGGCCGTGAGGCATGAGCTGGCAGAAGGGGCTGGCATTGTAGAATACTTTCCACTGGTGGCTGTCGAAATAGGAAATAATGTATTTGCCAGACTCAACGGGGTAAACCCAGCTGACCTACAAAAGTCAGACCTTGTACACAACATTTACCTCGGCCTATTCAAAACTATGACAGAATGGGTGGAGGGGTTCCTGAAAAAGCATAACCGGCAGCAGGCGTTAGACCATCCGTGGAAGGAAATTCCGCCTTATCCCGGACTCCATGTACCAAAAAAGGCCTATCGTCAAGTTAGACAATGAGAGGGAAAGGAAATGGGCAACCTGAGCCGCTGTATTTCGGCTGTATTGGCGTCCGCAATGCGAAATCCAGACAGTTCTTAGTATCACAATTTCAAGAGCCCTTTGAAGTGTGTTAGCCCCCTGGTTGACCTCTCTCTCATGGCCCAATACCGGAGCCATACCCCAGATACCCTTCTCTGCATGGACAGGAATCTGCAAACATTTCACTGGACCAAGGATATTTTTCTTGAGTTCCGTACATTGAAGGCTACGTGTGCAGAAGCAGGTCGTCAGGATCAGGATCTAAGGGAACCAATGGCGAATCAACGTGCAAATGAGGCCCGCCACAACACTGCCGCCAAGCGCCGTCGGCTGGTAGATCAAGAGAGGCTTGAAAGGGCGAATGAGCGGGCGGATTTGATCAGGCGCGAGAATCACTTCCACTTCATCAAGATGGACTACCTGAGAGGTTTTGCCTCCCATGTACGGCATTTTGGGTCCATATTGATGTATTCTACCGAGATCGGCAAACTAGCACATAAGGAGCATATTAAGGACAGTTACCAGAGGTGAAACAAAAATGAAATCGCCTGAAAGAGGTTGTCGCAATATGACCGCCAGCATACTCTATGAATGGGCTAGCAGACTATAAAAGAAGTTTTGATAAGAGGTGAGATCGTGGTGGGAAATGGCGGGATGGAAAGGCTGACTTGTTCAAGCCGCAGTCCACCTCGGCGAATGCTCAAAGGCTGGACGAACATTGGCACGCTCTCTAAGCTATGCCGAGCCCATGAGATCGAGTATTGCGGCATGAGGGAGGAGATGCTACGTTTTATCAAGGAGACTGCAGTGGATGACCCACGGCAGACTGCTGACCCCACCGAACTGGGATTGCTACCCATAGAGCGATTTACCCAGCTTCACATTCTGGTTTCTAACTTTCAGGAAGGTGACCTTTTCCTGATCCACCGGGCCCGGTGCACTTGAAGAAAGGCTTTCCGCAACTGCGATGCTGGAAACCATTGGGTATGGGTCCATACTGGCGGGGAGGAGAGTTATGGGCATTTGTGAGGAGGGGCGGTGGCGCAATTATTAGCACTTTTCAAGATAGGAAATGTTCTAAGCGAAGCCGGAGGCGTCCATCTGCTGGCATTGGTTCGCGTACTCGATCTGATCAATTGTGGTATATTTCACCTGTGAAGCGGATATATACAAGTCAGCAAGCCGTCCACTGGTCGAGCCATGCGCATAGTTGGTATAGGGGTAGTGATGGGACAGGGGCATGTAATTCCTAGTTGGGAGAGGCAATGGATAGTTAATCATTGGATTGATTGACGGACATTTAAGGATATATATTAATTATATGAAATTATTCTACAGGATTATGTACAGTATTTATGCGGCCTCAACTAGGCCGCGTGAGTACTACAGGATACATCGGCGGAGGTTTAAGGAAATATAGATGCCGCCGAGCTGAGGCTGTACACTTGAGATGGCAATCTCTGCCTAAAGTGTCCGGCTTCAACTCGGCCGCTTGAGTACTAGAGGATTAACCTGTAGACATTTAATGAGAATATGAAACTACTGCATGCTATGCAGCCCACGCGTCAGGAGCATGTTTTATAAGAACAAATCTAGAGGAGGTAGGTTTAGCCTCAGCGGATGGTAACAACAAGGCTATTCTCCATAGTACTGTACGCATCCCTATAAAATAGCGGTGGGGGGCCGACTACGAATGACGGGTTCTGGGATGTCAGCAGACCGATCCAGGACGCTGGAAGTGGCGGAGTGGCGAGGGAGGGACCCAATGCGGCCTTTGGTAGGAGTACGCCAGACGCGGGAGACGAAAGGTTAAGGCTGCGGACGGTGCTGGGACGGAATGGGCCGCAACAAGCACGCAAGGCAGTTGGGGAAGGTGAAAGGGCCGGCAGGATGCACCAGACCCAAGACATGATAGGCAAAGAACACCCGGACGGCCGGGGCGCAGAGGACTCATGGGGCGACGATAGCTCGTCCGGACAGGGGCGTTATGCGTCCAGAGTGAGCGTTGTTTTTGCTGATATCCAGAGGTGCATTGCCCACAAAAGACCAGATCTATTAGTTCGCTCAGCGAATTCATTGACCACCCCATGGCGACATGGCTCCTGTTTCCGATTGTGATTATATCAGCAACCGGCAGCGCCTGCTCAGGATCATTCTGCAGCATGTGTGTACTGTGTCTGGTGGCACCAATGAGCAGACGATATCCGTATCCAAATCCAAGGACTATGTCTATTCACGGAAACAGGTTCCGCAGGGTGGGTTCGGTCATCGCGCTCCAGTAAACATGTTCATGTGTTGACCATTGGATGTTGTGCAGCTCGACAGCGAATGGGCTGTCTGGGTGGACCACGGACGGTTGATCTATCCAGAGACAGACGGAGGGCTTGCCAACGAGACCTTCAGGAATCATATTAGCATATACAGTGCAGATTCAAAAGTGATAGTTTGAGGTAACGGACGATGATTCCCGAGGGCCCCTGTGGTGGCCATAAGGGCTGCAACGGGGGCAACAGTGGGAACAGGTTGTGCTGCCAACAATCGTGTTAAGCTAGGCTTATGTTTTGTTGCTATGTCCTTTAGCAAACAATCACAGTATTCAGTAAAAGGTTTTCCCCTGGACGTATCTGTTTGCCAGAGTACCACCCTAACTGTAACGCACACGGTGGCAAGCGCATATGCCTAAAGGGCAGCCCATTGGGCGGCCGTACTCCCCTTCCAGCCCGGGATCCTATCTTGCACTATGTTACCTTTGCATACCCTTCCGCCAGTCTTTATACTCATCATCATAAGTTATCGGTTCGGGGAAGCCGCAGAGGCACTTACACCAAGTGACCTCACCACATCTTTGAAGGCATCGCACTTTTGGTATTGAGGTCCCACCTTTAAGGCTGACATTGTAATAGGGGTTGGGGCGGGGGGGTGGTTGATTGATCGGGAATTGTTTTTGTTCTTCCACAACGGTCTTGAAGCCAATGAGAGATGTCCGCTATCAGATGTGGGTAGCCAGGAGCATAATGGGAGAATGATTCATGCTATGATAATAGAAATATAGCAGGCCTGGTAGACGATCAAGGGACATAAAGGGACTTCTGCAGATGGTAAATACCTGTGAGAAGTTTATTAGCTAGGAATATGTAGATGGATAGTACTAAATTAGTCTGGGATATACTAGTAATACCGTGGACGAGTAAGAAGTTTTGTAGAGCTTTGTGAGTTCTATTGGGAAGGATGAGTTGGTCAATGAAGGATGTGATTGTGATTTGGTAAAGGCGCATCAAGTCGAGGATCAAGGAGGGTGAGGGGGAGCTTATAGAGGCTGCTAGGGTTCGGACGTTCGTACTCTGTACAAACTTGAATATTCAGATCTTGAATCTTGAAAGGTGAGGTGATGGAGGCACAAAGGCGAGAAGCTTCAGATAAGGTTTCAAGCCGCAACCGAGCCTCAGAGGAGCCGCCGCCTCAGAGCCAAGACGTTGGTACACCACGCGAAACCCGCCCCATGAAAACTTAGTCAATAAGAGCTTGAACATCTGGACCCATCTGTCATTCAACTAAACAAACTTGAAGTTTCCCCTGATCCAACTCTTGAAAGAAATCTCCCTTTGGCATTGAAAGACTAAATCAGCTGCAGTCCGCCTTCACCCATTAGCTCAGCCAGACCACTTGAAAGAGAAATACCACACGAGCATGATGACCTCAAATATAACCAAGTGTCCTTATTGCAGGCGATGCTCCCAAGAGGCCGGTGAATACGAAAACACCTTGAGATAATGCGTCTCGATATCGTTGTGTTCCTCCGGGCAAATGCGGACCTGACCTCCCCAGGGCTGTCTGCTTTTGTCCTCGATGAAACACAAGAATCAGAGCAACTGAGATTTCGAATCCGATCACAGACTGGCCATCGCAGAGAGCCACGCAGCAAGTAGTGCGAGAGATGATGCTATGCAGAACGATTCAGATGCGGAGGACGTTCCCCACCTGCCAGTCTGCGGGCGCCCATGGAGTCAACAAACTCTTTCTGGTGCTGGGAGAGCCCTCAGGGATGTTGCTCTCTCTGTGGAGCTGAATAGGGCTATGACAGATGACCCCAGGAACCCTTCCTCGTCCAAGGGCGACTTTAATTTAGCAAGCGGGCTAGTGAAAGAGCAATGTAGCCAAGTTGCAGATTGACACATACTTTGCAGTAGGTTTGGGTGGCACATATAGGAGATTATTGTGGTCCGCCGATACCATGCGACCACACCTCGACGTTATGGACCCATTGGGTGAGTACCTGGTCTGGACCGAAGCAGTTATCGATGATAGTCGACATGTAGCAAGTTTCCATTATCGGAATATTATCGGCTATGTCGGCTCCTTGATCTAGCAGGTCGCGCATATATCAGATATGGTCGACGCACCTATTTGGGAATATGATTGGAGTGGGGAGCGATTATACTCTGAGATGCACACGGTAGACTGGTGGTGGGATAGAGAGGTATGAAATAGGTCCTTACAAGTTTCAAGTTGCGGGTGTTTCAAGTGTTAATAGCCCATTTTGTTCCTTAGTAGAAAACACTGCCCCCCGGGTCAACAGTGGTACCCATTATCGGAGTGTCAGACCAGACTCAACCTACCAATTTTTCGGGAGATAAGAAACCCTGGCCGGTTTACGTAATGATCGCCAATGTCGTTTTTCGCGGAGGAGAAACAGCCGTGTGAACATGGAATTCCTGCTTCTAGCATTGCTTCTGGTGCCGCCAAAGTTTGCTGGTGAATTAGCCTGCGCTAACGAAGCCCAGCAGCAGATGAATGCGGATGTCCAGCAAACTCTCTTCCATCTTGTCCTTGGGCCATTACCACAGATTGTCCAAAAGAGAACCGTAATAGATTATGCAGACGGCAAAAGACCCCTTTGTTTTCCCCTCTTGTCAGCCCAGATTGCGGATCATGCTGAACATGCGGCCTTGCACGGAATAGGCAGCAAGTGGGGCCCAAAGTGTGAGATTCCATGCAAGGAGCCTGGTGGGAATCCGTTGAAGACGTATGAGACCCCTGACTACATCCTATATAGAGAGAAAGCATTTAGGCATGAGCCCGCAGAAGTGGCTGGTATTGCAGAATAATTTCAGCAGGTGGGTGTGCATATTGGAAATAATGTCTTCGCCGGACTCAACCGACTAAACCCCACCGACCTACATAAGCCGCACCTCTTACACAACCTTTACCTAAGCCTGTTCAAAAATATGATAGAATGAATTGTGGGGTTCAAGAAAAAGGATAAACGGCAGCAGGCGTTCGACGATGCCTGGAACGAAATTTGGCCTTATCCAGGACTCAGCGTATAAAGAAAGGTCTATCATGAAGTTGCACAATGGGGGGGAAAGGAAATGCGCAACCTAGACCGCTGTATTTCGGCTGTATTGGTGTCCACATTGCGAAAATCTCGACAGTTTTCAGTATCATGATTTCAAGACCCCTTTGAAGTATGTTGACGCACTGGTTGACTTCTCTCTCATGGCTCAATACCGCAGTCATACACCAGATACACTGGTCTACATGGAAAGGTATCTGCACACATTTGACCGGACCAAGGACAGTTTTCTTGAGTTGTGTCCCTGGTAGGGTACGAGTGCAGAACCAAATGATCTGGATCGGGATCTAAGGGAACTAATGGCGAATCAATGTGCTAATGCCGCCTGCCACAACACTCCCCCCAACCGCCATTGGCAGGTGGATCAAGAAAGGCTTGAAAGTGCCGATCAGCTGGCGGATTTGATACGGCACAAGAATCATTTCAACTTCATCAAGATGCACTACCTGAGTCATTTTGCCTTCCATGAACAGCATTTTGTTGGCATATCAATGTATACTACCAAGATCGGTGAACTGGCACATAAGCAGCGGATTAAAGACGCTTACCGGAGGTCAAACAAGAATAACGCCGGCGGAGAGAGGTGGTCGCAATATGGCCGCCAGCACTCTGTAGGCATGCGCTTGCACACTATAGAAGAACTTTTGAAAACAGGTATGATTGTGATAGGAAATGGCGCGATGGAAATGCTAACTTGTTCAAGTCGCAGTGCTCCTCGGCCAATGCTCAAAAGCCACGTGAACATTGGCACGCGCTCTGAGCTATGCTAAGCCCATGAGATCAAGTATTGCAATAGGATGGAGGAGATGCTACGTTTTATCAAGTAGACTGTAGTGGATGACCTGTGGCTGCTTGCTGACCCCACAAAATTGAGATTGTATCCCGTAGAGCGATTTACACGACGTGAAATTCCGGGTGCTGACTTTCAGGAATCGGAGGTTTTCCAGATCCACTGAGCCCACTGCACCGGAACAAACGCTTTCCGCAACGGTGGTGCTAGAAACGATTGGGTATGAGTCCAGACTGGCTGGGAGGAGACTTATGGGGATTTCCGAGGAGGGGCGCTGGTGTGATTATTAGCACTTTTCAAGATAAGAAATGTTACAAGTGAAGCCAGAGGCCTCTATCGGCTGGCATTGGTTCTGGTACTCTATCTGATCCATGGTGGTAGATTTCACCTGGGAAGCGGACTTATACGAGTCGGCAAGGGGTCCACTTGTCGGGACATCATTAGTAAAAAAGCTCAGTTTTGCATCAGAAGGCATCTTAGCTCTTCATATAGTAGAGTTTGCGTCCCAGCCGCATCCTGTACATCGTGTAAAGGAAGTTTGCAACTTTGAAGCCAAAATGGCCAGGTCAATGTGGCCCATAAGACTTACTATTTTAACTGTATTATCTTGAAAGATGGTTGCATTTAATAAAGTAACGGGATTTAAGTCTACTCAAATTTGAAAAATGTACTTGACCCGAGGCCCCAGGAAGATACAGGTTGCATGAAACGCAAGTGGAGTTTTTTTGCTGATGATGGGAATAGTCAATATAGGGGCACTAATTGGACAGGAGCATGTAATTCCTAGTGGCAATGGATAGTGAATCATAGGATTGATCAGCGGACTTTTAATGATATAGAATAATTATGTTAAATTATTCTACGGGATTATGTACAGTATTTATGCGGCCTCAACTAGGCCACCTGAGTACTACAAGATAAATCTGAGGACGTTTAAGGAAATATAGAGGCCGCTGAGCTGAGGCCGGACACTGAAGGTGGCAAACCCTACCTAAAGTGTCCGGCTTCATCTCGGCCGCTTGATTACAAGAGGATTCATCTGCGGACATTTAATGACAATTTGAAACTACTCCACGCTACGGAGCCTACAGGTAAGAAGCATGTTTTATAAGAATAAATCTAAAGGATGTAGGTTTAGCCTTAGCGAATCGTAACAACAGGGCTATTCTCCATACTAGGGTACCCATGCCTATAAAATGGCAGTGGGGGGCAGACTACGAAGGAAGCGTTCTGGGATGGCAGCGGATGGATCCTGGCCGCAGGAAGTGGGGGAGTGGCGAGAGCGGTTCCCAATGCAGACAATTTGGCAGGGGTACAGCGGACGCTGGGGACCAAAAGGTAAGCTGGCGGACGGTGGTGAGACAGAATGGGCGGTGACCAGTGCGGACGGCGCTTGGAGAAGCGGAAAGGACCGCCAGGATGTACCAATCGCAACATATGATACGCAAACAACGCCCAGACGACCAGGGCGCCGAAGATGCAGAGGGCGGAGGCTGGTCCTCCGGACTTAGGCGTTATCCTTTCGGAGTGAACATTGTTTTTGCTGATCTGTCGAGCCCCCTATTTGCTTAGATGGGTCCCTCTTCCATCCCTCTGGAGTGGTAAGATGGCTCGGCTACTGGTTATCCCCCTCTCTCAACTCCTCACACCACTTCAGCGACTGGCACTCACCGGCTAATCCCTCCTTTTCCTCCCTCGAACACCATTCCTCACCTGGGGCGGGCGTTGTACCCTTCCTATACCACTGTATCGCACAAGGTCTCCTCCTTGCCATCCTTAAGTACCGGGCCAATTTGATCAACCCCAACTCCTACTCCCACAAAGGTATCAACAGTCTCCGCCATCGGGTCCAATGGGGGTCGACCAACATATTCTTTGCAACTCCCCTCACGATGTTCTCCCGGGAGGGATGCCACCCGCCATTGGCCCCGTCCTGCAGTTACCAAAGGCCCCTAGTCGCATCCTGAATTGCCTGCGCCCCCCCAACCGCCAACCCTGTAGCCACACGACTCCCCCACTCCTTCCCCTGTGTCTACAACTATGGAGGCCAAGACTCCTCAAGACCCCTTGCGAAGGGACTCTCATCTGTGTACCTCCCCCTGGACTGGCACATGGTGATCCCCTCCCCCGACTCGGGGAGGACCTCCCAGTCAACAGCTTAGCCCATTTCACCCTTCCCCTCCAAGAAGCGCTGTCTCGGTTCCCGCTAATACTCCACACCTCTCCCCCAACCGGTAGCCACATCCCGCCTGCCCCACTGATGAAGCTTGCCTTTGACGCTCTCCAACGGAGAGTCAAAGCCATACTCCTCAAAGAATGGGCAACTCAACGGACCACACACCCCTACTACATCCACCGTCCCAGCCTGCCCCCACAACCCTTCATGGGCCTTGGCAAATTCGTGACAGGGAGGATAGACCAGAGGCGCTCCAGAAAGAGTTACCTGGCCACCCACCTCTCCTGGTTCGAGCAAGACGAACCGAAAACCTGCCCCCGGTGCTACGAAGACAAAGCACCCTTCGAGCACACCATCCTACAATGCACGGCCTGCTCTCCGGACAAAGACCTCCTGATGAAAGAAGGCAGGGCCATTGACCCCGGTGCCCCACTCTGGTCCGGAAATACTCGCCTTCAGGCCTTGAGCCAGTACATCCCCGACTCAGGAACCAGGTTCCCCTCTGGGATGCCCCCCTGCTACTTCCCACCTCCCCACACGGACACGCCCTCCCCGTAAGAAGTTGAAGAGATATTTGTTACCCGCACCACAACACCCTGAACACCCTACCGGTAGACAAGAGGATTCTACTTTTTCTCGTTAATTTTCTCTTGATATTTATCTTTTATCTAAGAGACTCGGCAAAAGGCTTTAGCGATAACCTCTCAGACCGTGGAGGACTCAGGTAGCAAGAAGGTTTTCTTTTTTTTTCTTTTTTGATTTATACGTTGTGTTCTTTCCATAGCTCGCGCTTCACGAAGCTTCTTGTACCTAGAAACAATGAACGCATGATATAAAAAGAAAAAGTAAAAAAAACAAACAAGGAAAACAAGGCTTGCGATTTGGGTCACGAACCATCTCCTCTACACCTCCCGCCTTGGAATCACAACAGCATGAGAATTCGTAGTCAACATGCACCACTCCCACACTCTCAGTAAGCTCCACCAGCACGCTCTATGAGCTGCACCCCCCCCCACCCGCCCTACTTCCCCAATCATGTTCTTGGCCCTTGGGGTTCTTGTTTCTAGTGGTCGTTTGGCTATCTCCCCGTCCCCCTCCTCTCGCGGTTTCCCTACCTTGCTTAATGCTGGCACCGTCGGTAGCACCCTATCACTCATGTTACAGACGGCTGGTACTACAGTTCACAGTAGAAGAAAGGTTTTCAACAGGCCACAGTCGATTTCTTATTTCTCTTCTTCAGCTTTAGAGGGGCCTAGCTAGATACACACACAGTTACCGATAGTTTCTACGGTTATTGGGTCTACCCCATCCTCCTCCCCCCTGCGGTCTCATCCTGTTGCTCATTTACAGCTACCATCCACTCTCTTGGTTGGCACCCCACTGCCCCTTCGCCTTCCCCGCGGCTTCTCCCCCCTGGCAGCTCTTGGTTACCCTCAGTCGTCGTATTGCACTGTATCAGTGGCAAATGTCAACCCCTTGTGTTCTTGAGTAATCTTTGGACAGTGGCGTTGTTTTTGTGGCCCCCTGCGTCCCCATTTTTCTTCCTTCATTGTTGTTACTTTGAGTATCATTAGTGGTTATAACTATTATTTCATATGTTGTTGTCTTTGACAAGCGCTTTCCTGTTGATTTCTCCCCATATGTTTATTTGACTTGCTTTTTGCCCACGTTAGCTACTCAGGGTTGGATTTCTTATTTGATGTGACTAGCGTGCGGTTGGTCCCATATCAGCGGGACTTGGGTTGATAGCTTTTTCCCTGGCGGCGGGAGGTTTTTGCATTGATTTATAGGTTTTTTGTTGCCATAGCTAGCGCTCCACCCGTGTTTTGTACCTTAAACAAATACCACTGATAAAAAAAAGTAGAAAGAAAGAAAGAAAAAAACAAAACAAAGCTTGGGAATGCGGTCACAAACCATCTCCTCTACACACCCGGCGATTGAAATCTCAACACCTTGAGAATTGATTGTCAATATCCACCACCTTCGCACTCTCGCTGAGCTGCAGCCACACTCTCTGTGAGCTGCACCCCTCCCCCTCCCCCCTTACTTCCATCTTCATGTCCTTGGGCTTTGGCTTCCTTGTTTCTAGGGGTTCTTTGGCTCTCTCTCTCCCGCTTTTTCGCTCCCGCTTTCGCTGCCTCACCTAGCGCTTGCACAATCGGCAATACCCTCTCGCCCATGTTACAGCCGGCTGGGACTACTGTTAACAGTAGGAGAAAATTTTCAACAGGTCACATTTGATTTCTCCATTCTGTTCGTTAGCTTTAGAGATTGCGTAGTCAGAGACGCATAAAGTTAGCGATAGTTTCTACTGTAATGGGGTCTACCGGTCCTTCTCCTCCTCGGGTCTCGTCCTTTTGCTCGGTTACAGCTACCATCCACTCACTTTGCTGGCACCCTCCTGCCCCTTCGCCCTCCCCACGGCTTCTCCATGGTGGCAGCCCTCCGTTACACTCAGTCGTCATATTGCACTCTCTCTGTGGCAGATGTCACCACCTTGGATTCTTGAGTAATGTTTTGCCCTGTCGCGTTGTCTTTATGGCCCCCCGCACCCTCAGTATTCCTCCCTTCATTGTCACTACTTTGGCTTTCATTAGTGGTTACAACAATCATATCATATCTTTGTGTCTACCGCAAGGGTTTTCCTATTGATTTCTCCTCATGTTTTTATTTGATTTTTCTTTCCTGCCTGCTTAGCTACTCAGGGTTGAATTTCTTATTTGCTGTAACTAGTGTGTGGTTGGTTCCGGCCCAGAGGCACGTGGGTTTAGGATTTTTTCCCTGGTACTGGTGAGGTTTCATAGGAGGTTGTTTTATGTCATAGCTCACGCTGCATTCACTTTTTATACCTAAGGTCGTAAAACAAATCTAAGATGCTAAAAAAAATTAAAAAAGTTAAAAAAAAACGCTTGGGATTTGGGTTCTTTACCCAACTATCTAAGTTCTTTCATACACTATACTTTCAATACAAAAGATCTTCTATCACACATTCGGGAATCAAAGACACGACTGTCTTACACGAGCCTAGCGATTGGCACTGCTAGATACTAGTCATAGGACTTAGCTATCGCAGTAGGAAATCAACAGAGAAAGTGATTGTCAGCGAAGCTATCGGTAATGTGCTACAAGTATCACCCGAAGAAGCGAGGATTGTAACACTCTGTAAATTATTTTTCAATAACTAAGCAATTACATTTGCAAGGCTTAATCAACTCTCCTGAAACCTTATATACTAGCTTAGAACACATAATTGAAGTGCATCACAAAGTATTGGAACATTACATGAACCTCATAAGCAGTTATCACCTGGTTAGGTTTACAAGATGCCAGCTCTACTCTACTAGGTTTAGAGTCATAATACCTTTCCCAATTGCTACAAATAAATACCCAAGCTGTTCGTTCACACATCAAATACAAGATCTATCAGATCTTATTATTATTTTTAAACCATGATTTATATAGCTAGTTTCAATTTTCTTTACTACAATTATAAGCAAGAAGCTATTTCACCCAGTTCAAAATAAAGTGAGTATACAATAGACATTTTTTATTATTAAATAAACACTCCAGATTCTGATTCTCCATATTTAAAAGTACCTTCCAAGCCATTTTTCATAGGGTAGCACTACTATTTATTGAGTTAAAAAAATATACAATTGATTTTCCAGTGGTTGCCATGGTGAGCCGCATAGCGGTAGCGAGCCGCTCAGCGGTGAATTACGTTAATACACCTGAGGGCACTGATGATATCATGGAATCCTTTTAAGGCCAAATTGCTTCCCCCACCACCATTTGAGAATTCAGGCCCAAATATTCTGGGATTTCCTTGGGGGAACCTTTGGAAAAGTGCCTGAAAGCAACTTGTCTCTCGAAAAAGCCTTCAAAGTCTATTGTTTGATTTGGTAATGAGCGGACATTGCAAAACTGTGATTCCACCACCACCTTCTGGTACCCTCTTACTCTGTTTTCGCCGCTTGCACCTCACGCTGTTTTCCTCAAGTTCCCTTCCTCTCTCTGTGCATCCGAACCATCTCTTCCTTTCCCCCAATCACCGTATCTGGAAGCTAAACCTGCCTCCATTCACGACAAGTCAAAGCCCTCTCGACCGATCTGTCTCTTCACCCAGGGATACACTCTTTTCTGACTATTGCTCTGCGCGTTGCGCAGTCCATTTTCAAACGGAACTCTCGGACTATCGGACATCCCGTGTGCGGAACCTGTTGCTAGAGTTTGATGGCCACATATCCATGGAATTTATTTTGGCCCAAGTAGTGAATTGAGGTGTTGAGTGGCCTGATACCTAGCCTCCGTTGTGTTGGCTGCGCTGCGCATTGTTTTTCGGAGTCGTCGCCCTTTTACCTACTTTAATAGAGATGGGATGTTATCAAAGGAGATTGTTTGGACTATAGGCCACATGCATGGACTGCTCATAATGAACATCAGGAAGTAGTGGAAATGCTGTTCTGTTCACTTTTTTTCGGCTCCCATCCGGAACTTTGGAACCTAGAACCCCTAGAATGCTTTCTGTAACATAGTGCTGAACTATGTGAATCTTCTTGTCAAATTGTGCCATCTAGAAAATTCCTCAATTTTTCTAATGTTATGGTGGTGGGCAAGTACCTTTTGAAAATGTGCATTTTGTATGGAAAAGCCGGTGGGGGCTGGTTTCCTTTGTTACCACCCTCGTACCCGAGTGATTCACATCAGACTAAGCTCTAGTGATCAAATCATCACGGTTCTGTAGCCCTACGCTTTCTGGTGTTACGACGTGAGTTATGCTATTTCCTGACCCCGGCCGTTGGTTGTGGAAGGGGAAAAGAAACTTTAGGAGGGAAGAGGGAATTAACCCAGTTGAGTGAGATGAGGGGAATTGTCAGCTCTATCCTCTTGTGATGGATCGAGACATCATAGCGGATTATTACCCGATGCTGGCAATGCGTGTCGTGTTCTTGATGACTCGGATGTTTTGTGATGCGCCGAGTGTTCACTTCCGGTCATATGTGCCCGAATAAACTTGAGGCTTTAACACGAGCTTCATGAACTTAGAAGCGGTCTGTGTTGAGCACATGCAGTGCCGCAGGAAGAGAGGCCAGCTCGTACCATGAGGGTCTACAATCAAGCTTTGATTCTCAATCTTGGTATTATACAACTAGTCCCCCGGGCGCCCTTTTCGATCCCCTGTATAAGCTAATTATGCTTATCACTACTCGTAATTCTCGGACGTTTGCGAATACAACTGCCATTTCATATGGACAAAAATTCGGCCGGAACCTAAAGACCCCGGTGTACGCCATAGCAGCCCCATCCGCAAACGCCAGAGGATCACGTGTATGTCGCCCATGGGGGAAGGTGAGTGTTGAAAACATCCGAGGCGGAGGTAATAATCGAAGGTGAAGAAAAGAGTAGAGAGAGAGAGAAAGGATAGGAAGGAAAAAAAGACAGAGGTGTGAAAACTTTTCATACATAGCTAGCGCGTCACTTTGCCGAAGCATAGGCGTACCACTGCGGCCTTAGAGTGCGGGTATCTCCCACTCCAAGTGCGGCGATTAAACTCGTATTTCCAACAGCGGGAGGCGCTAAAAGCCGAGTGACGCCCTATGAATATGTTGGACTGCAGGGGGTCTCAGGTGTTGCTGTGGTGTTGAGGTGCAGAGGGAGAACTGTAAGATATTTTATGAAGAGAAAAAGGGACATAGGGGGCCTTGGTGGATGTTAGAAGGTAGTAGATATGGTTTCAATGGAGATTGAAAAGATTACCAGGAATTATTGTCTCGCTAAAGGATCATGTATGGTTGGATCCGGTGATGGAGGCGGAATGGGGTAAATATAGAGGAGCACGTTATTTTGATCTGATTGACGGAGTGGTCTTGCTATTAATCCTCTAGGTTTCCCTAAGCGTTAGGTTAATTCATGGCGGGAAACTCCAATGTCTTTCACTTGATAATGGAGCCACTAATATCAGGGTGGGGAGAATACGGGTCGCACGGTAGTAGACGGTAGAGTGGGGGAGTTGGCGTGGGGCTTAGGCACTTTGTATAATAGGGAGGATATGAAAATGTAACTTCTATCGCTTGGACTTTGTTCACGCTCTGTCTCTTGCTATTCTAGAAGCTAGGCTAGCTAACGGTAGAAATAGGTGCATAAGTAGAACATAATCAGCACGTCCTGATCCTTCCATAGATCGCCACACCTATTTCTGTATTCCCATACATGCCCTTGTTCTTTCGTACACTCCCGTGATAATAAAGGAAAGACATGGCGGTATACTGGTAGTATATTCTGTAAACTGTTAAACAATGTAGAGCTCTCCCGAACTATCTGAAATGCCCCTCAGCTTGAACGATTTATCAGACTCTGGCAATTACCAAAGTCGACCACATCCTTCCGGAGGATAGGGGCTCGTGGTATGATACTGGAGCAATCGGCACCTTATTCTATTCTGCCCTCTAGCTTTGTTTAGGCCCTGCACGGCATGCCACAATTTAAAAACATGCTATTTTTTCCAAAAGAGTGGTTTTTGCTAAAGCAAAAACCCCATTGACCAATTGGTATAAAGTGATTGACATCTGGATAGTGGCCCCCACTCTAACACTTGTGATGGAAAGAAAAATCTAGTAGAAGGCCTGGAGGTTCAAGTTGAGCTATAATCAAAAAGAGGAAATGTTGTAATCTCTTATTTGCAGTTGAAATTCGGGCAATATTTCCTAGTATATTTCATGAGAGTAAAGTACTAGGACAAAGCTATTCGTCCAATCGGCGGCAACCGGGCAACCCCTCAAAAAACCCCACGTCAACGATCAACCACCGCTCAACAACCATGCCTCCAGACAAGACTTGCAATCTCAGAGAGTTTGAGAAAGGGCAAATTATTGCCTTGAAAGAAAAATCTCTTGGTTTTTCTGAAATTGGAAAGATCTTAAGTCGTCCCAAGAGTACTGTTCTAAGTTTCTACAACCGGTTGCAATAGAGGGGTGATGTGAAAAGCCTCCCCATGCCTGGAAGACACAAAATTATTGATACTAGAACTCATCGCCGCTGAGTCAGAGAGTCTAAGAAGGCACGCCGCCTCCCCTTATCAGAATTGCGCAATGAGATTGCACTACATGCCTCAGTCAAGACCATTAAGCGAGCTTTAGCATCAGTCAACATCAAGAAGTGGAGAGCCAGGAAAAGAGCATTTCTGAACGATGAGCATTCTGTCAAGAGGCTAGCTTGGGCCAAGAAGTAGAAGGATTGGACACAGGAGGACTTTGAAGGGGTCATCTTTAGTGATGAATGCATGGTTGAAAAGTCCAAAGATCCTAAGGGTATTTGGGTATTCTGAACACATGAGGAAGAGTGGCATAAAGACTGCATTCATAGGGTTACAAAGGGACCTGGAATAAGGTTGATGGTATGGGCTTGTACTTGGGGTAAAAATAAGTGTCCTCTGATTCCTATTTTTGACAACAGTGTGAATAGTTTGTATATATTGGAGTTTTGGAGGATGACTTAGTTGATATCTGGCAGGAGGTGGAGGACACAGTTGGGGATTCTATATTTCAGCAGGATGGTGCAACGATACATACTGCAACAGATACTATGGCTTGGTTTGCAGGAAACAACATACAGGTTATGGAATGGCCATCCAATTCCCCAGACCTCAATCCTGTTGAGTACTTTTGGAAGCGGTTGAAGGAAAAGCTACACCAGCGCTTTCCCAACATTCACAAGACTAAGGGGGGGCCAGATACTGTTAGAAGATGTCTAGCAGAAGCTCTTGATGTGGTTTGGACTCAGGATATTGAAG
>Ga0307507_10001716_pt1 | contig 48321 bp, 10 predicted proteins | sample 7_EM_MG_FD_207223 | JGI IMG/M metagenome (GOLD analysis project Ga0307507, IMG submission 207223) | Populus trichocarpa ectomycorrhiza microbial communities from riparian zone in the Pacific Northwest, United States - 7_EM | ecosystem: Host-associated > Plants > Roots > Unclassified | place...
GTGTAGCCATAGCCGTTCGCTACAATTACTATGTACAGTTGGTGGCAATCAGGCGAGATTGGATGCGCGTAGCGAATTTGAAATCTCGCTAAAGGGGGGTGGAAGCTGGTCGTGCACAGAGCTGTACCCAGCGAATACACCGAGGCAAAAGCTCTAAGGGCTCGTTTACTAACTTTTTTTCACCTGTTCGCGCCCACCTGTTCGTCGCTTAAAAAACCCACCTGGAACGAACAGGCCGATATTTCCAGGTCGATCAAATATCCAACAGGTAGGAGCTGCTTGTTTACCTCACCTGTTCGATTTCCACCTGTTGGGTCGTCTCGGCAGCTGAAATTAAGGTTCCACCTGGCCTGTTCGACGTCCTCGCGCTTATCGCGATTACATAGCCAAAAGTAGTATAGATTGCGCGATTTTGCCCACCTGGGCCATCAAACAGGTGGAATCCCACCTGCACCCTCTGTAAAAAAGGGGGGGTCCTGTATGTTCACCTGGGCGGCCTGTTCGATCAATCCGACCTTGATTGTGATGTTTTTTTAAAGGATTGTACGCATCACGTGATTCTCACCAACCTAACCCCTGCGCTACCGCTATTTCGCCCACTTGCAACCTTGGCGACTACCTCTAGTAAACGAACCGCTCTTTCCTGTTCGATCTACACCCCTGCACGAGCGCTTGCTAGTGGCGCTTACAATCCACCTGTTGGACCTTAATTGATCCACCTGGCGGCGTCGACCAGGTGAGCGCGAACAGGTGAAAAAAAGTTAGTAAACGAGACCTAAGTCAACCTCCCATGACGTCGCTTTTCTTATCCACCAGTGGCCTTCGCTGCCAGTTGACCTGTTCCCCTTGCGCTAAATATAGCCATAGTACCGAAACTGCCATAAAAGAGTATCATAGGATATGCCACTAAACCCCTCATTGAACTCATCCTCCCTACGACGCAAAACATCGCTGAGGAGCTCCAAGTACACCACATAATCGCCGCGGATGTAAGAAGGTATCCAAAGAGTGTGTCCATGGGTACGAGTATGCCGACTAGAGAAGTAAGGACTAGTGGAAGGAGACAATAGCCTAGCACAGAGACTGAGCGAGGGAGTGTTAAAGTGGATGAGAAGTGGGAGCTTCCTTGACTATGGTCTTGCGAGGAAGCAGCGTCGGCGGCTGTGAGAGGTGGTGACATTAAGGAAAGAATTATGTGTAACGTGACACTGCCGAGTAAAGCCAGGCCTAAATATAAATCAGTGACTTATCTTCAGAACACTACCAGGGAGTAAATTACCGTAAATATATCCAAAATGTACCTTTCCGGAGAACTGAAAATAATTAGCAGTAGTACCATAAATGACTAGCCTCTTTTAGACAACGACTTACAAGCAGAAAGGTACCGAACAGCAAAAAGAAGAGCACAGGCCCCGCGAGATCTGAATCATTCATGATATTCTGATCTATTCGAGCAAGAGGGTTTAGGACCGTGAGAGTCTATGGAGAGTTAAGATGTTAGCAAGCTGCTAGCTTCCACTCCCGACAGTGTTTCCCTCTTAGTTGTGTTTAGCGTTCGCAAAGTGCTATATATCATATACCTTCGCCTGAATATGCCCGAAATTAACGCCAAGCTCCTCTAATAATGGCGGCTCGCCCTCATAACTATAAGATAATTAGCTAAGCTCTCCCATTCCAAATGTCATCAACCTACCCTTCTGTTCCAAACGCCGCTATCCACCCGGTCCGTAATCCACCCTGTTCACCCATTCTACCAGATACTGGTTGCCCAAACCCACCACCATAGTTTGCACCTCCGTACGTAGCAGATTGTCCCGCTGCCGGATATGCCTGAAAAGGCGTGGAATGCCCGGAGACCGGCTGATTTCCGTAAGACGAAGGATAGAACTGGAGGTTTTGCGCGCTGCTCCCGTAGGGCTGGTTTTGTGCATAACCATACTGGGCCATTCTGGCCGAGGCTGGAGCGCTATACACTCAAGTGTTCGAGGGAGATTTGTGCGCGGTCGGAGAGGGGAAGATTGAGAAGGGAGGTTTTATTCTACACGTTATGTTACAGTAAAGTAACGGAGGGAAGTTCCAGGTCCAGGTGTACGGGTGGTAGGAGACTAGGTTCGCGTTGGTGTTGAGCGCGATGGAAACAATAATTAGGTAGATATTCGAAGCTCCGAAATGGACAACGGTGTCAAGATGATCCGAGTCGTCATCAGGGGTCCAATCACGTGCAAGAACAGGTAGAATTCCACCACGTATCCAAAGCCCTTTTGAAAGAACTTAATGAATATAAAATAATTGGTTTTCGTGTTTCAGTTCCTTCCTCGCAGCAGATTCTGGAGAAATCTCCTCGGAATGGTTCTCATATTTAAAGACAGTTTGTTCAGAACAGCATTTTTAACCCCACATAGAATTCCAAAGAAAATTCACAAAGAAGCCAAATTTATTTAGCATAGAGTAGGGTATCTTTAGTTTCAAAAGCTGTTCTTAAGAGAGGGGTGTCAATTTCAATACAACCCATGTTATTTTTCTCCAAGTTCCATTATGCCTTCACTAACCGAAGTAGTGGTCCTCACCCAATTAAAGAGAAGTATCCAAATATGTTCTTAGTATGACCCAGAACGCCGTGAAGTGTAGTTACACCAATCACACTAAAAAATAGCTTAGCCATTTTTGGTTCTTTAAGAAGGGAAAAGTGTCTAGGCGCACCAGATCTGATAAATGATGTGCTATCATGGCCGAAGAAGCATCGTGATCCACAACACAGTATTCATTTCTTCGACATTTCTTACATCTACGGATGTAAAGTTCTTTACACTCGGCACACTACGATACATTAACCTATGTTAGAGTTTGGAGTAGTACAAACTTTGAAGGATGTAGATGAGAACCCAGAGTTGTAAGGACATACGGTATAGCCGCATCCAAAACAATCCCGTTTTACACCGATCTGCCACAAATTGTGTTAGCCTGTACCTTTTGAATAGTCCAAAGACATACCTGGCGCGCCAGGACCGCGTTCAAGGTGCTGTTAACTGATAGTCGGCTCGAAGGCCAGCCGGAAAGGCTGTCATCAGGAATCCAACTATTTCGTAACCGCCTCTTGGGTAATTACTATTATCTTTCGCGCGCCAAGGTAGAAATTTATCCCCACGTGCAAGCGCTGCCTGCCCCGGCAATCATTTTCTGACCAGGCACTGATCAATGCAGAGACCCATATGTACCTTAATTTCCCTTTGTTGTCTGAATTCAAGCGCTCCATTTACTTGTTCCATGTACTCCGTTTGTTGTAACTCCGTTCTTGAGGCCACTGCGGACCCAGCGTAGCACGGCTCATCCCACCATTTGTTACAGCGCTCGCACCAACGGCCACGGAGGCAGTCTTCGCAACGGACGATCAGAGGTAGTGTAGCCGAACCATCAGTGGTGGATGGCATCTGCGCAGCGCGAATGGAAGATGAGTGTAGAGGTGGCGGGCTTAAAAGTGGGAGGTGAGCAGCCGGGGACTGTCCAAAGTAGGCAGCGCCTTCTTGAACAGAGTGGCAGCTATTACAGCCGGATGGCCCAAGAGCAATAGTGGCGACAGCTGGTTTTAGATATGAGAAAGGATGCGGGACGCCAGTGTTTTGCCCATCATTTATATATGCGGTCTGTATATCGTGGCGTGGACCTCGGCAAAGTACTGCATCGAAGAAAATGATTCCTTCACAAGCTTGGAGAGTTTCAGGCCATTCAGCATGAGGGCGTTTGATGGTGATGCGGCCGGAAGGTTGATACCACTTGTCCTCAGTCCGAGTAAGAACAGTAGTCAAAGCTTCAGAAGAGCGTTGATTCCACTGGGCGCTAATTTGAGCACCCTGGGAGGATTTAATGCCTTGAGGACCCCCTAGAGGCGATTTCTTCTTCTTCATTGGGGTATGTTCAACCGGAAGGGGCTCTCGGGGACCGAAATAGTACAAGCCTTTAAGCCTTGGGGTATTCTCTGGTCTCGTCGGCCTAACAGCATATTTTAGGTACTGGATAAGCTTTTTTTCGTTCAAGTTCTCAACCTCTCTAATGGAGAGGATCCGGACGTTGAACCTGTTCTCCACGATAATATCCCGCACTAGATCTGCAGGTACGCTCAAGCCGTCAAGCACTAGAGTATGCACATTCTTCAGAAGGCTGCTTCTCCCCAGCTTTGAGAAGATACCTCGGAGCGGACCGGAATAGAACTCGTCTTCGGTAAGGGCTTCATCCATGCGCTCGCTGCGCCAATTGTTGCCCCCGGAATCAAGGGGAACATAGGGCACAAAGGTAGACTTGACCGTTGACAGGTCTAAGTAACGGAACACTTCGGGTGAGTGATGCACGAGGTGGTGAAACGACGTTGAAGTGGCTGCAAGGACGTAGAGGGCGGAAATGGGTAGATAGGGCGTGGTCTGGCGCAAAACAAGGGTATTCGATAAAAGATCGAGAAGGGTAGTGTGCATATTATCATCAGGAGATGGAGCCATTCCAGGTAGCAATGCAACCCACCCAGATGCTCATAAAAAAGTGCTGTACGTTAGAAACGGGAACTTTTTTCAAGAGAGTTTAAGAGAAGGCGGCAGGTGGCCGCGCAGTAGGGACACGTGATAAGTTCCGGGCATTACCAAGATTATAAGACTGGGCCGAGAAGCAAGAAGGATGCAGATTGTTAAGGCGTGCTGATATGGCTTTTGTTGGATGGTGTGGAGGGCAATGGAGGGGGATACTGACAGCCCACATCCATGCAACGCGCTCGGACGCCGTACTCGGATTTCCCAAAAGGGGCAAGGCCAGAGATCTGGGAGGCAAGGTTTAGTTATCTCGCAGCCGACGTGGGGGCTTCTTGTCCACATTACTATTACGCATCGAGCTCATCGCCATCGCCTGTGAAGCTTCTGGAAGAGCCGCACGAAATTGTCAGCCACAGCAGGCAACATACCGCATAAACTACGAACACGTCTCTATTTCTCGACTTTTGCTTACATCTTTCGGTTTGATGGTACTCTTTTATTTTTTTGTTTTTTTATTTCAGCTTTCTACATATAGAATTATTCGAAGCATTTGAAGCATGTCGTCAAATCCTATTTCTTTAACATGGTCCTCACAGTTCTCCGTCGCACCGCCATCTAGAGCTTCCTCTTTACCGGGTGACAAAATCCTACTTCCTCCTTCCACACTCGAACAGCTCCTCGCTGCTGCACCAGTCGTCGCTACCGAATCGTCGTCTGGCCCTCACACGACCGCCTTCGATCCGTTCAATCCCTACACTTACGCTGCAGAAAGGCAAGCACGCGCACAACTCCAAGAGAGACAGCAGCAGCTTCCACACCCTCTCATATTCCGGATAGTTAATCCACAGAATGGACGAGTGGTATATGCTGGTATACGGGAGTTCTCTGCAGAAGAAGGCGAGGTCGTCGTGAGCAAATTCTTGCGGGAATCCCTCGGCCTCGAGGACAGTGAGCGTCACATAACGCCAAATAGTGTTGGCAGCAATTCCGGTGACCATGATGAGGTCATGGTGAACGGTATTGAGCAGCTAGCGGTCAACGGGAACTCTGTACAAAAACTTACAATCCATGCCAAGCAACTACCGAAGGGAACATACGTCAAGTTACGGCCTTTGGAAGCGGGATACGATCCGGAAGACTGGAAATCACTCCTAGAACAGCATATGCGCGCCAACTTTACAACTCTGACAAATGGCGAAGTGTTAGTGATACACGGAGGACGGGGAGTCGGCGGGAAGGGCGAGGAGTTCAGGTTTTTAGTCGATGGTTTCAAGCCGGAAGGCGACGGCATCTGTGTTGTGGATACCGACCTTGAGGTAGACATAGAAGCTTTAAACGAAGAGCAGGCTCGAGAAACACTCAAGAAAATTGCTGCAAAAGCACAAAAGGCACCAGGAACCACGAAAGGGAGCTCGGTTGGCGGGAAGATGGAGTTACTGCGTGGACAGGATGGCCAGGTGCTTGGTGGTGAATACGTCGATTACGAAATCTCATCTTGGGATCGGTCTCAAGGACTTGAGATTGAGCTCAGCGAAGTGGACGAAGAGGATGAGATAGACCTCTTCGTTAGCCCGCACTCAGCACAGCAACGAGCGCGCCCGAGAGAAGACGAATATGTCTTCGCAGAATTCTCGAGCAGGTATCCAAAACGCATCCGATTGCAACCTACGAACGTTGAATTAGAGGAGGTTGAAGCGATATGGGTATCAGTTCATGCATATACTCCTGAAAGCCCTGAAAGTGGGGAAACATCGTCTAGTATACCAAAGAAGTTTCGTATACGCGCATTACCATTCGACCCAACTACCGATACTATATCAAAAGACTCAGTTAGCTCGGAATCTTCACACAATCCAGATGAGGTACAGTGCAAGAACTGCAAACAATGGATCCTTCAACGAACTCTCTTCCTTCACGAGAACTTCTGTCTCCGTAACAATATCCTCTGTCCACAAGGTTGTGGCACCGTGTTCCAAAAGCGCTCTCCTACATTTCAAAACCATTGGCATTGCCCTCACGACACCTTCCACGGCAACACACCTCTCAGCCACGCAAAGCACGACTCCATCTTCCACATCCCTCAAACCTGCCCGTCCTGCGACCTCGAATTCCCCTCCATCCCAACCCTCGCCCAACACCGCACAAGCACCTGTCCCGGCAAGCTGATCCTCTGCCGCTTCTGTCACCTCCAAGTCCCCCAAGAAGGCGACCCGCTCAACCCAACCCCGGAGCTCTTCCTCTCAGGTCTAACACCGCACGAGCTCGCCGACGGTGCGCGCACCACCGAATGCCACCTCTGCAACGCCATCGTGCGGCTGCGCGACATGGCCACGCACCTCAAGTACCACGACCTGGAGCGGCTCTCGCGGCCGCCGCCGCGGCTCTGCCGCAACGCCAACTGCGGCCGCACGCAGGACGGCGCGGGCAAGAACGGCGACACGCGCGCCGGCACCCGCATGAGCCAGGGCCCCGGGAACGACGTCGGCCTGTGCAGCGTCTGCTTTGGCCCGCTGTACGTCAGCCTGTACGACCCGGAGGGCAAGGCACTGAGGCGGCGCGTGGAGAGACGCTATCTTTCGCAGCTGCTGACCGGGTGCGGGAAGAAGTGGTGCGTGAATGAGTTCTGTAGGACCGGGCTCGCGAATAAGGGCGGAGATGGGAAAGCTGTTTCGACGAAGGAAGCGTTGCCGCTGGTGAGGCCGTGGTTGGAGGGGCTGGCGGGTAAGGGGTATGATACCCTGTTGCATTTCTGTGTGGATGAGGCGAGCCAGAAACGGAGGGTGCTGGCGGAGTTGTTGGCGGCGGAGAAAGGGTTGGATGGGAAGGGGGGTTATGCTATGGAGTGGTGTATTGCTGCGTTAGAAGCGGAGGGCGGTGACTTGGATAAGGCGAGGAGCTGGTTGAAGAGTTGGGCTCCACAAAGAAATGAGATCAATTAGGAGTTGGGGTAATTATTATAAACTTTGCAAATATACTACTATAGACTGGCAGGAGTCATGGAGCGAGTGTTTCTTCGTTTCGAGATACCTATACTTCTTTCCTGATCTACGAAACTAAGAAAGTACTTCCATTCATTTTGTTCCCTTTTTCTATCTGTGATCGGTCACTTTTGTGGCTCCAGAGCTTCATAAGCTCTGTATATCACCATTCATAGAGATTTGTGACTAGATTACATATTTGGACAGGAATCAAACCTAACCCTCCTCGCGAGACTACCCCTTAACCCGTCAAAATTGGTCACTCTTATCGATAAGAATTAGGTGTGAGGGGACTTGGTAGACAGGTGGCTATAAGGCACGATTGTAGGAATAGGATAGATTGTGGAGGAGACGAATCCTTGAGGAGGTGAGGCCTCTGGGATTGTAGAGACTATATACTACGGGCACGTGCCTCCGGTACGTGACTAATGGACGTCCAAGGGGTATCTGGGGGTTATCCTAAGGGCAACCCAAGGTAACCGCAATAATATCCCTTATATTACCCCCCCCCCCCCCCTTTCTTACGGTCGACCCCTAATCGCCATTACCTTACGGTAGAGGGAGATTATAAGGGCTCGTCCTGGAAGGGGTTTGGAGAGATATTAGCATACCATTATATATTATCTATCTATCTAACCCCTACTTTAAACTCCTAAAAACCTTAATAAGGAAAAAATATAACTAGAGAAAAAATATAAAGATTACTAGGAGACCTATTAAAAGCCTACCGGAAATATGGTAGTAACTACCTAGGCTAACCTAAGGATTTTTATATAACTTTACTTCTAAGCCTTTATACCGGTCTATAATTAATCGCGAGTATTATAGGCAATTTAGTATTCCTAATATAGTTCCATAAAACCTTTTAATATAGAATTTAATGTATAGGGCCTTAGCTTGCTATTATCTTTAACTATTAAAATATAATCTATAATCTATAATTCTTTTTTTATAATCCCCTATATTACTAATATTGTGACGGTGCTGGAGCGCGTCACCTGCCATATTTAACCAATCAGGATTTTCCATGCCCGGCATGCAAAATCGCTATTGGCCCGCTTACCACTAGCGCCTTGGCGGCCCTCGCGACATGCCTACCTACTGCCCCTAAATGATTCTTCTTCTTCTTCTCCTTAGCTTAGTATTCTTGTATAGTAGCAATCTATAAGCTTTGGTTTAGAAGCATTTATATAAGCCTGTTATATTATACTAAGCTCTCCATACACTGCCTAGGAAGGCCTTAATAATATCCCACCCTAAAAGAAGACCTTTGTCTATAACGACGCGTTGACGCGTTATACTTAGACATTAAAAAACTCACACTACCACGCCTGAGAAGGCCCTAATAATATCCCACTTTATAGGCTAGACTGTACTTAACCTATACCCCTGAAAGAACCCCGGAATTAAAACTGAATTGTACGATTCTGATAAACTTTAGGAAGCTGACGATGGTACCTAAAGTAAGCTTATTTAAAAGACCTGCCTTTACCTAAGAGGAACACGAGATCCAGTTAGGATCAGAAATTAAAGACAATGATAACGTTATAGGTGTATACGAGCAGATTTGTGCCCTTGCTGCTAATTAGAAGGTTAATCGTCTTTAAGCCTAAAGTATATAAGAGACTCTAAAGGAGATCCTAAAAAGCCTTGCTGCCTTATAAAACAGCCTAGCCTCCCCTTTGCGAAGCCTTAGTTAACCTATTTGCTTAACTAAATGTGATATACTAGAGAGTATAGATATAATAACAAAGTAATTAAAGTCCGTTAAGCTCCCTAACCCCCTACTATTATTGGACGGCATAGACCCGACCTTTAAGAACTAGAGAATTTAGGTGTAAGGAAAGCTTTATATTAACCATAACTATTTCCCCTCTAAAGAAGCTAAAATGCTCTACCTCTTTGGTCAAACTATTGGGGACGCCTAGCAACACCTTTAGGCTAAGTTTGAGGACGAGTTACCTGTTTGGTTTACATTTATTAACGAGATAATATAGCATCTAGCTACTATCTATGTTAATCTAAATAAAGTACGGGATGCCTGTTATAACTATAATTGCCTAATAATGAAATTGAACTAATTCTTTACTAAGTTCTAGACTTAATTCTTACACCTAGCAGGCAAAGGCCAGGTTCCCCCTAAGAACTATTATTTGGACCTATATAACAAGCTAACGGTCTAACTATAAGAGAAGATTGTGGTAGCCTTAGACAACCTACTAACCTACTAAAGACTTGCAGCCTAATATTTGTTGCTGGATTTAGAACTAAAATAAATTAATACTCGTTCTAATTAACCAAAGCGGCCCTGTAGCGACCGTAACCTATCCGCTACACTAACGGGAGCTAGTATTGGAAGACAAACCACGACCGCCCTTATACTAAAAGCGGTTACGACTGCCTACCCGCGAACCTCGCCCGACCTACTACGTACTATACCTTTAACTAATGCTTGTTATAACACCCTAATTAACCCTGCTACGGTCACGTGCTTTAATTGCGGAAAGGATAGTTACTTTACCACGTCCTGCCTAGAGCTAAAGGATATGGGTAATATTAAGGAGATAGAGGAAGAAGAAACGTCCGATAAGTTAGGAAAAAAAGAACCCTAGGGAAAGACTCCCCCCTAGGGTATCCTATTAATCTTAAAGAGATTAATCTAAGTTAGCTAATAGGTGGAAAACACTTTATAGTTCCATGTATAGTATCTTAAAATAGATATGGAGTTAATATAACTACCCTTATTAATACTAGAGCAAATGGCTTTGCCTTTATAAATACTGCTTATATAAATAATATTGCTAAGTTCTTAAATGTAAATGCTACCTGACTAGAGAAGCCTGTTTAAGTAAAAGGCTATAACAGTTAAGCTAGTATGCTAGTTACCCACGTTTTAAAGCTATATATCGCTATTAATGGATAACGCTAGTTTGGTATTCCCTTTTGTATCCTAGACCTAGGGTTATATGACATAATTCTTGGCCGAAAATAGATGTCCTACTTTAATATTTAGCTGAATGTTTAATAAAGATAGTTTGTCTAGCCGGAGAATAGACCAAAGTTACCCTCCTTTATTAGGGAAATCCGCACTAACTACAAGACGTTAGCCGCAAAGGCTAATTCTACCTACTAGCAAGATATTAGGAACCGCGACTTAGCCTTTGCCTAAGAAGATACCCGCCGCAAGGCCGGCAGGAACTCTATACCGACGAGGATACTCCCCCAAAGGACTACAGTTAAGGAGGACTCTACTTACGGAAGTAGAATGGATACTAATATAGATAATTTCTAAATTATAGAGATCCGGCTAATGGGGAAGAGGACGTACTAATAGGATATAAAGGATAACCTTTGGAAGATGTAATAAGAGCTAAAAGAAGTGAGGACAACGCTAATACCCTAAAAGCCCCTAAGGCCACGGATAACCCTACTATTATATAACACTCCTATAGTAGACATTACAGCAATCAGTGCTATAGGTTTCCACTTTAATATATATTAGAAGGACAACAAAGTCTTTACTACCAGTTTATATAAAATTAACTAGATTATTGCCGAGAGGGAAGAAGTACTAGTAGAGGAAACTAATAAGGAACTAGTTAAGCGCCTCCTCCCTAATTACCTCTTAAACTATAGAGATGTGTTCTTAAAAGCAGCTTTAGATATACTGCCCCCCTACTAAACCTATAATTATAAGATTTAGTTAGAGACCAGTAACTCCCTAGGCTATAGCCCCCTTTACTAGCAAACTACGGAGGAACTAAAGGTAATAAAGTAGTACCTGATTAATAACCTCTATAAAGGGTTTATTGAGCTAAGCTAGGCTCCCTTTGCTTCCCCCATTTTGTTTATAAAGAAACCTAATAAAAGCCTCCGTTTTTGTATTAACTATTAGAAGCTAAACGCTATTATTTAGAAGGATTGGTACCCTCTTCCTTTAATTAATAAAACACTTGTATGTCTAAGCCGGGCTAAAATCTTTACTAAGCTTAATATCCGCCAAGCTTTTTACCAAATTAGAATAGACCCTATATTAGAAGACCTAATAACGTTCTATACCTATTACGGGTCTTATAAATGTAAAGTCCTTCCTTTTAGACTGATAAATGGGCCAGCCACTTATTAACGGTATATAAATAATGTTCTTTTTAACTACCTTAATGAATTCTATACGGCATACCTAGACAATATTCTTATATACTTAGACAACGAACTTAAATACTAAGTTTACGTTAAGAAGGTCCTAAAGAGACTATGGAATGTAGGCCTACAAGTTAATATTAAAAAATGTAAATTTAGAGTAAAACGCATAAAGTACCTTGGGTTTATTGTTAGTATGGAAGGAATTAAAGTTAATTTGGAGAAGGTTAAGGCAATCTGCAACTAGAAACCCCTTTATACCATAAAAGGAATCTAGTTCTTCCTTAGCTTTTGTAATTTCTACCATTGGTTTATCTGTAACTACGGAGTTGTAGCCAAGCCTCTTATATAACTAACTAAGAACGACACGTCTTTTATCTTTAACGATAACTGTATAAAAGCCTTTAAGGAGTTAAAGGACTAACTTGTCTTCTCCCTAATCCTTTATTACTACGACCCAGACCTTGAATTAATGCTGGAAACGGACGCCTCCGATAGGGTAGTAGTAGGAGTCCTTTTATAGCTATACCTAGATGGCAAATGGTACCCTATTATGTTCTTCTTAAAAACAATGGCCCTAGCTAAGTGCAACTACGAAGTGCACAATAAGGAAATATTGGCTATTGTATAATTATTATCCCAGTAGCGCGTAGAGCTTGGAAGCACAGACTCTTGGATTAAGGTTTATACCAATTATAAAGCCCTTAAGTATTTTATAATAATAAAACAACTTACCGGTTAATAGGCTTGGTAGGCTAAAATACTCTCCTAATTTTTCTTTATAATTATATACTGCCCTAGTAGGTAAAATGCTAAGGCTAACGCCCTAACCTGGAGAGAACAGGACGTGGGGCCACAAGACGAGCTAAAGGCTTAGCACTAGACACGCGCCCTCCTCTGTACTAAATAACTTAACCTGCGTATTCTTAAGGAACTGAGCTCTAAATAGAATAAGGTAGCACCTATAGAAGAAGAGACCCTAGATAAACTAATAGGACTAATTAATTATATTCTAACTATAAACCGTATAGCCAAATCCCTAAAAGCCCTCCGCGATTAAGCTATAGGGGGTAACCCTAGTTTAGAAATAGAAGACGGACTGCTCCTATACTAAGAACGGCTTATAGTTCTAGATATTAATAACCTATAAATAGAGCTGATCTGTAAAGCCTACTATTAAGTCTCTATGGCGTATTCTAGTTGAGATAAGACCTACCAACTACTATTGTCTTGTTACTATTGGTAAGGACTCCTGTCCAATATAGAATGATTTATTAGAAATTGTTATGCTTGTAAATATATAAATACCCCTAGGGACCGAACTCCTGGATGGCTGTAACTACTACTAGTCCCCAAACACCCTTGGTAATATATTATAATGGACTTTAAATTATTCCTAAAGGATAAACACGGCTATAATATGGCCTTTATAGTAGTTAACTAATTAAGTAAGCAAGCTGTTTCTCTTCCTTACTTTAAGACTATAACCGCAAAGGATATGGCCTGTATGTACGTAGACAACATCTACTAGATCTATGGCGCTCCTAAGTTAATTGTCTCTAACCGTGGACCTTAGTTTATATTAGACTTCTAGAATAAATTCTACCGCATCCTTGGGATTAAGATTAAGCTCTCTACTATATTTTACCCTTAGACCAACGGCTAAACTGAGATTATAAACTAGTACCTTAACTAGCGACTTCGCCCCTTTATTAACTACTACTAGGACAACTGGTCGGAACTACTACCTATAATAGACTACGCACAGCTCACGCTCCCTTATAATAGTATAGGAATGTCGCTATTTGAGTTACTCTATGGATACAGGCCACGAATATTCTTTAATTAGGATAGACCTATAGGACATATAACGGCCCGCGAACGCCTTAGCTATAAAGAGGCCCAGATATTCGCTAAGAGAATATATAGGGCCTAGGAGACTGCCTAAGTAATTATAAAAAGGGTATAAGAGAAGAAAGAGTCTAATATAAACTAATATTGCCGCGAGGTAGACTTCTACGTAGGAGATAAGGTATAGGTGTTAATAAAGAACTAGAAAACCTAGAGGCTAAGCTATAAGCTAGACTACTAAATAGCTGGCCCCTATAAAATCCCTAAGAAGGTAGGGCACTCTTTTAAGGTTAAGCTACTAGAGTTAATAAAGATCCACTCTGTCTTCTCTTTAGACCGACTGTGGAAGGCCGCGGACGACCTATTGCCTGGACAGTATAATGACCCCCCGCCGCTAATTCAGATTGCAGAGGACGAAGAATAGGAAGTTAAAGAGATCTTAGCAGTAAAGAAGGACCGTAGTACCTTAAAATACCGTGTGAGCTAGGTAGGTTATAATAAAGATCTAGAATGGTACCCTATATCTAATTTTAAGTACTCTCCCTATAAGCTACGAGATTTCTACCTAGCCTACCTAGACCTCCCTAGACCACCACGTAAGTTAGATAGCTGGGTTAAATGCTAGGAAGAGGGGTTAGATAACTATAATAATTTAAATAATAATAAAGAACTCGGATAAAGCCTAAGGGCAGGCTTTTTTGGGAGGGGGGGGTGATGTAATGGTGCTAGAGCGCGTTACCTGCCATATTTAACCAATTAGGATTTTCTATGCCCGGCATACAAAATCACTATTGGCCCGCTTACCACTAGCGCCTTGGCGGCCCTCGCGACATGCCTACCTACTGCCCCTAAACGATTCTTCTTCTTCTTCTCCTTAGCTTAGTATTCTTGTATGGTAGCAATCTACAAGCTTCGGTTCAGAAGCATTTGTACGAGCCCGTCACAAATATATTACTTCCATATTTACCCTTAGGGTATTATATATAGTTAAGTAATTAATTAGTTAATTAAAGAGAATTATCTCTTAAGATTTAGTGTATATACTTTTAAATCTGGTAGTCCTATACCATATAGTTAGCATAACTCTACTGCCTAGCAAATAGGGATACTTCGCAATAGCATCTATAGCTATTATATAATTATTAAAAATGGTTATAATATTATCCTTTAATACTATAGTGTTATTTAGGTATAATTTTAACCTATATACGTCTTTTATTAACGTTTTAATTGCTTTCCCCTAGCCGCGTAATTAGTTTTTATAAGAAAGTAATAGCTAAATAGCTTATACGCGTATTTCCTTTCTTCTAAATTACGCTATTATAATAGAGTTATATTAGCAAGATTGCGGCTGTTTACTAAAAGGGTATTAAAAGGTAAAGTATAGAGATACCTTGCTTATTAATGTAATAAAGCCTTATAGGAAATACTACGGTAGACTCGCTAATAGGCTAGGTATATAGGTAAATAAGAAGTTAATAACATAATAATAACTAGTAGAGTAGTTGCCTAATAGATTAACTCTAATTATATTCTAAGATTTACTATAAAGAAAGGAACTATCTAGGTAGGAACTGTAGTCCTTTAAATATATAAACTATGCCTAAGAAATACTAAGTACGTAAGGTACGCAAGGTATATTTAGTACGTAACGTTCCTTATAGATTCTATAGATCCTATATACCGAAATAGTAACGTAATCTATTATATAACTTAGTTACCCTTTATCCCATACTTTACCTAGGTCTAGTACCTCCCACGCTTCCACTACTAGTCCGTTTATATCCTCTCTAAGTAGCCGTACTACTGCTAATATAAAGTCTGTAATAATTAAGCTACTCCTTTTTCTTAATACCTTACTTTCTATTATTAACCTTTATCTAATTTTAGACGTATCTTTAATATATTATTAAGATTTTCTTCTTTTCTATTATTAATTTAATATACCTCTTTGTTCTTCTACTAACTACTCTTTTAAGCTAATTCCTTAGCGTATTTTAGCCCTACCACTATATATAGAACCTTAACCTCCACTAACCTATAACTAGTACTAGTCCTACCTAAATAACTTTACCTATACGTCCTTAAAAAATTAGAAGTCTAATAAGAAGATTTTAGATACTTATAATAAGACCTACTATATAAGGTCCAATACCTTTAGTCCTTATAATTAATGCATATATACTAAAAGCGGTAGTTGCGTTAATGTAAGCTTTTCTATCCTTAATAGGGTTCTATTACTAACTTTAAGCTTTAATATAGCCTAAGCCTAAGTAGTAACATTTCTTTAATATCCTTAACTACTATATCGCCCAGGCTCTCTCTTACTTTAGCGCTAATACTAGGTATCTAGGTTAAATTTAAAACTATACTATAGCTATCTATACCGCCTATAATTTATAGTAAGCTAGCTAGTAATACTTAATAAAAGAGTAAGGCTAGTATATTAAGGATAGGGTAAGAAATAGGGGTAATAAGTAGAAGGTTGCTATATACTATAAAAAGGAGTTCGTGTATACGCGTTAAGTTTTAAAAGAGCATAATATAATATAGTATTAAGTAGGTTACCCTTTAGGTACCTAGCAGATAGGTAACTAATAGTTGCTATAGTAAGGTTTTAGTAGTTCTAGACTTTATCAGCCAGCTAACGTCTCTATTTATTCTAGGCTTAAGTATATCTTTATTAACTATAAGCTTATACCTTAGGAGCTTTATTAGTACTAGTTTAGATCTAATATTAGTGCTAAGCGTTTAAGAGTCTCTGCTCCTTCTATACCTTATTAGCCTATCCCTATTTTTATATCTACCCGCATTCCTATAAAGAGATCTAGATCTTATTCTTATTAGCTATTACTTAGTAGGCTAATAGATACTAATTCTACACCTAAAAATAAGGTATAGTGGCTTTTCATTTAGGCATTTAGAATTATTCTTATATATAATAGCAATTAAAGATCTTAACTAGTACTTAAAAAGGCCTTATAAGGCATTTAGGAAGGTATAGGAATACTATTTCTAATATAGACTAATAAATAGAAATACAGTTCTAGTAAAATATTCTATTAATTCTATACTATATATGTAAAAAGGCTAAGGACCTATTTTACCTTAGGCTGTAGCCCTAATCCTTATAGTTTCTAAAACCTATCTATTCTATATTTAATTTAACCTATTTACTCTTTACGCGAGCTTTCTTTATAGGTTATAATAACACTATAGTATTAGAGCACTTTCTGCAATTTATAGATTCCGGACCTTAATCCTAATATTCTTTTAGAATATCTTTATAATAATTAAGGTAATCCTCTAGTTCCTATATAGAGTCCTTAGCAGGCTAGCCTAGCTATTTAACTTTATATTAAAGCTTATTCTTAATAGACTTATAGCGTAGTATAGCGGTAGCCTTATACCACTCGCCCACTACTTTAGGGTGTTTAATTAGGCCTAAACGGAAGTTCTTTTTTGGTAGTAGTTTATACTATAGCTCTAGTAGATTTATATAAAATACTAGATATATATAGGCTATAGATAGGGGTAGCTAGAGACAGTAGGCTAGCTTACTAATTCGTTCCTTAATCTAAAAGGGACCTAGGTATCTTATATTAAGCTTCTTTAATAGTTAATAGGTTTTAATATTTATTAAATATAATAGAACCTCATCGCCTACTCTAAATTGCTTATTTTAGTATTTATAGTTATACTAGAGTCTTTCCTACTCTTAAGCATCTTATATGCTCTACTTTACGTACTTCTATTACTCCTCCTATTTCTTAAGGTACCCTTATACGCTCTAGTATATATCCTTAAACTTCCCAGTAGAATCCTATAATTAATCCTATAGCCTTAGCTAGTAATTATTAGGTATACTATTAAATCCTAATAGTTAAACGCTATAGGCAATCTAAATTAGTGCAAACTAATATAATAAATATTACTTTAAGTTATAAGCGTACTCCGCATACGGAAGTAGCTTATACTAATTGTCTTACTAATAGTTTAAATATATTCATAGGTAAGACTCCAGTTCCTAGTTTTAGCGTTCTATTTACCTATCCATCTATAGATAGAAAGCTATACTATAATAGTAGTCTATCTTTAAATAAAAGCATAGATTTAACCAGTACTGGCATATAAAGACGCTGCCCCTATTAGTAATAATAGAGTACGGCTAGTTTACTTTAAGAAAGTATTTCTCCTTAATTAGGTTAGTAAGCGCTTATATATTAATCGTCTTATTAATAGGAAGGTCTTAGATATACTTTAAAAACCTATTAATAAGTATAAGAACCAAATCGTATATTTATCCTTACCTATCTTTTAAGGGCAAGAGGTCCATAATAAAGATTATAGCATAATATTACTATAGCTTACTAGTAGGGGGAACTAATTTAAGTAAACCCCATAGCTTATACCTTTAAATTTTATATACTTAATACTTCTTATAATAGCTAATATACTCCTTTACTTTCTACTTAAGCTTTAACTAGTAGTATTTACGTTAAAGTAATTCTACTATCTTAGCTTAACTATAATAGCCACCTAAAGGATTATTGTGATTCTTTATAAGGATCTTCTATCGTAGATTTACTTCTTATAGCACCTAAACCTTGCCATATTTATATAATAGGCTTATTAGGTCTAGTTTCTAATAGTAATTCCTAGTGGCTTCCTTTCCGTTATATTTTTAATCTACTTCTATATTAAAGATAGTATAGGAGGTATTTCTCTATTAGACCTTATAGATAAAATCCGCTGACCTTTTAGATAGTTCCTAGATAAAAGCTATTTTGCCTTATATTGCTTTAAGTATAAAACTAGATAGTACTATAGATCTTATAATTTCTTAGTACGCGTATATTAGAAAGGCCGCTATAAGGTTAAAGTCCTTTAGTTATTATAGGGCTCCAAGTTCTAATTACTCTATAGCTTCGCTATTAGCTTAAGGGGATAGCTTAGCAATTAGTAGTGTATTACTAGGTTCTAAACTTATATTAGGGACGTTCTATTTAGATATATTTAGACCCTTATTAGCTATAGGCTAGATACTAGCTAAAACGTTAATAGAAGCCAATAGGGTTTATACCGCCTAAGACTTAGTATATAGAGCTATAAGTACTTAAGTATTTTTTACTTAGAGCTTATTCTATAATATAGGGAGTAAGTATAACGGGCTTGTACAAATACTTCTAAACCGAAGCTTGTAGATTGCTACTATACAAGAATACTAAGCTAAGGAGAAGAAGGAGAAGAAGACTATTAGTAACTAATGAGATATAAGGGGTCGCCAAGGCGCTAGTGGTAGACGAGCTAACAGTAGGAGAGCAAATAGTAAGAAACAGTAAGAAACAGTACTAGATAGTATGCAATAATATAATAGGTGGCAGAATATGGCAGAATTTAATAGGTGACGCGCCCTAGCACCGTTATATTACCCCCCCCCCCCTTCCTAAAAAAGCCTTGCCTTAGGCTTTGTCCAAGTTCTTTATTATTATTTAAATTATTATAGTTATTTAACCCCTCTTCCCAGCCTTTAATCCAGCTGTTTAACTTATATAGTAGTCTAGGGAGGTTTAGGTAGGCTAGGTGGAAATCTTGTAGCTTATAGAATGTCACGGAACCCGACCGCAGGGGCCTCCATAGGAGAACCCCGTGCTCTCGCGTACACCTCGCGTACAGCTTATGTCAGCTACGCGAGGGTATATCACCTCCTTACGCCCTCAACCCTTACGATCGATCGCGCAACGTCTTATAGACTCCCCAAATACATACGCTTTGTAGCCATTGCCCGCGTTCCATAACATTACATTACACCTTTTTCTTCACTAACGCTTAGCCTACAACCAATTCTACATCTCCACGATACCGCAGACGCTGCCAGAAGTAGCGTGTCCATAAGTTACCTCACTTCGTACTCCTAAAGAATTAATAATAATAAGACGAAATTCCTTACTAGCTATTATATCAAACTTAAAGAACAACCCAATACCTATATTAAAACCACGACACCAATTAGTCCTAGGAGGATTTAATTTATTAGCCTTAGCCTTAACCCCTAAAGGGAAGCCTAGTGGCTTAAAAGACTACAATGACCACAAGGGGGACATTAACAATATTTTATCCTTTATTAACTATACAACCACGGATAAATAAGCCAAAGGGCTACTACCCATTAAGATCAAGATACGAGACGCCGAGATATTTATAAAAATAGTAGCATAAGAACCTAATAAATACTACCGCCTTCTATAGAACCACTATCTAAAGCTTACACGAGCTGAGATGCGTGCTGCCTAAGATTATAATATTATCCAAGACCTATAAGCTCGTGAGGCGCTCGCTAATAACACACGCTAAGAGATTAAAGATAACCTCCGCGCGTCTAAACATAACGTCTAACAATTAAAGAAGGCCGAGATTATACTTATTGCTATAGTTACCAAAAGAGAGGGTATAATTAAATACCTATAATCTTAGCTTAATAAGCATATTTGTAATAATACCAGATACCTCTCTACTATATATAACGCCACCTAAGTCTCTACGCCCCCGGCAACCTCACCTACTTAACACTTGACGGAAGGTTAGCGCTGAGCAGCTTTACCTAACGGGAACCCCTACCATAGTAGTGGCGATAATAAAAGCTATAACAATTAAACCTAAACTACCACTATAGGGTCTAATATACGCTACCCTAATCCCCTAATCTTTAAGGGTGACCGTAAGGAATATAGCCACTAGAAGATATAAACCCGTAAAAAACTAACCTAGAGCGCCTACCTTTTCCCCACAGAAGATACCAAGATTGGCTATATTATTAGACGAATAAAGGGCATCCCATTTAATAGGCTTTTTGCTTAATAGAAGACTAGCAGTTTCTAGAAGTAGTAGTCCCACTAGGAAGTCTTTAACAACCTTAACTAAATATACCGCAACTATAACCTAGTGGCCACTAGTCAAGCTAAACTACGCGCCCTAAAGATAAGTCCTACTAAATTATTTAATAAGTTCTATATTAAATTCTAGAAATACACCGGAGTCCTTACCTAAGACAACGCTAAAGACTAGGAAGATCTCCTTAAAAAAGTTACTTATTGCCTTAGTTACGCAGCCGCCAGCCACAACTATAACAACGTTTATAATATGGTAGCAGCCCTACAGAAGATTAAATAACGGCTAAACTAGATTACTACTATAAACCCCCGCCTAAAGACCTCCCTATAAAAGCCCTCCGGACCTACTAAACCACTAACGCCTACTACCCTAAGCAACACCACTAGTCCTAATATCGACCTCTCTATACCAGCCTTCCTAAAGAAGCTACTAGATAGAGAGCGCGAGCTACTCCGGAAACTAAGGTGTTGCTATAGATGCCGTTAAGAAGGCTATTATAGCTATAGCCTAAACTGCCTAATAGCTAGGTTTAGCAGCTGCTGTTAAACACCTAACCCTATGCCCTAGACACCAAATACGTCGCTATATACCGCTACCGCACAAGACGAAGATGCAGCAACAGTAGTAGAATTAGACGCGGAAGCGGAAAACGCAAAGTCCTAGCCCTAAGTTACAGGTTAGGACACTCTAATAATAAAGGAATCTATATATCGGCTTACTTAATAGATAGCTTAGTAAGAATGGAAGAATATAAGCAAATAGTCTTACCTATAGAGGGAACTACCGCCAAGAAATAATATAAAACCCGTTCTATAATTAACTGCGAAGCTACTAATAAATTTATAGATACCTAATTTGTGCGCACTTATAACCTATCTACCTTACCCCTCGCTAAAGCCCGCGCCCTATAACTTGCTGATGGTAGTTATACTCTATTAAAAAAGAAAATGGAGATCTGACTGCCGTTTTAGGAGGGTTCTGTCGCTGTTTTTAGAGGTCGCGTCGCCAAAATTCCCCGCCGCCCTAAGCCTCTTGCTTGCCGGTCTAACGTTAAGCCTCTCGCTTACCGCCCTGTGCCCCGTTTTACGGGCAGACCAGTTTATCTAGAAATGTGACCCTTCCACACGCCTGGCGCTAAAGCTATATATACTCTATGGCTCCTACCTCTGATCCGTTTAACCTAGGCCCTGTTTCTCTTATTCTCTACCCTCCTCTCTCCTTAACTCTATATTACTCTCTAGATCCTTCCTGCTGTTATTGCCCTAAGTTCTCTTCTACCTCTATAGAATGTGGCGCGCTTAACTATTAGATCGCAGCTCGTCGTCTAGCGTTACTAACAATAAGTACATGGACACGGACAGCGATGGTGATAGCTATGGGACAGAACCGACCGTCTTTAACAGTAATACCGACAGTGATGCCGATAGTGACGCCGACTGCGACGCCAATAGTGGCATTAACTATAACGCTAATAGCATCGCTAGATCTGACGATGCTTGTAAAGCGCCCGCTTAAGTATGGCTTTATAAGGATTAAGACCATCTACTAGAATACTACCTTAAATAGTTAGAAGAGTTTGAGGAATCTAATTTTATAACGCAGAACTATACTAATAGTAGTACGAATCTCCTTAACCATATTAAAGAGCACTGGTATTAGTAAGTAATAACCTATTTAGCGGCTTTTTTTTAGGCCTGACTTGGCGGAGAGCTAACAATTTCTAGATACTGCACCTATATAGGGAAAGACCCTAAGAAAACATACTAAGTCCTCTTGCTTTGGCTCCTTTATAGCTTCTTTAACTAGTTTCTAAATTAGAAACGAGGGAAAGGGGGTAGAAAATAGTGCGGGACGAAGGCTTCTAGCTCGCTTAGCTTATACTAGAAGTACTATCGCCTTATATATAAGAAAGCGACTGGTAGGAAAATTCCTAGTAAACTAAACCGCTAGATATATAACGTAATTACGTTCCTAGTTAGCCCTTTAACCTAGTAAGGTAAAGCGGAGCTAAGATATCTTTCTTAGGTACTTTAGAAACTGGCAAAGAAACATAGCTTAAGCAAGAAAAAGCAAGAAAAGATAGTTATAGACGTAGAGGATCTCGCCCTAGTTTTTAAGACTAACTTAGTTACAATAAGGAAGAGATATACAGTTAGACAACTTTAGATACAAGTCTATTTTTTACTATAGCTAGGCTTTTGCACTATAAGCCGACCTAAAGCTCTTCTTAATCTATGCTACCGATATATAATGGTTATACTTATTCGCGACCTAGAAGGCGGGCCTTATAAGATCATACTTAAGTTTATATTTAAATTTACTAAGGAATATCTTAGTATAAAAGAAGCGTACGTTCTCTTTCTACCCTATTCCTCTTACCTTATACTTATAGAGAACTAGTAATACTTTCCCAATTCCTAAGATTATCTTTAACCCTTTACTTATTCTTAGCCCTTACGTCTTTCTCCTAGGCCTTCTCTTTACTAACTAAGCTTTTGCACCCCCTAATCTAACGTCCGCAGAGCAGCTTAGTAAGCTATATATTAAGCCTAGGCGTAACGAGTTGCCGCTACCACTCCGTTTAGACCTAGATAATATCCCCATATTTTAGCGGTCAATTAAAACCCCCTATAGCCACAAGGTCTTACTTAACTAGCCTTTACTATACTTAACTCTTTTACCCTAGATTAAGGACCTTGGCGCAATTATAGGATTTTGGTAGGTTGCGCGCCTATACAGTCTCCGTTACGGCGCAGGCAAGGTATTTGACGAGAATAGTAAGTTCTATTATATAGAGCTAGTTCTACTAAAACCTTTCTAACGCCTATACTACCTAGGTAACGTAAGTAACGCCCTCTAGAACCTAATAATGCAGCACGCCGACGCTCGAACATTCCTAAAGCACTACCTTCCGCGGCGTGTTGGCGTAGATATACAGGCAATTGTTTAAGGCTTAGAGCCTTAAGAAAAGTTAATAAAAGCGGTATACTAAATAAGCTAATTAATTAACCTGCGGCGGCCACAGCACCTAATAACAGAACAATCCTTATCGGTAAACGAGAACCCGCGTATTTGTACCTTAATTAAAATTCAAAATAAGCTGAAGCTTAGCCTTAAGCGCAAAACCGCAGGAAGCATAGAATACTAAAAACTTAGCCAAGAAATCACAAATGAAAGGTAACGTTAGAGAAATGTGCTATTAGAAAATATTAAGAAGAATTAAAACAACAAATAAGCTATAATTAATATTAAGCGGCAACTTTCTAGGGATAAATTCAGCAAGGATATTAAAGCAACCTTAGAATCTAGTAATAATAGATTAGTTAAATACAAACGCCTTATCTAAGCAATTATGACGCTTTCTAGTATATCACTAGAAGATAAGATACGCAGATACAATAATGCCATTAATACGGTCGTAGATTACTGCAATGTTGAGGAAGGTAGAGTATATCGGCGGAATTATTACTAGAGATAGTCCAGGACAGATATCACCCTTGGCAAAGTTAAGATTAAAGAAAATACTAAGATTTCAGAAGCTGCTAAAGCGCTAGAGAGGGCAAAGTTATCCTTATATAAGGAGAAAAGACCGAAAATATACTTTATCTGCCTTGGGAATAAAAAGCTTACAATTAGTAAGCGTATATATAAGTTCTATACTCTAGCTGCTCTTATAAAGCATTTCTAACAAGCGCATCTCTCTAAACTTCTATAGTAGGGTAAGATTAAATGCAATGTTTGCGAAGTAACCCTTAAGTATAAAATGCATCTTTAGAATTATGCGCTTAGTATATATAGGACCTTTTTCTAGTTATTACACGCTTATCTTATTATTCTTTACCACTTTTTATTTTATTTAGTCTGTTGTCATCCAATCCTGTTCTAGTATTTAGTAGAGTAGATGCAATGACTAGGATTCTATAATTCGTCTAGGGGGGCAAGGGGTAATGGGTAAGGTAAGGGTAAGGTAAAGGATAAGGTAAAGGATAAGATAAAGGGTCAAATAAGGGGTAAGGTAAAGGGCGAGGGTAAGAGTTGGTTATATACTTTACCTTAGGTAAACTAGTTTTGGTAAGAAGCTATTAGAGTTCAAATTCCATATAAATAATATAGCTCCAACCCGTAAGTAAATAAGGGGAAAATTATACCTGTTCCGATTAGTATATAACTATATATAACAGCAAGCCAAGGTGAAACTAGAAAGCTTAATTAGAGATTGCTTTAAAGCGGACTAATTTAAAACGGACTACTTAAGCCTATAAGCGAGAGAGGCATTGTAGGCTAAGAAACGACTTAGGAATACAATACTAATTAAACTTTGCCTAATATAGCTTAATAGAGTGCAGAGCCTTAATCTAAGCTATGGGAACGTATTACCCTATCACATAACTACTAACAATAGGCACGACGCTAGGTAGACCATCCTACTATAGGTTTAGAGGGGACACCCTAAAAGGATATTTCTACTCTGGGTGGCACTAGAGTGAAATTAGTCTTAGGGTAATGCTCCTAAGCTATTGGTCCTAGGCGCCACAACCGTATACTTTCTGCGGCCGGAAAAATTTTTAAGCTGTATATTTTTTATAGGCCGCTATTACTAGCACCTAGCTCCTAGGAGTTTAAGGCTCTTAAGACGCTATTTTTGGGACTTAAAACTTCCTAAAAGTCTAAGGATCCTAGGAGACTATTTCCAGAAGCCTAAGGCTACTAGGAGACTATTCCTAGGATCCAGAGGCTTCTTGGAGCTTAATCCTAGGAGGTGAATTTTATAGGGCGTCTAAAACGGGCACCTAAAGCCTCTACAGTCGTTAGCGAAACTGGCTTCGCCTATTCCCCTAGGGGAATAATCCCCTAGGGCTTCGTTCCCCTAGGGCTTCGTTCCCCTAGGGCTTCTTTTCCTACGCTTCCTCTTCCCTTGGCCTCTAAGCTTGCTTAGATCCGCCCTTATCTTCTTATGTCTCTGCGACAGCCCGCTTCCCCTTCTTAATCGCTTCTTTAAGGTCTTCTATTCGTCCCTAGCGCTGGAACAGCTCTAATTTTAACATAGCATAGTGCATATATAGCTCTGTCTGGAGGCTGTTATCTTCGCCGGCTACAACGCTTAAGATAAGCTCGAAGTTCTTAAGTAAAAGCGTGTCGAGGTCGAACCCGTCGTCCATAGCTATCGGATATGGAATGTAAAGATATACAAGATAAGCTTATAAAGCTATTTAGGACCACTCTTAAATCGCTATAGATATAGAATTGTGGTGGGGGCAATGCAATATTTACTAGCCGCGCGGAGCGTTCTAAGCTTTGCTTTTGCAATCAAAAGTTCAGCTTAAAGGGTGTGGCGCAGCGCGGCTAACCCTAGGTGGCTTAACAAAGCCACCTTGCCATATTATAGTTCAAAGACGCGCTGTCTCCCCAACTTAGGAGATTTATAAATGCACTAATTATATAAACAATCTCCTTATAGACGTCTCTTACTTTAGTAACAGTGAATTTATTATACAATGCCTTAAAGTATTCTACTTTCGCAGTTTTTCCTCCCGCTGTTGGCCGTCGCTTAGGCGTTTTGTTACTAGCCTAGACGACCCTTATCAAGACTACTACAATCCCATTTGTAATGCTAGCCCTAAGGTTATAGAGAAAGTCCAAACTTAGTACGACAGCATTCGCCATTCCTTCAACTATTAAAACATAGTATTATAGCTTACGACCTTCCTTTTCTTATCGTTCTTAAAGCGTTTTAAAGCGTCAATCTAGATTACAGCCGATTAAGCCAAGACGTACTACTTAAACAACGCGGGACAATAGTTTTAATATGCTATGCAGTCTTAAGAAACCCGCAAGTGGATTAAGAGAACTATTAACAAAGGGAAACGCCTAGCTATAAGGGGCGCTTAGTTATATAATGCTCTACTATATAATAGTTTTATGAGAGGATCCTCTTGTTTAAACGCGCCTATTTGGACTACGCTGGTTTATCTAGCGATTCATCTAAGTTAGAAGAATAGTATTACTTTATAATACTAACGTCCTCTAATCTTTTTAAAGAATGATAAAAGGCACTTTATAACTAAAATCAAGGGAATAGCTAACTAGATTACTTAGGTAATAGCAATTATATATCTAGGCTTGCGCCTCACTGTTATTAAGGTATTACGTTAGTAAAGAGTACCAATTTAGGTTTTAAGTCGGCATAATTCGTGGCCTTTAAAACCTTTTATAACGAAGAGCAGTAAGACCCTTAGCATATACTAGCCTTAAGCCATAATAAAGCAGCGCCCGGTAGGCTTTCCAATTGGGCCAACTTGGGATAGGCTATAAAAGGGGCTCTTAATTATTTGTATAGCATGTAGGTGGTTATAATATATTTTTTACTTTATATCTACCAAATAAGTTTTCGCTGCAGCTATACCTGAAAAACACAATTATATAACCTACGTCTTTATGAACTCTTCTACTACTTTATATTTTAGCATCGCTTCCTAGAGCTGCTTGATTTATTATCGCAACTTAATAGTACATAGAAGGTCCATTTATACTGCAGCCATAGCATTCTTAGGATGGCTCTATCTTTTAATTATCTAGCCTATAGAATGTTGTTTACGCTATATATATACATTCCTATTCGCTCTTAATATATATAGATCTATACCATAACCCTGCTTAACCCCACTAGCTATTCTCGTGGCTTTTATACTTACTATCTCTATGTCTAGTGTGACTCATTCTTGCGGCAGTCTGGCCTAAATAATGTAATAACCAAAGATAAGAGCGTGCTTTATATATATAGCTTAACGTGGTAAATCTAGCAAGTTATACCCTATCTTAATATACAACAAGCGATAAAATAATAGGTTTAATAAAAAATACTTCTAATCTAGCGGACCTAGTAACATCTACTTTTTAGTTAAGTCGATCGCTGTACCTTATAGCCAGAGGCCTTTTAAGCCAAAGCCCTATACCTAAACTTATAGAACTGCTTAAAGCCCTTAATACGGCATTAGAAAAGCTTGCCTAGATATTAACCACAACGAATGCCGAATTTACAGCACTAGAGCTCCCTCTGCGAAGTTATAGCAAGTGTTATAAAGGGCTTAATAAACAGATTAGTTAGGCAGCTTAATTAGGTGCTTATAACTGGGCCATATTTGAGTATATAGGCCAGGATATCTTTGGCTTTATATATACTTTAAAAATATACATATCTACTATTATGATAAAGATGATAGACGTTGTGTTGTATGTTAAAGGCGTATTTATATAGACTAGAGCTAACACTAGTATAGGTCTATAGGTAATATTATATTTACTAGAGAATGCCTTAAGGAATATAAAGAGCTTATTAAAGACACTTAGTCCGCTATCCTTAAGGAACTAGAAAGCAAGGTTTATTAATTAGGCAAAATAAAACAGTAGCTTAGTAAATTAATTTTTCTATTACACCATAGGTTGATGTATGGTTATTTATTAAACTAGTCTAGGCTATTTATTAGTGGCTACTGCTAGCATATATTTTCTTAATATAGCCGTAGGGGCCGTTTGCCTGGGGTAGAATACTAGCACTGTTAATACTAAAAAATTTTGGTACTATATTGACTACTATTCTGTTCTTGACCTAATCTTGTTATCTGCGTATATATACTATACTTAACATTTCTCGAGATAGTCTTTCTCTAAATTTCTCAACATTTGAGTTAAGTGAAGTAATAGAAGAGGCGTTAGTGATAGAGTCTATCTTAAAAGAGTTGACCGCGGATAATTATAACGACGGGTTAGGTCTAGGGCGGACTCATTAATAGGAGTTTAAAGAGCGACGTATTTATTTAAGATAAGATTAAGGGGAAATTTAATATATAGGTTCTTTAAAGTTCTCTAGAGATAATAGGGTAGTATTGACCTAGGTGCGGACGTGGTCTATAATGGTAATGGTAATAATAAGGAAGCGAGTTAGAAGGGCTTAAATTATATAACCTTAATACTATATTTAATTGAAGTTAAAATTGCATTAAATGTAATAAGATAGTATGCGAAAGTTAAGTGTTAATTCATTTCCTACTGCTAATAAGGTATAAACACCAGTTAGTATACCCTGCAGCAATAAGGTAACTGCGCCTATAGAAAGATAAAAAACCGCTAAATATGCGACCTAAGGGATCGCGGACGCTTTATTAATATAATAGACTCCGCAATAAAGACGAATATAAAGGAGGGTGGTATTCGCGTCGCTAGGCTTTACTTGTAGTAGGTCCCTTATTTAAACTAGCCGCTTTGCAGAGGGTGCGCTATATATTTAGGGATTGCGAAATAATTTTTCTACTTAAAGTTCCCTTATAAAGATCCTTATGTGGTCCTAGCTGGCATTTGCCCCGCTATTAGAAACTCTTAGTATTTACCCCACTAACCTTTACCTCTGCATGCCATTCTATGGCGAAAAGCGCGTTTAAACGCCAACTTCTCTCTTTATTTGCGTTAAAAATTAAACGCCTTTTAAATAAGGGTATGGCTAAAGCGGGTCGGCACCCTCCCTGCTAGCGCTAGCATAATATTAAAGTAAATTTATACAGTATCGGAACCCTTAATAGAGGGTAAGACAATTTTTAAATCACTTATAAAAGGGATTAGTAGATATGTTTTTTAAGCCCTAATTTAAGAAGCTTCTTTAAAGGAAAAGGGTAGTGATTGGAAAACTATTCTAGTAAGTGCAGGTATAAAGCAGGTGCTAAGAAAGTACCAATAGTAGATATATAAAAATGAAAATAACTTTAACGCTATAAAGAAGAAGCTGTTTCTGTATAAAGAGCCCTATAGACCTAGCATGCCGGACAAGTTCCTATATAATAGATCCTATAGGCTTAAAGAACTGGAGAAATTCCCATAAGAGAAGCCTAATAAATTTAGCGATAAGTAGAAGTCCTATTATACTTCCTCCTAACTCTTTCCTACTATACTGGTAGAGGTACACAATCCCACTTAGCAGATTGTAATAGATGGAATAAGCGCTAAAGAGTATACACTAGATATTACTCTTTAACTCTTTAATATATAAATCCATAAGCCCACTAACCTTAAACACGACTGGTACTTGCTTGGGATATAAGTGTTTAAGCTTAGAAAGAAACTTATAGAGTTTAGGGTTATTATTATATATTAGTTGTCCTTTATCGGTAATATAGTAAATAAAATCTTCTACCCGTGTTAAGAGACTCGAGAAATTATTATAAATTGTATAGAGCTTAGAAGAGGTTAAGCTAAGAGAAATAAAAGTGTGGGTTTTAAAACATAGACAGACCACTAGGCGTTCTATAGGCGTTCTACAATTTCTTATTAAATTTCTACTTTATTCTTCTATATAGTATTGCACTTACAGAGTCTTGCCTACTGAATTACGCTAAATCCTAAGTTCTCCATCGTCACTTGATAATCCATTATCGTCACTTTGGCTCGGTTTATCGATGTTAGTAGTATTAATTTGCCCTTCTACTAGGTCACTCTAGCGCAATCTATTAATAGGGTGGCCAGAAGTCTATAGCTTATTACTATTATTTAAAACTACTGTCTCTTTATTACTATCTTTATCACTATCCTCTTTCTATCCTTAATTATAAGGTGTGAAATATATAACGCTAGGGTAGTATATATAGATTGTCTTTTAAGCTCTTCCTATAGACCTATAAGAATTATTAGTAATCCAATTTAGGTTTGTCTAAGGCATATATATAATAGGACTTATTTAACAAGTATAGAAAAGAACTCTATTTTAGTAAGGTTTAGTATCTAGGGAAAAGCTAGCTTAATCTAAGGATATTTAGAGGCAAGGCAAATGCCACCTTTATAACATTTCCTTTATCGCTTAGCTGAGCTAAGACCAAGTTTAGAAAGGGAGATTAAGATTGCCTAAATAAGGCAAAGTATATCAGCGGCCCCTTTACCCTAAAGCTGGCGTATAATATCCGTTAGCTATAATTACTTCTTATTTAGTATGCTGTCTATGCCTAAAAGCGTAGGCTGCTAGACTAAATCTAATGGTAGCTGTTTAAATTAAAGAAGGAATTGCTAGGGGTAGTTATTGGCTAAGCTATTACTAAATATAAATACCTAACTGAAATATATTATATTAGTGCGGAAGAACTAACGCACCAGTCTCTAGCTTTATGAGCAGTGCTTAGCTGTTATTACTTATTAAATTATAAGTAGTCTTAATACTCTAGCTCTCATTAGCATTGATATAAAGAAGCTTATATAAACACCGCACACTTTAACGGCTGGAGAAGTTTGCATAAATTTGTTAACTAGGATTATATAAGTTACTTTAAGATTAATGTTTCTGCCTAAATCTATATAATGTGGGTAAAAGCAATGCCGCCTTCTAAGCGCTGTACTACGGTTTCTAAGGCATGCAGTGTAAGTAAGGAGTTAGGAGATAAAGCTGTAGCATATTTAGCCACCTCTAACATAACTAAGAAGAAGTTTAGGAATATAGTTCCTACTCTATCTAGAACTAGATAAGGGCTTCTATATACTAGTGTTTAGGGGTAGCCCTAATAGTTAATTATTGTTTAAAGTTGGTAATCTGGCCAAGCCAAGTTTTACGCTTAGAATTAAACAGGGGATTTATTCAATATTATAAGAAGAGGCTTAGATACTAGATGCCGGTAGAGGTATTAGCCCCCCAAATACCCAGAAGCCATAGGCGGTAAAGAGATTATCCTACAACTATTAATATAACTCAGTATTACGGCGAAGCAGCTTGTGTAATTTAATATTTTTAAATTAGAGCTATGCTTCTAGCGTTAGTCCTATAAGGGCATAAAGGGCGCTATCGCGCAGTTTTTTTTACTCTATAGCACTTACAATTCCTAATTCTTTTATACTAGCCCTAAGCTCTTGCCAGCCATGCTTTCTCTAGTTAAGGACCACTTGTAGCCGTCCAATTCTAAACAGGTGGGAATACTATCTTTACCTACCTAAACATCCGGAACGGAAATTTTGCATCCCCACGACACCTAAGAGTATAAGGATGTGTATATCTTAGGAACAGACTATACGGAAAGCCATAGTAAGGCCAGCCCTATATTTCAAGTTTGGCCTATTAATCTTCTTACCCAATAACAGGCTTGTCTAACCCCGCGAATATAGTCGCTAGTGTTAAGTATGTTTCTCTAATGCCTTCTAGTAAGATAGCCAGATAATTATAGATCTTTTAATTATACTAATAGCTAAGCAAGTAATAATAAAGCCCACTTTACGGATATTTCTAATAATAGCTTAGATTATAAAAGCGAAGATAAATAGCCTATTAGATTCCTAAGAAGACCAAACCAAATTTTAGAAGGCATAGTTGAAAACAGTATATTTAAATACTAGGTAGAGTGGAAGCCTAGGCTAACAAGCATTAGAGCCGCGGAGAGAAATAAGAATTTAAGGTATTGCTCGGTTTATATTATAGATAGAGTAGTAGTTTTGTGCTGGAAGCCTATTAAAGAGCCTATAACTAACCTAATGTCCTATAAACTTCGATCTTATTATAAAAAGAACCTTAGCAAGTTTATTAAGCATATTATAAGGTTCCAAGAGCTTAGAGAGGCGCTTAAGAAGAAAGATAGAAAAACACTTATAGCTTTGGTAGATAAGAGTGGAATATAAAAGGGACTTAGATTAACCCCACGAAACGCCATCAATAAAAGTAGCAAAAAAGAGATTAATGGCGAATCTTTAAAAGCAAAAGAGAAGCAGAGATCACCCCTAAACATATAGCATGTAGTGGGCTTAGGCCTAAATAATTTAGGAACAGAACTTTCTTCTATAGTACTTTAACAGTTTCTAAACAATTGCTGAGTATTTCTAGTTACTGTTAAGCAATTTAATTATTTCCTATATATAACACGTTTTAGTCTTATCTATCCCACTATTTTTTAGGAATGTCCTAATATAAGTAGGAATAGCTAGAGGTTCTAAGGGCTCTTAAGCGAGGCTTATAAAGTAGAATAATGTATACTATACATGCTATGTAACTATAGGGAAGAGTTTATCAAAAGGCGGAATATTAGATAGTTAGATAAAGGTTAAGCTTAGGTCTATATCCTTACTGCCAGTAAATTCTGCTTACTAAGACCACCTAGACCAGACGAGGTCTCCAAACTAGGTTAGGTATACTTATTCTTAAATATAAAAATCAAAAGCACTTAATAAAGGTTATAGGCTTTTATAGCAGAAGTAGTTGTTCTAGTACGTTTAATGGCACTACCTAAAATAATAACTTTCTTGCTAATGCTTTCTAAAACATTTAAGTTAGGACTAGGACTAGATAGTTAGTACAAGCTCTATTAATTTCCTTACATTAGTGCTATTTGCGTTGTCTTGTCTGCTGTAATAGATAAGCAAACGCACCCGCTTACTTATAACAGATTTCGACTATAGTCCCTCAAGCTAGCCAGTCTGTAGAGAGTGCGCCACGCGTTTACAAATCGCGAAACAAATTTTCTATACTAAGTTCCCTTATAGAGATCCTATCTAGTACTAGCTGGTATTTGCCCCGCTATTAGAAACTCTTAACATCCACCCTATATACCATCCTATGGCGAAAGTGCGTTTAAACACTAACCTCTCCCTTTATTTATATTTAAAAATTAAACGCCTCTCAAATAAGGGTGTGGCTGGTGTAGGTCGGCCACTCTCCCTGCTAGCGCAGGCAGTATGCGGACAATTTAGGTTGAATTAGCTGGACAGAAATGTCGCTAATTATACTACAGTTAAACGGGGCTAAAGGGAGCTCGGAATACATGGCTCGAAACACAGCTCCGTAGTCTGGAGCACAATTATAATTACTTACGTTATATTAGGTGCGGGGTAGAAATCACCTCTAAGGATCGTAAAGGTCGCATGGCTAGTAAGAGCTTATCTTGGTTAACTAGACAATACATACTATTGAGACGGAACGGCCGTATAGGAAGCTATATATAAGTAAAAGGTAAGAAAGCTAAGACCTTAGGGATACTATTAAATAACTAAAAAGGTGATTCTATAGTCCAGATAGTATGTAAACTGTAGGAGGAGGATAACTAGCTAAGGCTCCTTAATAGTAGAAGAGGATAACTGGCTAACTAAGGCTCCTTAATAGATATAGCCTATAAGTAAACCATAATAGTAGAAGAGGATAACTGGCTAACTAAGGCTCCTTAATGGATATAGTTAGTAAGTAAACCGTAATGGTAGAAGAGGATAACTGGCTAACTAAGGCTCCTTAATAGATATAGTTGGTAAGTAAACCGTAATGGTAGAAGAGGATAACTGGCTAACTAAGGCTCCTTAATAGATATAGACTGTAAGTAAACTATAATAGTAGAAGAGGATAACTAGCTAACTAAGGCTCCTTAATAGATATAGCAAGTAAGTAAACTATAATAGTAGAAGAGGATGACTAGCTAACTAAGGCTCCTTAATGGATATAGGCTGTAAGTAAACTATAATAGTAGAAGAGGATAACTGGCTAACTAAGGCTCCTTAATGGATATAGTTAGTAAGTAAACCGTAATGGTAGAAGAGGATGACTGGCTAACTAAGGCTCCTTAATAGATATAGGCGGTAAGTAAACCATATTAGTAGAAGAGGATAACTGGCTAACTAAGGCTCCTTAATAAATATAGGCTGTAAGTAAACTATAATAGTAGAAGAGAATAACTGGCTAACTAAGGCTCCTTAATGGATATAGCAAGTAAGTAAACTATAATGGTAGAAGAGGATAACTGGCTAACTAAGGCTCCTTAATAGATATAGCCTGTAAGTAAACTATAATGGTAGAAGAGGATAACTGGCTAACTAAGGCTCTTTAATAGATATAGGAAGTAAGTAAACCGTAATAGTAGAAGAGGATAACTGGCTAACTAAGGCTCCTTAATAGATATAGCGAGTAAGTAAACTATAATGGTAGAAGAGGATAACTGGCTAACTAAGGCTCCTTAATAGATATAGCAAGTAAGTAAACTATAATGGTAGAAAAGGATAACTGGCTAACTAAGGCTCCTTAATGGATATAGCGAGTAAGTAAACTGTAATAGTAGAAGAGGATAACTGGCTAACTAAGGCTCCTTAATGGATATAGCAAGTAAGTAAACTATAATGGTAGAAGAGGATAACTGGCTAACTAAGGCTCCTTAATTAATATAGCCTAGAACTAAATACCCAGGTACTAACCTATATCATTATTTAAGCTGGAAGGATTCTAATGTCTGTCTATCTAACTATAGGGATAGAACCTTAACTAAGTAGCTAAATAGATCCGGCTTCTAACTATATATCCATCAGATAAGAACACATCGCCCTTATTATATTCGCTTGACTATATGTCTCTATTTAAAGCTCCGCCATTCGCGGCCCTATTATATTACTAGGGTGAACTAAGCGATAAAGTTAGCATCACCATAAATGGCCTTAGATTCCCTATAACTGCGAACCTTTATTCAGCTCTAAGGCGATTAAGAGCAGAAAGAGTGGAGCGTATTTAGGTAGATGCTCTTTATATTAATCAGCAGAACAACAAAGAAAGAAGCCACTAGGTTAGAAAAATAGGTATAATATTCTAAAAAGCAAACCAAGTAGCTGTCTGGTTAGGCGATACATAGGATATAATAGAAGAAGATATTAAAACTCTATCTACCAAGTATATTGCCATAGCTTACCAAGTCCGGTCGGGTTTGGCTTAGAGTGCTTTCCTCTAGTTACTCTTAAAACCATACTAGACACAAGTATAGATTATCCAAGAGCTTGCCGCAGTATCAAAGATTACTATATTCTATGGTCATTACAAGCTCTTATAGGAGACTCTTAAACATTTTTCGGGCCCTACTTTCATAGTAGGTATTAACGGGACCAATAGTAACGAGTTAAAAGCGAGGTTTTAGAACTTACTTTAGTTTCGAATTAATAGACTTGCTATAAAACCTATCAGATTACTAGAGGCATTATACCATAGTTACTATACATTATTAACGGACCTAAAAGACAAGATATATAGGCTTCTGGGACTTATATACAATAGTAACGTATTTATCCCTAAACCAAACTATAGCTAATTAGTTAAGGAAACCTATATAGATTTCTTAAAAACTTTAATTAAAAAAGGTTTCCCACTCAACTTAATATACCTTTGGACTTTATACTAAGGGCTATATAACTCTCTACCTTTATAGGTGGTTAACTAGAGGGACCTAAATAATGCCTTAATAAAGTAAGAGTTCAAGCATATCTAGGCGTCCATTTAACGGAGTTTGTTAAGTTTCCTTTCTAAGCAAGTAGACAAGCCGAGCTTCTCTAAAAATAAGCTCACCATCTATAGCGCTATTCTCGGAACCATTAATAGTATAGGCAGTGCATTTTCTGCTAACGGGAACGATGTTATAACGCATATTATAACCATGGGAAAAGGAGCATATTTAGTGCCGTTTGATTTTAACAGCTCGACCTACATATTTAACGCTCTGCTTGAAACTCAAAGGCTATTAGCAGCAACCGCAGAGCTTCCGCTAAATCCTATAGGGCTTTAAAGCTCCAATAACAAGACTAAACTTAAGAAGTTCTTCCTCAGGCCTATAAAACCGAATGTACTTAAGGTACTATTAGAATGGATTAATACAAATCGGTCATTCACTACCCTTAGGGAGACAATAGATTTTTAGGATAGTATCTAGACTTCTTAGCTAATGAAAATAGATCAAAATATAGGGTAGGACAATTATTTGCGCTTTCTGGTTATAATAATATTAAGTGGCATATGCATCGCGACTATTCAGACTAGAGAACTTGGATGGGTGCACCCTTAGAGTTAAAAAGGAGATAGACTCTATAAAGTCTTTAGATGCGACAGCTATGTTATCCTATAATTAGTTATAGGGGGTTTCTACGTAATAGGTAAAGCTAGACTATACTAGTTTACTAGTAAACTAGAAATCTCGGATAAGGTTAAGAGCCTAATAATATTCTAACTTTAAAGATAATTTAAGGGTTAAAAGTTGAGCGTTTATTTTAGTATAATAGCTCTAATTACTATTATATAATAAGACTGAGTATACCTACAGCCTATTGTTTTGGGTTAGATTATATAACCTATAATATAAGCTAGGAGGTAATTTCTACCCCATACCTTATATAACATAAGCAATCATAATTGTGCTCTAGACTGCGGAGCTGTATTTAAGCCACATATTTTGAGCTCCCTTTAGCCCCGTTTAACTGCAGCATAATTAGCGACATTTTTGTCCAGCTAATTTAACCTAAATTGTCCGCATCTGCCTGCGCTAGCAGGGAGGGTGGCCGACCCATACTAGCTATACTCTTGTCAAGGTGGCGTTTCCCAGACATTAGCGGTTAAAGCTCTAGCATAATTATTACATAGGGTGTTATCCATTTAACTAAAGCCTCTTTCCTTAGCCAAAGAAAGGTGGCCGCTATAGAGTCGGCCGCTATAATTATAGGAGGTGGGTTTATCTAGGATTTTAAATATACGGCCTAAAGCGATCGTTATTAATAATAGTTATTAATAGAGCTGTTGCCCTGCAAGGCTGGGTCTGCCTTTTATTGCTTAAAATATTCGGGTAGTTAATAAGCCGAGACCTATATCTCTATAGGTGACTTTGTTCTGCCACCTTCTACTTATACGCGTAAGTGTAGTGTCCGCCTTTAAACTATAATCCCCTTACTTATAACAAACCGACTTAAGGTATGCCAATCGATACTATTAGTGCTAAGATAGAAAATGTATGCCTTTTTTACTTCCCCCTTTACGTTTAATTTTCATAACTAATATAGCTATTATAGGAAATTATAATCCTTTAACATAATATCTGCTTTAAGCTTAACTGGCTCTTAGATATAAATCTAAAGTATTTTTAGCTAATCTGTAATTAGGCGCTTATGCTTTCCGCAGCTATTAATTCTATAGCCATATACTATATTACCACTAGAGACTTATTTGAAGAAGATTTATAGAATTGTAATAGTAATTTTATTAATCCTAGCAAGCTCCTTTTGGCTTCTAGCTTGTCCCCTTTACCTATAGGTAAGCTAGCTGAATAGACCAAGGCAAGCACTGCTAATTAGTTTTCCTCTTATAACGGTAATTTGACGCCATCTTAAGGCGTTAACACGACCCCCTAAAAGTCTCCCACGCCTTCTCTTTAATACCCTTTGTCCTGTACAGAAAACCAATTCCCCTCTATAGCTACAAACCTATTAATCTAAAGTGCGGAGATATTATAGCAAAGTCCTAGTAGTCAACCCTATAATTATACGGATAACCAGAAAGAAGAGAAAGAACAGTTACTATCTTAGGTAGACAAGCAACACTATAAAGAGCCTTAATAATTAATTAACTATAATCTCTAATATATAAGGCGGGACAACCAAACACAGGCACGCAAAGAGGGGCAGGATAAGGCAGAGTTGGATAATATTTACGGGCGGGATAACGTAATAGAAGAAGTTAGATACAATCCTAAACCGTAAAGCAAAATATACCAGAGAGAAGGAGCACAATCGCCTATAAATAAAAAGCAACTATAGCGAGCTAAGCCTACCAAAACACCAAATATAGCAATTACTAGGTCTAGAAGGACGACATTAAAGCGGCTTTAGAGTAAATAAAAAGTTAACAATCAACACTCCTATAAGGTTAAGAGGCTACAGAAACAAACTCTAAAGGAGATTCCACCTATCCATGACTATAAATTTCCGTTAATAGAGATATATCAAACCTTTACTAATTGTAGCTTATTAGACAATTCTAATAGGCTCTAGCTCCTTACTTACTTGTTCTTCGCAGTTGCCAGCTAGGACGCTTTTATACAGCTACAGAATTCCTATCTTACTATTTAGGAGAGCATAAGTATAGTTATTCTTTCTTCTAGTAATATAGTATCCGCAAACATGGAGTCTCTGGATCAATTAGATGTCTTACTTACTATAGCGTTTATTATAAAGCGATTCCACCTAATTAGATTGGTGGAAGCTTATATATAGCTAGAACAGAATTATCGGCTTTAACCGGTCCGGCAGACTAGACGTCAGCGGAATAAAGAGCGAATATTAGAACTAGGTCATTGCGGCTAGGCTGCTTCTTGCGCTCTAGACGATATGCTATCCCAGGCATATTCTAAACTTATAAGGCATATAGTTAAGTATGATAAACGACTAACTACCCTAAAAAATAGACTTAGTTAGGGACGCAACTGGCATATACTAGCAGCTTAATTTAGTACTGGTATCCTTGCTTTAGTCCCAACTAATAGTGATTTTAGTATTTATAACTATAAGTAAGCTTCCTTCCTGCTAGTAGAATCTACACTAGGCTAACTTCCTATAGTATTAAAAGACTTCCAGTAGATGATTTTAAATTGCTTATTAATATTTTAGATAAAGAACGTGGTAGTTTTCTCTATAAATGCAGCTAATAGATAACTTACTTTCTTAATCTCCTCTTAGGACCAATTCCAGAGAGAAAATATATGCTTAAGGATACGGATAGATCCCTTATAAAGGAGGAGCCATTTAACTCGCTAGGTTTAATAAAATACCTAGAACTAGATAGGTAAATATTAGCATAGATTTTTGCAGTATATAGGGATGTGTGTTAATTATATACATAAATCATTACAACTAAAAAGCTTAATATAGCTCTTACTATATATATTTATAAACTTTACATAAAGACAAATTTAATAGGTATTATATTTAGGTTTAGGGCTTTTAGGAGGCTCTTAATCCTAAAAAAACTAATTTTAATTACCTATTCCTACCTTTATTTTCTAGTATAATCACTATAGAGGAACCATAAACAGTGCAAATAGTAGTAAAAGAATAAAAGATTAGAGACATGGTAAAGTATAAGGCTTTATACGCCTAAGGCAACACTAAGCCAGGTGCCTATACTGCGCTACACCGCGCATAGGGCCGGGATAATAAAACATGCACCTTACTCCTTATAATAAGCAATAACTAAGGGAGCACCCAACTGACCTAAAAAAGTCTTTTATTTGACGCCTAAAATTAGGTACTTGATTTTTAAGGTCTACTCGATCCCCCAAACCTCCTCAATATTATCGCCTCCTCTCTAGCGCTCGGCCCCGAGTTAGGCAGCAATACTGATTATTTAAGTAATAGGAAATTCTACTAATAACTCTCTACTCCGCCTAATTGCTTTTATGGCATCTTAAGTCTAAATAAATCTAGAATGTCTTCTTGATGGGCATTCTTGTCTTGTCTTTACGCTTACTCTAGTTATTCTTGTTTATATCGGCCCTAATCTTAATATAGTGCTCAACGGCCTTATTTCCAGTCTAACCGCTATACTTAATAAGAAAGGGAACAAGCCTCGCCATTTTGCTACAACATATAGTCTTGTAAATATTACAATACTACTTAATTGCTTTAAGCCTGGTAAGGACATACATCTCTAACTTCTACAATTACGCCTCTAAAGTGGCATACTTATAGCACATACTCTTAAAGATACGAAACTCTTAGGGCGTATTAACGACTAACTAAAGGCAATCTATAAATACTAACTAAAGCTAAAGGTTCCTTTTAGATATATTAAAGACTGGCGCGGATATAGACCTAGAGATCACCCTATTTATATATAAATAGTGAACGCTAGTACCTCCCAGGATGTCTAGCAAGAATTTAAAGCCGCTATAAGTACTCTTAATTAAAGGCTCCTCTAATGGACATTCGGCTAATGATATTAAGTTAAGGAAGAACCGTTCAAAGCCTAAAAAGGGGAAATGTCTATTAAAGGCAGGAGATATTAGCCAGAATAATATAATAAAGCGTTAATTATAGACACACAGTAATTTAAAAGATGGAGTTAAGAAATAATGTTCTTAAGTTTTTCTATCCAAGGCTAGAGGAATTTAGAAAGAGACTAAGGTTTTATTTAACTTGGCTATATTTATAACTATAAATAAAGAGTGCTATATCGGGCACTTCTGACTTTAAAAGGCTTATTATATCAATTCTGGCGTCCTATACTCTAAATCACAGCTATATATACCCTGTAATGTCCTTATATTCCAGACATTATTTGGATTGTTTTCCATACACTATACGCTGTTTTGTCTAGCCGTATTACACTTACGCGTGCACTTATTAGAGTGAAAGTAACTATAACTATATAAGAGTGTTTCCCAAATACACATAGTATGCCTTTAGAGACGAGTTAGCTGCTTTCTATGGATAGTAAGGAACGATCTTACAAATTTAAGGCAGAATGCTGGCTCTTTATAGGAATTTATAGTTTTATAGCCTTTTATAGAGTAATATTTCTTAAAACTGTTAGTATGGAACAGAGCTAAGGAAAGTAGACTTTAGTAGGTATATAAACTATTAATACTTATCTCTACTTAAATAAGGCTAGATTTATGCATATTAGTACAAATATGTTGGCAGCAAAGATGCATAAAAACAGCTGCATATAGCAAGAAAATGCACTTAGATATTTAAACTATTCCATTTTAAGGTGCCTGCAGTAAGGCTCTAAGATATTAAGTAGTAGCCTTGCAGGTGTCACTAACTGGTAAACGTAGATCCTTTTATATCTTAGATATTAATATCTAGTAATACTACCTATAAGTTAATATCCAAAACGCAGCGAAAGTAATAGTATCCTGTAAATAAAATAAAGCAGGGGCGCCAAGCAGGCCATTCTACTATAGGCTTAGTGGGGGCATCCCAAGAGGATATTTTCCTATAGATGCCTCCGCCAAGAGGATAGTGCCTGGAATATGCCTCTAAGCGAGCTCGCATAGCATGAACTGCTAATTTGGCAGCGAGATAATAAATATATACGCTTTAGATACCGCCCTTTATCCGGCTCTTTTACCTAACGCTATAAAGCCTTTATTTATACAGAAGCTTAAAAGCGCTTTGCTTTGGTACAGCTAAGTAGGCATATAAACAACAAGTTAATTCCTTCTACTGTTATAGTTATATCTGTCTAACTGGCATTATCAGCTAGTGCCTCTTCTTTAATAGAGGCTATGTACTATATCTTGTCCTTAATAAACCCAAATAGCGACTCGTCTTGCCTAAGCCGACGCTCTGTCTTATTATATTCCCCTTATACAAGCTAAAAAGATGTCTATGGATTTTAATTACTGTGTCTCTAAGAAGCGCGATAACTTAGGGAGCTTGGGTAAAGGCTTTTTTATTAGTTAGCGGAGGCGTTAAAGGCGCGCCTATAAAGCTTGAAGGCAGTGTAATATGCTAAGATTCTTTTAGAGGAGGCTATAATGTAAATATAGCCGTATATTATGGTATGAAATGGGCTGCATCCTAAAGTTAAACGGTGGTCCTTGAGGTTTTGGTATGGTTTAGTTAATGCCAAGCTAAACGCCAAGCAGTGGAGGCAGTGCATCACCACTATAATGCTATATTTAAAATAACACCAACTATAGTTCCCTAGGAAGTAGACCCTTAATAAGGGTCTAGTTAGTACGGCTTAGCCACCCTCCCTGCTAGTAGGGGCGAGTTTAAAGTATTTTACGCTTTAATTATCTGCTGTAAATACCGCTAATTATTCTACTTCTGAACCCGTCCTAAAAGTGCGGGCGTTAGTAGATGGTAGCCCTATAGCTAAGTGTGTAGTAAAACTACTTAGGCTCACCTTAGGCAGCAGTCTTAGCAGTAAGCTTTATCCAGAATAGCTAAACGCTATGCTTAGACAGCTACGTAAAGATAAAGTATATTATTGTTGCCTAATGCATAATTATATAGATCGTCCTAGCCCTAACTAAACACTATCCCTTGATACGGCAAAATTGGGCTTTATGGTATCGATAAGAGCCTACTAATCAAACTAACTGGACTAAGCAGCTGTTTTTAGAAATACGAAGCTTTTGATAATATGCTTGTAGCTATATGCATCTAAACCCTTTCAGTAGTCCTTAATATACGATTCTATAGTAATACCTATATAAACTAGCTGTGTCGGTCCTATAATTATTCTGGATTTAAGTTAGCTGACCGTTTTTATTATATATATATATTCGAGCGCTAAGCCAAGCTAAATATCTACAAAGGCTTATTAGGACGGGCAGTATAATTAGTAGTATTTATAGCAGGTAATTAAAGCGTAAAATACTTTAAGCTCGCCCCTACTAGTAGGGAGGGTGGCCGAGCCGCACTAACTAGACCCTTATAACGCCCTACTTTTTAAGGTTAAGAATAGAGAAAGCAGAGAAAGTGGGCAGCTATAGTGTTAGAATAAAGAACTATTATAGGCTTGCCGTTATTGGTTAAGCACTAGCTTATAAATTACATAAGGCGGATAAGTAGCACGGTTACTGAGTTAACTAAAATGTTAATTAAGCGACTATTACTATTAAACTTCGCGATGCGGCCTAACTTATGACATAATATACGGCTATGTCTATGTCGCAGACTTCTTTAAAGTACTATTAGCATATCGCACTACCTCTAAGCTTTATAGGCACGCCTTTAACGCCTCTATTAACCGATAAGAAAGTTTTTACACAAGCTCCTAAGAGACAACGCGCTTTTTAAAGATATTAAAGTAGAGAAACATATTAAGCAATACCTATAAACAGAATTTCAGCTTACATAAGAGGAATATAATGGGTTAGAACGCCGGCTTAAGTGGGATAAATTGCTATTTAGGTATATTAAGGGCAAGGTACGGTGCATGGGCTAGAATTTTATAAGGTTAATATAGATATAGTATTTAATTTAATCTATCTTCCTATTAATTGCCAATTTTTTACCTATAAAGAGGCTCTATATAAGAAAGAGCAGCTGGATCTATCCGCAGCAATAAGTAAGGCTTAAAGCGCCTATAATAAAGAAAGGGAAAAGGAGTATATTAGCCATGAAAAGGCTAGAGTAGAAGAAGACAGGACAGTAAAAGCTAAGGAGATGCCCTTATAGCAGTAAAGAAGAAAAAGAAAAGAGGAATAAAGAACTACGGTAAGGTAGGCTAATAGAAGAATTATGGAGCTTATTCACTGCTGGCCCTAAGGAGCGCAGCTACCTTTATATTTCTATAGTCTAGGAACTCCGGGGGAGACTTTTTTTATAGAGCCTATTTCTCTACCTTTATTATCTGCTGGAGCTTTTGGACTATAAATAGGTCTGTTATTTTAGCTATAGTGGCACCTTTAGCCTTCTACAACGCGTCTGGCCACTACTTTCCCTCTATCCTTGCTATAATGGCGGAAGACTCGTCCTAAAAAGGACTAAGGCTAGAACCCTTATCTCCGTTATATATGTTATATATTAATATAACGTCAAGCCTATAGGTTTTGGCCAACTCTAGCGTCTGCTTCTTATTATATCCTCTCTAGTATAATCCTACTATGCCTTATAGCCTTCTGGTGCATCTAAAGCCTCCCCTTAGTATTGTAGCTAATAGGGCGAAACTTCTTGTAGATCTTTAGGGTAGGGCACTTGGTGCTATTAGGATACTTGGGCCCCTTTGCAAGTATGCTAAGATCCTTAATAATCCTGCCATCCTTAGCTAAGAAACCGGATACTAGGCATAGCAACCGCTCTTACTACTTGGGCGTTAACATGTTGAGGACCTATAGCCAAAAAAATGGCGTTAAAGCCGTCCTTCCCTTTTGGCAGTAGCTTCCTTGCCTTGTCTAAGACGGCCTTGTCTATAAAGTTACCTACGATTAGGTGGACAGCCTCGCCAGGGCCGCTATTACCGCGTTCAAGTTTATAGGCCTTGATGTTGCTTATAGCGTCTATCTTGATTAGCTCCTTATAGACGTTTATGCCGATATAGACTCTGGAGTCCCCTATGCGGCGCTTTGCCTTAATGGCTACCCACGTTGATCTCGTACCTAAGTCTAGTATATAGTCTTTAGGAGAGAGGTTCGCGAGAACTACAAAAGGCAAGACGTTGCGGAAATGGACATGGTTAACTAGGTTGTAAATAGAAACCTATTTCTATATCTAATTGCTTACCTTGTAGGCGGTATTAAATCGAACCATTGTTTTATATATAAGGGGGAGCTTCGCTGATATCGTTTAAAGCGCGTGTCGCAGAGCTGTTATAATGGAGGGGTGGAGGAGGAGCTACTACAGGAGGCTTAATTAGAGAGAGGACGGCGTGTAGCCGATAGTTAGAAGTTGTAGAAGCTGCTCTAACTAGTTTAAATAGAGGACGGAGTGACTTAGGAGGTAAGTAGTAGTTAGTAAGAGCTAAGGGAGGTAAGATAAGAGTAAGATAATGGCTATAAGGAGAGTTTTTATAAGCGTTAAAGGTAATATAGAACTTTAGGAAGTAGGACGGAGCTTTGTAGAAATATTAGAGACGGTGTCACATAAGACGAAAAGAAGTCCGCGCAAGAGGTAGGGGTTCTTTTTACCCTTATTTAATATAAGAGCAAGAAGAAGCAAATTATTAACCTACTAATAGGCTTAATTGTCCTAGAAGTAATAGTAGGAAGCTATTTAGCTTTCTAAACACTAGAGGTGGCGAAGAAAAGAAAGTTAAGGTAAGATCTAAAAGCTACTAGCTCTAGAGCTTGATATTAAGGTTATTAAGAGGTATTAAGGGCTAAAGGAGGGTTAATTAATGAAGTGTAAAGGTATTAAAGGTAAGGAGTACGCGCGATGATATATCCGCGTAATAGCTTAGGTGGGTTAATTTCATTATTAGCGCCGCCTTAAAAATAATGCCTTTATTAAAAACAATGCCTTTACTAACCTGCTTAGGTTTCTATTTCGCTATAGGTTATATATAGACACGGATAAAAGCTCTATTCTTTTTTAGATTTTAGCTATTTAAAGACCTTATATATCGCTTAAGTCTCACTTTTTATTAAGATTAAGATTGAGCTTAAATCCTTTATTTTACCTACTGCTGCTTCCTTTTCTTCTTCCTTTATAGAGAGCGGCTTTGTAGGTTGTTTGCTCTCTAGTAAAGCTTCTTGTTCGCTAGCGCTGCCTATATTTACTTAACAACCTTCTTCCTTTTTTATCCTTTTCTACTGCGAGCTTACCTCTATTTGCTCTCCTTTAGCCTTACTGCCTTTTCTTAAGACTTCTAACCGCCGCAATTACTAGTAAGCTATTATATTCCTTAATATCTATTTTATCCTCACTTGTTTTAAGGCTTCTTATCTTTACCTACCCTTAAATTTAATAACTTATTATGTTTCTGCTTCTTCTATATCTCCTTTATGTTTAGAATTAATGACTTAGCTTTAACCCCGCAACGCGCTTTACTGTGTAAGCGCTTGTCGCACTTACTAACCTCTTAACGCTTAAGAAGAACTTCTGCTAATAATAATACCTTTTTTTTAAGCTCTCTCGGCCTTCTCCCTTCTTTATATTAGTAGCCTTTTCCTCTTCTTCTTTGTTCTAAGGACTAGTTGCTGCCTCCTCTAGCGCTCTATAGTTGCGATTTATAAGTAAACTACCTAACCTTTTCTTTTGGAGCGACCTGCGCTGTTTGCTAACGTCTTAACAGCTGTTTTATACTGCTGCTGCTGCCTCTTCCTACTATCTCTTTATCTCTTTTGCTTAACCTTTAGATCTTGGAGACCTCCAGCTTCTACCCTTCTTTAATAAAGGTAAGCCTATATTATTTCTGTGTTGCTTATTAGGGCTAGACTAATTGACTAACGTATAAAATGGATAGACAGTAAATATAATAGCTGCGCTCTAGAAACCTGCTTGGGCTGTTAATAAGAGCTACTATATAGTTGCCGCTGTTAGTACCTAAGGCGCTCCTACTCCGCCTAAGAAGACTATATATGTCAGCGCCAGCTTCTATACTAAACTTATTAGCCCTTTCCCCCATATAGCTGATATTACACCTAAAGTCCACTACGTGGTCAACAACATCTCCGCTTACTATAATACTGAAACCGACACCGTCTAGGTCTGTAATAAATGCATTAAAACTAATCCGGAGGTTCGCTTTTATAAGAGATTATAAATAACACTAGAGGCGTACTTACAGTCCCCTCTACCTAGCTAGTAGTATATGGAGCTAATGGACGTGTGGGAGGATGCTTCTGGCGGGAATAAGTGCTATTAGGGCAACTCCCTGGATAAGGCCAGAATTATCGCCCTTTAGAAGGAGTAGGGATTCTAAGCTAGCGATAATATGCGGTTTTTAAGGCAGGAATAGAGGTTATAGCTATTAGTAAGGTCTTTTTCTTTACCCTTTTTTCTTTCCTTTTTCTTTTAGATTTTGCTATTTCCTGCAATACTTCTCTTCCTCTACCTTTATGCCTTGGTGCTCTTATAGTATTGCTGCTGCTTCTTGCTTTAACTTTGCAGAATATTAATAGATATCTACTTACTAAAGCGGGACCCTTAAGTAAAGAATCTAAAAATGTTTAGCTAGTGTAAACTAACCTAGGATATTTTAACCCCCCTATAAAGAACCTTAAAGATATTTTAGCTATAAAGTATATCTAGCGCTTTCTCGCTAACCTACTTTAATATAAGAACGGCTGTGTTTCTCTCTACGTTAAGCCACTTATAGTACTTATCTAGCCAGGGTGGAAGTTGAGGAAGTGCAAATTAATTGGCTCCCGTTGGATAAGGAAATAGCGGTAGATCTCTTAACGGATCTCTAATAGAACACCAAACAGACTAGCTGGTTGGTAGTATAGCGATCGCTCGAACTTAATTGCAACTTTATATAGTTCTTAATATAGTTGCTTATTTTATTAATAGGAAAAGTAGGCGTTGGTAAGCTATTTTAGGCCTTTAAGAGGTACTTAGTGAGTATAGTAATAAGAACCAAGCAGCCGTACTTATTGCTTTATTTAAGGAGTACGATATTAATGGAAATATTGGGTATTTTATAGCCAATAATACGGAGTTAAATAATACGTGTATTAAAGCAATCCTTTAAGCTCTCTATCTAAATATATTAGGGGTTGTTTGGTTGTAATATAGAGGCTTTAGATTTAGTTTATAATCTAGTAATTCGGAGTGATTTTGTCTATATAGCCTTAAAAATTTAATGTTTCTTTTACCGCTCGCAAAACGCCAGAATAGTACGCTAAAATATTAGCAACTTTACTGTATATAGCTTCTGAAATGGAGCTCTTAGCGTTATTTTAAATTGCTATTATAGGACTTGGCCGTGACACCATTTTCCTATTATTTTCTACCTGTTCTACTACCGTCTTCTACCGCTGGAAGTCGTCCGCTGGCAACTTCAAGGAACTTTGACCGGTCGTGGGCATTATATTATATATAAGGGCTATTTCTTGGAAGGCTTCCTAAATTCTATTAGAGGATTATCGCTTATGATTGCGAATAGATATATAAGTGTCTTTGGCACTCGTACGGGCCTCTATAAAAAGGAACATTTAATAATTAAAAGGTTAGTATAGTAGAGGGAGAGCCTTAAGCTCCAATTTTACTACTAGCAGAGGTTATAGCTACTTGGGCAGCTATTAAAAAGCTACTATAACTACTACCACCAATTAAAGAGACTTGGGGATAATCTTTAGCTAGCTAGCCTAGCCTCTTCCTCTTCTATAAATATGCGACTTCGATTATAACCCTAGGGTATTATATATCGTTATGCCAAAATAAAGCGTCCGGCTTATATTTTGACTTTATACTAGGTGGAACATTATTAAGTAGAAAATATATCTTAGTTAATTAAGCTAGGCACACTTTCTATATAAAGAGGGCTGCCCTGTCTGATCTACTACAAATTACTTTTAGCTAACTTTGAAACCAATATATTTTATAATTACGCTTTTATTAGTTATGGTGTTAAATTTTTTAACTTAGTCTAAGCGTAATAGTTATATTGTTGGCCTAAAATCTTAGGTTAGAAAAGAAGGATAAGGACTTTCTCTATCAAATATGGCTCTAGGGCCTCTATATATATATAAGGAAGGTATAGGAACCTAGGGGGGGGGGGGGGGGGGGGGGGGGGTAGAAAAAAAAAAAATTAAAAATGTAGG
>Ga0307507_10001717_pt1 | contig 48313 bp, 7 predicted proteins | sample 7_EM_MG_FD_207223 | JGI IMG/M metagenome (GOLD analysis project Ga0307507, IMG submission 207223) | Populus trichocarpa ectomycorrhiza microbial communities from riparian zone in the Pacific Northwest, United States - 7_EM | ecosystem: Host-associated > Plants > Roots > Unclassified | place...
AAAACGCCACGGGTAGCTACAAGGCAAGGGAATCCTTGTTGCAGATCACTTTCGCCCTGCATAACCGCAGCACGCCGAGACATTGGACGAAACATAGGCCTACCCGAACTTAGCTACGCAAAACAATCCCGTCATGTCCGCCAGGTAACCGAACAACTACGAAAAACTGGCATTCTCAAAGTCAGTCTGCAGTATCCAGATCCTAACAGCGAGTATCTCGAGCAATTGCTCTCCAATTTGCACCAACACCACGGTCACCGGCTCCCAATTAGACACAGCGCCCATCGAGGCTGGTTCTGGGACGTCCGCCCCAATACCACCAACTTCCAAGCCGGAAACCATCAGGCGCGGTCAGAAACAATGAGTGAGTTTCCTTGGCACACAGACTGCAGCTACGAGGACCGACCACCGAGGTATTTCGCTTTCCACGTGCTGCAGCACGACCGCTATGGTGGCGGGACGCTGTCCGTGATGAATGTCAAGAGTTTGAGTGAGCATCTATCGCTAACGACCCGGGCCTCCCTGTGTCGTCCGGAATACCAAATCACGGTTCCCCCGGAGTTTATCAAGGATCGGCAATCAATTCTTGGCGGCGTATTGGTGGCGAATGATGAATGTGGGTTCGTTGCAATTTTATCTGCACCATTGCTCGAGTTTCACTTTTTGCGGTATGTGGACAAATGACAGTGACACATCGGGTGGAAGATGCCAGCTTTGATTTCCTTTTTTTTCTTCTCTTAGCTAGCTATGCATCTCGGTTTGTGTATATACGTCATGTGCTGCCAACATCTTTATTACTGTTCACTGTAATCCAATACTCACGTACTAGCGCGGCTCGTTTCGAGTCCGTCACTTCCCAAAATATATTAGAATGCGCCCTGCAGTGTTCAGCAGCGAACTATTGAGGCATTACGACAGCAACTAGGCCAAACGCGCACCAGCTGCAGTTCTCCCTCCGCATTTACCTCAGTTTGAGAAAGATCTTGGCGGTGCGGGAATCTGTGCGTGGTGAAGAATACGAGATTGCGGAAGCTAGAGCTGCAAGAAGACGGGTCTTTGTCTAGGCAAGACGCGGGAAAGGGTGTGACAAGGATGCCGACCAAACTGCCCCACATTCAGCCTTCTACATGACATGCAATGAAAACTTGGAGTAACATCAAGGGCCAGCTAAAATCCCATTGAGCTTGTGTTCTGTGTGAGGTTTCTACTGACGAAAAGGATACCAAAATATACGTTTTCATCCTTGAAACCAACCCAAGCCTGCCATAATGACATCCAACTCTCCCTTTTCATTGGCAGATATATTGGCGATCGCCAGAATTCACCCTTTCTATGTCTCGTATGTGGAGTATCCGCCCGATGCAGACACTATCCACGCGGCTAGGGAACGAGCATCCCAAACAATGGCAGAGTCAAATCTGAAGGCTCATCCGTTCCTCTGGAAGAGTACTCTGTAGGAATCCGAAGATTTATTCTCCTTACGACACAGCTCCAGGCTAACTTTCTCATAGCTACAGCACTATCAACCGGCTTGTAAACGATACGAGCCCTCAGAACACCTTCCGCCACAGTGTTTACACAAGCACTACTGGTGGTGGAACGGGCTCCAAGCCATTACTCTTTGCAACCGATGTACACGAGAATCGTCGAGCGAGGGCAGGTTTCGCCCGTTTTCTTCAAAGCATGGGCCTAATCTCAAGCTCAGATTGGGTAGTCACGACGCATACTGGAGGCGAGCTCTACAGGTAAGCAATCTTCTTGGTAAGAGATGCTAGTGTTGGTAATAATCGCTCTGTCAGGTCTCTAGATCTTACACTGGAGGTTCTTGAAAATGCGGGGGCGTCGGTTCTTGCTGCCGGACAATACATGTCACCAGCCGGAGTGATTCAACTGATGATCAACTACCATGCGAATGTTTTGAGCGGCGATTCAAGCCAGATTGTTTCGATCGTGCATTATATCTCCACATTACCCAAAGAAGAGCGCGACAGTATCAAACTCGATAAGATCATCTACACCTCGGAGAGCCTCACCCCATCGCAAAAATCTCACATCCGCGAGGTCCTTGGGGATATTCAAATTTACTCATTTTTGGGTAGTGCAGAGGCGGGCCCGTATGCCGTCAGTTGCCCCCATTTGACTGGAAACTATTGGGCGACCGCATCGTATGAGGACTTCGTCTTCGACATGCGGATGACCAGGATTGAGATTCTTCCGCCTTCATTCTCGGAGCATGATTCTAATCCCGAGCCCGTAGAAGATGGACAACAGGGTGTTATTGCGCAAACCTCTCTGACACGCTTACGCAACCCTCTTGTACGATACGTAACTGGGGATGTTGGCTCACTTCATCCTCTGCCTGGAGATAGCAGAGCTTTGATTCCTGAAATGGACTGGAAATATCTGCGCATTCTTCGTCTGCAGGGCCGAGACCGCCGATTTAGCTTCGAGTGGGACGGAAACTACCTCGAGTTCAGTGGGCTGAATGCTATGATGAATGATGCTAAGTCTGGCATTTTGCAGTGGCAAGTTGTACTGGACAAGATGGAGCCCACAATGGAAGGGTTACTTGAAGTGCGCGTCTTTCGGTCCAATGTGAACGCAGATGCCATGTCTGAAAGAGATCTGGTAGATCGGATCGAGACCTTTTTCCATGTCTTTTCTGGGAATTGTTCTCGATTTAAATTAGTCTTTTTGAAAGACGACAGCGCATTTAAGCGAAGTGACACGGGAAGGAAGGTTATTAGATTTATCAATAATTATAATTGAGCTCCGAGGTTAGATTAGTCTGTTACGAAACGAATGAGAATCCTTGGCATGCAGATCCCCAAATTTTGCACCCAAACTTGCGTGTAAAACCGTGAGATGACTAGCCTATTTCCACGTAAAACGCGCCTTATTATCGATATAACATTCCTATCGTTAGTTAGTAGGTTAAAGCCGACGTCGCCCTGCTCTTTGCCCTATCTTGGCGCGTTTCCTGGTGTTATAGTGCCTCGTATTAACCCTACTTATCGTGCGGATATAGACCACCTATATGCCCTATCCATCTTGCCCCCCGTAGGGCCTTAATATTCCACCTCTTACGACCTGGCAACCGGCTTCGCGTTCTTATTGCGTAGATACGATCGTCTAGCCACGGCGCGCATGGGAAGCTTAATAAAGCTCTAGTGGCAGAGTCGCATGTTTCAGCCAGGCAGGTATCACGAAGAATGACATAAGCTGGCTGATAGGTAGAGACACAGAATTGAATGAGTGATCTGTTTTATTCAAGGTGGCTCTAAGAGCCCTAATATACATAAGGAAATAACCCTAGTTTGACCTTCGGTGTCCGTAGTCGTTCGGAGTCCGACGCCTCAGCAGTAAAGCTACCTCGGCGGCCAACAGCATGCAGGTGGGTTACGCGGACGATTTAGAAATCACGCGAAGAATATTTAATATATATAGATTAGTTAAATTAAGCTAAATATTAAGCCTCTCTGCAGCCTTAATTGTATGTACGAGATTCGTACCTAATATGCGTGAAATCTACGTGCACTATGTATCAAAAACCACTGCATTTTGCATATAAAGTCTACAGCTAAGACTGCCCATTTTATATTTAAATTCAGCTTTATAAATACACCAAAAATCTACCTAATATGCATATAAACTTGATCCAAAATGCATTAATTTTGGATGCATATTGTAGAGCGTAGAGACCGTAGGGTTCGCAGGAGGCACTATAATACTAGGAAATGACGAGGGTACTAGAAGAGTCCTCCACACGGGTTTCCTGCTTACATAAGCAGACATCCTTTATTCCGATTTTGGTCGGTGTCCGTAGTAGTTACCCCAGACTCCATGGCAGTCACTTCGGTTTCCGTACCGATATAGGCCTATATTAAGGCCTATATTCGTCGTAGTTAGATTCTCAATAATTCTCATTCATTTCTTTCCAATATCATTCAGTTCATCAGGTTATAAGCACTCGTTGCTACCAAGCTGCGACGTCAGAAGATTATCACCTTACCACAAGTTACATCAAGGGTTACCACACCCGTGCTAGGTCATATCTTACTGCTCTACATTTAACGCCTTACCAAAAGGCCGCATCAAAGGTTACCACACCTGCGTACAAAGTCATTTTTTATTATCATCAAAATTACGCGTTAAAATCGTTTGTTTACACGTCAAAATCCTTTTATTTACGCGTCAAATTCATTTATCTACGCGTCGCCATGGGTAAAGACTATCCAGGCATTCAACGCCTCAAGAAAAACGGTTCAAATTGGCACCAATATTGGACACAGCTTAGCACGTACCTACGTGGCGAGGGCCTTCTGCACATTATTTAAGAAGATGCGGCCCCACCCTACCCAAAGCTCCAGGAAGAAAAACCTATAGTATCTATTAATTGAGTACCAAAGGACGCTAATAAGGAGGAGCAAGACAAGATCCTTAAGAGGTCTTAAATTATTACAGATACAAATAATTTAATTCGCTTAGCCAACAAGGCTCTCTCCAACAAGTACGAGAAGAAGTTTAAACAGTACGGTAAGGAAGACGGCAAAGTCTATTTAGTCATCCTTAGTACAATCAATAATAAGATTATTACTACCTTAGAGCACAAGCAAACAGCAAAGGATTATATTAATCACCTTAAGCAGACATTTAAGGCCCGTGGCTTAATCCATAAGGCTAATATATAGGAGACTTTTATTAAGCTCCGCTATTAATCAGACTAAGCAATCACTACTTTCTTAAGCCGTTATTAAGAAGCGGTTTAAGAAGTCAAGCAGGTAAAGCTTACCCTAGATAATAAGATCATTATCTATTAATTTATCAACGCCGTCGACAAACACTTCCCTATATAGGCTCAAATCCAACGTAATAAGATTCGCAACGGCCATTTAATTCCACTACTTTAATTAATCGCTAACCTCACCAACAAGGCTCAGCAAAAGGACTTAGCTAATAGCTTCACCTTATTTAATTAGGAGCCCGGTTAAGGATATAGTAATAGTTATGGTAGAGGTTAAGGAGCTAGCCGCCCCAACAACCATAGTGCCTTATTAGGCAATTAGAGCCCTGCCGAGGATATCCTAGATAGGTACGGATAGTACAAGAAAAGATATTAAGGTAGCAAGAACTATTACTAGATAAAATATACCCACCTAAGGCCTAACTAGTAGAGGCCTAGTAAACACTCTAGTAGCGGAGGTAATTAAAATGGAGCAGCCTTAAATACAAATAAGGCCTCTAGGGGGATTGTAAGGGATATTATTGCGGTCACCTCGGGTTGCCTTCAGGACAACCCCTAGACACCCCTCGGACGTCCGTCAGTCACGTGCCGGAGGCACGTGCCCGTAGTATATAGTCTCCACAATCCCTAAGGCCTTACCTCCTCAAGGATTCGTCTCTCTCACCAATCTATCCTATTCCACAATCGTGTCCTTATAGCCCCCTGTCTATAAAGTCCCCTTATATTCGAATCCTTCCTACTCTATTTAAAAGGGCAGCTGGCTTTAAGGACTAGATTATTTATTTACATCTTTTGTTTATATCTACTATCCTCCCTTAAAATCTTACAACAACCTAAACAGAAACTCTACGAATACCTTATAGACAGCCGTCACGCTAAGGCAGGAAGGTCCCTCCAACAGCGAGAGATTACAATAATATAAACCTTTAGGCAAGACGGCCAAATAAGCCCTAACACCTAGATGCACCAAAAGCTCAAAGACTCTTGTATACCTATAGTTACCAGCAACGCTAAGGAAAACGCAGACACCCTCTACAATAGTTATAATACTGCTAAAAAGCAGCCGGAACCCCTCTGGCCCTACTTAGGCCAATTGGAAGATTAAGCGCCAGATATAACCCCAAAATCTTCCCCTAAGCTAGAAATGCTAGAGAAATACACTAACGCGCCCAATCAGGGACCCAACCGGAACCCTCCCAGAAGACCACCGGCCCATAATTAGTATAGTAGCGGCGTATAGACTGCTTATAAGCCAAGCAGGCCTACCCCTTTAGGTAATCCAACCTAACCACTAACTTAAAACTTAAGCCTTGTAGGGAAACCCGTATTAGCTACTAGTATTAACACTACCTCTATAGCCAAAGCTTCCCTAGGCCTAAGGTCAGAAAGTCAAGAGCCCTACACCAATTTTCTTTAAGGAGGATATTAGGAAGCTACTACAAGGCTCTTGGAAGCCATATAGGAAGGAGCTATTAACAAACATATTAGAAACCTCTAGGGGTAGGTCTAGATCTAGTAGAGCTTAATCTAAGCTAGATAAAATCTTTTATAACCTAGCCAAGGCTAAGGGCCTCCTAGGGGATACCTAGTACCTACCTAAAAAGGTATAGAAGACTTAAAGAGGTATCTATATAGTAAATAGAAAAAGGATATAGACTAACTAGCTAAGGCCTTTAGTAGTCTAGAACTCCGCTATAGACCTAACGCCTAATAGTTAGACGATTGGGTTTATAAAATAGATAACTTCTTTAAAATGCTAATAATACAAAACAATACCAAAAAGCATACTTAATAGATTATTAGCAAGATTAAAAATTAATCCCTAAACTAGATCACACTAAATTAGCTTAATAAAGAGCAAATTATTACATAGCCACAGCTGCAAACCTTCCTAAAGAAATAGACTTAAGATCCGTATATTATATAATACAATAATACAGAGCTATTCTGGAATAGGACACAGCTTAACCGCCACAATTTCCGCTAGTTTATAAACTTTGTGGAAACTTATACTTAATTAATAGATCTAGAACCCTTTAAAAACGAGGACGGTAGCATCCACAAAAAGGACAAGATTAGATTTATCTAGGCTAGAATTAAGCTAGCAATTTATGACAAAATAAAGCACATAGGAGCCCTATCACAGATCACCACCTATGCGGATTTTAAACAAGCAGTTCTAAACGCTAAGGATATAGTAAGAAACCAGACCTCTTCCAGCAAGAAGCTAGGGGGTAACCAGAAGTGCGGGCACTCTAGTAGTAATATAGGGCAGACCCAAGCTCTAAAGAAGCCGTTCTTAAAGAGAAATCCGGAATGGTTAAAGTCAGGGACCTTAAGCAATAGGAAAGACTCCTAGGGCCAACCCAACACCTGTCCAGCACCCTCACGGGAACACCCTAAAAAGTTAAGAGAAAACTTCTCCAGAGGCAAACCTAATTAGAAAAATAAGCAGGGTAATAACCGCACTAATAATCTAAAAAAAGAAAAGCCCTAGTCACAAACCTCTCCCAGCTACAACTAGGGCAAGATACGGAAGAAAAGACTCTCCGTATTACTATCAAGCTGGAAATGGTACTTCTTATAGGCAAGGTACGTCAGTTCTAAGCACTATACAATAGCGGCGCCAAAATCAATCTTATATGATATAATTTGGTAAAAGAGTATAAGCTTATCCTATTACTAAGGTGGCGGAAGCCTATCATAGGGTTCCTAGATAAGCATTAGATTAAACTACACAGTGCCCATAAGCTTATAGTGTTAGTGGCCAATATGCATAACCGTATCAAGGTAGTCGGCCCGCAACCTTTCTAGGCAGCTGACTTTATAGGCTATAACCTCATTCTTAGATATCCTTGGCTTGCGGAAGCAGATCCTAAGATACACTTTAAAATAGGAGCCTTTAAATGGTAGAACGATAAAGAATCAGAAGGGCATATTTTACTAATAAGCTTGAAAGATATCCTAGAAGATATAGCTCTAGGAGAAATAGTATACGCTCTATATCTAAAGGAGTATTGGATCCAACCCCTGTTCTATAACAAGATAGGTATAGAGCCTAATATAGGTGATAACCCTTCTATAATGGATACCCTATAGGGAACTACTGGATAGGTCACGGAGACATTACAAAGAGGCGGCGATCTTAAAGATCTTATAAGATACTTCCACCGCTATAGGCTACTCTAGCTTAAGCAATATATAGAGAGTATACTATAATACCTTAAACACTGTGTTAAAGAGTTCCCTACCCTCCACTAGCTACCGCATAAAGCTATTTAATGTACAGTAGCAACTATGTACAAACAGCCACTATAGCGCGCGACGCTGCCCACAAGCGTCCCAAGGGACCTCCAGAACCTACCCGACAATGACGCAAAGGATAAGCGTAACCCTAACCTATTAAAAATTCCGTTAGGCCTAAGGGACTTACTTAGGGTATTTTTAGGTAGATAAGCTAAAGTCCTTTAGCAGAACTTAGAATATAATTATATAATTAATCTAAAAAAAGATAAACAACTACTAAACCTTCCTATCTATAACCTCTCTTGTAAAGAGCTTGAGATCCTATAGGAGTACCTTAACGGCTTACTAAAAAAGGGATAAATACGGCCTAGTAAGTCGCCAGTAAGCGCGCTGATCCTCTTTGTCCTAAAACCAGATGGGACTATAAGGCTATGCGTAGACTACCACAGCCTTAATAAGATTACAATTAAGAACCGTTATCTACTACCACTGGTTAGTAAAATGCTGGATTAACTATCTAGGGCGAAGATCTTTACAAAGCTAGATCTACAAGACGCCCATTATAGGCTCCGTATTAAAGAAGGGGATAAGTGGAAGACCGCTTTTAAGACCTAATACGGCCACTTTGAGTATATAATAATGCCTTTTAGGCTAGCTAATACGCCTATAATATTCCAATCGTATATTCATAGAGCCTTAGGGGGACTAGTTAACCGCATATATATTATTTATCTAGATAATATTCTGATCTACTTAGAAGATAAGGATTAGTATAAGTAACACATTTATTAAGTACTAGAACGCTTAGATAATTAGGGCCTCTACACTAAAGCGTTAAAGTGTATCTTTAACACTAAGTAGGTCGAGTTCCTAGGGTATATCATAACGCCTATAGGTGTAGTTATGGACCTAGTACGGGTGTAGATAATCTAAAAATAGCTGAATCTAGAGAGCTACTAGGATGTTTAAGTATTTCTAGGCTTTACTAATTTTTATAGGCGCTTTATCTATGACTATTTAAACGTCGCCCGACACCTGTTTAACCACATTACTAAAGCTTCTTAAAACCTGGCCTAGGAAGTAAAAAGCTTAAAGGTGGAAAGAAAGAAAACTAAGAAGGGACTAACTAAATGGTATAAACTATAGATATAGCCTAGAAAGGTATAGGAAGCCTTTTAGGAACTACGCGTAAAGTTTATAGAAGCTCCACTATTACAGCATTTCGACCCAGATTAGCCACTAATAATGGTCACTAATGTATTAAATTTTGCCCTTACTAGTATCCTACTGCAACCCAATAGGTATCTGGACGCTACCTAGCTCTACTAGAGACCGGTAGCATTCTATAGTAGAAAATTCTAGGGACCTAAAGTTAGGTATTATACCCACAATAAGGAACTGCTGGCTATAGTCAACTGCTTTAAATAGTGGCGATACTACCTTGAGTACATAAGCTATACCACTTATGTACTCTTAGATTATTATAATCTACGCTACTTTATAACTATAAAGGAGCTTATACCTTGACAAGCCAGATAGGCAGAGAAGCTTATACAATTTAACTTTAAGATCGAATACAAGCTAGGGGAAAATAACCCTACTAATAAACTGTCACAACGGCCAAACTATACTAAAGGCTTTAAAACGAGAGAAGGAAAATAGATAATAGATATTTTACTCCCTATATTACAGAATAAGCTCCAGGTATAGAATGCTTAAGCACCCATAGCTCCACATACTAAGTCTTAGGCAGTATAAACCCTATTAGCTTCTACTAACGTCCTAGCTAGTACCCGGTCTGTGGCCAATAAGGGTCTAAAGATACCTAGACAGGACGTCCCTAATACAAGTTCGGAACCTAGTAATACACCACCCATAATTACTAGGCTATCCCCTTAAACTAAAGGCAAAGCTATAGAGCAATTAGAACTCAGAGCCCTGTAATAACCAAAAAACTTTAACCTTATAGCGGCCTTCCTGACACACGTACACTAAAGAGTTATAAGATCCATGGTACCATCTAGTCACGTATTTGGAGTAGTATAAGACAAAATAGCTTTCAGCCAGAAACTATCTAAAAGGTTAACGGATCTTATCCATAAGGTATAACGGAGGGACGCCTCCTATGCCATCTTTAATACAGAAGTAGACCGGAAACGTAACAGAAAGGAAGCTAAAAGGCGCTAAAATTGGGAACTAGACCTAATGGGCCTATTGCGTAAAAATAGTAAGGTTTGGGTACTATAAGAAGTAAATCTACAACAGAAGATTTTTATAAAGAATTACAATAATCCTCTAGGCGGCCACTATAGTTAAGCTAAGATAGTGGAATTACTTTAATACAAATACTATTAGCTAAAGCTTAAGCAGGAAGTAAAGGAGTATATTAGCCACTACAAGAAGTGTTAAGTATATAAAATCCAAAGGTATAAGCCATAGGGTTTACTTAAATCAGTTCCCCCTACTAGTAAGCTATAGCGATATTACGCTATAGACTTCATTACGGATCTCCCACCCTTAAAAGATGGGCAAGGATGAACATACAATTTAGTCCTAGTACTTATTAATAGGTTTTCAAAGTACATTTAATACCTTCCCATTAACAAGATGATTAATATATAAGCACTTACCAGCCTAATTAAGGAGAAATGCTTTTTAAAGTAGATTAGCCACACTCCATTATTATTAATAGGGGCAGCGTCTTTATAAGCCAGTACTGGTCGGATCTATACTTTTATTTAAAGATAGACCACCACTATAGTATAGCTTTCTATCCGTAGATAGATGGGCAAATAGAATGCTAGAACTAGGAACTAGAGTCTTATCTACAAATATATTTAAACTACTAGTAAGATAATTAGTGTAAGCTACTTCCGTATACGGAGTACGCTTATAACTTAAAGCAACATTTATTGTATTAGTTTACACTAATCCAGATTGCCTATAGCATCCGACTATTAGGATTTAATAGTATACCTAATAATTACTAGCTAAGGCCACAGGATTAATTATAGGATCCTACTAGGAAGTCTAAGGACATCTACTAGAGAGTATAAGGATACCTTAAGGAATAGGAGGAGTAATAGAAGTATGCGAAGCAGAGCCTGTAAGATGCGCAAGAGTAGCAGAGACTTTGGTATAACCGCAAATACTAGGATAAGCATTTTGGCGTAGGCGATAAGGTTCTATTATATTTAACAAATATTAAGACCTGTTAACTATTAAAGAAGCTCAATACAAGATACCTAGGTCCCTTCTAAATTAAGGAATGAATTGGCAAGCTAGCCTACTGTCTTTAGCTACCCCCATCTATAGCCTATATACATCTAGTATTTTACATAAATCTACTGGAGCTATGGCACAAACCACCACCAAAAAAGAACTTCCGTCTAGGCCCAATTGAACACCCTAAAGTGGTAGGCGAGCGGTATAAGGTTAAAGCTATATTACGCTATAAGTCTGTTAAGAATAAGCTTTAATATAAAGTTAAATAGCTAGGCTAGCCTGCTAAGGACTCTATATAGGAACCAGAGGATTACCTTAATTATTATAAAGATATTCTAAAAGAATATTGGGACTAAGGTCTGCAATCTACAAATCGTAGAAAGCGCTCTGATACTACAGTATTATCGCAGCCTATGAAGAAGACTCGCGCAAAGAGCAAGAAATAGGTTAAATTAGATATGGAACAGACAGGCTCCAAAAACTATAAGGATTAATTAGGGCTACGGCCTAAAGCAGGACAGGTCCTCAGCCTTTTTACATATATAGCATAGAATTGATAGGGCATTTTGCTAGAATTGCATTCCTATTTATTAGTCTATATCAGGAATAGTATTCCTATGCCTTTCTAAATGCCTTACGAGGCCTTCCAGAGCACCAGTCGAGATCCTTAATTGCTACTATATACAAGAATAATCCCAAATGCCCAAATTAAAAGCCGCTATGCCTTATCCTTAGGCATAGGATTAGTATCCATCGGCCTACTAAGTGATGGCTGATGAGAATGAGATCCAGATCCCTTTGTAGGGGTGTAGGTAGGCATGAAAATAGGGGCAGGCCGATAAGGTGTAGAAGGAGTAGAGACTCTTAAACGCTTAGTACTAATATTAGGTCCAAACTAGTACCAACGAAGTTCCTAAGGTGTAAGCTTGTAGTTAATAAAGACACGCTTAAGCCCAAAATAAATGGAGACGTTGGCTGGCTGGTAAAGTCTAGAACTACTAAGACCTTGCTATGGTAACTATTAGTGACCTATTCGCTAGGTACCCAAAGGGTAATCTACCTAATACCGCATTATATTGTGCTCTTTCGAAACTTGACGTGTATGCGCGAACTCCTTCTTGTGGTAAACGGTGACCTTCTTCTTATTACCCCTATCTTTTACTCTATCCTTAGTATACCAACCTTGCTCCTTTATTAGGCGTTGCTGGCTGGCTTGCTGGGAATTGTGGGCGGTGTAGATGGCTGTGGTATAGTCTCAAATTTGACCTAGACGTTTAGTATTGGTGCTGGAATAAGAGAGAGCCTGGGCAATGTAGTAGTTAAGGATATTGAAGGATTGTTGCCACTTAGGCCTAGGCTATTAAAGCCTAAAGTTAGTAATGGAAACCTATTAAGGATAGGAAAGCTTACTTTAACGTAACTGCCGCTTTTGGTATGTATGCATTGATTATAAGGACTGAAGGTGTTAGACCTTATATAGTAGGTCTTATTATAAGCATCCAGAATCTTCTTATTAGACTTCTGGTCTTTTGAGGATGTATAGGCAAAGTTGTTTAGGCAGGACTAGCACCAGTTACAGGTTAGCGGAGGTTGGGGTTCTATATATAGCGGCAGGGCCAGAATACGCTGAGGAATCAGCTTAGAAGAGCAGTTAGTAGGAGAATGAAGAGGTATATTAAATTGATAATAGAAAAAAAGAAAATCTTAATGATATATTAAAGATACGTCCAAAATTGGACAAAGGTTGATGATAGGAAGTAAGGTGTTGAGGAAAAGGAGCAGCTTAATAAGTAAGATGTCTCTATACTTTACCTTCTAATACCCTTTTGGTGAATAGCCGCAACCTTGCCAATATAACTCCGTTATAATAGCGTAATTTAGAAGGAAGGAAACACGCGTATGCGCTATTTAGCTATTACTTCCTTATAAAAACTAATTATGCAGCTAGGGAAGGCAATTAAGATATTAATTACAGACGTATATAGGTTAAATTATACTAAATAAGATAAGTCTCTTTAATTGACTAATTGATTACCTAACCGTATATAATAGCCCGAGGGCAAATATGGGAGCAATGCGTTAGTGATGTAGGGAATTATAAGAAAGGATTATAAGATTATAGATTATATCCTAATAGTTAAAGACGACGGTAAGCCAAGGCCCTATATGTTAAATCCTATATTAAAAGGTTCTACGGAACCATCTATCTATCGCAGTCACGTGAGGGGATATTTTAATTTTAACCGTATGATTGGGAGGCGCAGGGCTATAAGGTCACTTTAGGGCTAGTTCTTAGCGGTTTTGCTAGTACCTAGCACTTAAATCTGCTAAGGATTTGCCCTAAAGCGACCAGATGTCCCCGACCACAAGCCTATAGCTGCAAAACTATCTAACTGTGGTAGTTGCACTGAAGCGGGTTTTTAGCGGTTTAGCTAGTTCCTAGCACCTACTAAAGAATTGCCTAAAGGCGCTAACTACCTGTGATACATACTAAGTGCAAGGGATGGCGGGTAGGAAAAGCGAAATAGCTACATAGTGACTGCGTTCGATATTCGCGAATATTATAGGAGGTCTTAGCATTGTGCGTTGCTGAGGTAGACACTACCAAGTAATATATAGACGCTAGTATCTATCTATCGCAGTCACGTAAGGGGATATTTTAATTTTAACCATATAATTGGGAGGCGCAGGGCTATAAGGTCACTTTAGGGCTAATTTTTAGCGGTTTTACTAGTACCTAGCACTTAAATCTGCTAAGGATTTGCCCTAAAGTGACTAGATGTCCCTAAGCAAAGCTCCTGCGCCAAAAAAAAAAAAAAAAGAAAGACATTACCGCATTCTGCTATATTCTGCCACATTGTCGCGTTCTGCTATATTCTGTAGATCCTAACTTGTAAGTTAACTAATTAGGATTTTCTATGCCCGGTATGGAAAATCGCTATTGGCTTGCTTACCACTAGCGCCTTAGCGGCCCTCTTAACATCTTAACCTGCTGCCTAGCGTTCCTTACGCTAAGAGCGGTACACTACGCTAGAAGTAAGAGTTAAGGCAATAGAGGTTAGTGGTCTTAGTCCTAATATATAGGCGAAAGGCTTTTAATAACTACTAACCTAGTTGCTGAATTTGCTAATATAAACACCCTAAATCTTTAACGAACTGGGTAGTGCCCTGGCAGAAGGAGTGGTTTAAGTAGCTACTTAGGTTAATTCCAGCGGCTACTAGATAGGAGGAAAGGATCTTACAAACCCCTAGAGAGGCGAAGGGTTTACCATCTAGACTAAATAAGGGGGAGTTAAGGGGTTAAGGGTCCCTATTAAACAGCTTTATTATAGCAGCGACTAGGCATAATAGGCTACCTACCGCCGCAATGGCGATATCGACGCCCTAGTATTACTTGTCGGCTTTACTCTATTTAAGGCGGAATGTTATCCCACTAGGCGTAAAGGTAATATTATATTAGGTAGCCTTTCTTATTAGGAAGGTCGTTTAGTTCTTAAGCTCTGCCATAGTATATATAATCTCACCCATCTATAGAAATCCAGCAAATGCGAGGGTAAATACGGCATTAGTATTAATATCCAGTAGCGATGGGCCGTATATTACTACCTAGGCTAAAATGTCCCTAGTAATGGGCTGCTTGTCCTTCTTTACTAAGGGAGAGATAGCGGCTGCTCCGGCGAGTAATTGGTATACTATAGGATCCTTAAATGCCGTAATTGAGATGCTGTAATCTACGTGACGCGAGCGAATTGCGGAGATATAGGCTTATAAGGTTTCGGCCTTAAGCCTACCTATTTGTGGCTAGGAGGTACTAAACGCGTAGTGGGCAATCTATTCGCCTAGTTTACGCGGCTTAGCTAGGTAGGGAGAGACTCCTTTAAGTGCATAGTATAACTCCCAGCTGTTAACTGCTGAGGAATAGTTCCTATGGGTTACTAGCGCAAGGCCATGCTAGAGAAGGAGCGCGTAGAGGTTGGATAGCGCGTTAACATTATCCTTGAAATTTATAGGTGGTTATAAGTAGTCTGTTAGGTTTACGGCACCTAGTTAAAAACTTGTTAGCTTTAGTAGTAGTAAATTAAGGGCCTAGTATGGGCAGAACTGATAGATAGTTATAGCCTAAAATTAAGATAGTATATTAGCTAAGCTATTTAAATTACCTAGGATCCACTTCGCGGATATTATAATATTGTAAGCTATAGCAGCTAGCATAATCTTGCGGAGCGATTTATTTACTACGCCACGGATAACGGTCTTTTTAATACCCTAGTGAACCACTATGCTATTAGTGTAAATAGATAGCGTGCTATACTGCTAGTTAGTAGACCATATATTAAATGCGTAAGCAATAGCATGCGTCTCCTTTGGATTAATATAGTCTACTTATTAACTGGGCTTAGGCAATATACTAAACGCCTAAGATTAAGGGAGGTTAGCGGTGTACCACTGCTAGTTATCCTTGTATTTGAGTTCCTTAAAGAAGTAAAAGCCGCCAAACCCAAACCGGGTAGAGGCGTTAGTAAAGAGATGAATATAGGCACGCTTAATGTTGTTAAAGAACAATACCCTATTACTTATAGTAAGTAGGTTGAGCTAGATATATAAGTCACTTCGCAACTTAGTGTTAAATCGCCTAGGTTTATGCTTGTTTACTAAAGTCTCTGGCCAAGTAGTAATAAAAATCTAGAGGGATCTAGAGTAAGATTAACTAAGTTTAATTATGTAGGCGCACTATGCAAGGTATCCCACAAGCTACTAGGCTTAAAGGAACAATAATAAGCCGTATTAGAGTGCGGTAGTGACCTTCTTAATAGCGCGTGATTGTTTCTATGGTAACAATTAAGTTTGCATTTGTATGGTGTTAATAGTGTATCCTAGGACCTTAATAACAGTTCCTGCTATATCTTTAGAGCCATTTTGAGGGATACCTAAGGAGTTAGTAATAGAGATATAAGTCTGGGTAACAGCCGCTAAGTCGTTTAGGTTAGTAAGGATAAAGATAAAATTATCTAGGTAGTGTTCTACCTTATAAGGTAGTTATAAATAGAGTATTCAGTGCAGGCCTTCCGCGAAGAGGTTAAATATAAGTGGCGTAGTTTAAAGACCAAAGGATAGGTAGTATTTTTGGTAGGTAATACCTTCTTAGGAGAAGCCCATTAATGTTCTTGCCCTATAGGATAGGGGGATTATGCAGAATGTATCTTTAATATCTTTTTTAAGTAGCAGATATCCACGGCCTGCAGAAATAACGTGGGCCTAAATAGTGGTAACTGTAGTGTATACTAGTGCTCCATATTCTTCTAGGATTGCGTTATTAACTAAAGATGCTAGTGGAAAGGAGAGATTATAAATTTAGCAGTATCCTCTATCCGATTTTGGTACTAGGCTAAGGGGTAAGACTATAATAGGCCCTATCGCGATTCTAATATGTCCTTTTGTGAGGTCTGATGTTATATTCTTAGAGATAAGGTTGGCGTTATTCTAAGAGGAGTTGTGGTTCCTATAAGATCTTAGGGTAGGGACTGATTTGGCCCCTATCTTACAGCTATAGGTTAGGATGCCTACTAAGATAGCTAGTAGATTGCCTGGGTAGTTAAATAGAAGGGAGTGCCACGCTAAGATCCTTAGGGGTGATAGAGAGTAGTAGAGAGCCTCTACCTCTATAAAGGTAGGGAATAATGGTGATGTATTGGGCCTAGGTCCTAGGCGTGTAATTAAAGTTAATGTTATAGTTAGGCTAGACCCTACTTTATAAGGTTTGCCTTGCTATTCCTAGGCGCAAGCTTTAGATAATGCGGCGTGATCTTTACCACACTTTAAGCATTTATGTGGGTATTTGCAAGCTGTATTATCGCAGCCTCTGCTATTAAACTTGCGGCAGGTGTTAGAGGTATAGAAGGTATCCAACCTAGGTCTCTTTAAGGGGGCGAAGCTAATGGTACTAGATATTATAAGGTATGGCGCTGTATACTAGGCTGGCATTTGCCAGTTAGCGGGCTCTAGTTGGCCATTGGTTATTATAAAGGTATAATAGTTGAGTGCTAGATTAAGTATGCAACCTACCTAGATATACTGGGTTGATAAGGTGCGAATTATATTTATTTAGAGGAGTATGCTAGTGATAAGGTCCGGCAGGCATGTATAGAGGGTGCTAGTAATAACTATATAGTTAGTAAAGCCTTTAAACTAGACGCCTTTATCTATAAATAGCTTCCTGTCTGTCTTTGCTTTCCTTATAACTAGAGTACCGTTCTTAATCCGTGTCTTATTGGTAATCTTGGTCTAAGTGGTATAGACTTAAAGGCGGGCGAGGTTTACTAGATTAAAGGTACCCTTAAAAATGTTTAGGTAATCCCTTTTTATAACGCTAAGAAGGCGGAGTTTAAGCAACTTTATGCTAGGAGGGAGAGGCTCACCAAGGTTATTAGCTATAGCGGCTGTTGTGGTGGCTTATAAGGCCGAAGGGGCTGAGCCTGACTGTAATTAAGCCATTCAAGCCTAGTGGTATTTGTATTAGCGAGCCTCCTTTACTAGGCGGGCTTTGCGCTCTTCCTTATACTTCTAAATCTCTCTTTTATCTTAAGCTTGTTCCCTTTGCTCTCTAGCAATTTTACACTCTTCTGCGGCAGCGGCGTGTATATTGGCTTCGGACGGCATTATAGGACTAATAGAGGAGGGTGTAACGGTTGTAGACAATAGTGTAGTTAAGGTAGGTTGTCCAGATAGGTTTATTTGTTGGGATTGTGCATGCGTACGGATATCCCAGTTGGTTATGAGCGGTAATAGCGTTATAAAATAATTCTTGAATGAATAAATGATGAATATTGATAAGTTTTAATGATATTAAAAAGCGAAATAGCCACATAGTGACTGCGTTTGATATTCGCGAATATTGCAGGAGGTCTTAGCATTGTGCGTTGCTGAGGTAGACACTGCTAAGCAACATATAGACGCTAGTATATTAGGAATACTAAATTGCCTATAATACTCGCGATTGATTGCAGACCAGTATAAAGGCTTAAAAATAGAGTTATATAAAAATCCTTAGGTCAGTCTAGGTAGTTACTAGTATGCTTCTAGTAGGCTTCTAATAGGTCTCCTAGTAATCCTTGCGTCTTTTCTCCAGTTATATTTTTTCCTTATTAAGGTTTTTAGGGGTTTAAAGCAGGGGTTAGATAAATAGATGATATATAACGGCATACCAATATCTCTCCGAACCCCTTCTGGGACAAGCCCTTATAATCTCCCTCCACCGCAAGGTAATGGCGATCAGGGGCCGACCGCAAAAAGGGGGGGGGTAATGTAAGGGATATTATTGCGGTCACCTTGGGTTGCCTTTAGGATAACCCCTAGATACCCCTTAGACGTCCGTCGGTCACGTGCTGGAGGCACGTGCCCGTAGTATATAGTCTCTACGATCCCTAAGGCCTTACCTCCTTAAGGATTCGTCTCTCTTACCAATCTATCCTGTTCCACAATTGTGTCCTTATAGCCCCCTATCTATAAAGCCCCCTTACAGAGATATCCAATTAATCCTCTTAAGCTACTAATTCGGCAATTAGATTAATCTTTACTACATAGGTTATTAGGCCAGCAGCTATAGCTTTAGGAACAAATATTAAAAACTCCTAGATAGCCAATAGTTGCTTAAATATTTACATATGCAACAATATTAGGAGATTTATATAGTATAAAAAAAATTAAACCTCTCTAAATCTAGATAGGAGGAGGCCTAATAAAGGCCATTAGCATTAGATTAGTTAAGCTTACAGTCGCCCAAACTAACTACTTAGCCTATATAATTACATTTACTAAAGTATATTACTATCCTAACTTCTTTACAAATGTTATCTCGCTTAGTGTTCTATAGGGGAAGGGCGCCTTCTTTAACAGTCTCCATAATATAATTAACTTTGTTAAAGATAAGGCGGAAATAGCCTATATCCTATACATCAACGGTCTCAATTTATTTATCCTATTAGACAACCCCAAACAACCGCGTCTCTATTAGGAACTTCCTACCAAGGACACTACACCAGAGGTCTCTCAGTTATTGCAGAAAGAGGTCTCTCAGTCACTATAGAAAAAGGCTTCTTAATTACTATAGGAAGAAGACGAGGCTACTTAAGCCTTATAGGAAGAAGACAAGGCTTTTTAGGCCTTATAGAAAGAAGAGGCTACTTGGTCACTAAAGGAACAAGATAAAGCAGACAAGGTCTCTAGGGCCTTGCAGTTAAGGGATGACTCCCAATCAGGGGGTACTTCTGGCGATCACGATATCGCACTACAGCCCATACAACCTCCACTTACTAACAACAAACTAAGCAGTAAGCCAGTTATAGACATTATTAGAAGATTTTAAGAGACAAATAAGGTCTCTAGGGCCTTGCTATTAGGGGGTGACTCCTAGTTAGGGGGTACTTCTAGTAATTATAATATCGCACTACAACCCAATTAACCTCCTCTTACTAACAACGTACAGACAAGCCTTAACTAGCAAGAGCTTCCTAATATAGGTCAAAAAGGGACTCCGCTAAGGGATATCTACCCAAGGGACATCTACCTAAGGGACACCTACTAGGAGGATCTAGAGTAGATTCTCACTAAGGAGAAGGCCACGCCTAGGCCAACCTAAGCCTCTCACAATATAAGCGGAAGAGTTAATACACGTGATATAGTGAATACGCGCACGCGATCAAAGCCATGGCTTAATTATACTATACTCTATAGGATAGAAAGGAAGGAGCTAGCCGCAAAAGCTATCTACCTTAACCCTACGTTCGCCTATATATTCGTAAATGCTCTATTAAAGCACTAGTGGATAAAGATGATTAAGAAACTACCTCCAGAGCCATATAATTAGACTTAATTTAATGCAACATAGACACTAAACCTAAGGGGGATACAAACGATGTAGAGAGCTTATAACGGACAATCAATCACAGCTTAGGGAAAGGTTAAGTAGGACCTATAGTATACTCAAAGAATTATAAGATATTTCTTTTATATATTAATAAGTTTAACACTAATTTAGGAAGAATCTGCTTCTGTTTTAATAAAGTACTAGGGGGTGTAATAAGGGTACTAGAAGAGTCCTCCACACGGGTTTCCTACTTACATAAGCAGACTTCCTTTGTTCCGATTTTGGTTGGTGTCTATAGTAGTTACCCCAGACTCTATAGCAGTCACTTCGGTTTCCATACCAATATAGGCCTATATTAAGGCCTATATTTGTCATAGTTAGATTCTCAATAATTCTTATTCATTTCTTTCCAATATCATTCAGTTTATCAGGAAACGCGTTAAGATAAATAGCAGGGCGACGTCGGCTTTAACCTACTAACTAACAACAGGACATTATATCGACAATAAGGCGCGGTTAACGTAGAAATGGGCTATCTCACAGTTTTACACGTAAGTTTGGGTGCAAAATTTGGGGATCTGCATGCCAAGGATTCTCATTCGTTTCATAACGAACAAATCTATCCGCCCCACAGACTATTCGCTTACGCTCATAGTCCTACACAGCTCAACGGAACACCAGGTTCAACGGAACACGAGCCCCACCATGTGATTTTAAAGCCGTAGATTTCTACGTAGGCTATATATATACAGAAATCCTTAGTGGAGCACCTCGAGCAATAGCCTAGCTACAATCCTGCCAAATATCACGAGTCTAAGGCCTCTGCGCGTTATATAGCGTCCTCCTTTACCTTCTTCTTTACCGCACGTGCAGCCGCCCTACCTGCCTTCTCTGCTTCCTTTTGAACTTGTTATAATACTTTAAGCCGTCTATCTACTATAGATATCAAGCCTCCCCTTTAAATAACCCGTTGGTTAGTCCTTTAACGCTTTGCACGGGCGCGTACCACTACCTGCATTAAATATAGGTCCTCCTCTACTAATAAGTAAAGCACGTTATTCTTTCTAACGCTCTTGCAAAGCAATAATAAATAATTCCTCTCCCTATTGGGCTGCTTAATAATAAAGCTGCGAACCTAGTTTATTGTTATCTGTAAGCTACACAGCGTATTAGGTGTTTGTGGCGCTATAGGCCGTAGCTGCGGTAGTTGTGGTGTCGTAGGTGGTGACGTAGATGGATATATTATAGCGGTGTAATATCGCAATCTGGTTAATATAACCTTAGGATTATATGGAATAAGGCTAGTCTTTACCTATCTAGATAGGACAGATAAGGACTTAAATATAGCTATATTAATTTAGTAAATAGCGTAGAGGAATTTAATAGTATTAAAGTTTATATAGCCTGTTTGCACAGCCATCTTAACAGCCTGTTTATAGTAGTGCTTAAACGGCTAGAAGAGAACAATATTAAGCAGTTATAGAAAGTAGCTTATATAGGGTGGAATAACTAATAAATAAATATTTTTCTCTTTATATATTCTGTAAATTCCTTTATAAGATGTAAACTGTAGCTATCTAGTAATAGTAGCTGATACACACCTATCTATTAGGCAGTACTTTGCCTATTAAAGTGCTAAATCTAACTAAACGCGAAGTTGTTATTTAAATAGCCTTTAGTTTAAGCGCCTAGTATATAATTACTAGGTATACTTATATTATTAAGGTGTTAATGTATAATCTACTATCCCTTAATAATAATTACTAGAGTAAGTATAACTCTATTACTAGATATAGCCTCCAATACTAACACGAAATTACGATTTGTTTTATTAGCTAAGTATATTCTCTTAGTATCTAATATACACGTAATTATTTACTAGCTGCTACTAATAAGGCCAAATCTAGACTTATTAAAGTTGTATTTATTGCATAGTAGAATACCCTATTACTCTTTTATATTCTTATATAAAGCATACTATTTCTATATTGCGATAGGGTCGTTTATAGTGGCTTAATTAATCTCTATAGGCTTCTACTTAACCTTATATACTATTAGGTTTCGTTTAAAAAAATCTCTTAGTTTAGTCACATTTAAGAGTAGATAGTTTGGTACTATTAGGCGCGTAAAGCTTAAGGATATACTGCGCGTAATTATAGACTTAGCAAAATAGTACACTAACTTTAAAACGGCCTATTTAATTAATATAGAATAGAAGTATGGCCTCCCAGTGTTAATTAAGCCTTTTATTACTACTAGGCCTCTATATCTTACTCTTAATGCTATTAATATAATTATAGGCGCGTTTAAACGGAGTGTTATATAGGCGGGCTACTAGTTAAATATTAGGTGTTTCTATACATAATAACTTACAAAGTGCATCTTACACGCATATCTTAATAATTTCAAATACTATAGATATAGTTGTGGTGATTAAATTGTATAAAGAAACAGGTACTGCTCAATTTTATATATATATTCTGTTAAACCTAGTATTCCATTAAGCTGCGTAGGACTATAAGCGTAAGCAAATAGTCCGTAAGGCGGATATATTAATAGTTTTAAAGATACTAAGACGCTATAAGGTCTATTTACTTATTATTAAAACTCTAATTAAGCCGACCTACTATAAAAATAGTAGGAGGGTATAAACAGATTGTTTTTACAGTCCCTTTTCTTTAAGGCTATAATTATTATGGTACTCTTACAGTATAAAAATATTTGTTGGATATAATAATACTATTTAGTATTACCTAACTGCTAAGTAAGTATATATATTAATATAAGATAAGTTAGTCCCTCATAGTATACTTAACTCTTCTTATTTTAAGACTTCTCTTTCTACTTCCCTAACCCATTAAGACAATCTATAGAAGCGAAATCGTAACTATTTTAAGACTTCCCTATATTATGCGTCCTAGTTAGTATTAATAACCTATATATATAATAACTATATCTTGACCTATATTAAGAATAAAAACCTCTATAAAGAACTCTAGACTTTTAATTACTTCGCTTATTAAATAAACAGTAGGATACTGCCCTTAACATCTCCAATAATACTAATATGTATTTATAGATATAGGAGCTATAGTATATAGTAAGCCCATATCGAACCTCTATGTACTAGTCAATAATAACTTTTCTAGGGACCTAATAAGAAGGATAATTCTTAACAATGTATAATTTTATACTAGGTTATAAAAGAGTGCTTATAAAAGGAGGTCTAGAGAATACTAGCTAACTAGCCGTTTTAAATCTAATTAACTCTATTAAAATTAACCTATTAGAGAAGTTTTAAATTATAGTAGCAGAAGAACTGCTATATTTCAATAATAAGAGTAAAGAAGAGAACGTCTTAAATAAGCAAGAGCGGCTTATAAAAAAGCAGCTTAAGCATTAAAGAGAGGCTTAAATAGTAAAGGCTAAAAAAGAAGTAAGAGTTAAAGCTAGAGCTAGCACATCTAAGAGGAATTAAGCTATCTTTTACTATCCTATAGATATAGTATATTAATATATTAGCCTATTCCCTATTTTAATAAAGGCGTTATAGGCGTAAGTAGCCTGTAATAAGGTTATAAGAACTTAGTGGTTATATAAACAAATATAGGGTTAACATAATTTAATAATAATTTATAAAGACTTTAAAAAGGTAAAGGCTTTTTGTCACGGAACCCTACCGTAGGGGCCTCCATAGGAGAGCCCCATGCTCTTACGTATAACGTATTCCACTAGTTACTAGCAAACACTAGTTACTGGCAAATCCTAAAAACCACCAAAAATCGAAAAAAACTGCACCTTGATATCTTAATAACGGCCTAATAATAAGTTCTAAAATTTTATAATTAGCCTTTTATACCTATTTTAAACCTCTTATTAGATTTAAAAAGTAATCTATTAAGTAGTTTTAGAGATATTACAATTTAGCTCAAAATTGGGGCCTAAAACTTAATAAAACTCAATATCTTAATAACGGCTAAGCTTATTATTCTAGAACTTTAATTAAAGTCTTAAAATAGGTATAAAAGGCTAGCTATATAATTTTAGAATTTATTATAAAGCTATTGTTAAGATATCAAAATGCGATTTTCCCAATTTTTGGTGGTTTTTGGGATTCGCCAGTGACTAGTGTTCGCCAGTAACTAGTGGAACATGTTATATCACCTCCTTACGCCCTTAACCCTTACAATCGATTGCGCAACATCTTATGGACTCCTTAAATATATACACTTTATAGCTATTGCCCCCGTCTTATAACACTTTTAAAGCTAACTTTTAAACTTAACTCTATTTTACTTTAAAATTTTTATAATCTCTTAATATTTTAATAGTAAGAAGCTGTTATGGGACGGGGGCAGTGGCTATAGAGTATATATATTTAAGGAGTCTACAAGACGTTGCGTAATCAATTATAAGGGTTAAGGGCGTAAGGAGGTAATGTACTTACGCGTAGCTGACGTAAGCTATATGCGAGGTATATATAAGTTATCTTAGTCCCAAACAATAATCCAATTATAAGCTGCTTACATAACAGATTAATCAGCTTATATTATTATCGTCTAGTATTATCTTAGTCCTAGACAATCAGCCAATTATAAGCTGCTTATATAATATATTAATTATCTTAACGTGTTTTACCAGTCAACGTCACACCCTAGTTAACGCCGCACCCCCAAACCCTACCAAAAATTAGAAAAATCGTACCTTAATATCTCAACAATGGTTTAGTAATAAACTTTAAAAATTTAATAAGTAATAGATAGTATTTATAAATAGAGGCTATTAGATTTCTAAGAGTAAAACTTTTATAATTCTTAAAATATTAAAGAAAAGGTAAATTTAAGAATTTAAAGGCTAAAAACTACTATATTAAAAACTATAAGCTTATATAATTTAAAAAATTGAAAACTTTTAGTTTTAGTTACTATATATAACATATTAAAATTTCAGAATTTATTACCTAACCATTATTAAGATATTAAGGTACGATTTTTATAAGGTAAGTATGTAGATAGGGAGTCCAATAATAGAACAATAGGGTATATTATATAGACAGACAAATCCTTAAGGGAAATAGAAGGAGTCTATATACGAGGTAGGAAGGGGTTTCCCTAGTTATATACAGTGCATATACCCCACGGGCGAGTCACCCCTAAGTTGCCCCAGGGTCGCCTATCCCTTACGGCTATATAACTATCTACTTAGGTTTTACATAATAATGCCCCCCCTTTTAAAAAGAATTGTCCCCAATCCTTTATATACTTAAGCCTTAATAAAACCCTATAAAAACCTTAGTAAAAAAAAAATTTAAAGGGGAAAGAGCATTTTAATTTAATATATAGAGAGACAGGTAGTATATATACGCGGTATAAGGATGTTAAGGAACTTTAACCACCAGTTAAAGTTATCTAATTGGTTAGATTTGCCTTACTAAAACTCCCTATATTTAATTAAGCTAGCAGTGATTTTCTATTCCTAGAATAGAGAATCCTAATTAGTTTATTTAAGGCTTACCTAAATTTAGTAGACTATTAAAAATATTCTAAAAGATTGCTTGTATAGGTAGGTTGCTAGTACCTTATAGGTAGGTTATAGGTTATTTATATATAGCCAGACTTATGGGTGGTAAGGTAGTATACCTATTAAATCCACCGCTAACCCTATACTTTGGCCTTACGCTATACTGGCGTAGCGCCGTGTATACTTTATAGGTAGGTTATAGGTTACTTATATACAGCCAGATTCATAAATAGTAAGGCTATATACCTATTAAATCTGCCACTAACCTATGCTTTAGCCTTATGCGTTATCTATATAGTATATAAGTTGTTAGTATAGGTTACTGCTAGCAGGTTACTAGTAGGTCTTAAACCCTAGTTAAGTAAACCTATTCTCTAATATAATAATCTGCTAAGCTGGCATAGAGTAATGGACTAGGTCTAAAAAGGGTGCTTTTTAAATTAAGCTTTGTTAATGTACGCCATAGCTTCGCCTATAAGTTGCCTGCAAGTCACTAGCATAGCCAGGTTACGTTAGAGTGTGGCTTATATAGAATATTAATAAATCGCGCTTCACCCTATATATATACCATAGTTCTTATTGCAAGCGTTACTTGTTCTTTAATCCCTTAGAATGTTCTTTACTCTACTTTAGTACAGGTTATATCTTAGTAGCGGCGCTTGCTTTTTACCTACACTTTAGCTATAAGGCTAGGGTATTCCGCTTATAGTACTCGTCTAATAGTTATTAATAATTCTTAAGTTCTATCTCGTATTTCTATTTATTATACTTATTTAGCCATCCTAGCTATTTAATAAGGTACTATAGTTGTATAGCATAATTCTAGTAGGTAATAATTACTTTTACTTCCTAGCTGCCTTCCTTAAGCTCTTCTACTGCTAGGGGTTAGAACTTAGGGCGTAACCTATAAGGCTCTAGTAAGGAGATATAAAAGACTAGGTAGAGCTGTGCTATAGTAGATAGAAGCTCTAGCTTATATACTTGCTACCCTACGCGCTTTAGGATCTAAAACGGTCCTATAAACTTGCTATTAAGTTTCTTATAGGGATATTTTATGCGGATATTCTTGGAAGAGAGTAGGACTTATTTACTAACAGTAAATATCACAGAACCTAACCGCAGGGGCCTCCATAGGAGAGCCCCATGCTCTTATATATACCTCGCATACAGCTTATGTCAGCTACGCGTGGGTATATTACCTCCTTACGCCCTTAACCCTTACGATTAATCGCGCAACGTCTTGTATACTCCTTGAATATATACATTTAGCTACCATTAACCCCGTCCCATAACATTACATTGCGCCTTTTTTATTACTAACACCTAGCCTATAACTAATTCCATGTCTCTGCGATACTGTAGGCGCTGCTAGAAGCAGCGTGTCTATAAGTTACCTTACCGCGTACTTCTAAAGAATTAATAATAGTAAGACGAAATTCCTTACTAACTACTATATCAAACTTAAAGAACAATCTAATGCCTATACTAAACCTACAACGCCAATCAATCCTAGGAGGATTTGATTTATTAGCCCTAGCCTTAACCCCTAAGGGGAAGCCTAGTAGCTTAAAAGACTATAATAACCTTAATAAGGTGGACATTAACAATATCTTATCCTTGTCACGGGACCACCCTATGACACCTCGCATACGTCTACCAGTTTCCACCATCTCGGCCTCTATATTAACAACTTAGTTAATTAAGGCACGTAACGGCAATCTAAGGCAATTTGCCATTATATAATAGTAATCTACGGCAATCTACCATCCTCTACTATATTCCGCCAAATTCTACTAAGTTCTACTAGGATTATAACCTAAAGCCTATTCTATCCTATATATATGTTAACTAAGCAACTAAGTTAACAATATATACCCTTTTCTTTCTATTTCCTTACTTTCTTTCCTTACGCAACGTCTTAACTTTATTACACAGTTTATATACATAGCTTAATAATATCTACTTTGCTACTGTCACGGATTCCGGCTGTAGCACCGCCAAGGGCTCGCCATAGGCGAGCCTTGGCACCCACAGTATATAGAGCCACGGTGCCTACGCACCTCTTGCACCTTCGTGCAACATCCTGTCGTGTACCTAGTCAATACTACGACTTCTCAGAGCCTCCTTGACCTCGTCTCGTGACATTATGTTGCACCCCAACGACTCGCATAGGCTTCACCTACCGCCTATGGAGCCGGCACGACGACTTTAACTCGTACCGACCATTAGCCGACGAAATTCGATGCCCTTAATCTACCTCTCAATTCCTAGCGCGTTAACGTCTCTATCTCTATCTACTGTCTCTACGATTCTACTTGCCTGTGCATACGACTATAACGATGCCGATCCAAGACCAGCACCTCTATTCCCGCTGTGAGCTCCCGCCGAGCAAGACCAGCACCCACTGTCTTGCTGTAAGGATACTACTTCGAACTACAACTACGAACAGTTATCTATGACTCAACGAACTTAGAAGAATAGTTATAAGATACCTTAGACATTAAGTACCTATCAAATTGTCACCTCAGTTAACCGTTTGTGCAATACCTGCCAGCGAACACCCCAGCCAATTATTCGTGCAACGTCTGCTAGCGAACACCTCAAAAAAAAATACTTTGCTAGTCGCCAACGAGTACCACAGTACTACGCATAAGGGGAGGATCTGCCTCAAGGGACTTCGGCTTTGTATTAGGGGGGGAAAGTATCACGGATTCCAGCTATAGCACCGCCAAGGGCTCGCCATAGGCGAGCCTTGGCACCCACAGTATATAGAGCCACGGTGCCTACGCACCTCTTGCACCTTCGTGCAACATCCTGTCGTGTACCTAGTCAATACTACGACTTCTCAGAGCCTCCTTGACCTCGTCTCGTGACAGCTACATATTATCGTCACTTGTACTCACTCCGTGACACTACATTGCGTTAAAAAAACCTATACTCTGCCCCACCCCGCCCAGTCTAAAATGCAGAACGACCTCAAAGCCCCTATAACGGCCGCTAATATTATATCCATACTCTAAGAACAATTGGCAAATATATAGAAGTCTTTTATAGACGCCCTCGCACAGAACTAGGCCGCTATAGCTAAATAAGAAGCCGAATAAGAAGCACGGCATTAGGAATCTATTAAAGCACCTTAAGAAGAAGTCCGCACCCTTAAGGCACTTGTGTTAGGGACCTAAGACCAAATACTAACCTAAGAGGCTGCTAACACGCTATCTATAGACGAGATAAAAATAACCAAATCTAGACCTAGCTTATTAGGTGTAAACCTTAAGCGAGCTATAGATATTTATCCTATAAATCCGTCTACTGCACCATAATAATCCAAAAAATTACTAGACCCTCTAGTATTTACCAGTAAACAATAAAAACTTTAATTATTCTTAAGCCGGCTTAAGAATAAGCTAACTGGTAATATTAACTGTTACCTAACTAAGGCTAACTAACTCTACTACGCCTTAAGTTAACTAGGAGGAGACACAGCTAATCTTATTAAACCTCTCTAGCCAAACTTAGTATAAAGCCTAGTTATGCTTCTTAAAGCTATATATAGTAACCTGAACTATTAAGCTACTACTTAAAGGAAGATAAACTATATAACTTAAGAAAAGAAAAGCTTCCTAGTATACTTCTCTAAATTTAACCGTTACGTAAAAGAAATAGGCTGGAACGACTCCGCACTAGTTAATAGCCTTATTAAATCCCTAAGTCCTAAACTAAAAACCTCCCTAATAGGTATAGACCTACCGGGAGCCCTTAATGCCTACGTAAATATTATTAATAAACGGTATAATAATATACTACGCCTAACACCAAATTCCACTCCTTAATATAATACGATAGCTCCGCAAATATCTACTAAGTTATTGTCTTAGCCTAAGTACCCTAACGCCATAGATATTAACATAGGGACCCTAGGATACGCTCCACTGGGTTTCCCTAAATAAGAATAACATATTAAGCTAAGCCTTTACTTTAAATGCGGAAGTAAGGATTATATTTTAAAATACTGCTCCGTCCCTATGCCCTAATACAACTTATAAACGGCTAACACTAACAACCGTTTACTATATTAATCCTCTAGTTACTGTCCCCAATCTTTACCTAGTTCTAGCCCCATATCTAGTAAGTACTACTTATAAGGATAAAGTTATAACTAACGTTCTGTAGGAACCCCTTCCCGCTCGCCACTAAAAGGTATATTGTAGAGTTAAGTTGCTCTCTAGGATAGCTATATTACAGGATCTTATTAAATGCCTTAAATATTGCAAACCCTAACTCTTAGGATCGTAGTATAACCATTAACTGCCGTCTTTAGTAGAAAGGTTAATAGGCTAACGCTTAAGTCCTAATTAATACAGGAGCTAGCAATATAGGATTTATTAATAAAACCTTTATATAAGATAATAGGTTTACCTTAACACCCCTTAACCGGTATATTAACGTATTTGGATTTAATGGTAAACACACTATCTTAGGCTGTATTACTTATGTAGCGGCCCTAAGACTCTAATATCTAAACCATAAAGAATTAGTTAAGCTTTTTATTACTACCCTAGGTTACCTAGTAATCCTTAAACAACCCTAGATAAAGCTATATAAGGTAACCATTAATTAGGACAACCTTAAGCTTCTATTTACCGCCTCCTATTACAAGCAGAAGTGCCTTATAATTTACTACTTAGACCCTAAACTAAAATCTAAAAAATCCACTAGGATCTACTAGTCTAAAATTTCCACTAATATCCACCTAATTCCACCTACCTGAGAATTCTACCAAATTCCACTAATATAAGATTTTTACTAACGTCCACTAAGAATCCGGAAATAACATACAACTATATAAACTAACTCTGACCGCTGCACCCTAAACCAAGCAGAAGTCTAAGCCTAAGCTTAATATATAAAAGTACCAGAAGAACTAGTATTCTACTATAAAAAGAATACTTAAAGAACCCGAACCTAAATCTAATACTAACTCTATACCTAACACCAAACCCAAAGCCAAATAAGAAACTATATAAAAAACTAAGGACAATCTAAGCTTACTTAATACCTTAGATATCTATATAATTAGAGCTACTCCGCTGGTACAACTTACTAGGAAACTAGAATATATAATCTTTACTATTATAATAGCCGATATTAAGAAGGCCTTAGTACTAAAGAAGCATACTAACCCTACCATAAAAGTACCTATAGAGTACTACGATTACCTAGATATATTCTTATAAAAAGAAGCTAATAAGCTACTGGAACGCCGTCTATATAATTATAAGATTATAGTTAAAGAAGGAAAATATCCCGGATTTGGACCCTTATATAGGATGTCCCGAAACGAACTCTAGGTATTACAGAAGTACTTAAATAAATATCTGGATAAAGGATTTATTAGAGCAAGTTCTTTACCTATAGCCGTACTAGTAATCTTTGTTAAGAAACCTAGCGGCGGTCTGCGCTTCTATATAGACTACTAAGCTCTTAACGCTATTACTATTAAGAACTAATACCTAATCCTATTAATTTAAGAGATACTAAACTAATTAAGTAAGGCTCGCTATTATATAAAGCTTAATATTATCTATGCATTTAACTATCTCTATATTGTAAAAGGAGATAAATGGCTTACTGTATTTTGTACTTAATATGGATTATTTAAATACTTAGTAATGCCATTTGGCCTTGTAAATACCCTAAGTTTATTCTAATACTTTATAAATAACACCCTATACTCAGACCTGGACGTCTTTTATACCGCTTATATTAACAACATTTTAATAGATAGTAATAATCTAGCTAAATACTAAAAATATATTAAACTGGTTTTGCAAGCCTTGTGTGGAGCCGGCCTATAATTAGATATAGATAAATGCGAGTTCTATAAAACAGAAGTTTTATACCTTAGACTTATTATTTCTATAAATGGCGTATAAATAGACCCCAAGAAAGTTAAAGTAATTATAAACTAGTAAGAACCTAAGAACGTTAAGGACGTAAGGGCCTTTATAGGCTTCGCCAACTTCTACTAACAATTTATTAATAACTTATCTGCCTTGGTTTTACCCTTTATAGCTTTAACCTAAAAGGACAAAGCCTTTATTTTTAGTAAGTAATATAAGAAGGCCTTTACTTATCTAAAGGTTATATTTACCACTATACCTATGCTTTAACACTTTAACCCTAACTAAATAAGTGTTGTAGAAGCTAACTTATCTAATTACATTACTAGAGGCATTTTGTCTTAATATAATAAGAAAGGAGTATTGCACCCTATAGTATACTTTTTAAAATAACTAAGCCTAGCTGAATGTAATTACAAGATCTATAATAAGAAATTACTAGCTATTATTAGATGCTTTAAGCAATAGTAACTAGAACTAGAAGGAACTAGATTCCTAATTAAAGTTTTTAGCGACTATAAGAACCTACAGTACTTTATAACCATAAAATAGCTAAGCCACTGTTAAGCCTACTAGTTAGAATATCTGTCCTAATTCCGATTCTTAATTATATATTACTTAGGCGTTTAAGGCTAGAAGCCTAATGCCCTAACCCAACGTTTATAAGACGCACTAGCTTAAGAAAAAGCGCGCTTTTACTGTAACCAGACCCTACTCCGCCCTAAGCTATTTAATCCCCCTATTAAAGATCTTACGGCACACACCCTTAAAATAACCAATTAAACTATTAAATAGGTTATAGTTAATGAATATCTAAACAATAAATTTATCCAAGAGACGCTTAAGCTAATTTAAGATAGCGTTAGACGCTCTAAAAAGATTTCTCTAAGTAAATATAAAACCCGCGGAAACCGCTTATACTACTAGAACCGCCTAGTTGTCCCTAATTATAATAAACTTAAGCTTAAGCTCCTTAAATACGTATATAACCTACTAGTAGCTAGCTACCTAGGCTAAGGAAAAACCCTAGAACTACTCTAATAGAAGTACTACTGGCTGAATATGCATAATATAATATAGAGGTATGTCTCTAGCTACTATACCTGCCGACGAGCCAAAGCTTTATATAAGACGTATAATGGCTTTCTAAAACCACTACCTGTTCCAGACTAAAGATAGAAGGATATTTTAATTAACTTTGTTGTTGATCTCCCTGTAAGTAGAGGCTACGCGAATATTATAGTAGTTATAGATTAACTATCTAAGATGAGACACTTAATTGCCTGCCCTAATATATTAACACCTACCGTTGCCTAACTGTTCCTGGATTATATATAGAAACTCTATAAACTCCCTAAAACAATTATCTCTAATAGAGGCAGCTAGTTTGTCTTAGTGTTTTAGAAAGAACTAACTACCTAACTCCGTATTAACGCACTATTGTCTATAGTATATTACCCAGAAACGGATGGTTAAACGGAACGTGTAAATGCTATAATGGAACAGTATATTTAGATATACACGTTGTATCTGTAAGATAACTGGATAGACTGGCTTATATTTGCTAAGTTTACTGCAAATAACTGCGTTTTAGAAACTATAAAGGTTTCCCTGTTCCTAGCCAACTACGGCTAGTATTCGCGAATGGGTTTTAAACCCTTTAGTAATATCCCTTGCCTAGCTTATTAGGCCTTATAAGTTATAGAAGCAAATAAATTTATAAAGAAGATAAAAGAACTATAAGAGTTCCTTACTAACGAAATAATATGGGCCCAATCTATTTATAAAGCCGTAGCAAATAAGAACTAAACCCTAGCACTAGTTTACCAAATTAGTGACTTTGTCTAGCTAGATATAAGAAATCTAAATATAAAACAACCTACTAAAAAACTTAATTGGAAGAATGCCGACCCTTATAGGGTTAAAAAAGTTGTCTTTTCTTATACTTACTGACTGAAGCTCCCTAATATGGTTAAAATCCACCCTATATTCCATACGTTAGTCCTCCGCCCTACTGCCCCTATATTAGACGCCCTGCCTAGACAGATCTAGGGCCCCCCCCTACTAGTTAAGGTAAATAGTAAGGATAAGTACTTTGTTAAAAGAATTAACAACATTAAATATAATAAACGGAAACGCTAGTATATATACCTTATAAAGTAGAGAGACTTTACTGAACCCTTATAGGAACCTATTAACTTTGTAGGACTTATACAAGCTATAAAAGACTTTTATAAACTCTATCTAAAACTACCATAGCCCCATCTTATAGAAGCTTGAGTTTAAAAGGGGGGTACTGTTATAGGACCACCCTGTAACACCTTATATATGTCTACCAGTTTCTACTATCTTGGCCTCTATATTAACGACTTAGTTAATTAAGGCACGTAACGGCAATCTAAGGTAATTTACCATTACGTAATGGCAATCTGAGGCAATTTGCTATTATATAACAGCAATCTACGGCAATCTGCTGTCCTCTACTATATTCCGCCAAATTCTATTAAGTTCCGCTAGGACTATAACCTAAAGCCTATTCTGCCCTATATATATGTTAACTAAGCAACCAAGTTAATAATATATACCCTTTTCTTCCTATTTCCTTACTTTCTTTCCTTACGCAACGTCTTGACTTTATTACACAGTTTATGTACGTAGCTTAATAATATCTACTTTGCTACATATTATCGTTACTTATACTCACTCCGAGACAATCCTTTATTAACTATATAACTATAGATAAATAAGCCGAAGGACTATTACCTATTAAGATTGAGATATAAAACGCCGAGATGTTTGTAAAAATAGTAGTATAAAAACCTAATAAATACTACCGCCTTCTACAGAACTACTACCTAAAGCTTATATAAGCTAAGATGCATACTACCTAAGATTGCGATATTATCTAAGACCTATAAGCTTACGAGGCGCTCACTAATAATACGCGTTAAGAGATTAAAGACGACCTTTATATATTTAAACGCGACGTCTAATAATTAAAGAAGGCCGAGATTATACTTATTGCTACGGTTACCGAAAGAGAGGGTATAATTAAATACCTATAATCTTAGCTTAATAAGTATATTTATAATAATACTGGACACCTCTTTACTGTATATAACGCCACCCAAGTCTCTACGCCCCTAGCAACCTTACCTACTTAACGCTTAATAGAGGGTTAGCGCCAAGTAGCTTTACCTAATAGGAACCCCTACTATAGCGGCGATAATAAAAGCCATAATAATTAAACCTAGACAGCCACTATAGGGTCTAATATACACTACCCTAATCCTCTAACCTTTTAGGGTAACCGCAAGGAATATAGTTACTAGAAGATATAAATCCGCAAAAAACTAACCTAGAGCGCCTGCCTTTTCCCCATAGAAGATACTAAGATTAGCTATATTATTAGATAAACAAAGAGCATCCTATTTAATAGACTATTCGCTTAATAGGAGACTAGCAGCCCCTAGAGGTAGTAGTCTTACTAGGAAGTCCTTAATAACCTTAACTAAATATACCACGACTATAACCTAGTAGCTACTAGTCAAGCTAAACTACGTGCCCTAAAGATAAGCCCCACTAAATTATTTAATAAGTTCTATATTAAATTTTAGGAATATACTAGAGTCCTCGCCTAAGACAATACCGAAAACTAGAAAGATCTTCTTAAAAAAGTTACTTATTGCCTTAGTTACGCAGCCGCTAGCCATAATTATAATAACGTTTATAATATGGTAGCAGCCCTATAGAAGATTAAATAATAGCTAAACCAGATCGCTACTATAAACCTCTACCTAAAGACCTCTCTATAGAAGCCCTCCGGACCTACTAAACCACTAATACCTACTACCCTAAGTAACACTACTAGTCCTAATATCGACCTCTCTATACTAACATTCCTATAGAAACTACTAGATAGAGAGCATAAGCTACTCCAGAAGCTACAGCGTTGCTATAGATGCTGTTAAGAAGGCTGCTATAGCTATAGCCTAAACTGCCCAATGGCTAGGTTTAATAGCCGCCGTCTAATACCTAGCCCTATACCTCAAACATTAAATATAGCGCTATGTGCCACTACCGTACAAGATAAAGACGCAGTAATAGCGGTAGAGTTAGATACGGAAACGGAAAATGCTAAGTCCTAGCCCTAAGTCGCAGGTTAGGACGCCCTAATAATAAGGGGATCTATATATCGGCCTACTTAATAGATAACTTAGTAAAGATAAATAGACAGAAATAGATAGTTTTACCTATAATAGAAATTACTGCTAATAAATAATATAAAAGCCATTCTATAATTAATTGCGGAGCTACTAATAAATTTATAGATACCTAATTCGTGCACACTTATAACCTACCTACCTTACCCCTTACTAAAGCCCGCGCCCTATAACTCGCTAATAGTAGTTGCACTGTATAGAAGATTACCTATATAATATAACTCCACCTAGATATAAACGGGCACTAGGAAGAACTCTAGGCCTATATTACACCACTTGCCAACTACCCTATTATCCTTAAAATGAACTAGCTTAAATAACACAACCCCGCCATTAACTAGAAAAAGAAAGAAGTAACATTTAACTCTAAATACTGCAGAGAGACTTGCCTAGGGTATAGCCTAGCCGCCTCTACCTACTCCCTAGGATACCAACCTAAGGAATCCCTTATTACCCCACCTATAACTAACTGCTACTATATAAGTGCCGCGGCCTTCTACCATATAGCACGTAGGAAAGGCTAAACCGTTGCCGCAGCCTCCTAATTATAACTATATAAGCTTAATAAAGAACAGGACTACGTCCTCTATAGTAATAGGATAGACATAGCTAACCCTTTAGAAAATAATGCCCCTATAGAACTCTATGGACTTTTACCTTTAGACTTTAAGAAGTTTATAAAGCTCAAAAAAGGATTTACTAATAAGGAACTCCGCAATCTCCTCCCTAAAAGGTACTATAACTTTATTAATATATGCTTATAAAAGAGCGCAGATATACTCCCCCTATATTAACCTAATAACTACACCATTAATATTAAACAAGGAAAAACGCTACCCTATAAGAGACCCTACCTAATATTAAAAGACGAACTTCTAGTTGTTAAAAAGTATATTAACAAGCACCTTAACAAAGGGTTTATTCGCCCTAGTATATCCCTAGCAGCTGCCCCTATCCTCCTTACTAAGAAGTTAGGAAGAGGTATTTAATTCTATGTTAACTATAGAGGACTTAATGCTATTATAATTAAAAACTAACACCCTATACCGCTTATACGTAAGACTCTTAAACGGCTTAGCTAAGCTAAAATCTATACTAAGCTTAATATTATCGCCGCCTTTAACCGCCTCTAAATACGGGAAGGTAATAAATAGAAAACCGCATTTGCATCGCGCTTTAGCCAATTTAAATATACCGTTATGCCCTTTAGCGTATATAACAGCCTAGGCAGCTTCTAAAGCTATATTAATAACGCCTTATAGGACTACCTTAACAACTTCTACTCTACGTACCTTAATAATATACTTATTTATAGTAATAATCCTTTTAAGCATACTAAGCACGTTTAGAAGGTCCTATAGCGCCTTAAAGACATAGGACTTTATATTAATTTAAAGAAGTGCGAATTCTTAGTCACAGAAGTAAAATACCTTAAACTAATTATTACTACTAAGGGTATCTATATGGACCCTAAGAAGGTATAAATAATTACTAAATAGCAAACTCCTAACTGCATTAAGGATATACAAGCCTTCCTCAGTCTTACTAACTTCTATTAAAAATTTATATACAACTTCTCAGGCGTTATAGCACTACTTATAGTAATAATACAAACAATGGGTCTTCCTATAAAAGGAAGAAAAATATAACTATGTTTTACCTAGACACCTAAATATAATAAGGCGTTTTAAAACCTTAAAGATGCTTTTACTAAAGTACTTATCCTAGCTTATTTCACACTAGGACGGCAACTCTACCTTAAAACTAACTCCTCAGACCACGTTAACACAGGCGTCCTTTCCCAGATAGGCAATAACGGCCTCCTCTACCCAGTCACATTCTACTCGTCTAAGCTTACACTATAAGAGTATAACTATAAGATCTATAATAAAGAACTTCTTATAATTATATAAGCGTTTAAAGAATTATAATTAGAACTCTCCTTAGCAGAACCTAACTAGCTAACTAAAGTCCTTACGGATTATTATAACCTTAAGTACTTTATAACTATAAAGCAACTAAATTAACGCCAAGCACGCTAGAATGAATTTCTCTCCAGTTTTAACTTTAAAATTGTATATAGGCTAGGAGTATAAGGTACTAAGCCTAATAGCCTAATACGCCGTTCGCAAGACCTTCTTTAGTTAGAAGATAACCCTTATAATTAATTCCAATAACAGACGATCCTAAAAGCATAAAACTTAGCCCTAGGTATACTACCTAAGACAGAACTAACCGCCCCTTAGCTTTATACCATAGAACTAAAATTACCCCCTAAAATTAATAAGCTTATTACCACAATATATAACACCTCTATTAACCTATTACTGTATTAACTAATTGCCGGTCCTCGAAATCGGACTCTGCACCTGTACGTGGTGAGGCCTACGAACCTGCTGGTCTTTGGACTCAGCAGAGCCAACGCAGAGACGTCGCACAGCTGCGGGTAGGAGGTCGTGGTGGTGGTCGAAATGTTGTGGGGGGTAGTGAAAAGTTTTCACATGGGATGGTGAGATCTCGAAAACCACTACTGACGGTACCCCCTTCATAGTAGACAACTGCTACACTCCTATTCAACCCTGTGTAATCCTCGCGGATACGAGATGGAATCCAACGTCCCCCGACCCCTAATTAAAAGCATCAACGACCTTACATCAACGAACGAACGATCGCGAACGAACACGAACAAGCAAGTATACGGCCCCTCCTAACCCCCAGGGCGATCGCCCGCGGAGCATGCGGTCACTCGCCGTTAGCAAGTACCAAATACCTAGCAGCCTGGATTGCGACCCATGGTTTTCCTTATCTCCTTTCAACGGAGTGGTGACCCTTAGAAAGGGCCTAGCTGGGGCCTAGGCATAAAAGATACCCAACACACAACATATCCCGCTGTTAGTATTACGGTAATTGGAACGGATGAATCCCCCTTACGCCTTCGATGGCTCTAGGGGGGAAGGAGGCAAGGCGTATACGGCAATGGTCAACAAGAGATAGCACACAGGGGACGGTCAAGATATGGGAGAAAACAACAACAAGCGCAAGCACACGGCGATCGATCGGCAAGGCCTAGCTGGGACATAGTGAACCCCAGCTTTGGATAAGCTGGAGAAGGAAGCAGTGGTTCCCAAGGAGTTCAAAACATCTAAGGAGGAGGACGTGCTGTAGGCCCGCAGGGCCGCAGCTACGTGCAAATATAGCAAATCGGGGTTTTTCATCCTACTGAGGCTGCTCATAGGGTTTTTCCTCCCCCAACTGCAGGGGTTTTCTTCCTGTAAATACACAAGTTTTCCCCCCTGTGACGGAGTAGTCTGCGTGGGCCAGTAGGATCCGTATCAGACGTTAATCAAAGAATTACTACTATTAACTAATTGCCGCAAAGACCGCCGGCACCTATATGCTGCCTACTAACCTCCAAAGCTTAGGCCAAATTAATATAGTAGCCTTAAAAGTAAAAGAGAACAGGCTCTATTATAGAGGCCATCTATTTATCCCTAACTTAGAAGACCTATAATAGCAACTAATCTAAATAGCCTATAACCTCTAGTTAAGCGGCCACCTACGCAAAAAAGGAACCTATAAGCTCCTTAGCCAATACTACTTCTAGCCTAAAATAATAGACTTAGTTAAACGCTTTATAAGTGCCTACTATAGCTATAAGCGTGCTAAAGCATTTTATACAAAGTACCAAGGACTACTACACCCTCTACTAATACCTATACGCTAATGGGCAGATATAGCCATAGATTTTATTGTTAACCTACCGCCTTGTAAACGATATAGCCGAATCTATAAGAATATCCTTATAATAATATGCCGACTTATAAAAGAACGACACTACGTCCTAACTAAAGGCGTAACTGTAAGCAATGTTGCCGACGCCTTCTTCTGCAAAGTCTACCAACTATATGGGTTACCTAACTCTATTACATCTAACCAAGGCACATAGTTTAATTCTGACGTATAGAGGCGGATCTGCCAACGCCTTGGTATCTCCGTTAAGATATCTATATCCTTTTACCACAAAACTGCTAGATAACCAAAAAACGCTAACGCTAGCATAAAGGTGTACTTATAATAGGTAGTCGCCTATAGTTAGGACAACTAGGTAGACCACCTTCCGCTAGGTAAATTCGCAGCAAATAACTATATCTTAGCCACTATAGGACTTACCCCGTTCTTCGCGAATAAAGGTTATTACTTATAATCTGGTATAGAGCCACTAGAGCCTATTAATAAGAAACTGCCATATAGAAAACGCCTTAAGATGCTACTTGCTAATTAACATACAAACTATATAAAAGATCTACTTAACTACTATAAAGGAGAGATGGCCTAGGCCTAAGTAAAATAAGCTTACTTCGGCAACTATTATAGAGCACTACCACCTAAGATATATATTGGCAACTGGGTATGGTTAGATATATATAATATCTCCACGCAGAGGCCTATAAAGTTACTTAATTATAAGAACCTTAGCCCCTACTAGATTAAACAAGTCATTAATAGGGGAGTTGTATATAAACTGGAGCTTCCGCCCGCCTTAGCTACCCGTAGAGTATGGCCCGTGTTTTACCTATAGCTACTATATCTTTACCAACCTAACCCTCTACTAGGATAAATATAGCCTAAATCCCTATTAGTACTAATCTGAGATAAGAACGAAGATAAGAACCATGAGGAGTAGACTATTAAACAAATTATTAACTCCAAATACTTTAGCAAAGGTGGAGGACGGCGGCTCTACTATAAAGCTACCTATATAGGATTTGACATAGATTAGCCAGAATAGCAACTATAGGAAGACTTTAAGAATGCAAAGGACCTAATTAGCGATTTCCATTACGCGAACCTATAGAAATCGGGCCTAAGCAGAGATTTTATGCCTAATCCTCTATGGGAGCCCTTATAGAGTTAAACCGTTATATATCGCCACGTAAGGGCAAATTGCCGTTAAATTGCCATAGATTGCCGTAAAGTGCGATTATATAACTGGAAAACTTTAAGATGTCTAGGAACTTCGACTAGCGATTAAAGTTGTCTAATTAGTTAGATTCTAGACGCTAAGGAGAAACCAGCTAATTAGGATTTTCTATCCCCGGGATGGAAAATCACTATTGGCTCGCCTACTACTAGCGCCTTGGCGACCCCCCTTATACCTTACTAATAACCCCTAAGTCCTAAGTCAGAAGCATTTATATGAGCCTATTATACCTATAACGATATTTCTTCTTCTTCTCTATACCCTAAGCGTCCCCCCTATATATATATAGTAACCACAGCGTTACCGGAGCTCCGCCTTAATAGGAGGGGGGGTAGTATTACGGAACCTAACCGCAGGGGCCTCTATAGGAGAGCCCCGTGCTCTTGTATATACCTCGCGTATAGCTTATATCAGCTACGCGTGGGTATATTACCTCCTTACGCCCTCGACCCTTACGATCGATCGCGCAACGTCTTGTATACTCCTCGAATACATATGTTTAGCTGCCATTAACCCCGTCCCGTGACAGTAAAATACTTAGCTAGATGGTGACGATTATAGTATTTTACCTAAAGCTATTAGGCGTACATTATTAACGCCGCCGCTACCTTATGTATAAGGCATAGGCGTTATAGATGCATCTCTATAAGTTTAATATTTGTTAACTTAGACTCCTCCCTACCTTACTAGGCGTTTTAGACGCCGTCTAGAACTCTATCTGGGATATTTAGCAGCTAGCTATAGGCGAGCTTAATAGGGGAATATTTTATTATAGTATAGACCTTAGAGTTATAGGCAAAGGCTGCCTTATTAAGTAGGGAGGCCTAATTAGACTATTCCTAGTTCGTAAATATATATAGGTATACCTTAAGCTCCTAGTTTTGGCGTTCTGTCTAACTATCTATCTATAGGTAAAATATAGTGCTAAGCTTACGCTAAACGCGGAGATAGTAGTATATAGTACTTTAGTACTTGCTTGTAAATATACTACCCCTATTAGAGATAATATTATCTAGGGCCCCTATTTATATAAAGACTCTAAATAAGAGTTTTATAAGTTATGTAGCATTAATTGTCTTATATACTAGATAGTAGCGTACTAGCTTTATAAAATAGTCTATAAGGATAAGGATGGAGTTGTACTCTATACTATTAAGAGTTTTAGACCTAGGGATATCCGTAATAAAGTTAAGTAAATAATGTTACTAGGCTTGGGTAGGGACCTAAAGAGGCTGCAGCTTACTATAGGGTTTATAGCAACGCGATTTATAGCGTTAGTAGGTATTATAGTTATCTAGGTATTTATAAAGATCTTTAGTAAGACCGTTCTAAGTATACTTCCGCGTAATTACCTTATAGGTACAGTTAAATCCATAGTAGCCACCTATAGGATTATTATAATTCCGCTTAAGGATCTCCTATTATTGTAGTATATAATTTGGCACCTAGACCTTGTTATTTTACCTTAAGAGTCCTTAATTATTAAAGGTATAGTTCTTATTACTAGTAGGAACTTGTCCCTAGGTTAACTAATTACATATAAAGCGTGTAAAGGCGTCCCTTTCTTATACTCTATAAATAAAATTAACTAGTGACTTAGGGGGGTGTTTTGTAAACGCCGTTTTAGCTAAGGCAGCTACTACTACCTTTTACTATAGTATAAGACTCTACATAAAGTCAGTGCTAGTAAAGTAATATATAATATATAGGTAACTTACTAGGTTGTTATAGGGGACTGTTACTTAGGCTAAGGGATCTTCCTTAGGGTTAAATATTATTAGACTAGTTAGGAAGGTCTTAAAGAAAACAGTAGGACACCTTAGTCCGCCAGCGCTATATTTGCGAGGGTTACTTATATACTGCACGCATACTACTCGCTGGTTTAGTATAGTAGCACTAGGGCCACCCATAAGGCCTATAACCTGCAACTTTTACTATAATATAGGCAGTATAGCATTAAGGACTGTCCTCTTACTACTATTTTTAAAGCCTTTAGCATAATCTGGGTGCTAGAATAGTATATTAGCGGGATTAACTTTGCCTAGCTTATATTTAATCTTAAAATTAAACTTAGCTAGTTTTTTAGCGTACTAGGCCTAGCAAGTAGATAAGCTCTTTATAGTTATAAAGTACTTAAGATTGTTATAATTGTAGAGTATATGTGTTATATATGCGGCGTGCTTAAGGTAGTGGCGCCACGTCTTAAAGTATTGCACTATAGCAAGTAATTCCTTATTATATGTATTATACCATACTTCTAGGCCAGTAAGCTTCTAACTATAATAAGTAATTAGGTGCTAGTGGAATTAATCTCCCTACCTAAAAGGCTGCAGAAGTATACCGCTATAGGCATAATTAGAAGCGTTAGTAATTACTATTAGGGGTAGATTAGGGTTAAAGTGGCGAAGTAGAGGAGCCTATATAAATATAGCGCGTAGCTTATAAAACGCCTACTAAGCGTTATTAGGCTAGAACTAAAATTAATACCATTTAGTAGGCCCTTTCTTGCGCTTTTACTTCTTCTTCTCCCTATCTAATGTTGGGTCGCAATGTGCCTATGCAAGATATATATATAAAGAGTATACGGTATCTAAGTAGTTCTAGATAAATCGCCTATAAAAGTTGGCGAAGCTAAGGAAGACCTAAATGTCCCTATAGGACTTAGGCTTAGGCCATTCCTTAATAGCTTTTATATAGGCAGGATCTATTATAATACCCTTAAGTATAATAATAAAGCCTAGGAACTCAACGTTCTTAATATAAAAGATATATTTTAACAGTTTGGCGTAGAGGCCCTAAGCATAGAGCTATTGCAGTACCTGCTTAACGTGCTTAACGTGCTTATTCTTATTATTTAAGTAGATAAGAATATTATCTAAGTAAACTATATAGATGGTATCCACTAGGGTCCCTAAAGCTTTTTAAATATAGCTTTAGAAAGTTGTAGGGGCGTTAGTAAGACTAAAGGGCATCACTAAATACTTAAAGTAACTATAGCGTGTCTTAAATAAGGTCTTCTATTTATCTCCCTTTTTAATATAAATCCTATAGTACGCATTGCGAAGATCTAGCTTTATAAATATCTTTATATAGCTAAGCCTATTAAAGAGTTCGCCAACCAGTAATAGGGGGTACTGGTTTTTAATCGTGATCTTATTTAGGCATCTATAGTTAACATATAGCCGCATTATACCTTCTACTTTTGGTATAAAGAGGATGGGCGCTCTAGTAGGTAACTTGCTGGGCCTAATCTAGCCCTTCTTAAAAGCACTCTCTAGGTACTCCTATAAGATCTATAACTCTTTCTATAAAAGGTTATAGATAGGCATCTATAGTAGCATCTTACCTTCTTCTAAGTTAATTATATAGTTGTACTTAGAGTTCTAAGGTAGTATACTTGCTAGCTTATTAGAGAGAACATTAATCTCCTCTTTATATATATCTGGTAGGCCAGGGTTCACGGAGGTTAAGGCAACTATTATATAGAAGTATACTTCTAGGAGCTAGTAAAGAGAAGGGTATAGCCGATATGTATTTTATAGGTGTGCTTATACTAAGAGTATATACAGCTCTGCTGTGGTATACTTAATAGTTTTAGGATTTTAATTACCTCCCCCCTAAGTTAAGGTAATCTATACTAGCACTAGAAAGTCTCTATAGGTACTCGCTGCTAACAATAATAGGTCCTCTATTGTGTTTATAACTAGTATCTTTATATCTAGAGGGTCTATATAGGTACTTACTACTAGTAACAATAGGTTCTCTATTATATTCACAACTGGCATAAAAAAGGAGTCTTCTGGCCATAGTGAATAGACTATTTTATTAGCCTTAATATCTGCTAGGAGTGTATTAAGGGTAACTATTTAGAGGCGTCTAGGGTTTAAAGTACCTTAGACAAATTATCTAGAACAAAAGCTAATTAATAGATCTGCTTTTGCAAGCCAATCCTATCTAAAAACTATATTATAACTATTAAATAAGCCACCCTAAAAGGTCTACGGGCCGATAGTGCAAGGGGTACCCTAAGAGTCGCTAGTAGTAACTATTAGATTATAAGCGTCCCAGATTATTATCTAGTTGCTATTAAAAAAATATGCGATAGATTTATATAAATGTAGCGTATAGCTTATAGGCAGGTTAAATCTATAGACAATATTTTAGTTAATAAGGTTAATTTAGCACCTATTATTATATAAGCAATATAGGCGGACTTTACCCTAGGGCGTATCTATTGTAATATATACCATAATATGTTTCTTCTCTCCCTCTATATTAGGCCCTAGTTGCAGTTAAGAGAGATACTGTAAGGGATATTATTGCAGGTCACCTCGGGTTGCTCTTAGAACAACCCCCGGACACCCCTTGGATGGCCGTCGGTCACGTACCAGAGGCACGTGCCCGTAGTATATAGTCTCCATGATCCTTAAGGCCTTACCTCCTCAAGAATTCGTCTCTCTTACCAATCTATCTTGTTCCACAATCGTGTCCTTATAGCCCCCTGTCTATAAGTTCCCTTTACATTCAAATCCTTCCTACTCTTTTTGGAAGGGCAGCTGGCTTTAAGAACCAGATTGTTTATATTTTTATTTACACCTACCATCCTCCCTCGAAAATCTCGCGACGACTTAAATGGAAACTCCACAAATACCTTATAGAAAGCCGTCGCGCTAAGGCAGGAAGGTCCCTCTAATAGTGAGAGATTGCGATAATATAAACCTCTAGGCAAGACGGCCGAATAAGCCCTAATATCTAGATGTGCTAGGAGCTCGAAGACTTTTATATACCTACGGTTACTAATAACGCGGAGGAAAACGCAGACACCCTCTATAACGGTTGTAACGCTGCCAGAAAGTAACCGGAATCCCTCTGGCCCTATCTAGGCTAATCAGAAAATTAAGCGCCAGAAGCAACTCCAAGATCTTCCCCTAAGCCAGAAATGCTAGAGGAATACACTAACACATCTAATTAGGGATCTAACCGGAACCCTCCCAGAAGACTATTAGCCCACAATTGGTATAGTAGCGGCGTATAGACTGCTCACAAGCCAAGCGGGCCTACCCCTTTTAGTAACTTAACCCAAACACTAACTTAAAACCTAAGCCTTGTTAGGAAGCCTACACCAGTTACTAGTGCCAATACTACTTTTATAGCCGGAGCTTTCTTAGGCCTGAGTTTGGAAAGTCAAGAGCCCTATACTAATATCCTTTAAGATGGATATTGGGAAGCTGTCGTAAGGCTCTTAAAAGCTATATAGGAGGAGGCCACTAGTGAATATATTAGAACCCTTTAAGGGCAAATCTAGATCTAGTAGGGATTAATCTAGGCTAGATAAACTCTTTTATAACCTAGCTAAGGCCAAGGGCTTTCTAGGGGCTACCCAGTATCTACCCAAGGAAGTATGGAAGACTCAGAGAGTTATTTACGCTATAAATGGAAAAAGGATATAGACCGATTGGCTAAGGCCTCTAATAGCCTAGAACTCTGTTATAGACCCAATACCTAATAGCTGGACGATTAGGTTTGTAAGGTAGACAACTTCTTTAAGATGCTAATAATATGAGATAATACTAAAGAGCGTATACGCTGGATTATTAGCAAGATTAAAGACTAATTGCTAAACCAGATTGTACTTAATCAGCTTAATAAAGAGTAAATTACCTTATGGCCGCAGCTGTAAACCTTTCTAAAGAAGTGGACTTAAGATCCGCACGTTATATAATATAATTATGCAGAACTATTCTGGAATGGGACATAGCTCAACCGCTATAATTTCCGCCAGTTTATAAACTTTGTGGAAACTTATGCTTAACTAATAGATCCAGAGCCCTTTAAAAACGAGGACGGTAGCGTTTATAAAAAGGAGAAGATTGGATTTATCTAGGCTAGAATTAAGCCAGTAATTCGTAATAAAATAAAGCGCGTAGGAGCCCTACTGTGGATTACCGTATATGCGGATTTTAAACGAGCAGTTCTAAACACTAAGGATACGGTAAGGAACCAGACCTCTTCTAGTAGGAAGCCAGGGGGTTACTAGAAGCGCGGGCACTTTAGTAGTAACGTAGGGTAGACCTAAACTTTAAAAAAGCCGTTCTTAAAGAGAGATTTAGAAGGGTTAAAGTTAGGGACCTTAAGCAATAGGAAAGACTTCTAGGGCTAACCTAATACCTATCTGGCACCCTTACGGGAATACTCTAAAAGGTTAAGAGAAAACTTCTCTAAAGGTAAACCTAATTAGAAAAACAAGCAGGGCGACAACCGCACTAATAATCTAAAAAAAGAAAAGCCCTAGTCGCGGACCTCTTCTGGCTGTAACTAGGGCAAGATACGGAAGGAGAGACTCTCCATATTACTGTTAAGCTAGAAATGGTACTCCCTATGGGCGAGGTACATCAGTTCTAAGCACTGTATAATAGTGGCGCTGAAATCAATCTTATATAATACGATTTGGTAAAAGAGCATAAGCTTATCCTGTTACTAAAGTAGCGGAAACCTATTATAGGGTTCCTGGATAAGTATTAGATTAAACTACACAGTGCCTATAAGCTTACAGTGTTAGTGGCTGATATGCATAACCGCACTAAGGTGGTCGGCCCGTAACCCTTCTAGGTGGCTAACTTTAAAGGCTATAACCTTATTCTTAGATACCCTTGGCTTATAGAAGCAGACCTTAAGATACGCTTCAAGACAGGAGCCTTTAAATAGTAGAACGATAAAGAATTGGAAGGGCGTATATTACTAGTAAGCTTAAAAGATATCCTAGAAGATATGGCTCTAGGTAAAATAGTATACGCTCTATACCTAAAGGAGTATTGGATCGAACCCCTATTTTATAGTAAGATGGGTATAGAGCCTAGTATAGGTAATAACCCCTCTATAACGGAGACCCTATAGGGAGCTGCCGGACAGGTCGCGGAGACACTATAGGGAGGTAGTAATCTTAAAGATCTTACAAGATACTTCTACCGCTACAGATTACTCTAGCTTAAGCAATATATGGAGAATATGCTACAGCACCTTAAACGCTGTATCAAAGAGTTCCCTACCCTCTACTAGCTACCGCATAAAACGGTTTAATATACGGTAGTAACTATGTATGAACAACTACTATAGCGCGCGACGCTACCTGTAAGCGTCCTAAGGGAGCTCCGGGACCTACCTAACAATAATATAGAGGATAAATGCGACCCTAATCTATTGAATATTCTATTAGGCCTAAGGGACTTACTAAGGGTATTCTTAGGTAGGTGAGCCAAAATCGTAGCGCAGAATTTAGAATATGATCATGCAATTAATCTAAAAGAGGGTAAACAACCCCTAAACCTTCCTATTTATAACCTCTTTCGCAAAGAGCTTAAGATCCTGTGGGAATACCTTAATAGTATATAGGAAAAGGGATGGATCTGGCCTAGTAAGTTGCTAGCAGGTATATTAATCCTCTTTATCCCAAAACCGGATGGAACTATGAGGCTATATATAGACTATCACAGTCTTAATAAAGTCACAATTAAGAACCGTTACCTACTACTACTGGTTAGTAAAATGCTGGATTAACTATCTAGGGCGAAGATCTTCACGAAGCTGGATCTATAAGACGCCTATTATAGG
>Ga0307507_10001718_pt1 | contig 48307 bp, 13 predicted proteins | sample 7_EM_MG_FD_207223 | JGI IMG/M metagenome (GOLD analysis project Ga0307507, IMG submission 207223) | Populus trichocarpa ectomycorrhiza microbial communities from riparian zone in the Pacific Northwest, United States - 7_EM | ecosystem: Host-associated > Plants > Roots > Unclassified | place...
GGGTGACTCACCAATAACGACTACTCGAGTAGGTTACAGTGATGTTGGTTAATAAAGCTTATTCATTGGAATAAGGGAGGGCGAGGAGCGTAAGGCTCCTCCCCGCGCTAGTGCCGCGGCGGCACGTGACAATACGTGACGACCACTTGCCTTATTCCCAACACTGGCAACTCTTCTTTTGTGGTTGTCGTCTATATATATATATCGCTTGGCTAGCGGAACAAATACCAATCCTCCTCACTTACTATTGCCGTTATAATATAAGTCTTGCTGTCCTAAAGTTTGCCTTTTAGCACGTAGTGCTTCTTACTTAGGTAGGCGTCGTATTAGGGCCGCCAAGGCGCTAGTAGTAAGCGAGCCAATGGCGATTTTCCATGCCGGGCATGGAAAATCCTAATTGGCTGGTTGAAATTAGGGTCTATAGAGCGTTATATTCTTACTTCCTTTTAACCTAACCTTTAACCTATACATGTAGAGTATTTATATTAACGAATGTTTCTAGAGCCTTGTTTAGGTTTGCCTTTGTTATTACATCTACTAGGTTGTCTTGGCCATTAATCTATTAAATCTTAAAGAGTTCTTGCTGTTTATAGGATTGCTAAAGTGCTATAATATTAATTATAAGGCGCTTTTCCTTTATGGTACTAAGCTTGACTAAATACTTATAAAGGGAGTATAAGTTGGTATATATAACTATAGGGATAACGGGAAATCCAAGTTAATCTATAATTATCTTTAGGGTAGTTCCAATTGCAATTACTATATTAACTCCGCTAACCATTCTATATATCTCTAATACTAGAACGCTTTAAGTAATATACTTACTCTTAATTAAGCTCTAATAGATAAGATTGCTATGGATTATAAAGTCATTCTCTCTAGTAGATTTATTTATAATAATAATCTTATATCCTAGCTAGAAGCTAAAATCTTTATTATTTATAAACAATCTATTAACAAATACAAAGAGCTTAGTAGTGGGAAGATTAATAGGCACATAAAGTAGTCCCTAATTAAGATAGTTTATTTACCAGGAGAGACGCTTATTTAGGGCAAGGATATTATCCTTAGTTAGTTTCTAGTATTAGGTAGTAACAGAGAGATTAAATAAAGCCTTAGGTTAATAGATAGAAGCAATATAAGCTCCACAAGCACGTTACTCCACATATTCTTGTTTTGGAGAGTTAACGTTAATAATATTAATCTTTTTACCTTAACCCTTCTGGCGTAAAGCAATAGAATCCTCATTTAGGGAGAGGATGCATTTATTAAAAAGTAATAGTATTGTTAAATTAAGCTTTTTCTTTAGCTTTACTATAAGATTTGCCTTTACTAGCTTATCTTCTTTAAGAGCTAAAAATTGGTCATCTCCTAAGATAATTATATTATTAGTTTATATGCCGATAATTCTAAATAGGGTTCCTATAGTTGTAATAAGGAAGCATAGATTAAATATAGAAGTAGTTATTAAAAGTTTCTCTTTATAGTGCTTACTGTAGGTAGCCTACTAATAAGTTCCTACCTCTGCAATTCCATATAATGGCTTAAGCATAACCATGATTGTATCTTTGGGATATTGGTGGCGAATTTGCTCTAGAAGGTATGCTAATATTAAGCGCTAAAGGTACGTCTCTAATTGGGTATAGGCCTAAGTAATATCTCGCAAATAAACCGCCATTCTATTCTTTATTAAGGAGGGAGCTAGCGCAATAATAACTCGCTAACTAGCTTATTAAATTATAGGAGATTATATAAGAATTACCTCCTTACCATTATTATTGTAACCTTAGATAACAAGCCTTAATTTCTTAAATAGGGCGTTAGTAGCTTTACCTTTAATCTTATTAACTATTCTTAACTTAAAGATACAAACTTTATTGAACTTAGTAGGGTTATACTTCTCAAATTTAAAGACTCCTCTTGTAATAAGGCTATCAATCTCCTACTTATTAAATGCTTAGAAAGGAGCTCCTGGGGTTATAATACGACCTTCCTTTTAGAGCTGTTTTGCGAGTTTAAAGTTAGCCTTCTCCTTAGCTGTTATAAAGGCCATTAATAGCTCAACTCCATTCTTAATAGCGGTAATAAATTGCTCTTTAAAATTAATAAGATATTGGCAATTTTATAATCCTTTTAGGCAACCTCTACCGCGTTATAGTTGCGGCGTATCTACTATAATTGTATTAGAATTATGGTCGCTTTCTAAAGCTCATTAATTATGGCTCTCCTCTAGGGCATCTTCTATAGCATCCTACAAAGGTTTAGAACTATTATCTTTGTAGTAAGGCTTAATAACAGTTAAATGGAATTAAGTGGGTCTATAAGGCATTTAAATAGTACAAGTTTAACTATTAATTACAATAAGTTAATGTGGGCCTAACTACCCTCCCTTTTTACGCCATACGCGTACCTTAGACTGGAGTAGCAGATTAAGCGTAGTTAAGGTATTTGGGCTATTTCTCATTCCTAGTACGTTGTTGACCTAACGTGTGGCGTAGAGACGTCAGACCTCCTTTATTGCCTTATAAATAGCCTTAGCTCGTTACACAACGGAGGGAGATAGTAGAGAATTATTAGTTATTTAAGGGTAGGCGCTAAAGACTAGCAGCGTGGGTATAAGTCTATCTAGGCCAGCAGAATTGTTAACAGCTTTAATAGCCATTTATAAGGTAAGTTCTTCGCTAGCATCCTCTAGTTCTAAAGAGATAATCTTATATACGCGGCGTAATGGCGTATAATATCGTTTTACTTTTCTAACGCTATTATATGCTTTAATAGGGACTTCCTTAACCTTAATTGCCATTGCCTTTATCTATTATCAAAACTCTATAGATAAAAAGTTCTTTCCTGCATTATAGACGATTTAATTAGGGGGTCCTAGGTAGACATTAATTTAGTATAATTAAAGGGTATCCTATGCGTTTCTAGCTAACATATCCTTTAAGAAGCGTGCGGCTTAGAAGGAGGTTAAGAAGTTAACAACTTAGAGTACTAGCTTGCCGCTAAGATATATAACGTTAACAATAATATAGAAGTTAAAGTTGTAGTTATCTTTAAGGGTAAACTTAAATCGGCCAGGGGACTTCTGGTTTATTTAGCAGTAATAGTAGTACTTTATAAGATGCTTAATTGCCTTAACCTTAACTTTATAGCCTGCTTGCTAAAGAACCCTAAGTAATTAGTAAACAAATAGGTGGCCAAAACGACGGTGTAGTTAATGTAACTCTAACTTAGTTAAATGGCTTTAAGTAACACTCTTTTCTAGTTAATAAAGGAGCAACTAGGGGTAACCTTACTTGCGTATAATAGGCACCTAATTATCTCCCTAAATAAGTATATTTTTGAGGTTATTAAGCTTAACGCTTAATTTATCTATATCTCTAATGCAAAATAGGAACGGGGTGTTTGTGGGGACAATATAGAAAGTGATGTACCCTAAGGGGGTTTAGACCCTAATTATACTAAAAGAGATCGCAGTACCCTTGCTAAAACGAATTATGTATTGGCCTGCCGTTAAATAGTTAATCTAAATAGAGCTATTAAGCTGCTAAAGGGCTCGAACTTAAGGTTCTCCTACTATAAATACTCCTGCGGCTTTAGTATCTGGCATAATACTATAGAAGACGTTCGCCAAGTATCTGTTATTAAAGGAGAACATAAAACTCTCCTTTAGCTCATTAAAGATATCCAACTTTATAATAAAGTGGAGCGTAGATTAGTCATTTAGAATAGCGACGGTTTATATACCATTTACCTCACTATACTTAGTAAAGTATTAGTTAGGAGAGTAGTCCTCAATTTCTATATCTATAAGGAGCTGTTTAGCCTTATTAATCTCACCCTTAAGATCTTCTACGCCTTCATATTAAACCAGGAAGCTTTGGAAGTAAGCTATAGTAACCTTATAATTTCTAACGTTTCTTGCACTCTAGCGAAACTTATTATATGCCTCCTTTTGTTTATTAAGAGAATGCCTAGTTAACCAGTAATTTAGTTTTTTATAAACATAGTACTTCTTCTAGCGATTACTTTGGAATAAACCTCCACGAGGACCTCCACCTTTGCCTTATAGTTGTTGATTGTACCCTCTGCCATATTGCCTACCACGGCCACTATATGTTTGATCAGTCTAGTTGTAATTATATTGGTTAGGCAGGTTGATTGAAGTAGGTTAAAGTTAGGCGTTAAATTACTATACTTCTTAAGAGCGTAGAGCGGTGCTAATAGAAGATCTTAATTAAGCACACACTCCTTTATAAGTATTTGCAGGATTAAAGAGAGCAAGGTTGCATTCTTTAACGCCTTAGTATACGCTAATAACTTAATCACGTAGGCTAAAATCCTCTTAATATGATTTGGATAAACCATGCTGAATTATCTAAAGTTAATTAAAGAGCTTTTAAAGACAATCAAGCCAAGGGACACCTAGGTTTGTAGCAATAATCCTTAGAAAGGTAGTCTCTCTCCATTCTAACATATACTGCTGCTTGTTTTCTTCTATTTCAAAGTGGCATCTTAACTTATATATTATGCGGTTAAAATCGTATCCTTTTCCTGCCAAATGATTATAATAGAAGGTACTAGCTCGGCCCTTAAGCATAACGGAATAGGCGTTATGGTATTTATTAGACTCTATTCCTACCTTCTAGCAATAGTTATAGAAGATGCGTAGTTTCGAATTAAGAATATTATATAATTCCCCGCCAAACTTCTTCTCCTGATCCGAATAGAGCTTCGTAAGCTCTGTAAGCAATTTTAAACTACCTCCGATTTGAGATTAAGATGGAGGAGGTGGGAGTTGTATTGTAGGCTGCAGTGGGGACGTAGGTCTAGTCAGTAGGGTCCAAAGGCTGTTAGATCGCGAAGCAGGGGGATCTTGTGCTTGCTAAAGGGCAGTAGTTGAAGTTGTAGGTTGAATTGGTTAATACAGGGGAGTTAAAGACGGAGGTAGATACGTCTCTAATAGTATATTACTTGGGTTCTATTGTGAATTAAGCTTCCTTATAGTGCGTAGTTAGTGCTTAATCTCTTATAGAGTCCATTTATGCTCTTCTTTTGCATTAATAACTTGCTCCTAAATATTATCTCCAATGGCACCCCCATCTATAGGTACGAACACTCTATTCTCCTATAGGAAGTTACGGAAGTCCTATATAATATCCTTGTTTATAGGAGCCTATGTTTCCTTTGTCCATCTAATAAAGTCCTCCTTTATATAGTACTATAGCATAGTGTCGTTATATTCGCTGTCTTTGTAGTGTGCTATATGGTGTAATAAGAATCCGTTTAAGTCCTGTTAATTAACATCTTTAGGATTAATTATGGCGGTTTTCTATATCTCTGGGTTAATGTTATCCTCGTACTTCTTTAGGTAGGTTAACACTATAATAGCTATTATTAAAGATTGTTTAACGCGTTTTAATAAAAATTAAGGGAAATAAAGGTTGTTTAATGTGTAGTTAGGTAGTGATCGTGATCCTATAGTCTGCGAAGGTATACCAAAGGTATTAAGATGGTTGTTTTGACGCGTTTTAGACGTTAACTTAGGACCCTAGGTTTAGTGACACTTCTAACCTAAAGTACTTGACCAAATCTTCGTAAACGTGGTTGTTCTATGTAATAGACGCAACTTGGTATCTCCTAGTATTTAGTAATACTTTTATTACTAGTTTTCCGCAAGTCTAAGGTAGCACAGTATTGCTAGGATCCATTCCATATAAGCGTATATGGCACCCCTATATAAGACTGTCTTTTCTGTTCGAAAACCTAGCTGGTCTGTGGTTAACTATGTATTCAACTACTAATCAGTGTTAGTTACACAGGGTAACTCACCAATAACGACTACTTAAGTAGGTTACAGTGATGTTGGTTAATAAAGCTTATTCATTGGAATAAGGGAGGGCGAGGAGCGTAAGGCTCCTCCCCGCGCTAGTGCCGCGGCGGCACGTGACAACACGTGACGACCACTTGCCTCATTCCCGACAATTAAAAGGCTAGGAGGAGGCTTAAGATTCTATATTAATTATTAAGCCCTAAATATAATTATAATTTAAAACTAATATCTAATTCCTTTAATTTAAGAGACGCTTAACTATTTAATAAAGGCACGGTACTTTATAAAGCTTAATATAGTCGCTGCCTTTAATAAAATCCATATACGTAAAGGAGATAAGAAGTATATAGCTTTTTGTATATAATAGGGACTCTTTAAATACCTAGTAATGCCATTTGGCGTAAAGAACAGTCCTAGTATGTTTTAGCAATATATTAATAATATACTTCGCGATTTCCTTAATATATTTATTACTATATATATTAATAATATCTTAATCTACTTGTCCTCGCTTTTAGAATATTAAAAACATATTAAAATAGTCCTTAAACGCTTATAAGATGTGGGCCTATAATGCAATATTAAGAAATGCAAGTTCTATATATCTAAGGTTATATACCTAGGCTTAATTATATCCCGTAACAGAATTAAAATAGACCCTAAGAAAGTTACTATAATTATAAACTAGAAAAGCCCTAGCAACGTATAAGACGTTTAAGGATTTCTAGAATTTGTAAATTTCTATTATTAATTTATTAACTACTTCTTGGAAATTACCTAGCTATTAGTAAACCTAATAAGGAATTTTTTTAAATTTAAATAGACCGCTAGATGCGAATAAGCTTTTAATAACTTAAAATATTACTTTACAACTACTCTAATTCTCGCTTACTTTAACCCTAACCTTAAATGTACTGTTAAAAACAGACTTGTCTAATTATGCACTAGGGGGAGTGTTATTGCAATATAATAAGAATGGCGAGCTATGTCTAGTAGCCTTTCTCTTCTAGAAGCTTATCCCTGCTAAATTAAACTATAAAATATATAATAAAGAACTACTTGTAATTATTAGATATTTTAAATAGTGGCGCCCTAAGCTTAAAGGGTTGTTATTTCTGATATATATATTAACAGACTATAAGAACCTGCAGTATTTTATAACTATAAAGCAATTAACGCAGCGCCAGATTCGTTAGGCCGAATACCTCTTATAATTTAATTTTAAAATTATATACTAACCGGGCAAACTTAATTAGAAGCCTAACGCATTAATATAATAATTATAAGACCTACCTACGAACGCTTTAGATAAACGGATTATAAATTAATTATGGATCTTACTGCCCCCTAAACGCTTTAAAAAACTACGCCCTATATTCCTAAATATGGAACTTAAAAGAAATAAATTAGAAATTAATAAATAGGAAATAGAAATTAACAAGCTAATAAAATACAAATATAAAAACAACGCATAAATAATTAATGTAATGAAAGCGATTTAAATAGGAAAATAATAGTATAAGGATATTACACTCACTAAATGCGAAATCTAAAATAATTGATTATACTATTAATAGAAAATAGTAGTTCCGAATTCCAAACCTTTACAATTTAAGATACTCAAATTTATATATAACTCCCCTATAGTAGGATATCCTAGCCATGCAAAGACTTATAAGATCGTTTAACGAGCATATTACTAGCCTATAATGCATAACTACATATAAAAATACGTTTGAGCATATAGAATGTATATATATAGAAAGACCTCTTATATAAAGAAGTAAGGAGTACTTTAACTGCTACCAGTTCTAATATAAAGATAGCGTGACATCTTAATTAACTTTATAGTCGACTTACCTAGCAGTAATAGGTTTATAAATATTATAGTAGTAGTTAACTATCTTATAAAAATGCGACATATAATTCCTATAGACTTAATTAATGCGATATTAGTAGCCAAATGTTTTATTAAGCACGTCTTTAAGCTACACAGACTTTCTAATATAATAATATCCAACCGCGAAAGCTAGTTCGTTTTAAACTTCTAGCAAGCTTTATATAAATAATTAAGTATTTAAATATAACTCTTAACTATATTTTATCTAGAGACAGATAGTTAAACTAAAATTATAAACGCGATTATAGAACAATACTTATAAATATACTACTCCTACCTACAAGACAACTGGGAAAAATAGCTACCTTTAGCTAAGTTTACTATGAATAATATAATAAATATATTAATAGGCGTAACGCCATTCTATGCGACCTATAGATAAAACCCTTAACTTGGATTTAAACTATAACCTAAAATTAATATAATAGGACCTATAATTAAACGGATCTAGTTAATTAATGTATATAACTTTGCTAATTAAATAAAGCAGTTAACGGAACTATTATAAAGTAAATTAACATACGCTTAAATATTATAGGAATGGCATGCAAATAAAGGACGAACTCCCGCATAGGACTTTAAGAAAGGTAATATAGTTTACCTAAATACATAAAATATAAAGACTTAACGGCCTTTAAAGAAACTTAATTAGAAGTTTATAGGCCCGTACTAAATTAAGAAGAAACTAAGCCTATACGCCTATAAGCTTAAACTGCTAACTAAAACGAAAATATATCTAACGTTTTATATAAGCTTGCTGCAACCTTTAAAAGACAATCCTATAACTCGCGAAGTGCTACTGCTACCTCCCATAATTGTTAACAATGGTAATAGTTCTTACTTTATTAACTTAATTAATAATATACAATAAAAAACATAATCTAAATAATTTAAACTTCTTGTTAAGTGGGAAGGATATAAAATATAAACTTAGGAAACCTATAAACAGATTAAGGCCGACATACCTTTTTTAGTAAAAGAATTCCATAAAGACTATCCTTCGCGACCTACTTTAGCTAGATGGACATAATATAAAGGTAAACAACTACTACCTGACATAAAGACACAAAACATAATAGCAAGAAACTTAAAATTAAAAAGAACTTAAAATATATTACAACGCTTATAATGTAATAAGTTATAAATTCTTAACTAATTTAAATTGTTTTAGACCTTTGGCTAAAGGGGGGGGGTACTATAACAGGACTAGCCCAGTTATAGTAGGAATGTCTTAGTAAAACACTTAATAGATAAATTCTAACTGTCGGAATATATGGACAGAAGTTACGTGGTTACGTGTCGTCGTTCGTGTCTCTGATTAGTCATCCTTATAATGACTCATCAGCCCCCTACTTAGGCACCGCGATCCTTACGATCCTCTGCTTTCTATACCTATTAGACAAGAACAAATCCATCAGTTAATAGGCCAAACAAGTGCACTTAGGTGTTACCGACATTGATCAATAGTTAACCTTACCGGTTGGCTATAGAGCAATAAGGTTCACTTGCCGCCCCAGCAGCTTTGTTTGATCAAAAGCAGCAATCCAGTACCTAGCAGCAAAACCAGCACCCAGCAGCTCCGGCAGCATCCAACTACCCAGCTAGCTTAGAATATATTTATATATTCTACAGCACGCAAATCAATACCCAGTATGACCTCTTTACTGAGTGCCAGTATATACCAGCTTATAACAGCACCCAACACCCAATAGCCCTCAGGCAGTACCCCATCAGTAGCTACCTCAGCAGCTACCTCAGCAGCACTTGTGCAGCATACCAGCTTATATAGCATCTAGCGTCACAGTAACCTAATAGCCTCGCGCAGTATCCAATTACCTAACAGCTTTATGCAGTAACCCAGTGTAACAACACAACTTAGCAGCAAACCAATACCCAGTACGCGTCTTAGCATATAAACCAATACCCAACAGCCTTATGCAGTACTCCAGCGTCACAGCAACCCAGCAGCGTCAGCAGCACCCAATACCCAGTACGCGTCTTAGCATACAAATTAACATCCAACAGCCTTGTGCAGTACTCCAGCGTTACAGCAACCTAGCAGCGTCAGCAGCACCTACCTATAATCCCAACACCGTCTACTACCTTCCTTGCAGATCTGCCACGTCGGAAATCACGTCAATAACGCGCCTACAACGCTAGCGCGCTCCCTATCCTCTTCCCTCTCAAATCTGCCGGCGCCTGCGGCAGCTACAATCCCTCAATAGTGGCGTAAAGAAAGAATTGCCAGTATTGGAATATATGGACAGAAGTTACATGGTCACATGTCTCCTATAACGCCAACGTGCTCCCCTCTGCCCTCTTAAATCGGCCAATGCCTTGCAGCAGCTACGAACCCTCAATACTGGCACCGTACTGCCACATACTATCAACAAACTGATAGCGCCGCTATGCCTGCTATTATGATACTAATTGCGCCGATACGCCTGCGATCTACCAACCAAATAATCGTGCCTATATGCCTACGATCTACCGACCAAATAATCGTGCCTATATGCCTGTGATCTACCGACCGACTGATAGACAAGCTCTATGCTTAACCACTATCACTACCGCCACTGGTACCGTACTACTACCCGAACGAATAGACCCTCTACTGCTCCTGCCTGTAGTAACATAATTAACCTCTAGCTGCTCTGCCTATAGCTAACTAGTACCTTACTACCTTCCTATAGCGCCACAAGCAGTTTAACGCATAAAGAAAGAACTGCCAGTGTCGGAATATATGGATAGAAGTTACGTGGTTACGTGTCGTTGTTCGTGTCTCTAATTAGTCATCCTTATGATGACTCATCAGCCCCCTACTTAGGCACCGCGATCCTTACGATCCTCTGCTTTCTATACCTATTAGACAAGAACAAATCCATCAGTTAATAGGCCAAACAAGTGCACTTAGGTATTACCGACACTAACGCTTTAATTAAATTCTACTAAATTCTACTGTTGGTAACATAAGGTGATATTACGTAGTTACAGTTTGTAGCTAGTATAATGTTGTTTAATTGTATTATCTTCTTGATAAGGAAGGGCGAGGAGCTTAGAGCTCCCTGCCACGCTAATGCCGCGGCAACACGTGACCACACGTGATATATTCCCAACACTGGTAATTCTTCTTTTATAGATGCCATCTACATATAAATAACGCAATTAAGCATAATAAATATTAATCCTTCTTACTTACTATTGCTATTATAATATAAGTCTTATTGTTAAATGTCTCTAAACTAAAGTCTAGGAAATGCTATCTTGTAAAGATGCTAAGCTAAAGAGAAGAAGAAGAGGAACTATTTAGGGGTTAGAGGTGGACATCTTGCAAATGCCACTAAGGCGCTAGTGGTAAGCGAGCCAATAGCGATTTTCCATCCCGGGAATGGAAAATCCTAATTGGCTGGTTAAAGTTAGGGTTGGCAGAATATGGCAGAATTTAGGGTTAGTAGGCTAAGATTGTTGAATATAGCCTAAGAATTATATGTGGAAAATGACCTTAAATTGCTATATCTTCTACTCCCTCTTAACCCAACCTTTAACTCGTATATATAGAGTATTTGTGTTAATAAACGTTTCTAGAGCCTTGTTTAGGTTTGCCTTTGTTATTATATCTACTAGGTTATCTTATCTATTAATTTATTAAATTTTAAAGAGCTTTTAATACTTATAAGATTGCCAAAGTGCTATAATATTAATTATAAGGCGCTTCTTCTTTGTGGTGCTAAGCTTAACTAAATACTTGTAGAGGAAATATAAGTCGGTGCATATCACGGCACTGTCCTAACGCGTACTGTCTCATACTGTCTTATACTGTCTCGTACTGTCTCGTACTGTTTCCTACTGTTGGCTGGCCCACCACTAGCGCCTTGGCGGCTGCCACTACTATTTATATACAATACCCCCTTTTACCTCCTTCTCCTCTTCATACCACAATGTAGTTATTTAGCCTATTAGCATTATAGCACTATAACAGTTTATGGTATCTCCTCTTGCGCCCTGTCGCGATCTTTATTTTCCCCAGTCCACTATCTCTGTTTTCCCAGTATAATCGCAACCCGACGCGACCAACAATACTATACCACAGTCCCAGACAATCTTGGTATAGTTTTAAACAATCTTAGTATTGTCCTAGACAATCTTAGCATTATAGCCAGCTTTATAAATTTTAATTACCCTGCCTAGATTCTCTAAAATAGGTAACTAGAATACCCTATTAGCGAATATACGCAAAGCGCTTACCCGCCTCTTTAATACCTCTTACACTAATATTACCTAGGCAATTAGGAGTGGTCTAGAGTACCCTAAGGACCTTAATGTGGCAGGAACATTTCAGCACCTCTCTATATATACAACCTTTTTGACTAGCGTTAAGAGCGGTCTCTAAATAGTCTATAATAAAGGCCGGACTATAAAGTCCTAACTTAAAGAAGCTTAGTATAGAATTAACTCCCTTAAGATACTTAAACTATGTGTAAAGCAATATAAATAGCAAGCTTTGGCATATACTGAGACTATATAAAGCCTAAGCTTTTAGATTATTATACTTACCTAAACCATTACTAATAAGAACACCGCTACTAGCTCTCTTCCCCTAGCTAAGCCCTATAGAAAAAAGCGTAAAGTAAAAAACCCTACCCTATTTAATGGCAAGGGATCGCCAACTAAAAAGTAAGAAAAATTTAAAATATGGGAAATAAAGATCTAAGGCGTTTTCTATAGAGATATAAAGTGCTTTAAAACCCTAATAGATAAAGTCCTCTATATGTTAGACATGCTAACAGATAAGGCTTATAACTATGTTAACCATGGCCTTGATATGCTATATATACACCCAAATAACCTAAGTAAATGGGCCTTCTCTAACTAAGAGTCTATATTTGCGTATATAAAGAAGCACTATAAGACTATAGATATAACCTAAGCGGCTAAGAACAAATTAGACACCTTAAGCTAAGGTAAATATAATTACTAGTCCTAAAAAGCAGAGCTTAATAAGTTAATAATTAAAGTAAACAAGACTAAGGAATAAAAGGTGGATCTGCTTAGAAAGAATATTTTGTTTAAGATAAAGGACTTAGCCTTTACCCTTAGCCGTAAAATTAATAATGCTAACTATAAGGGCTAGAGTAAGCAAATGGACGTGTTTGCCTATAATCTATAGAACCACGCCTACTATACTAAGCTAAATACCGCTAAGCTAAGTACCGCTAGCGGCTATTAACCTACACTACCTAATAATAATACCTTAGTACTAGCACTATAGAATAACCTAATAGACCTTAACGCTGTTAAATTTAGTAGCGGTAGTAGTAGCCTCCCTAATAACGTTTAAAGATATTATATAGATAATAGACTCTGCCTGGCATATAGTTAATCTGGCCACTAAAAAGATACTTATAACCCTAAAATAAACCTAAATCCCCTTCTAATGCTACCGCGCTAACCCCTTCCTAGCTGCGGCGGATTCTTTAGCAGAGGGATTAGTAACTAAAGTAACAACTATAGATAGGGACATAGGTTTGGACATAGAGACCTGCCCCTATAATTCCCTTCCCTAATACAGCCTCAGCCGATGGTCCCGTATATAAACTACGGACAAGTGCTCCGTGCTGCTACTAACTGTAAGACCGGCTATGTCCTTGGCGAAGTACCCCCTAGTATATATACACCGTTAGAGACTAATACGTTAGGATATACTAGCCAAAACCACAGTTACTAGCCAAGCCCTATAATCTAGTTATTAAAAGACTAACCCTTAGACTAAGTTGCCTTTAAGGGTTAAAACTATATAGGGAGGAGGAAAAAAGGATTAGATTTATACTATTAGATTAGTTAGACCTTATTCTAAGCTAGCTACCACTTAACCTTAGAATAGTAAATAATAATAGGAATGCCATCCTTATTTAGACCTACCTCTCCTTACTACGTAACCCACTCCTATAAGTCTTTATTAAAATAGTAAGCCTTATTAATAGTAGTAGTATAGCACTAGTATTTGCAGACGAAGATTTGCTTATAAAAAAGCATAATATTACAATAAAAAGACTCCTAGTTCTAAAACCACTCCGCCTTACTAATAGACTCCTATCTAGCTTTATTACCCACTACTTTATAGTAAGAATAATAATTGGCCACTATACAGAATCTATACTCTTCTATGTTATGAAGTTATTATCCTTAATACTAGTAATTCTTAGAATACCCTAGCTTAAAAAGCATAACCTAAAACCAGACTTCCCTACTCTAGAGCTTAAGTTCAACTCTAATTACTATACCTATAACTATCTCCTATAGTATATTCCTAACTATAACCGAGTAGTACTACACGGATGCATCGCATAGCCAACGCTTAAATACCGTCAGCTAATAGTAAAAGAGGTGCCTAATACTAGTAAGCCAATATACGCAGTAAATAAAGCAGAGATTCTAAAAGACTGGACTACTACCCTATTCCTAAAAAAACAAATACTACTAGAACTATAAGTCCTCTATATATACCCGCTTAACCCAGGTTAGCCAATAAAACACCTAACTTTAAGTTATCTACCGTATACACATGTAACCGCACGTATAACAGCTAAGGGCGTTATAGCCAAGACTGAAACTAGAGCAATTAAGACCTCCCCCCTGCAACGCCTAACCTTATATCCGTCTCCCACGCGTACTGTGCAAGGCCGCCGCCTCGTTTCCGCCCCCCTGGGCCAACCAAGCCGTACTAGCCTAGCCGTAGCACTAGAGAACCAGACACACCCTAACCTAGACAACATTAAATGCACTTATACTGTTAATTTTACCCAGTTCTATAAATAAAAAGGCGTAAAGGTAATAAGGATCTATATAGCGGAGCTAGTAGAACTGGTTAAATAAGAAGAACACTAATAGCTGCTTAAGGAGCTACCTATAGGCCTAATAGAAGTACTAAACCTATTAAAAAGGTCTTTCCGCCGGCTAATAGAAGGCAACTATATAATAGAGGAAGCCCGTAAAGCGCTACCCCCTTATTTCTATAACTTCCTTAAGATAAACCTAAAAACTAAGTCTAAGTTTCTATGCCGGAAGATAGTTAATACTAATATTAAGAAATTCCTAAAAGGCAAACCAGGATTAACCTATAAGGATATTTTATAACACTTACTAAAAGAGCTTCACAAATATATTAAACACTTCCTCCCTAAGAATATAGATAAGCTACCCCCTTACTAACTATAGGACTATAAAATTAAGATTATACTAGGAAAGTAGGCCCCATACTATAAAAACAGACCACTCTTACCCACTAAACTTAGCTATGTAAAGAAGTGGATTAATGAGATACTAGATAAGGGTTTTATCCACAAATTAACCTTACTAGCCGCCGCACTACTTCTCCTTGTAGCAAAACCTAGTGGTGGTATATAAATTTACTATAACTACTAAGGCCTAAATATAGTTACTATTAAAAACCAATACCCACTGCCACTAGTCTGTGAGACACTTGACGCACTCTATAGTACTAAGTACTTTACTAAGCTTGACGTAATTGCTGCGTTTAACCAGATCCAGATTGCGGAAGGCTATAAGTAGCTTATAGTATTTATTACCCAGTTTAGACTCTATAAAATGCTAGTTATACTATTTAGTCTTTATAACGCGCCCGCTATGTTTTAAAACTATATTAACCATGTTTTACATAACGCCCTTAACAACTACTGCACTGCGTATCTTAATAATATCCTTATCTTCTTAAAAACACGCGCCAAGCATACGAAATATATAAATAAAATTATCTAGAGACTTAGTAATGCTAGACTCCAGATTAATATTAATAAGTCTAAGTTTTATGCTACTAAAATAAAATACCTTAGCTTAATTATCTTAACTAATAGCATAACCATAGACCCTAAGAAGGTGTAGGCCTTATAGGAATAGAAGGACCCGACGTTAGTTAAGGAACTATAGTAATTTCTTGGCTTCGCGAACTTCTACCAATAATTTATTTAAGGCTATTCTAAGGTAGTTAAGCCTATGACTAGGCTACTGAAAAAGAGCATTAGCTGGTTATAGAGCCCTAATTAAGCACAGGCATTCCAGACCCTAAAAATAGCATTTACTACAGTACTAGTCCTAGCGTATTACGACTACATAAAGAAAACTATAGTAGAGACAGACGCCTTAAACTAGGCTTTAGGTGGAGTGCTCTATTAAGCTAATAAAAGTAATAAGCTTAAGCCAGTCGCATTCTTCTCTGCTAAGCACTCAGCCCCTAAATATAACTATAAAATATATAATAAGGAGCTCCTAGCAATTATTAAGGCACTAGAAGAATGGTGTCCCAAACTATAAGGAACTAAGCAGCTATTTAAAATTATTACAGACTATAAGAACCTCCAGACCTTTATAATAATAAAACAACTAAACTAGCGTTAAGTCTACTGGGCTAAGTTCCTTTCCTAATTTAACTTTGTTATTACCTATAGGCCTAGCACTAAAGCCACAATCCTAGACGCTCTTAGCCGCCTCCTAGGCGTTGCACCTACTAATGCTAATAACAAACGTCTACAACACCAAGACCACGTTATTTTACCACTAAAGAAAGTCGACCCTACCATTCTAGAAGAACTACTAAGCGAATCCCAAGACCAAAGCATTAAAGACTTTATTATAGTAATGGACCCAAAGCCTAAGAAAAAAACCCTTAAGGAGCTTATTAAGAATGCCTATAAAGAGAACGAACTTACTAGGAATATATTAGCTGTGCTACGCAAACAGAAAGACTATAAAGCATGCTATTGGCCTAAGCAGATTAGGAAGCTACTCCGCTATAACAAATCTAAATATTTAATTATTAATAGCCTAATCTACTACAGGAATCTAGTATTTGTCACTAATTTACCTAAACTCTAATTAGAAGTTATACACCGCATGCATAGTTTGGGCCCTGCGGGTTACCTAGGCTATATTAAAACACTAGACCTCCTTAATTAAATATATTAGTGACTAGGTATTTTATAGTTTATGGCTACCTTTATAAAAGACTACGCTCTCTGCTTCTATACAAAGACCCTATACTTAGCACCGCCTAGTTTTCTAAAACTACTAGAACTACTAGTCCGCCTATAGACTAATATCTCTATTAACTATGTTATTAACTTACCTAAATGTCTTTATAACGGCAAAATATATAGATACATCTTTGTTATTGTTGACCGCCTAATAAAAATAAGACACTTTATTTCTATCACTAGCCTAGATACTAAGGAGCTTATTAAAGCATTTATCTATACTATCTATAAGTTACACAGCGCTCTAAATACCATTATTTCTAATAGAGGCTCTTTATTTATTTCTAACTTCTGGCGTTACCTAAACTAGCGCCTAAAGGTAACCCTAAGCCCCAGCTTCGCATAGTACCCTAAAATAGATAGTTAAACCAAGATTATTAATACAGCAATAAATAAGTACCTATGCGCCTTTATAAGCTTCACCTAAGATAACTAGGTAGATTGGCTCCCCCTTACTAAGTTTGCCATAAATAACTAGGTTAATAAGACCATAGGAATCTTACCGTTCTTTGCCAACTATAGCTATAACCCATGTCTAGGCGTTAAACCAGTAGGCCCCTAGCTATTAGCCCTATCTGTATATATAAAGAAGGAGTACTTATAAGCTAATACTATTACTAACCGCTTTAAGCGCATCTTAACCCAGCTTAAAGCCCTAGCTTATATCTCCCAGTAATAATATAAAGATAACGCTAATATAAAACGAGATGAAGGTATAATATTTAAAAAGGATGATATAGTTATAGTTAGCCTTAAAAATATAAAGACTAACTGGCCTAAGAGGAAGTAGGATAATAACTAGAACGGACCCTAGCCCGTCCTAGCTGCCTATAGAGGAGCAGTCGTAGTTAACCTCCTAGACTATATTTGTGTTAATAAGTCTTTCTACACTTTAAAAGTCCGCCTCTGGTTCCCTAAAGAGATCTCTAGTTAAGCACGCATTAATAAAGAGGAACGTTGTAATATTATAAGTAGGATAGCTAGAAGGGATAATAACGGTAATATTATAGACAAGTAGGAACTTAAAAAGATTCTTAATATACATAATAAACAAATGGACGAGCATGGCTTAACATACTATATTAAATAGAAATATTATAATAAGAAAACCTGGGAACCTAAGAAATCCCTAAAAGGGTATAAGCGCGCACTACTAAAGTTCTATAAACAACACCCTAAGAAGCCAGGACCCCCAGACTAGGTATAAGATAAGGGAGAGCCACGCCAAGGCTGTGGCCGACTATGAAGATAATTTATAGTGGTTAAGATCTTATGGAACTTTAACCGCCGGTTAAAGTTATCTGATTAATTTTCTATGCCCAGCATAGAAAATCGCTATTGGCTCAGTTAAGGGCAGTAAGCGGAAGTAACATCTTTACAACAAAAATAGGTTACTTATTCGGTTTAGGGACCAAACCTTCTGGGGAGGGGAGTACTGTCACGGCACTGTCCTAACGCGTACTGTCTCGTACTGTCTCATACTGTCTCATACTGTCTCGTACTGTCTCGTACTGTTTCCTACTGTTGGCTGGCCCACCACTAGCGCCTTGGCGGCTGCCACTACTATTTGTATACGATACCCCCTTTTACCTCCTTCTCCTCTTTATACCACAATGTAGTTATTCAGCCTATTAGCATTATAGCACTATGATAGTATATACGATTGTAGGGATAACGGGAAGTTTAAGTTAATCTATAATTATCTTTAGGGTAGTTCTAATTGCAATTATAATGTTAACTTCGCTAACTATTCTATATATCTCTAACGCTAGAACGCTTTAAGTAACGTGCTTGCTCTTAGTTAAGCTCTAATAGATAAGATTGCCGTAGATTATAAAGTCATTCTCTCTAGTAGATTTATTCGCGATAATGATTTTATATCCTAGCTGGGAGCTAAAATCTTTATTATTTGTAAATAATCTATTAATAAATATAAAGAGCTTAGTGGTAGGGAGATTAATAGGCACGTAGAGTAGTCCCTAATTAAGATAGTTTGTTTGCCAGAAAAGACGTTTATTTAGGGCAAGAACGTTATCCTTAATTGGTTTCTGGTGTTAAGCGGCAATAGAGAGATTAAAGGAAGTCTTGGGTTAATAGATAGAAGTAATATAGGCTCTACGAGCGCGTTACTCCACATATTCTTGCTTTAGAGAATTAACGTTAATAACGTTAATCTTCTTGCCTTAACCCTTTTGGTGTAAAGCAATAGAATCCTTGTTTAGGAAGAGGATGCATTTATTAAAGTGTAATAGTGTTATTAAATTAAGCTTTTCCTTTAGCTTTACTATAAGATTTGCCTTTACTAGCTTATCTTCTTTAAGAGCTAAGAATTGGTTGTCTCCCAAGATAATTGTATTATTAGTTTGCATACTAATAATTCTAAATAGGGTTCCTGTAGTTGTAATAAGAAAGTATAGATTAAATATAGAAGTAGTTATTAAGAGCCTCTCTTTCTGGTGCTTACTATAGGTAGCCTACTAATAAGTTCCTGCCTTAGCGATTTTATATAATGGCTTAAGCACAACTATGATTATATCTTTGGGATATTGGTGGCGAATTTGCTCTAAAAGGTATGCCAGTATTAAGCGCTGAAGGTGTGTCTTTAATTGGGTGTAGGCCTAAGTAATATCTTATAAATAAACTGCTATTCCGTTCTTTATTGAGGAGGGAGCTAGCGTAATAATAACTTGCTAACTAGCTTGTTAAATTATAAGAGATTATATAAGAATTACCTCCTTGCTATTGTTGTTATAGCCTTAGATAACAAGCCTTAATTTCTTAAATAGGGCGTTAGTAGCTTTACCCTTAATCTTATTAACTATTCTTAACTTAAAGATGCGAACTCTATTAAATTTAGTAGGGTTATACTTCTTAAATTTAAAGACTTCTCTTGTAATAAGACCGTTAATCTCCTACTTATTAGATACTTGGAAAGGAGCTCTAGGAGTTATAATATAACCTTCCTTTTAGAGCTATTTTGCGAGCTTAAAGTCAGCCTTCTCCTTGGTTGTTATAAAGGCCATTAATAACTTAATTCTATTCTTAATAGCGGCAATAAATTGCTCTTTAAAATTAACAAGATGTTGGCGATTTTATAATCCCTTTAGGCGACCTCTACCGCGTTATGGTTGCGGTATATCTACTATAATTATATTAGGATTATAGTTGTCTTCTAGAGTATGTTAATTATGGTTCTCCTTTAGGGTATCTTTTAGGGTATCCTGCAAAGGCTTAAAACTGTTATCTTTATAGTAAGGCTTAATAATAGTTAAACGGAATTAAGTGGGTCTGTAAAGCATCTAAATAGTACAAGTTTAACCATTAATTATAATAAGTTAATATGGGCCTGACCATCCTCCCTTTTTACGCCATATACGTACCTTAGACTGGAGTGGTAGATTAAGCGTAGTTAAGGTATTTAGGCCATTTCTTATTCTTAGTGCGTCGTTGACCTAGCGTATGGCGTAGAGACGTTGTACCTCCTTTATTGCCTTATAAATAGCCTTAGCTTATTGCACAATAGAGGGAGATAGTAGAGAATTATTAGTTATTTAAGGGTAGGCGCTAAAGACTAGCAACGTAGGTATAAGTCCATCTAGGCCAGCGGAATCGTTAATGGCTTTAACAGATATTTACAAGGTAAGTTCTTTGCTAGCGTCCTCTAGTTCTAAAGAGATAATCTTATATACGCGGCATAATGGTGTGTGATATCGCTTTACTTTTCTAACGCTAATATATGCCTTAATAGGAACTTCCTTAACCTTAATTGCCATTGCCTTTGTCTATTGTTAAAACTCTATAAATAAGAAGTTCTTTCCTATGTTATGGACGATTTGGTTAGGGGGTCCTAGGTAGATATTAATCTAGCATAATTAAAGGGTATCCTATGCGTTCCTAGCTGATATATCCTTTAAGAATCGTGCAGCTTAGAAGGAGGTTAAGAAGTTAATAACTTAAAGTACTAGCTTGCCGCTAAGATACATAACGTTGATAATAATACAGAAGTTAAAGTTGTAGTTATCTTTAAGGGTGAACTTAAATTGGCTAGGGGACTTCTAGTTTATTTGGCAGTAATAGTAGTATTTTATAAGATGCTTAATTGCCTTAACCTTGACTTTATAGCCTGCTCGCTAAAGAACCCTAAGCAATTAATAAACGGATAGGTGGCTAAAATGATGGTATAGTTGGCGTAACTCTAACTTAGTTAAGTGGCTTTAAGTAACACTCTTTTTTAGTTAATAAAGGAGCAACTAGGGGTAACCCTACTTGCGTATAATAGGTACCTAATTATCTCCTTAAATAAGTATATTCTTAAGGTTATTAAGCTTAATGCCTAATTTATCTATATCTAATGCAAAATAGAAATGGGGTGTTTATGGGAACAATGTGAAAAGTGATATACCCTAAGGGGGTTTAAACCGTAATTATGCTAAGAGAGATTATAGTACCCTTGCTAAAACAAATCGTGTGTTAGCCTACTGTTAAATAGTTAATCTAAATAGAGCTATTAAGCTGCTAAAGGGCTTGAACTTAAGGTTCTCCTGCTATAGATACTCCTGTGGCTCCAGTGTCTGGTATAATACTATAGAAGACGTTCGCTAAGTATCTGTTATTAAAGGAGAACGTGGAACTCTCCCTTGGCTTATTAAAGATATCTAACTTTGTAATAGAGTGGAGCGTAGATTAGTTATTAAGAACAGCGATAGTTTATGTGCTATTTACCTTACTATACTTAGTGAAGTATTGGTTGGGAGAGTAGTCCTTAATTTCTATATCTATAAGGAGCTTATAATTTCCGACGTTTCTTACACTCTGGCGAAACTTATTATATGCCTCCTTTTGCTTATTAAGGGAGTGTCTAGTTAACTAGCAATTTGGCTTTTTATAAACGTAGCACTTCTTCTGGTAATTACTTTAAAATAAACCTCCATAAGTACCTCCATAATTGCCTTATAGTCAACATTAATTATACCCTTTGCTATATTCCCTACCACGGCCACTATATATTTGGTTAGTCCAGTTATAATTATATTAGTTGGGAATACTTGGTTGGGTAGAGTTTTTGGTATAGAACTGTTAAGATTCTTGTGTTTATATTGCAGTACCTATAGCAGAGCGTAGCTCGGCACATACTCCTTTAAACGTATCTATAGGTTTGTATAGCACCAAATTGTACTTAGGAATACTATGGCAGGCTAAGATAACCTGGTCCCTTAGACTGTTCTTATTTTAGTAAGTTTTAGTAAGGCCATATTGGATTTTCTAGAGTTTATTAAAGAGTAGTTAAAGGCACTCTAAATAAGTCTTTATTAAGTTAGAAGCAATAACTCTTTAAAACGTAGTCTCCCGCTATTTAGATATATAAAGCTGGCAATTCTTATCAGTCTTAAAGTGGGCTCTAGTAAGCTAAAGCATTATATTAAAGCTATAGTTTCTACCCATAATATGGTTGTAATAAAATATTGCCGCCTGTCTCTTTAACATGACTAAGAAAGTATAATAAAACCAGTAGCATTAAATTCTAACCTTACTGTAGCAGTTATAAAAGACCTATAATTTTGTTCTAAGTATATTGTATAGTTCTCCTCTAAACTCCTTCTCCTTATCCAAATATACCTTTATTAGATTCGTGACTTTTTATAGTAGAGGCTTACTGGTTAGCTGGGGTAGAGGGGCTAGAGGCAGCGGAGGTAGAGGAAGAGTACCTCTAGGTAGGAGAGCACCTCTAGGTAGGAGAGCATCTTTAGGTGGGATAGTAGCGTTCTGGGGGTTTTGTTCTAAATTAAAGTTGCCTTTTAAAGAATATAGGTTGGTTCTGGGTTTCCGTAGTTAATATATAATTTTAGCTTCCGTCCATACTAGTTCTTCTATACTAATAATAACGGCCTAGATATTACTGGTAATTAGGTTACTATTTTTAGTAATATATACCCTATTCCTATAGAGGAAGTCTTAAAAATCCTAAACAATATTAATATTGCTAAGTGCCTAGGTATTGGCGGTTTATCCTATAAAATCCTCCCTGAAATATTCCTACAGCTATAGATTGGCGTAGTGTCTACTTTAGTAGAATATAATATAGTGTAGAAGAAAGCCGTTAACTTGTTTTACGGTATAAGTTGTTATATTAATAGTAAATTCATCCCAATTTTTATTAATAAGTTTTGCGTATAAAGCTACCCTTAGTGGTAAGAAGTCTTCCCAGTTATTTAAGGTAGGCATAGCCATGTTTTTAGGGGGAGGGAAGTGTTATTGGGGTAGGGATTGTCGTTTGGTACGCGTTTATTATTTGGTACATGTTTATAACATATATTTGCGATTATAAGGCTTAGGTGTAACGGAACCTTATAGTAGGAACTACGGTGGGTTCTGTTATTGGGCTGGGTATATAGGTAAGGATAAATAACAACGTAATAACAACTGGTGGAGTGGTTGCCCAATAGATTAACTCCAATTATATTCTGAGATTTACTATAAGGAGAGAACTATCTATAGTAGGGACTGAGGTCCTTTAAATACACAACCGTACTCCTAAGAAATCCTCTCTTATACGTAAGGTACGTGTTGTTTATGTTAAACATAACATCCCTCTTATTTAACATAGTTAATACGTTTAATACCACGTGACCTTAGTTACCATTCCTCGTTATATAGTTTTACCAGATCTATCCTAGACTGTGCCTATATTAACTAACTAGCTTCCTACGACTCTTCTCCAAGTAGTTGTAACATTATACTTAAAGCGTCTGTAATACCATCTCCCTCCTCTTTATCTTTGTCTTTAAAGATTCCTAACATCTCCAAGTCGTCCACTAGAGGTGTAATGTCCGTTTAATTAGTCTGGTTAATATCCTTGCTTATTATACCTAAAGCTTCTTCTTCTTTTTCCTGGGTTAAGCGTTGCCTTCGTACAGTTTCCTCCATACTATTACTAGGTGAAGTGATGGCGATCCCTTGCTCTTGTTACGCTAAAGAGGGGTTAATATATGTTGCGCTAGCGAGTCCTTTGTCTTAATAACCCTCCTCTTACTCTAAGTGTACTAAAGTAAACGTTTAATCGTCCTGTAATGTTCGCTCTGTCTCTAATACTAAGTATGCGCGTCCTATAACTCTTAACAGTCTTTATATTCTCTAAGTAACTTATTATAGGGTCTCGTGTTTAATCTGCCACTATAAAACTTAATAGTAAGCTAGCCTCCGCGCTGCTTAAGGTTTAATATACCTTAGAAGAGTCCGTACGCGTTCTTAAAGCTTAACATTTAGCTTATGCTCGTCTTTAACGTCTTAAACGTGTCCGTAAAAAGGTCCGTTCTAAGAAGTAGAAACTTGTTTAATAGGGTTTATCTAAGCTAGGTAATAAAAGAATTAGCTCTCCTTCTGTAAGGGAAATAACTCCAAGTAGCTTAGCAATTGCTCCTCTTAGGTCCCCCTTAGGTAACTTATTCTTTAGTAATCCTTCTTTATTAATATTACCTGACCTACTTTCTTCTAATACTCCTATATCTTTCCCATAGTGTTCCTTAGGTTGCTTAGTGGTTTCTAAGTAGTCTTACTATAACCTGTCTACTTTACTTTATACCATGTTTTGTTATCCATATCCTTGTAACTAATAATCTTTAAAACTTGCTATTTGTCTTCCTCTTATCCTCTATACGTGTCTGCCTTATAGACTGGTGGCTTAATATTCCCATATGCTAGCTCTAGCATTGCAACATATTATATAGGGTAGATTTTCATTTTAGCTAGTAGGTTTAACTTATACGTAACTAATAAAATTCTTTACTTGATTTTAAAAGGTCCTAGTCTAACATAGTCTAATTTCTTGCTTGGTCGTCGACTCTTGAAATTTTTGTATAGTAGCCACATTTTATCTCCCTCCTTAAGATCTGGTCCCTCAGATCTCTTAGCATTGTAGTACTTCTTCATTTATTTTTATACTAGTTTAGCTGTTTCTTTAAGGTCTATATAAAGATTTATTAATATCTCCATTCTTTATTTAGCTGTGCTACTTGTCTTTTTTGCTTAATATGGCGATAACGATATTCTTAGCTCGTATCCGTAATTTGCCTTAAATAGTAATGTCCCTATTCCTTCTTGTGGTGTTGTATTGTATGCAAACTATGTAACTAGTAACAACAATACCCAATTATTCTGTGCGTGATTAATATAGTGTCTTAGATACTACTCTAGTGTCTAGTTTAGTCTTTCCGTTTATCTATCCGTCTGCAGATAATACGCTGTAGATATTACTGCGCGAACTCCTTATTCTGCCAGAAATACTTCCTAAAATACTATTATAAATTTTGGATCTCTATCTAATATAATCTTATCTAGTGCTCTGTGTCTTGCGAACACTTTCTTTATATAGATTTTAGCGACATCTTCTACTAATATCTCTTTAGTGCATACTATAAAGTATCCCTACTTTGTTAACTTGTCTACTATTACTAAAATCGCGTTATAATCTTGTCCTGTAATAGGATCTCTTAACTTTAGTAACTTAATAATAAAGTCCTATAATATAACCTCCTATGGTCTTCCTAGTGTCTTAATAGGTTATAGCCCTCCATACAGCTTATGCCTTGTTAGTTTATTTCTTTAGCAATTTAGATATTTCTTTATAACTTATCTTGCTAGTCCCTAGATTCCTTAAACAATGTACTCCTTTTAAAGTCTTAACACTAAGCCTATAGCTCCGTTGTGTCCTTATATTATTCCCTTATGGAATTCCTTAACAAATTCTTCTATAACAGACTTAGGTATATATATTGCTTTTCTATTTTTATATTGCTCTAAGTCTAGATTCTCTGCCTATGCTTCTTAGATCTTCTATATCTAATTACTCTCTAGTAATTTATGGATCTAACTTTCTTTAGTTGCTGTAATCTTTGGATAATTATACCTAATTAATCCGTTTTAATTCTTTCGCAATAAAGCTCCTAATAGCTTTTTATTACTTTATAGTTCAGCCCTTCTACTTAGAGCGTCTGCTCGTGTATTGTCTGTACCCTTAGTATACTAAATTTCAAAATGGTATTCTGTAAGCATTTCCGCCCATCTAACCTGTCTTTAGTTGAGTTCCTTTGTTGTTAGGAATCCTGTAAGGTTCTTATAGTCCATCTTAACTATAAATGGTTTCTCTGTGCCTTATAAGAATACTCTCTATTTCTTAAGTGCTATAACTATACCTAACAACTCCTTGTTGTAGATGTCATAGTTTAACTCTAGTGGTGTCATCTTTTAACTATAGTATACCACTGGGTGCCATCCATCTTAATATTTCTGTATAAAGTATGCCCCTAGTGTAAAGTCTAATGTATCTATTTCTATAACCATCTCTAGACCTGGTTAATAGATTTTAAGAACTAGCTCCTAGGTAAATAACTCTTTAATTCTCTTAAACAGTTCTTATTATTCTTTCCCCTATGCCCATAGTTCTTCTTTCTTTGTTAACCGCGTAAATGGCTTAATATTCTATAACTATTGCGCTATAAACCTTCTGCAGTAATTGCAAAACCCTAGGAACGATTTTAACTATATAACGTTCTCTAGTTCTTACCAATTTACTATAGCCTTGATCTTCTTTAGATCTATACTAAGTTAGCCTAGTTCAATAATAAATCTAACAAAATTAGTCTTCTGGGTAAAGAACTTGCATTTCTTAATTACTACTAGCATCTATTCTTCTTGTAGTCTTTTTAAGACCTATTTAATGTGTCTTCTATATTCTTCCTTACTCTCTAAGTAGATAATAATGTTATTAAGGTATGCTATAATAAATTTATCTAGGTGTTCTCCTAATATACTATTAATTCGCTTCTAGAACATTACTAGTGCGTTTATAAGCCCGAATTGTATAACTAATGGCTTATATAGTCCTTCCTTCGACCTAAAGGCTACCTTCTATTCGTCGCCTTTCTTGATTCTAATCTAATGGTACGCCTATCTTAGATCTATCTTTATAAAGATCTTTACGTTGCCTATCCTATCTTAGATTTCGCTAATTAAGGGTAAAGGATACCTATCCTTCCTAGTAATGCTATTTAACTGTCTATAGTCTATACACATCCTAAGTTTTCCATTTTTCTTTGGGATGAATAGTACTGGATATCCTACTAATAACTATAATGGTCTAATATATCCCTTACATAAGTTCTCCTAGATAAACTCTTTAAGCGCTACTAACTCCGTTTTAGTAAGCCTATAGATTAGAAAGAACTTTAGACTTATTCCCTCTTTTAATTCTATCTTATGGTCCTAAGCTGTATGCTTTAACAGCTTTTTACTTTTTAGTAACCATAACTTTTTACCATACTTGTGGTATCTCTTTAGTATATAACTTAAGCCTCACTTAGTCTCTTCGTATATCGCTCCGACTTAGTACTATACCAACTTAGTATACTGTCGCACTTTGCGCTATTATATATTCTTAATATTAACCTAACCTATAACCTAATTAATCTTTAGATTGTACTCCTATAACCAAGGCATTCCTAGTATCGCCTTGTCCTATCCTAATAGTAGGATATTAAAAGACATTCTAACTAGTCTCCCTTTAATAGTTATCTAAATAGGTCCTGTTTTAAGATTAATAATGCCTCCTCTATAGGCTATCTAATCTCCTAAAATCGTTATAAGTAGATATGGGTGTTCCTTCTATCTGTATAGTAACCCTATCCTTTCCACTGCCTTTAGTAATATGTGGTTCCTAGTTGCTCCACTATCTACCAATGCTTTAAACTACTGATCTTGCCACTTGGCTCTTAAATTTAGGTACTAACCTTAAATTCCTTTAAGGGTCTAAGGCTCTAATACTAGTTCCCTCTAGTTCTATACGCCTCCCCTTTTCCTAACTGTTGGCTGCTAGATTCTGCCTATACTTAATTTAACTTTAGCCAATACTTAGTTCATTTCTTTTCCTCTATATGCTATAGATAAGTGTTCTCTAGGCACTCCTACCACTATTGTCCGTCTAGGCATTTTTCCATAAGGAATCTTTTTAGTTAAAGTATTAAGTCCCTTTAACCTTATACTTCTACTAGGTGCCAACTATGTATATACTTAGCGTTTCTAAACCGCTTTTCCTCTAGTGCCTAATATATCCTTACTAGGTACTTCTGGTTCTTATCTTTAGGTGCTCTATATATATTATATATATTATCCACACAAGCTATCCACGATAGTATATAATGCGCTATATATTTTAGGTTAACTCTTAGTTTATCTTTATCTTTAAGTTTAAATCTATACCTAGTTAACCTAACTACTGGTATCTCTGCTGCAGGTACTAAGATTTGTTGCTTACTTCTCTAGTCCCTAGATCCCTCTTCTAGGTTCCTTAATATTATAATTAATGCTTCTTTAATATAACTTATATGTTTCTTTATAATAGGTTGGTCTTGGACAACTTTTTTATTTAGCTATATATAAAAGTCTACCCATTCGTTATTGTGTCGTTGCCTATACCACTTTCCGTATAACTGGTTTAGTGTGTATAGTTTATCTATTAGAAAGTACCTTATTATTACTATATTATAACATCCTTTAGTATGTCTTTCTTTAAACCTAGTTGGAATATCTAGATCCTCTTCTTATTCTAATTTATTTAACCATTTTGCCCTAGGTGTCCCTGCACTCGGCCTATTAGTAACTCTTTATATAGGTACTCTATCCCTTATACGACCTGGTATAGCTGACCTCTTGTCTAGCTTTTGCTCTTACTATATAATAATTCTTGTCCTAAACTTATCTATAGTTTCTTGTTTTCTACGTCTTATAGCTAGATCTTTATAGTCGTCTTGCTTTTTAATCCTAGTATTAACTGTTTAATCTTTAGGCTGAACACTGCGTTTACCTAGGATTGCTAATATTCTTACTCGTTCTCCAAACTTGTAGTTCTTAAACTTGCGTCCTATACTTATTTATTTGTTACTAAACTGAGTTACTACCCTTTCCTATTGGTTTTCGTCCGTTGTGGGTCCTTAGGTATGTCTTATCTTACTTTAAAAATCTTAAGCTTCTCTTATCTCTTCTTAAGAATCTTAAGCCTATGGCCTTTTGCCTTTATTAAGTGATGAGCTAGCACTAGCAGTTATCTGCTTGCTTAGTTTCTTCTAAATATTACTCCTATTGTCTTATAAAGCGATGGAAATCGTATCTAATAGTATTGCAATACCCGTTACTAAACCTTATTCTATAATAGTCTCAGTCTCTACTTCTATTTTAACTTCTTTAAGGTTTGCATGCTTCTAGTAAACTGCCTTTATTACCTTATTATCAGTAAATACTTTGTCTTTGTTAAATTTATTATCTTTAATGTCCAATCTATAAGCGGGTTCATTAGTTCCTTTAAACTTAAATAATAATAGCTCCTATAGCCAATAGCTTGCGCCGTACTTGGCGTCCTTATAAATTTGGTATGCGTTGTTGTAATAATACGTAAAACTGTTAATTAAACACTCTTTTGTTCCTTATAGTGCACCGTTGTCCCTCTATATATATGTGCCGTCTACTAGCCTAGTTCCCTTTACTGCGTAGTTACTCTAACTACCTCTATAGTCTCTAGCGAAATAACCTTATTTTCCACAATTTATACAAGCTCTATTTTTAAACCATCTTTCTTGCTATAGAGTCCGCCTAAATGTCTTCTACTGCTGAGATCCCTGGTTTAGCCTCTGCTCCTAGGTCCTTTAATTACTTAATCCTTAACCTCTAGGTTTCTATAGTTTCTTTTCCTATCTTTAGGTTTCTTTAGTACCACTTAGGTCTATTAGCTCTGCGCCATTCCATAGTTTTTAACTCTATGTTTGTCGTTGCGTACTCTGCGCCTTATATAACTGTAGAACTCTGTCTTACCCTCTCTTAGCTTATTCCCTTTAGTAGATCCTGTTATTAATCTTTATTAACTAATCTATTAACTCTCTTAGAGTATCCGCATCTTCTATTAGGATAATTATGTCCTGGACTTTAGCCTTAAGTCCCTATTTATACTATACTATAAGCGCCCTGTTGTTCTACTTAACCTACATAGCTAGTGTTTAAAACTGTGTTATATACTTAATTGCTAAAGTGCGTTATACTAAGTTCTAAAGCTTTTGTTCCGCTGTGGTTGTGGCTTCTAGGTCTCCAAATATCTGCATTAGTTGTTCCACAAACCCATTCCAACTGGCAAATATATACCGTATATCTTGGTTAGTAGTTGTTATACTATTGGCCTGTATTTCCATAAAATACGGCTTAAACCACTTAAGTGCCCTCCCTATTAGGAACAATTCTGCATAGGCTACTTAGTCTAACGATGTTACTAACTTCGCTCCTTCCTGTACTACCTTAAAGTGCATCTGCGTAAGAAATCCCTTAAGCTTTAACTTCTCTCCTGAGAATTGTTCAATTAAAGGTAACTTAATTTTTACTGCTCTAATTCCATTAATGCGTTCTTTAAGTATCCTATTATTGTCTTATAAGTGATTAACTATTTCCTGTAACTAACCTCGTGTAACCACTTAAGAATCCCCCTTGTTCATACTGGTATCACCTAGCCCTAAGGTTGTGGCTATTGCCGACGTTATTGTAACTGGTGCTGCTCTTGGTGGCATGTTATTTAAATTTGTTCCAATACCGTAACCTTGGTAGTAAATGTGTAACGGAACCTTGTAGTAGGAACTACGGTGGGTTCTATTATTGGGCTAGGTATATAGGTAAGGATAAACAACAACGTAATAATAACTAGTGGAGTGGTTGCCTAATAGATTAACTCCAATTGTATTTTAAGATTTACTACAAGGAGAGAACTATCTACGGTAGGGACTGAGGTCCTTTAAATACACAACCATACTCCTAAGAAATCCTCTCTTGTACGTGAGGTACGTGTTATCTATATTAAACATAACATCCCTCTTGTTTAATGCAGTTAACGCGTTTAACACTACGTGACCTTAGTTACTATTCCTCGTTATATAGTTCCACCAGATCCATCCTGGACCGTGCCTATATTAACCAACTAGCTTCCTGCGACTCTTCTCCAAGTAGTCGTAACATTGTACTTAAAGCGTCCGTAACATTAGGACTAGTTCTAGCCTTAAATTGCGAAGACTTATAAAGCGTGTTATTCTATATAATGGACGCAAGAATCTATAATCTAGGAAAGGCTTAGGACTAGTTCTGGCCTTTAAATCCTTAGATTTGTAGAAGAGTTCTATTTAAGGTTTAGGACCAGTTCTGACCTTAAAAGATAGCTTCCTCTAGCACGAGTAGCACTAGTACAGTGGCTTGTCTCTTCTTGGTGGAATACCTAGCTGTTTTATAGTATAACAGTAAAGTTAACCACTAATTAGTGTTGGTAACATAAGGTGATATTATATAGTTACAGTTTGTAGCTAGTATGATGTTGTTTGATTGTATTATCTTCTTAATAAGGAAGGGCGAGGAGCTTAGGGCTCCTCGCTACGCTAATGCCGTGGCAACACGTGACTACACGTAATACATTCCCGACATCTACTAAAGTTAATTAAATTCCGCTAAATTCCGCTAACTTAATTAAATTCTACTAAATTCCACTAATATAATAGAATTTGGTTGAAACCTATTAAAATCCATATAGGCTTATGTCCACGCGTCTACTGCTAAGACCCTAAATATTTAGTTATATATTTCCTATATTCCTTTCTCTTCCTTACGCAACGTCTTATACTCTGCAAGAGCTATATATCCATAGATTTAGATAGAATTTATATTGTTCCTTCAAATCTTCCCCAAAGCCTTTTCGCGCCCTTATAGTCTATTACTTTTAGGTCCTAAATTTTTAAACTCTAATTATAATTAACTACTCTATTATATTTTAAGCGGGTTTTTCTTCCTATAAATTATAAGTTTTCCCCCTATAACGGAGTAGTCTGCGTAGGCTAGGTTAGGATCTATATTAGATATTAATTAAAAAATATCTCTCTCTCTCTTATATTTTAAGCAGAGGGCTCTATATTAAAGCTCTACAGTCCAAGTATATACTATATTTATAATTAATATAATCTTAATTACAAACTATAAAGGCTATATTAAAAGTCTTTAACCTAAAAGCCTCTATATTAAAAGCCTTTAAATAAGGGCCTATTAAGTATAAACTTAGGTTAAAAATTTTATTAGCGGACCCCCAATAATCTATATATTGCTTTTAGTTTACCCTATATATAAGGGCAGATCTAAGCGAGCTAAGAGGAGATAAAGCCCTATGGGAACGAGGCCCTGGGGGAATAAGGCCCTAGGGGAATAAAGCCCTAGGGGAATAAAGCCCTAGGGGAATGGAGCCCTAGGGGAATAGTCCCCTAGGGGGAATGGAGCCCTAGGGAATGGAACTATAAGGAAGTGGGACCGTAAGGGCTTTTATAAATAGGTGAATTGCTAGAATTTATTTTTATCCTTAGCTTCTTAGCTTTTAATTAGTTGGCATACTTTATTAAGCCTTACTAGCTTACGCTTTAATAAGTTACCCTACGCCGTTTTATATAAATTATATCTAAGGCTACTACCTAGACTTAAAGAGAAAGAAAGAGGGGGATTAAGTAGGTTCTAAAAATTAAGCATTTAGTTTTAGGTATAAATAAAGGGCTACTTTTAGCTTCTAAGAAGGTCCTAATTTTAGATATTTTAAAGGCCTAAAATTAGGTCCTCCATTTTTAGGGTCTACTTAATCCCCTAAACCTCCTTACTCCTATCTTTAACCTTTACTTTTCCTTTTAAGCAAATAGCGTAAAAATCTCCAATTTAGTGATAAAATTTCCGTATAGCTTTCCTATTCCACTAGTAAAGTTATTAAAAAAATACTAAGCATCTATATAATGCATCTTTTAACTAAGACGAGACGCTGCACTAAATCTATAGGGCTAGTACTAATCCCTATAAACAACCCGCCTATGGGAGAGCGCCTATACCTTTAATATATATCCCGTTAATAAAGATATAGGTTAGGGATTTTAGTATAGTTTAGTTAACTTAGTAACCGCGCTAAGCTAAACGCCAAACAATGGAGGTAGTGTATTATCGCTATAACGCCACACTTAAGACCGTTTATTCCAACACTAACCACAGTTCCCCTATTTCCTCTATTCTTTAATCCTAGAAAGTAAACCCTTAATAAGAGGATTTTCTAGGAGGTTAAAGCTACTAGGAGCTTTACCTTAGAAGCCTAAAGCTACGAGGAATTATCTAGGTAGAGCTTTTAAAAGGGCTTTTAGTCTAAAAGGGCTGATCCTAGAAGAGATACGATCCTAAAAAAAATTATTATTCCGTTATAGGGTGCTATAGAACTTTTAAGAATATATTCTCTAGGAACCTAAGGTTTACCACCTAGGAGATATAACCTTAGAATTCTTAAAGAGCGGGTATTTTAATAATCTAGTAGGGTAGCATCCGTGTATGTGCCGTAGCATCTTATATTAGGGTTTGGAGCTCCTAAAAGAATATACTTTCTAAAAGAGCCAGTTTTAGAAGATATATAATCCTAGGAAAATCGGTTATATAAGAAGGGCAGTATAGCAAGTATCCTAGAATTTCTAAGCTTTTAGGTGCTTTACTTCTAGACGCCTTATATATCCTAGGGGAATATAGCTCCTAAAAGCCTCTCTCCTATAAGTATTTGTCCTACTCTAAATATATATATAGGGGTTTTACAGCGCCGTAAGATAGAACAATTGTTTCTCCTAGGATCGCAGCCCTCTTAGGATTAGCTTTTTTAGACTAAGGGCCCTCGTAAAAGCTCTATATTCCTAAATCCCAAACCACTAACTTATATTATATATTAATATATTAATCTTTACCTAGAAGACTAATTCTCCTAGAAGCCTTAGGTTTTTAAGAGACTATTTCTAAAACTAGAGGCTTCTTAGGGCTTAATTCTAGGAGTTTAAGACTACTAGGAGACCATTACTGGGACTTAGCTACTACTTAGACTTAGAGACTCCTTAAAAAATTAATCCTAAAGGCTAAAGGCTTCTAGGAAACTAAAAATAGAGCTTCTAATTTTATTACAAGGTTAAATACATTTTAAATTGGACCCTATTAGAGACTACTAAAAATAACCCCTACTAAAAATTACACCCCCACCAAAATTAAACTCCTCTCTCCCCATTTCTCTTCTCCTAGCCCTACTTAACTTTCTAGTATAAATATACTTATTTCCTAATAAAGATAGAAAGGCTATATAAAATTGGTCTTTAGAACCCAATACTTAATTTTATAAACTGTTTAAGCATATCTTTTAAAGTATAGAACGCTATTTAATATTATATAGCTTTCCTTATATACTAAATAACTATAGGGAATTTTTACATCTAGTGTAAATAAATAAATATGTTTATCCTTAATATAATCTATTATCTTAGCTAGCCGACTCTAACAAAAAATCCTCTACTAGTAAGGTAAACGCTTATTACCTATATAAATTAGACACTAGTAAGGGTTATATTCTAAAGGGAATAAATAAGGCGTTACTAAATCTTCCTACTTTATAGCTATCCCCGTTTAATAAGTTAGGAGGCATATTTCGTTATTAAGCCTCTTAACATAAGCATAACTTTATAAAATTTTAGATAAAATTAATCTACCAGTTAAGGTTTACTGGCTTTATAAGATCTCTATATAGGCTATAAAGTAATTCTGTAATACGGTCCCGCTCCTCTAGCTAGTAGGTAATAGTAGTGGCCTAGTCAGCAGCGCTTAAATTATTAGGTAATATGCCTTTGCACTCCTCCTTAAGCTCTATTATATTATTATTTATAAAATACACTTCTCTAGCCATTTGTTCTGCCTTATCTTATAAACGCTTCGTCTTTTAATTTAGAGTAGCGTTTACTTCTTTTTTCTATTAAATAAAGTCTTCTTTATTAGAAAGAGTAAAAGGCTTAGAGCTATTTCGTATCTATCTTATTTTCTCTGTTAAAGCATCTCTCTACTAACGCAACTTAACTATCTTTAGGTAATTTGCAATTTCGCATAACTGCTCCTTAGTTGGCTCTTTTAGCGCAAGTGGGTTAAATATTAGGCTTATATTTCCTATAACCTTTACCAAAGCCCTATTGGATAGCTTATCTAAATATACTGCCTAAATATTATACTTAACGCGCTAGTTAATATAAAACTAAAATATGCCGTTATAAGAATGGCCTATAACCTAGTCTTATTTAGCGGCAGTTGCCACGTCTATAAATTTGGGTAAAGTTAGCCTAGATCTATAGAATAAGTAGAATTAAGCTAATAGGGAAGAGCGTACCATTAACAGCATTTCTAGTAGCGCGTTAGATATATAATTGCGACAATAGCTGCTTAAGACCAATATCGCGTCCTAGTCGCTTTATATAACGGCAAGAAGTTTTAGCGCGTAGGGGTATAGGGCTCTTTTTAGACGTAAAAGTTTGGCCTCTATAATATTCTAGTTCGCGAAATATAGGTTTATTTAGCTTACTCTCCTTTTACTTAAAGATTCTGCATAGTTTTTAAGTAGGAACCTAAGCATATAGAATTTTTTTGGGGTCTTGTATGGTTAAGGTGGCGAAGGCATTATTATAAAGTCCTATAGCAACTATAAGGGTAATAGGACAAAGGAAAGGGTTAGGATTCTAATATAATTTGTACATTTTCCTATAAACCTATTAGCCTATCCCATGCGCTGTCAAGATAGGCGTCCAATAGATGTGGCCTGTGCGCGAACACCAAAATATAGCAAACTTAAAGTTCGGATTCCATTAATATAAGGCCCCAAATTGCTATAATTAATGTTAAATATGCCGTATTATTAAATTAATCGTAATTAGATTAATTTAAGGTGTTCCTACTAATAAGGTCCTTCTTTGCAGAGCGGTGCGAAGCTATGTAGATTCTATGGTGGAGGCTAATTTATGTCTTGGTGTTCGCGCACGGGCCATATCTATTGGACGCCTTGACAGCGCATGGGATAAACGTAGGGAAAGTAAAATAGAAATACTTACGGTTAAGGCTTTTAATCCTCTCCTTTTCTATAAATTATTATAATAAACATAGCCAGTATCATATAATATTTAACCCGCACTATAAGTATTATAACATCCTAGTAGAGTATTAATTTTAACTTATTTATATCCACGCCCGTAAAAGAGATTTTATCCTTATTATTCTTACCATTATTTAAATACACGCTTTCGTATCTATTGTTAATTTCGTTAATATTATTATAAGGGTTAGCCTCTTCTATATCGCTCCCCATAACCTTATTAACCTTCTTTATAGCTATATTAACTAATAAGTATGGCTAAGACCCTATATAGGCGGCAAATAGTAATAGTAGAACAAGAAGCAACTGCTGTTCCTTATTAGGATATACCCAGGTATTAAGTACCTAGTAGTAGTATAATACTTAAAGAAGGTCGTTAACTAATAATACCAGTTTATCCCGTATAGATATATTAAAATTATACTCCTTTTTTAGGATCTTAATATACTATAGTACTTATATTAGTAATAACACCTTTAGCCTTTATAGAGGGAATCCATATATTATTTACGTTCTTTATTACATCTTCTTCTATTTAGCTATTTATATATTCTTTAAATAGTATCTTAAGTACTCTCCAGTACTGGTAAAGACTAGATTTCTTCTATATACAAGGAAAGCAATCTAAAACCCATCTAAAGAACGCTATATAATCTCCTACGCTTAAAATTTTTAGAAAGTTAGTAGGACTTTAGTTAATCTCTTTATAATATCTAATTACTAGTAACTAAGACTTATAGGATAATAAGTACTTAACTTATAGCTTCTATTTCTTCCATACTCCGCTTATATTAGTATTAGTAGTATCTATATACTCTACTTTAACTAGACCTTATAGTGCTAGCTTTTTATTAAGATTTTTATAATAATCGCCTACCTACTTAACCCTCTTTTGTTAAGGTTGCTGTCTTTAAACCTATATTATTATCTTATAGGCCTAACTATAGGTAATAATATACTAGAAGAAGGGCAAGGACTTAAAAGATAAAAAGGAAGCGGAGAAGGGCAATGGAGTAACATAGGGCTGCGGGTGGAAGAAGTACAATAATTATAGGTGGAATGGCAATAGAGTAGTAGCAAAGTAGTTAAGAAGCAGTAAAGAGCAACTAGAGCGCATAAGAGGGAGGAGTAAAGATGTGCGCTAAAAGGATAAAATAAGGAAAGAGGTCTATAGTTTGGGTTAAGGGAGTTACGGCATTAAAATGGGGATAGGTAAGTCGTGAATAGTGGTAATAAAGAAGAGGCGGGTTGGGTAAGAGGCTGGCGTAAGTATTTATACCCTTTCTCCATGGTGCCGACCAGGTTAACTTTTAAGGACTAAAGGGTAAGCGCTTCGATGGCCACGGTATTCTAATATGGTAGATTTTATAGATATGGTGACTAGGGAGTAAGTGCAGTAACAGGGGTAACACGCCTAAGGGCGGCAAGGGTTGCGGAGTTTAATGCAGTGTTGGAGCCTCTAAAAGCAGCGTCCAAACCATCTAAATTTGGATGCTCTAACACCAAAACCCCAATTATAGGTAGTAATAAGCTTACTAGAAACTAAAGATATAGAGTTCATCCTATTAGGAGATATAAACCTCTACCACCCATAGTAGGGGAGTATCTATATTACTACTAAATAATAGGTAGAGTGCCTACTAAAAGCTATAGATATCTGGGGCCTTAAGCTAGCTACCCCCCTAGAAGCAATTATATGGCAATAAGGTACTGCTAGAAGTACAATTAACCTTATATTTATAGACAAAAGCCTATATTAGAGACTTAAAAGGTACAACCCTAAAGAAAAATAGGCACTTGCCTTAGACTATATCCCTATCCAGATAGAGCTAGATCTGGATATTAAGGCGTAATTAAATAGCAAAAGATACATAATAAGGAAGCTTAAGATAGACAGTTTCCTTAGTATAGTTAAATAATAACTTTAGGACTTAAAAGAAATCCACCTAATACCAAATAAGTAAGGCTTATTAGCTACCCCTAAGGAAATTAACCAAAGACTAGAAAGGATTTAGGCAGCAATAAAAAATGGGCTAGAAGAGCACTGCCTAGTCTTAAAAGTAGGCCCCTATATATAATATATATAGTCCGCACAATATACAGTTCTTATTACCAGCTAATAATAAGCAAGAAGGAAATATATAAGTAGCTATAACCCTAAAGACAAGAGATAATATAAAGACATAAGAAACCAGTTAAAGAATACCCTAAAAAAAGAAGTAAGGAATAACTGGAGATGGTTTATAAATAAGCATACTTTTAACCTAAGCCTCCCCTATAATAAGGGCCTTTAGGCTATAGTAAAATGGGTAAAGAAAAAGGTAGGGCGCCTAGTAGAAGACCTATACTTACCACCCCTATAAAAAGAAGGGGAACTATAGGCTACTAATAATAATAAGAAGAAGGTAAAGATCCTTATAGAAAGGTTCTTCCCCTAACTAGCTCTAGTAGACCTTAGCGATATTATAGGTAAAATACTAGTAACTTACCTATAGGTTAATAGCGATATAATAATAAAGGAAATGGCTAGAACTATTAGCTGCTTTTTAAATAATATAGCACTAGGACTAGATGGAATCCTAAATAAGGCCTTAAAGACCTATAGACTACTTATAGTACCTTAGCTTATAGATGTAGCCAAAGCATGCTTTACTATAGGCTACTACCCATAACTTAGAAGATCTATAATAATGGTCGTTCTATAAAAGAAGGCAAAGTAAATTACTTAATCCTAGGAAGCTACCGCCCTATTACCTTAGAGGCCGTTCGGTTGCAAATTAGCTCCATATTATATTTGTTTAATCCGTGCGCCTTTTAGTGTCGTCCGTTTTGTAATTAGTGGCGGCTACTACCGCGGCCCATTTGAATATATAATTAAGTCAATCATTCAGTAGCCTCTATATAAGGCTCCAGATTTGGCTTCGCACAATCCGTAATTAACATCGGTAAGCAATTCGAGTAAGCCCCTCTCTGCCACTAGGCCTCTATCGCGACTCCCTACTTTAGTGTAGTAATGGAGCCTCCTCCTCAACCAACGCCCCCTCTGCAATTAACGCTTGCTATACCTTCGCTTACCTCCCGTAGGAGCTATAGCAGAGCTACAGCAACCCCCGCAACCCCCGCGACGCCCGCGACGCCCATAGGGCACAAGAACGCGCGTATAAGATAGATAGGCGAGATAGAGGAGGCGATGTTAGAAGGCCTCGTTGAGGCCATTAAGAAAGGATTTTGTGTAGATAGCTCTTACAAATCTAACGGCTGGAAGATTGCTCTTAATTATACACTTACTGTTGCCTAGTAGCCTGTTACTCTTTAGCAAATTAAGAGTAAGCATAATAACCACAAGAAGGACTAGAAGCTGTGGAAGAAGCTCTACAGCCTCTCTAGCTAGGGGTAGGATAAAGACAAAGACGTACCCGTTGCCAGTAAGAAAGTTATAGAGGCCTACTTTAAAGCCAATCCTGCTGCTAAGAAGTTTTATAATACGCCGCCTACCTTCCTAGATCTAATACAGGAGCTATTTAACGGAGTCCTAGCAATAGGCGGTTATATAAGGTTGATTAACAAAGTAATTAAGAGCTTTATAAACCCCGAACTTCTCTTAGCAACGGCCTCGCAGGCGTCAGGTTTGGTAGATAAGGAAGATAAGGAGGAGGCTAAGGAGACTAAGGAGACTAAAAAGACCAAGGAGGAAGTAGATAAGGCCTCTAAGTTAAAGTCAGCTCGAAGCTCTATTGAAGGCAGTTAATTAAGCTTACCTTTAGCTAAGCGCCCTAGTCCTTCTAGATCTTCCTTAACGCCAAGTTAACCTTCTTTACTAGCTATACAAAAGCAGGCTATTAAGTAAGCTACCAGAGCCACCGAATCTAGTGTAAAGCGCCAGCGAGGAAGACGGCGAGTTGCAGAGGCACTAGAGGAGACAGTAGAGAAGGTAATAAGAGAGATAAGGGCTATAAGAAAGTTAATTACCCAGAAGTCTCCTTAAGAAAAGGCCTCCATAGAGTTTATCTATAAGTTTAGTAACCTAGATCCTATAGAGCAGTTAGCTATTTTATAAGCTTTTAAGACAGAGTCTACTACTAGATTGTTTCTTATAACAGCTAGAGTTACAGAGCTTCGGCAAAGCTTAATTAACGATATTTTGGCTAGCAGGAAGGAGGACGTGTAGGAAAGCAAGCTTTAGGTAAGATTTTGGGTAAAATCCAAGTCGCTCTTTAGAGCCGTTATATATAGGCAATTAGTAGGTAATATAATAAGGGAAACTATATAGATTTCTATTATAAATACACCTAAATCTACTATATATTCTTAAGTAATCGGCCTGCCAATTGCCTGGCAGTAACTCTCCTATATAAGCTTCGTAATCTTATCACGTCTTTGGTTTATAACTATATCACTTTCTGCCTCTGTAAGCTCTATGTCTTCTTTATTTATAACCTTATCCTCCACCTTTAGATCGTTATCTAGATCATCCGGTTTATTTATATTAATGAAGTTATAAACTGTAGCTAAAGCGTATACTACATCCACCTGCGTACTTAAAGGGAGACTACGCCTACCGACCTTAAAGTACCGGAAACAATGCTTGAAAACTCCTATAGTACGCTCTACCACGTTCCTCAGTGCCGCGTGCCAAAGATTATAGAGCTCCTTCGCGTTCTATAGCCGTATATTTGCCTGTAATTGCTCACGAAGATAATATCGTACACTATAGTAGGGAGTTAGGGTTATAGGCGTATTAGAGTACCCAGCATCTGCGATATAGTATCTACCAGGTAAGGCTTTGAATCCTTTAACTCTTGCTAAATTAAGGACTCTAGAGTCGTGAGCAGAGCCCTCCTAACTAGCTAGAATATAGAGGAAGTTCATCTGGAAATTAACAACTATAAGAACGTTCTATAATAATCCTTCCTTTCTTCTACGCTATGGAGCTTGCCTCGTATACCCGCCGGGTATAGAAATTAGTAAATAAGTACCGTTAAGAGCTCCAATACAATCGGCAAAAAAAGGATATTGTTTAGGGTTATTAGTAATCTCTTCTAGAGTAGAGTTCTTAGGAAGCCGAACGACTTCTTTATATAATTTTAGAAGGCCAGGAAGGACTTCATATACAGCTCTATAAGGCAGCAAATTAATACTAGAAGTTTAGCTAGCAGGTAAATACTTACTGGTGGATCGTTGCAGATAAGTGTTAAGTTACCTTACTCAGTAATCTATATAACAAATTATTGCTAAATATTATTAGGAATATTAATAGCTTCTTAGCCGCTAATAGAAGCTTTGTGTCCTTTAAGTCGCCATATAGTTATAACTAATCGAGAAGCTTCCTAAACACCTCGGGCCTTATATAAGTTAGATTTATAAGTCGTTGCTTATGGCTATAGAGCAACTAAGATGTCTACCTTGTTCCTCGCCATATATTAGTATACTGAGTACGGACGCCCCCCGGAAACAAGCTTATCGCGATTATAAAGGTCAAGATAATAACATCAGATAAGGCTTGCAAATGCGACAGCAGTATCGTGGTTGGGGTATATGGAGTAGCCATATCACAAGAAGTCGTTACTTTGGCGCATATATAAGAGCTTAGATTGATATGGAATATAGAACGGAGGCTTAAGGGCAGCATATTAAAACGGTGCCAAGAACCTTATTTTAACTACCGTATACAGTATAGCTTGCAAATTTGACGCGCTTACCGATATGGAGGAGCTCCATATTTAAAAGTTGTTAGATTTACCGAACGACAGCCTCATATTCAGATTTAAGCTCCATATCGGTTAAATATAGAGCCTCCATATTAAATATGAAGTTGCAACCGAACGGCCTCTTAGAAAATACCCTTAGTAAGATCTTAGAAAGGGTAATAGTAGACCGCATAGCAAATATGGCTAAGGAACACGCCCTACTACTATAAAGCTAAATAGGGGCAAGAAAGAACCGCTTAACACTATTAGTACTTATGCTACTTACTACCACTATTAAATCTATATAGGCAATGCAAAGGGACTTTATAGTATTAATGCTTAGCCTAGATATTAGTGGTGCCTATAATAATATACCCTATAAGCGCCTCCTATATATCCTTAGGGCAAAGGGCTTCCTAAAATAGATTATATAATTTATTTAAAGGTTTATAGGCTAGAAAGAAATATTACTAGTCTTTAGCGGATACTAGAGCCCTCCTATTATAGTTATAATAGAAATACTATAAGGATTACCCCTCTTACCTATACTCTTCCTTTTCTTTATAAGTAACCTACTTAACTTCTTTAAGGAAGGGGTAACCCAGGGGATAGGCTTTATTAATAATATAAACCTAATTATATATTGGCTAATAGCCGTAGAGAACTGCAGAATACTAGAGAAAGCCTATAATACCTATATAGAATAGGTAAGACAATATAGAGTCTAATTCTGACTAGAGAAATACCAGCTAATCTATTTTATAAGAAAATGCAACCAATTTACAGATCTTTAATATATAATTTATATCTAAGGCTTTAGGGGTTAACTAGTTTAAAGCCTAAGGGTATTAGGTGTATAGGTAGACAGCAAGCTCTAGTAGAGCATATATACGTTATAAGTGGCCCGTAAGGACTAAGTATAGTATATTGCAATATCTAGGATTGTTAATTCTATATAGGGTCCATACTTTTAGAGGTCACGCCTACTATATATAGTAGTTGTCTAGCCAACCATAATATATAGATCTAGTGTTTGGGCTATAGGCGAAACTAAGAAAGGCCCCCTTAAATCTCTCTTTAAACTACTTTAAAAGGTCTAAATAGCCTACCTTTAGAGTATAATAGGTGGGTATAAGCGGACGGCCACAGTACTACTAGAGAAGGAAGCCAATATCCCCCCCCTATAATTATATATTAAAGCCGCTATAATATAAAAGGTGTAAAAGGAGTATAACTCTAAGGTTATAAAGTATATTAAGACACGCTTAAACAAACTATAGAGGGACCCTAGGGTGCTCTATAGGAGAGCAAACCAACACCCCTAAAGTAGGGAAGATATATTAGAGAAATAGGTGGAGAAAGTAAAAGAAGAATAGTACTATATTAGGGCCTAGGCCTATATAGAGGAGGAAGGGAGACGTGTAAGAGATTAATAAAGATAATAGCAAGAGAGAGAAAGGAGCTACAGTAGAGTATATAAGAGTACTAGGAAACTATCTACTGCAATATAATACTAGTTAGACCAATACTGGAGAGGCTTATAGGAGTTAAAGGTATAGAGGCTAACTTAGGCAAGAGGAACCTAAGCCGTAGTATAGTTAATACTATAGGGGGTAAACACCTAAGGGCTCTAAAAAGGCCTAATAAAGGCAGAAAATATAATAGCAATACTCTTAAAAATAGGAATAATAGGATTAAAAGATTGGCTCTACTAGGTAGGTGTCCTAGTAGGTAGCCTAAAATACAAATATAGCTGGCTAAGACAGATACTAAAATATATAATACTGCTATGCCCCTTATACACTAACTAAGAAGTAATACTCTTAGTAGCTAGCATAGAGAACTATAATATACTACTCTTAATATAAAAAGGTCTTAAGGCGGTTACCTAGTAGCTTATTAGCTAAAACATACTAAACTAGTTCTAGGTGGCAAAGGAAATAGTAATAGAAGGTAAAAGGGTAAGTAATAGGCGCCCCCTAATAACTCTACAGTAGTAAAGTAAGGTTTATAATACTAGCGCGTCTATAGGCTTATTATAGCAGCAGTGGTTCCTAAGAAGGTTAAAAAGTAAGGTAGTAGAGCACTATAGGTAACCTATAGGCGCCCTATAGGCGCTATATAGGCGAGTCCTAAAAGGCAGAGAGATGGATTATAAGGTTTTCTTATATAGAGTTTTCTCCCTATATATATAAGGAGTAGTCCGCGTGGGCCTAATAGGGATCTAAATTGGACGCTAAGCAATAAATTATTATTTAAAAAACATGATATAGGCTAGTTAGTCAAGTTGCCAAATACTCTTAACTGCGCGCTAATTACGTTAACCACTAACTATTAAGGCCATTTAGAGGGGACTATATTTTGCTAATATTCTAAAGATCCTACTACTATTAGCTACTTTCTAGTAGCTATCCCTGTCTTATCTAGAAATAGAAAAAGTGTCTTTCTTTCTTTTTTATATAAATAACTTCTTTAAAAAGAGAGAAGAGCCTAGTCACCTTTAAATTTCCTTTCTTTCTTCTCTATATAAGCTATAATTTAGTAGTAGGTGCTTAGGGGTTTATATAGCATTGCATTCCCTAAAGCATCTACTTTCTTTATCCTTCCCTATTGTTTTAAAAAAGGATTTAAAATAGCCTTTTTCTAGTTTTAGCTGGAAGAAGGCTAATTATAGCTTTTTAGAATATCTATCCTTAAGGGCTTTAAGAGAAAAGAAATAGCTTCCTTTATAAATTTTAGTATAGTGTTTTCCTTTATTCTTATTATGGTGCCAATTCTTTTTCCACTATTCTAGTATCTTTTCTCTTAATGTGTTTTACCACCAAGTAAGCAGCACTACTAAGTAAGCAACGTTAAAACTTACTAAAAAGTAGAAAATTCACACCTTTAACGTATTTCTGTTACGAAATTCAGATAGAGGGGTTTATTAATGCAATAGGTTGATTGATTGATGATCTTAACTTAATCGTTAATTAATGTCGATATTCTTAACCTAGGGCCCCTGGGGCTCTGAAGAGATTTACAATATACGTGCCCTGTGCACGTGACTTGTGCACGTGTCCTACGCCTTAGAGAATATAGATTATCTAACACACCCCCTTAGCTTTAAGCTCTTTGAGGTCAAAGCTAGCCACCTTCTTGTGTCCGTTAATGAGTTAATTGAACCGTAATCTTATCTAAATCCTTTTATCTTACTCTAATACCGTCCCTTAGGTCCTCTAGTTGCTTCTCCTTATCCAGCTACTCCTTAATATCCACCATCCTAATTATATTAATAAAACTTTAAAACCTCTGCTTGGGTAGGGCCTTTATAAGTCTATTAGCGATTATCTTCTTTGTTGCTATCTATTGAAATCGTACTTGTCTCATTGCGTATTCATAACATAGCCAGTGTTAATAGATATTAACGTGTTAAAGCTTTATAATTAGCTTTGCCGTGTCTTCTATAATTAGTTGGAGCGTCTAGGTGTTATCACATTTGATAATTAAGGGCTCGTTTAGGCGTAATGTTATTGCTTTAAATAGCCTGCTGGTAAAGATAGCTTCCTTTACTGTTTATAATAGGGCTAACAACTTGGCTTCTATGCTTGACATCATAACTATACCCTACTTGTTTGCTCTCTAGGCAATCGGCCCCCTAAATAGCTTTATAATGTATCCTTACGAGCTCTTTCTGTCAACGGAGTTGTCCGCAAATGATACATTGCTGGCATAGATAAATAATTGCGCTTTACCTCTACCGTCTCTTCTGTTATCTCGTCCTTTATTGCGTATTCCTTTGTCTCTCCCTCTACCGTTTATTCCTTCCTTATCTCCTTTATAGCAGATTGCTCTGCTTCTCGTGCTATATAGGTATTGGATGACTCTGTTTACCGCTTAATAATACTCTTAGCTTAGGTCCTAATTAAACCTTACTAGCCTTAATACTGCAAACGCAATATCTGGACGCGTTGTAGTGGCTATATAGAGTACTAAACCTAATTTTCTCTAATATAGCATCGTAGAGGCTAGTAGGGATATAGGGCAGACTAATAGGTCTGTATTAGGGGACGGACGCGTTAGACGGATTGATTGGTGATTAGTAGGGAGGAGTTCAGATTCTGCTATAGGAGTGTCCAGAAGACGCCCTATAAGATCTATCTTATACTAATTAGCTATCTTCTTGATATAGGCTTTCTAGGATAGCCATAGAAGCCTCTAGCTATAATCGCATAGTATATGGATTCTTAGGAACCATTTTAGCTCGCTAAGGGTACTTATCTAGTATTTCTTACTTAGCTCCTTGATTACTTCTTAAGCTTTCTTCTTATCTGTTTTTTAGTAGTAGAAGATAATATTGTTAACATAGAAGAAGACGACTATTCTACCTTTTAGTATAATATACGGCTCCTAAGGTACCTCTTTAAAACCCAATTCGTTTAACAAGCTTGTAAGATTCTTCTGCCATAACAGTGGTGATCGTTGTAGTCTGTATAGGGCTTTTCTTAAGCGTAGTACTTTGTTTGTCTTTCCTTTGTTGAACCCTAGCGGTAGCTTTATGTAGACGACCTTGTTGAGATTGCAATAGACAAACGCATTGACTACATCTATCTGTATTGTCTCTAGGTTGAATTTTGCGGTAATTGCTATAAGTGTTCGGAAGGTTGTACTAGCTAATATAGTAGCTCTTATAGGTAGGTCTCCTGGGGCCTGTTAATTTCTATAGACTACTAATTATACCTTACATTTCTGGAGAAATCCATACTTGTTTGTCTTATAGATAAACACCTATATTAAGCTAAGGACCTACTATCCCTTTATATACTTCTTATCTATTTCTTAAAACGACCTTATTTAATAATAGGATTGGAGGTGAGCTTGTTAAGCTTCTTGGAACTGATTTTAAAGAGGATACGTATTAAGGTCGCGGATTAACTAAGGTGGCGAAGGTAAGTTCTTCCTATATAATCTAATATTACGTGTTCTGCCTGATTTTAGCTTGCTGTTGTTAAGTTAACTATTAAGGTTAAACTTCCTTCCTGCTAAGAAGGCGCCATAATAGGCTGACGTGATCCTTTTAGTAATAAAGTTTTTAAACCTATTATTGCAGGCTTCCTTAAATAAGTCCTTAATAGAGTTGTTAAATACCCCCTAAGTGTAAAACCCGTCTCCTACTTGGCTAATAATGTCCTAATTAGTACCTTATATATCTAACTTCGTAGGATACTTGACGTAAAAGGTATATAGAGATTCTTTATCTTCTTCTATTAGAGGTAGCGTATAATACGCATCTTTAAGAGCTCTTGTAAGCTTAAGATCTGCTAACTTATTAAAGGTTTAAACTGGCTTATTAACGTCGTCGTCTTCCTCTTATATTAACGGTTTAAATACTTCTTTGTTGTCTTTTAGAAGGACCTTATTTTTGGTTAGGGTATTAGGGAGTTAAATCTTCTTAATTAGCGTATCTAACTCAGTGTGTAGGTCCTTTAAGATGTCCGTTTGCTTGCCGTTGAAGAACGTCTTCTTGTTAAAGATGACGTCCCTAGTAGAGATAATAATACCTTTGTATGGGATCCAGATCCTGTAGATATTGGTAGAGTTATAGCTAATAAGGTAGCCGATATAGGCTCGCGGATCTAGCTTGCTTAGCCTTTTCTTCTTTAGCTGGGCGTCTGACGTTATCGCGTACGCCCTACAGCCGTAGGCTTTTAGGTGCGCTAGTTGCGGCTTTCTTGACCTATTAGCTAGGAAGGTATAGAACCTCTTATAGGGCGATTTCTAACTATTGCTTTCCCGTGGCGTTCGATCTCGAAGGTAGACTATATAGTTGACTATCTCTTTCCATAGATCGTGTGGTAGATTGGCAGCAATTCTTATTATACGTGCTCTCTCAATAATCATACCCCCTAAGTGTTTGGCGGTACTATTTTAAGCTTGGGTATAAGGCGCCAAAGGCTTAAATGTAATCCCTTGGGTCTATAGCCATTTAAGGGTTCTTTTTCTCCCTAGCTTGTTGTCTAATCTAATGGTGTTGACCTTAAGGTTATGCCTTAGACGAATCCATTAGATGAAATCTTTAAGTACTTATAGTATCTCCTTCTCTTTGCTATGTGTTGTTATAAAATACGGGAAGGTTCTCCCTAAGAAGGTATTATAGATAAATATAACTTATATAAATCCAGTATGCGCTTCCTTAAGGTTAGTTTAGTTAATATAGAGGTTAAGACAAGGTTTATTAATATTCTGTTTTAGGAACCTTTTTAAGACCTAACGCTTGATTTTGGCAAGACTGTAATATTAACATTCCGTTATCTTTGGGCCTTAAAGCTTAACTCCTAGGGCGTTAAGACCTAAATAATGAAGGCTTATAGGTCCTGGATAACCTAGACGCAGATGCTATAAATACGCATTACCTTTTAAATCTAGATAAGCGTCTCTTAACAATGCTCTGCGCTTCTATTGGCGGCGTAGCAGTCGGCTTGTATTAAACGCTAATTAACTTCCTGGTTGGACGTATTTAATAGTCTATTGTCCGTAACGTTCTTCTATTTAATATAGGATCGTGTTATCCTTCTAAACTAGAAGATTGTTGTCTCCTTTATTGTCCTAGTAGAACCCTTGTTTTTAAAGCAGATGGAACAACACTAGATTTATATTAAAGTCTATATAAAAGGCAACGTCCTTAAGATATAGGGTTCCCTTGCTCTTGTCTAGTTTTATAATTTGGATAGTGATATTACTATAGCCTAGTATAGGCACTTCTAAGCTGCCGGCGGTAATATATTTATGTCTTAGAGCTTTCCTAAAATTGTAAAAACGAGAGAGGTTATTAAAGATATAGAGAGT